>JABAOH010177477.1_pt1 | contig 16025 bp, 14 predicted proteins | sample 7062181 | NCBI WGS metagenome assembly JABAOH01 (sample SAMN14538630, study PRJNA623070) | marine sediment metagenome | biome: marine biome [ENVO:00000428]; feature: marine pelagic biome [ENVO:01000023]; material: deep marine sediment [ENVO:00002113]; isolation source: pool of 5 deep marine...
TTTTCGCCGCCGCCCCGTCGGATCACGGTTCATCTCGGACCAGCGGATATTCCCAAGGAAGGCGGGCGATTCGACCTGCCGATCGCACTGGGCGTTGTTCAGACAGGACAGGGGCGCAGTTGGCAGGCGACCGACGTGGAATTTCTGGGCGAGCTCGCATTGGACGGCGAGCTCAGGCCGATCAGGGGTGCGCTGCCGGCTGTGCTTGCGGCGCGGGCAGCGGGACGTACGATCGTCCTGCCGGACGCGAACGCTCCCGAGGCAGCGCTCGTTAGCGATGCCACCTGCTATTGCGCTAGCAACATCCTCGAAGTGATCGAGCACCTCGACGGCAGTCGACCTCTACCACGTGTCGAACCCACATTCCCTGACGCTCCTTCTGCACCCGACCTGGATCTCGCCGACGTCGTGGGCCAGGCGCAAGCCAAGCGCGCACTCCTGATTGCCGCAGCAGGCGGTCACAATCTCCTGCTTACGGGTCCGCCCGGTGCGGGCAAGAGCATGCTGGCGCAACGACTCCCCGGGCTCCTGCCACCTCTAAATAGTGAGGAGATGCTCGCCGTCATGAGCATCGCTTCGATCGCCGGCGAGACGCTAGAGCCCGGATACTCACCTAAGCGCCCGTATCGAGCGCCACACCACAGCGCGTCCGTTGCTGCACTCGTCGGCGGTAGTAGCCGACCGAGACCGGGCGAGATTTCGCGCGCGCACCTCGGCGTGTTGTTTCTCGACGAGTTGCCCGAGTTTCGGCGTGCAGCACTAGAGTCGCTGCGCGAGCCACTGCAGAGCGGTCTAATCAGCATCGCTCGGGCGGCCGAGAGCGTGACGTATCCGGCCCGTTTCCAGCTCGTCGCCGCTATGAATCCATGCCCTTGCGGCTATCTCGGCGACGGCAGCGGCCGGTGTCATTGCTCGCCGACGCGATTGACCGACTACCGCGCGCGGCTATCCGGACCGCTTCTCGACCGCATCGATATGCACGTCGAGGTGGCGCGTGTTCCGTACGCACTAACGCAACGTATTCGGCCACGCGGCGAGACTGCAGCCGCCCGATCCAACGTGGCGGTCGCCCAGGCGATCCAGCGTGAGCGAAGCGGCGTGCTCAACGCCTATCTGGAACACCGTGAGCTACTCCGAGTCGCAGCGATAGATTCACGCGCGCGGGCCCTGCTCGGCGAGGCGGCTGAGCACTGGGCACTCAGCACTCGTAGCTGCGATCGGATACTGAAGGTTTCCCGAACGATCGCCGATCTGTCGGGCGAGCGAAGGGTCTCATCCGTCGACATCGCGGAGGCCGTTCAGCTTCGGTGTCTCGATCGTCCGCTTTGAGGCCCAGGGCATTGCCGATATACTTCGCTCCGCAACCGTTACGGAGCAGGCTAGTGGTAGAGAAACGAGATCAACAATTCTTCGACGCCTTCATGCTGCTCGTCGGCATTTTCGTCGGCATGATCGTCGGCGTCATTCTGCTCGGCGACCTCGTCGGTGAAGGCGAAAGTGCCGAAGCCGGCGCGGCGCACTCGATGATTGAAGAGCGTATTCAGCCCGTGGGTCAGGTCGCCCTAACCGGCGACCCGGCTCCGGCCCCAGCTCCCATCGCCGTCGCACAAGTACCAGCTGCAGCACCAGCGCCAGGCGCAGTTGCGGCAGCACCCGCGGCGCCGGCAGCGGCACCGGCAGCCATGGCAGGTAGCGCTGTCTATGAGCAGGCCTGTGCACTCTGCCACGTACCTCCCGGTCTCGCCGGCGCCCCAGCGTTCGGCGATGCTGCCAGCTGGGAGCCGCGCATCGCACAGGGGCAAGACGTTCTGGCCGAGCACGTCATTAATGGTTATCAGGGCAGCACCGGTGTCATGCCGCCAAAAGGCGGGCGTGTGGACCTCAGCGACGAGGACGTACTCGCGGCCATGCAATACATGATCGACGCCGTCGCACAGTAAACCTCTTCAGCTAGCGCCGCTCGGCGCGAACGCTCCTCAGTACTTCTACTCAAACCTCGTGTTCTGGTGGGCGAGAGGATTGTCGGCGGCACGTCTTCGTGCCGCCCCTTCGTGCAGCTTCGCTGACCAAGTCGATGTCGTGCGCTGTACAGGACGTACGAATGTCGCGGAGGCCATGGACGGCCGAGAGCGATCCGATTTGTCGAACGGAGGACCTCATCGAGCGCTCGGAGCACGAATGCACAAAAAAAGGGTCCGGAGGACCCTTTTTTGAGCTACTCGACACATAGCTTACAGATTGTTCCGGACACATGGTTTACACATTTCGGCATTTGGGAGAGCTCCCGATGCCCTGGAAAGAGTGTAAACCGATGGATGAACGCCTCAGATTCGTAGCTCGACTCCTCGAGGGCGAGAAGATGGCGCCCCTGTGCCGGGAGTTCGGCATCTCCCGGGTCACCGGCTACAAGATCTTCAACCGCTACAAGGACTGCGGCCTGCAAGGCCTGAACGACCGCAGCCGGGCACCCTACCGGCAAGCCAATCAACTGCCCTACCAGATCGAGCGCACAATCCTGGGGATCAAGAAGGCCCATCCCACCTGGGGCGCCAGAAAGATCCGCGACAAACTGATCAACGAGTTCCCAATGGTCCACACGCCAGCCATCAGCACCATCCACGCCGTGCTCGATCGCCACGGCCTCGTCAAGCGCAAGAAACGCCGTCGATACAAGGCTCAAGGCACGCCGCTGGTCGCGGCCAGGCAGCCCAATGAGCTCTGGTGCGCCGACTACAAAGGCGAGTTCATGCTCGGTAACAAGCAGTACTGCTACCCGCTGACCATCTCCGATTACAGCTCCCGCTACCTGATCGGCTGCGAAGGCGTAAAGTCCACCCAATCGGACATCGCGTTCACCGTCTTTGAGCGCGCCTTCAAGGACTTCGGCCTACCCAGCGCCATCCGTACCGACAACGGCGTACCGTTCGCCTCACCCAATGCCCTGTTCGGCCTGACCCGGCTCTCGGTCTGGTGGTTACGCTTAGGCATCAGACTGCAACGCATCAAACCCGGCCATCCTGAACAAAACGGCCGCCACGAACGCATGCACCTGACCTTAAAGCAGGAAGCCACCAAGCCAGCCGCCTACAACTTCCTCCAGCAGCAAGAGCGCTTCGATGACTTCATCGGGGTTTACAACAATCAGCGACCCCACCAAGCGCTCAACGGCGCCTACCCCGGCGACCTCTATACACCTTCAACCCGTGTCTTCCAGACCCCAGCAGAGCCTGAATACCCCTTCCATGACCGTGCCGTCCGCGTCACACAATGCGGTCGCATCTGTATCGGCCGCCGCAAAATCAACCTCTCCACCGCCTTCGCCGGCCAGACCGTCGGCGTCACAGAGGTCGACAACCAGATCTGGCTGGTCTCGTTCCTGGAGTATGATCTGGGATACTTCGACAACGAGCGGGGCCGAGTCGAACCCGGCCCCAATCCCTTCGCCCCGGACAAAGTGTTAACTATGTGTCCGGAATAAGGTGTAAACCATGTGACCGGAATACACCTTTTGTTCATTGGCGCGCCCGGAGAGATTCGAACTCCCGACCACCTGGTTCGAAGCCAGGGTAGCCGATCTAAGTTGTTGTTTTTACTGGCCTGAAAGACGGCGCTCGTTGCCCTAAATGCAGGACTATGCACAACTGTGCAGGACTGATGTCGGAAATTTGTCGGAAACTCGGGATCTGTTTGGGTCGTGCCGGTTCGCAGGAATTCTAAGTTTTGGCATCCTGAAGAAGCGTCCATTAACATTCAGTTAACATGGCGAATGTCCGGAAAGCACATTCCGGCCGGACGTTCGCGATGTCGCAGGGGCGTGCTAAATTCACCCAATCGACCCGTTACGGCCGAAGACGGATTCCTGACGTTATAGACGGATGCCCAGGACGTCGATAGCATGTTTGTCGCGCAACCACACTAAATTATAGATAGAGAATAGAAAGTGGGCGTTTCGAGCGAACTCGCGAGGCGGCTTCTGGAAGCCGCGCCTGATCCTACGGTCATTGTTGACCGGTATGGAAGCATCGTCTACGCGAACAGCCGCGTACGGGATGTGCTTGGCTACGAATCGGGAGAGCTCGTCGGCTGCCCCGTTGAGAGTCTGCTACCGGAACGTTTCCGCGCTGCCCATCCCGCGCATCGGGAAGCCTTCCACAGCGATCCGCGGCCGAGACCGATGGGCGCCAAGCTGGAGCTTTTCGCACTGCACAAGGACGGCCATGCGGTTCCGGTTGAGATCAGTCTGAGCCCGGTGCATACGGAAGATGGTGAAATGCTGGTCGCGAGCGCAATCCGCGATGTCACCGAGCAAAAGGAGATTGCACGTCAGCTGGTAGAAGCGAATCGGGCAAAAAGTCGTTTTCTGGCGGCTGCGAGTCATGATCTTCGCCAGCCGATTCAGGCGCTCACATTGCTGAACAGAGCCGCGCAGAGTGCGAATAGCGATGAAGCACGCGGCACCATCATCGAAAAGCAGCAACGGTCGCTGGATTCGATGGCTCGCCTGCTGAATGCACTGCTGGATATCAGTAAGCTGGAAGCGGGCATGGTGAAGCCGGACATTGAGGACTGCGCAGTCAGGGAAATCTTTGCTGACCTGCGCGCTGAGTTCGAGGAGCAGTCCAAAGCGAAGGGACTCGATCTTGTTGTTGAACAATGTGACGACATTGTCGTCAGTGATCGTCGGCTGCTGACGCAGATTCTTGAAAATCTCGTCGCCAACGCGATTCGCTACACGCAGGAAGGCCTTGTGCGGCTCACCTGCCTGCATCGCAACCATTCCGTGCAGATCAACGTGCTGGATACGGGACTCGGTATTTCGCCGGACGAGATTGACAGCATTTTCGAGGAGTTTCATCAGCTTGACACCGGGGCCAGTCGTCCGGAGGGTCTTGGTCTGGGCTTATCTATCGTTAAGCGCACGGCGGAGCTGCTCGGTTGTTCGCTTAATGTCACTTCCGCTGTTGGCGAAGGGTCAACCTTTTCCGTTACCGTTCCCCGAGGTCATGGAATAAACGTACAGCATCGCCGGGAGCCTGCGGTTCTTCCGGAAGTTGGAGGTGGCAGCATTCTTATTGTCGATGATGAAACGGCTGTCGTTGACGCGACCCGAATGGTCCTCGAGCTTGAGGGCTTCGAGGTCCAGACAGCCGCCTCCGTGCAGGAAACCAGTGACTGCAGGCTCGGCCCGAGCGTGGACCTGTTAATCACGGATTATCATCTGCGCGGAGGCGAGACGGGGATGGATGTGATCCGCGCAGTGCGTCAGCAAACCCGTCCAGATTTGCCCGTCGTCCTGGTCTCAGGCGACACCTCCGACCGCATTGCGATCCAGGGTTCTGACGATGTGTCATTTCTGACGAAGCCGGTCGACGTCGATGAGTTGCTGACGGAAATTCGTCATCGGATCAGTTCCAGTTGAAGTTGTTGGATTGCGCCGGGAGCGGCAGATTCTGGCCGGTTCGGTGAGTCCGATTCCCGGGCGTTCCAGACAGTCGGTAGGTCCGGAAGCTGGCAGACCCGACATCCGGCTGAAAGTGGTAAATTCACCGGATCGACGCATTGGCAACATTGGCATAGTTCGCCAATTGGCGATGAGTAACCTCGTCCGGATTGTAAATCCATGTATTAGAAATCCTGGGGGATAGACGAGATGAGTGACCAGTGGGTGTTCAAGAGCGAAACCTACGATAACTGCAATTGCGCCGTGAATTGTGGATGCCAATTCAACCTGCCGAGCACGCATGGCTATTGTCAGTCGGCGTTCGTCGGCAAGGTTGTCGAGGGTCATTTCAACGGTACTCCGCTCGCGGGACTGCATTGGGCAGCGCTATACAAGTGGCCAGGCGAAATCGCTGACGGCAACGGAAAACGTCAAATCATTGTTGACGAGCTTGCTGGCGACGATCAGCGCGTCGCGCTGGAAACGATTATTTCGGGGGAAGCATGCGAACCGTTGAGCAACCTGTTCTCTGTGTTTGCCGGCACATGCACTGAATTCTGCGAGACGTTGAACTTGCCGATCGATCTCGAGGCGGACCTGGAGCGTAGAACGGCGCGGGTCGATATCCCCGGCATCATGAAGAGTCGCGGCAGACCCATCATCAACGAGTTCGACGGCGAGCCTTTCCATATCGCGTTGGCGCGTTCTGCCGGAAGTTTCGAGTTCACTTACGCAGAAATCGGGCAAGGAACGACTTCGATCTCGGGCGATATGGCGATGGAATTCGAGGACTCATGGGCTCACTTCTGTATTCACCACTTCAATCAGGACGGATTGATCCGCGAGAGATCCAGGCTCACGGCGTGGCTCGGTGAGTAGGTAGGTTCTGGCTTGGCGGCACACGGAGGGGATTATCGTGCGCCCCTATGAGTGAAGTGAACCGGCCGGACATTCGATAGACTTCCTAATTCAGGGGAAAGCACCCCATCGACCCAATCTAGCTTTTGGGTCAAAATCCGTGACCGCCCGAATTGCAGTGTGTCTGCGACGGTAAATCCGGCACAATTCCATGCTGCAACAAATCGAACTTTACTATTGATGACGAAATGAAACTAGTAAGTGTCGTTTGCCCAAGTTTCCTGCTGTTGTTCTTCGCGAGCCGAGGCGTCTCGCAGGAATCAACAGAGATCGTCGAGGTCGTTGGGCAGACTCCTCTGGGCGCAGGAATAAATATCGATGAGATCGCGTCGAACGTGCAGTCAGCCACAGCTGAGGGCTTGCGAGAGCAGCGAGCACTCGACATGGCCGACTTCATGAAGCGCAATCTCGCGAGCGTCTTTGTTAACGAGGCGCAGAACAATCCATTGCAGCCAGATGTACAGTATCGCGGTTTTGTGGGCTCGCCGTTGCTTGGACTTCCGCAAGGGATCGCGGTGTATCAGGATGGTGTCCACGTCAATGAGCCTTTTGGCGACACCGTCAATTGGGCGTTGATTCCAGATTCTGCAATCGAGACCGTATATCTGATGCCGGGGTCGAACCCATTGTTTGGCCTCAATGCGCTTGGCGGTGCCATTGCCATCGAAACCAAAGACGGATTCTCGAACGCTGGCACGCGTGCCGAGGTATATGGGGGGTCCTTTGGTCGCGTGGGGGTCGGGCCGTTCTCTCAGCGCGCAACTGCCGGAATGTTGCCGCAATCAGTTCTGCTCGGTGATGACAAGTCCGGATGTAGTGTCCACAGGCGTCTCCAGTAAATCAATATGTTGGCTTCCGTGGCCGTGAGCACCGTCGCATCAGTCAGAGGACGATTATCTCGACCGTCTTCGGTTGCGTTACTGTCAACTGACAACGCCGCAGCAGCTTTTTCGATGTCGACGGGATCGAAAACTTCGTGCTCCGGCGCGACCCGGACTCGGCTAGAAGAGAACAGTTGCCTAAGCTTCGCTAGCATTCTTTTTTTTCCGCGAGATTTTAGCAGCTTAGAGATAACTATAAGCCTTTAGAAATCCAGTACAAGCGCGAGAGCGCCCTACGTGACGCGGTTGAGCTCGAGATTACCGACTCGGCGCTGAGCGAAACCTGGCGAAAACCCTTGTCGCGTTATAGGCTTTCTATGAGCAGGATATTGGCATACCCCGTCGCCTGTTCAGCCTCTGGCTGACGAGCGGAGAAACGGGAAGGCCCCGAGCAGATGAGGAGTAAGCGAGATGAGAGGCGCTGTAGCAATTCTTTTGATCCTCCTGGCCGCACATGCTGTCGCTCAGAGCGATTCTGCCGTCGCGACGATAAGCTTGGGTCGGGAAGTTTATTCGCAGACGTGTATGGCGTGCCATGGCGGGGACGGCAAAGGTACGATGCCGGGCGTTCGGGATCTGACGGGCGAAGAAACGTCACTGGCAAAAACAGATGACGTTTTAATAAGAAGCATTACGGAGGGATTGACGCTATCGGATACCCCCATCCCGATGCCGCCCAAGGGAGGAAATCCCTCCTTGAGCGACGCTGAAATTAGAGCCGTGCTCGCCTATATGCGCAACGAGTTTAGCAACTGATGCTGACTGACGATGCGGTCTTTTGGGCTGAAAAGCGCGGCCGCGAATGCCGCGTTGCGGACCCGGGCATACGGGCAGACGCGACTCTAATGTCGATGTGTGCCTTCGAGATGTGTGCCTTCGAGGCGAGGTAGAAACTCGCTCTCCCAGACCTCCGGAGTCAGAGCAGAGACATGCCGGTGAAGAACGGTGCCGTGAGCATCGATCAGGAAGGTCTGTGGCGTGCCGTGCACGTTCAAAAGGTGAGCGACTTCGCCGGCTTCGTCGAAACCCGACGAGACGTAGGGATCGCCGAGCTCCGAGAGTAGGGTCAAAGCGTCACCTCGGTCATCCGCGTAGTTCAATCCAAAGATCGGAATCGCCTCTGAACTCGCGAGCTCAACGAGATAGGCATGTTCCTGCCTGCAGGCCGGACACCAGCTGGCCCACACGTTAAGTAGGCTCGGCTGTCCGGCGATGTCTGCACGTCCAAGCGTGACGGAAGGATCCCTGAGCGTCGGCAGCTCGAAATCAGGCACGGGCTGGCCGAGCAACGAGTCAGATCCCGCTTCGGGAATGATGAACATGGTTTGGTCGAGAAACACGACCATGGCCGCATAGGCCAGAACCGCAATTGAGAAGCGCCTCATCCCAACAGCCTACCGTGTCATGCTTGCGCTTGATCGAGGCGCTCGCGAAGCTCCGCTTCGTCCACGCCGCCCGTAAATGCGAGCTCCCCATCGATAACAACGCCGGGCGCGGACATTACCATGTATTGTCCCGCCAATTCCGGCTCCTCCGTCATATCGTGTTCGACGACCTCGAGGTCCGGATAATCTGCTTTGACTTTCGCGAGCACTCCCTTCACGAAGGCGCAGTGAGAACAGCCGGGCATGGTTAGGAAATCGACTTTCATTGCAATGTCTCCGTAACTCAGGGGGTATTTTCGGGCTTGTGCCGATACCGCTTCCAGCTGGACCAGCCGATGGGCAGGAAGAACAATACGCCCAGCGACGTGAAGGCATAGGGGGCCGTACGCTGAGCCATTGCGAAGACGCCTTTACCCTCCGACAGACCATCCAGGCATTCTCTGCAGACTCTGTCCAGACGCCCCTCCTCGAACATCAAGCGGCATTCGCAGGTGTTATTAGCAAAGAGGTTGTTCGTCAGACACTCCTCGCATGGTGGTTCGATGCAGCACGAGTACTCGGCGACACCTGGCGGCGTGAAAACCCGTGTCCACCCCTCATGCGCACCCGTCACGAGCAGCCAATGATGGCCGAATACGCCCATGGTCAGAATGATGGCCCCGACAGCGATCAGTCCCCATCCGATTGCCTTTTCTACCGCCATTTTGCGTTTCAGGATGATCTGCGTCGCATTGACGCCGAGCATCCCGAGGATGGCGAGAAAAATCAGCGGCGTGGCCCGCCCGAGTCCATGAACGACGCCCAGATAGGCTCCCTCGATCACATCGCCGACACTTGCGATGTAAGTGAGTAGTACGTAGAAAGCGGGATTTGGGCATGCCACGCCGGCGTTGCCCAGGAACAAACCCATCAAGAGCGCTTTCAAGTGGTCCTGGCGTTGAACGATGAAGCCGGGCACACCACCGGAGTAAGCGGGCAGCTTGAACGTCAGCAAGCCCAGCTCTGAGAGACCGAATATCCACGCGGCCGCGCCCGCAACGACGAGCATGATCCGTGTGGCCTGATCCATGCCCAGCCAGCTGCCAGCCAAGGCGATGAACACGGCGTAGACCGTGAGAGTGAGTGTCAGTCCGGCACCGAATAGCAGAGCCATGACGAAGCCTTTGCCGTAGTCGTGGCCCATGCACAGCGGAATGATAATGAGGACTAATGGCAGCGTGCACGGCAGGACGATCATGGACAGACCTGCCGTATACGACAGCGTCAGACCGACCGCTTCCGCCGGCGTGGTAGCGATATAGCCGAGTCCGAGCACGAAGATCGAAAAAAGCGCAAACGCGACTAGCACCAATCGCGTACGCACCTTACGCTGCCGTTCAGTCAGTGGCGAAACAGCGTAGCCGGTCATTTCAAGTTCTCTAAATGAAGAACGATTGCCGATTTACACATGTGCGATGCGTTCTCTCAGTTTCAGTCTTCGACTCTAAACCCGATCTTGATCGTAACTTGCCAGTACTTGACCTTCGATTGCTCAATATTTCCGCGTGTTTCGACGACTTTGAACCAGTCCATGTGAGTCACGCTCTCGCCCGCCTTCTCGATGGCTCTGCGAACCGCGTCATCGGAGCTCTTCGTGGATGAGCCCGTGATCTCGATTTGCTTGTAGACATGATCCTCCATCTCTCCACTCCTAGCCATGGATGTAATCGATGAGCTGATCGATCACGAACTTCTGATCAGCAATCTTGCTCTTGACCAGATCACCCATCGACACGATGCCAACCAGCGTCTCGTCTTCGACGATTGGCAGATGGCGTATGTGCTTGTCGCTCATTAGCGCCATGCATTCATCTATCGTTCGCTCGGGTAACGCACAGATTACGTTCGTGCTCATTACCTCCCGAATGGGCGTCGTCGGCGAACGCCTTCCCTTAAGGAAGACTTCCCTTGCGTAATGCCGCTCGGTGAAAATTCCGGCGATTGCGCTGCCCTCCATGACGACGAGCGAGCCTATATTCTGCTCGGCCATCTTCTGGATGGCGTCAAACACTGTCTCGTGAGATTGGATGGTCGAAACCCGGCCATGCTTGGTGTCGAGGATGTGTTGCACGGTATCCACTGCGGACCTCTTGTTCTGGCATTGCGCAGCGACTATCGCTCTGGCGCAATTATCGCGAGTAAGGAAATAGCTTCGCTTCTACCTTCTCGGCAGATCAATAAGGGTTTCTACTTAAGGTGAGAGACAGCCCTGGATCGCAAACTCCTTAATCGGAGAAGCGGAGCGCCCCAATCCGAACCCTAGTGACCCAACAAGCTGCGGGGATCTGTCATGATCGATTCCAATATCGGCTGCAACTGCTCGACGGCATGTGAATGAGCCGCTTCGACCAAGTTGACACCACCCTCGGTCAGGGGCCAGATCAACTCCGGCAGATCAGGTTCTACGACGACAACAATCGCCTTGCAGCCGCATGGGCAAGTATGAATCGATCGAGCCTGGCCAGTCGCATACCAGGGGCGCTGACGATAAATGAGCAGGTGCAGGACGTGTACGATTGTCCACGGTTGATCGAAGATGTTCTGGAGTTGCGAGCTGCTGTAGTCGCGCTGCGCCAAATGGTGGACCAACAATACATCGAGTCCGTAATGGCAGCAGATCGCATCCGCCGGTGCCAAGTCGATGATTGCTCCGTCCGCACAGTACTGCCCATCGATCTCGACGGGATCGTAGAAACCCGCCATTGCTGCGCTGGCCATAATGCCGAGGGCCAGCGGACCCTTGTGGAAAAGGGTCTTCCGTCCCGTTCCGAGATTAATGGCGGCTGCTGAAAACGGGTAGCGACATGCCTCGAAAGAATCGACCAGCAGATGTTCCGCAAGAAACCGTACCGCAGCATCGGTGCTGGACAGGCCCTTGAGTCCGCGCCCTTGATGGACGCCGAACTGATAAAGCAGCTGCCATGACGAGCGTGGCGTCCAATACTGCTTGGTACGCACCTTCGTGACGACATCGGCCCAACGCCGGGCCGGCACTCCGCTGGCGAGCATACCGCCTACCACGGCGCCCGCGCTGCACCCGGACGACGCGCCGATGGAAACACCCAATTCNNGGCCGCCCCCAGAGCTCAACACTACCCCGATCTTGGATCCAGCCATCAGCTCGAGCGCCACCCATTCAGCTTCGGCCTCGTCGAGATCAAGTATCGCAGAAAAAAGCAGGCGGAATACGCGTGTGTCGTTTCGCTGAGCGCTTTACGGTATAAAGAAACTCGAGTACGGTGTGTGTACGTCGCATTTCCAGGGGGACAATACCAAGTGTATACGGGCCGCCTGATTCCACTTTTCCGACGATCGGGAAAGTACATAACGATCGTTGCCGCCGCCTGGCTCGTGGCTTGTGAGGGAGACTCCGGTCCCGCCGGCCCAGCCGGCACTCAGGGTCCCGCCGGGCCTGCGGGCCCTCCGGGTCCGTCCGGCGCCGTCCCCGTGAGCTCGGCCGAACGCATCAATGTGGAAATTGCGAGCGTGGACGTTCCCGATGGCGGCGGGGCGCCGGTGGTGGACGTCAGGCTTACGAATGATCTGGGCCAGGGATTGTCGGGATTGCCCGCGGCAAACATCCGTTTTGTGATCGCGCAACTCTCACCGGGCATCAACGGCGGCTCCAGCGAGTGGCAGTCCTACGTCACCCGCAGTAGCGCCGGCATTCCCGATGCGCAGGCGACGACAGAGACGGCCGTGCCGGCGCGGTTCCAGGACAATGGCGACGGCACGTATGAGTACACGTTCTCCATGGCTCTCACGGACTACCCGGGCGGACCCACGTTCGATGCGACGAAGACCCATCGGGTGGGGATCGAGATTCGCACGAGCTCGGGCGGGTTCCTCTCCGAGAATATTCCGGCCAATAATGCCCCTTACGATTTCGTGCCCGTGGGTGCCGGTCTTCCCCCCGTGTTTACCAGGCTGATCGTCGACAGCGATACCTGTAACGCCTGTCACGATAACCTCGAGCTCCACGGCGAGGCGCGTTTCGATGTCGAGTACTGCGTGCAGTGCCACAATCCCTACTCGATCGACGGCGATACCGGCAACTCTGTCGACATGAAGGTGCTGGTTCACAAGATTCATTACGGCGAGAATCTCGCCAATGGATATCAGATCATAGGATTCGGCGGGAACCTTCACGACTTCTCCGACGTTGTTTATCCACAGGACGTCCGTAACTGCCAGACGTGCCACGAGGAGAGTGACACCGATATACCCCAGGCCAGTAATTGGCGTCTTGTCGCAAACCGGACGGCCTGCGGCTCTTGCCACGACGATATCGATTTCGCTAACGCGGGGCATCCCGGCGGCTTCACGTTCGTAGACGATACGCAGTGCCTGGATTGTCACGGACCTGACGGAACGGTCCTCGACAGTGACGGTAATCTGGTACAGACGGCCGTCGCCCACCGGTTGCTCGCGCAGCAGGCCAGTGAGGAGTTCGCCTTCAACGTTCTTGGGCTAGCGAGTACCGCAGTGGGGCAGTTCCCCGAAGTCACATTCTCGATCACCGACCCGACAAACGATGATACGGCTTACGACATCGGGGCGGATCCGGCGTTCACGGCCTGCGATGGCACGAGTCGGCTGGCCCTCCACCTGGCGTGGAATACGTCCGAGTTCACGAACCGCGACTCAGGGCGCATTCCCTCGCAGCCGATCAGTGTGAACCCGCTGCCGGCCTGTGGTGGGGCCTCCGTGGACAACATGGACGGTACGTATACGGTGACCTCGCCGGTTGCTGTGCCTGCAACCGTCAGCGGTTCTCTGGCCGCGGCGCTGGAGGGGCATCCCTGGAGAGATCTGAACGGCGACGGCCTGACGTCGGGCGACGAGCGCATCGCTGTGACGAACGGTGTTGCCTACGCTGGTATCGACGCAGCCCCGACCGTGCCCCGCCGGTCCGTCGTCGACATTGATAAGTGTGACGACTGCCACAACCGTCTGGCAGTGCACGGCAACAACCGCACAGAAAATCTGGAGCACTGCACCATGTGCCACAACCCTAACGCGACGGACATCAACCGCCGAGCAGGTCAGTGCCTTGCGGATCTGGGACCGGACGACACGCCCATCGATTTCAAATACATGGCGCATGCCATCCATGCTTCCGGGTATACCGGTATTTCCTATGAGGTCTGCGGCTTTGGGAACCGCACACACGTGTTCGACTTTGAATATCCGGGCCGGCTGAACAACTGCGAAGGTTGTCACGTGCAAGATGGTTACTATCCCGTGGACAGCACTCAGGTGCTCGGGACGACTGTGGACGTCGGCGCCGATGTGGTTTCTCCGACGGACGATACAGTTATCTCGCCCAATACGTCAGTTTGTTCGACGTGCCATGTCGGCGCACTGGCCGCGGAGCATATGCGACAAAACGGCGGTGATTTCAACGCGACCAAGGCAGCAGATGGCACGTTGATTTCCTTCGGTGTCGAGACCTGCGGATTGTGTCATGGCCCCGGACGTCTGGCTGACGTGAAAGAGGTCCACAGCATCGGAACATTTCGCTTCAACTAATGAGCGGGATAAGCTTCACTACTGAGAATGAGCCCGGTTTTCTCATTCGCGCGACTCATATCCTCCTGCCGTTGCTGCTGCTGTGTACGGTTGCCCCCGCCGCCGATGCTCAGGTTGCCGCGGCGCCTGCAGAGCTGATTCCTTACAGTCAGAACGGGGCCGATACGTGCCTGCTCTGTCACGGTGCGCAGCCGCCCGTCGTGGCGCTTTTCAGCACCCGCCACGCGGTACCGACGGACGCTCGTGGGCCTTTCGGCGCAGGCCAGCTTCAGTGTGAAGCATGCCACGGTCCCGGAGGCCTTCATACGGGACCCGTCCAGGCAGGTGCAGGACGGTCACCGGTGATTCGCTTCAGTGCCGACTCGGTGTCGCCCGTCAGCGAGCAGAACGCGATGTGCCTCGGCTGCCATGAGAGCGACGCCGGCTTCGCCTGGCACGGCGGCCCCCACGATGACAACCAGGTGGCTTGTGCGGGCTGTCACGCCGTTCACGCGGCCCGTGATCCGGTCCTGAGCACCGTCACGCAGGCGGGCGTCTGCTACGACTGTCATCAGACGGAGCGTGCGGCCAGCGTGAGACCGTATTCACACCCGCTGCGCGCGGGCAAGATGAGCTGCACTGCGTGCCACAGCCCTCACGGCTCGAGCGTCGAGCTGCAGCTGGTGCGACAGACTGTGAATGAGACCTGCTATCAGTGTCACGCGGAAAAGCGCGGCCCGTTTCTCTGGGAGCACGCACCCGTTGCCGAAGACTGTGCCCAGTGCCATACGCCCCACGGCTCGAATCACCCCGGGATGTTGAGCCAGCGGGCGCCCTTGCTGTGTCAGAGCTGTCACTCGCAAGCGGGTCACCCGAACATTGCTCATGACGCGAGCGGATTGCCGGGCGGAGCGCCATCCGGGTTCCTGCTCGGTCGCAGCTGCATGAACTGTCACTCCCAGGTGCATGGCTCCAATCATCCCTCGGGCGCGATGTTTATGCGGTGACCGTGGGACGACGGCAGTGATGAAACGATCCGTCTGGCTGCCCTGCGTTGCGCTGACCGGCGCCTGTTTCGGCGAAACCGTGCAAGCACAGGCGCCCGACACCAGCAGCTGGACCTGCTCGCGGTGCCCATTCCCCGGCGGGTATGAAGCAGACTACTCGGCGGGCCTCAGCCACGTCAGCGAGGATGCGGCGCACTTCGGCGATGGGACCGGCTACGACGAGGCGGGTGCCTATCTGAATCTCAATGGCGAGGGCTGGTATCAGCAAGACGGCCAGCGCATGAGCTGGCGTATCGAGGATCTCGGGCTGGACTCGCGGGCCTTGTCGCTCGACGGCGCGCGGCAGGGCAGTTACGACTACTACGCGGCTTACCGTCAACTTCCTCGCCGGGAGTTCGATACGACGAGCACCGTGTTCTCTGCGCCTGCATCGGACACTCTGACGCTGCCCGGCAACTGGATCCCGGCGGGGACGACTGCGGGTTTCACGGCGCTGAACGAGAATCTCTCCAGCCGGGACATTGGAAGCGACCGCAGGATTCTCGAGATCGGTGGCCGATACCTCCCCGCAGACCGTTTCGACGTCTTTGCGGACTATCGCCGCTCTGAGCGCGATGGCCTCGACATTCGGGGTGCGGGATACTTCACCAACGCGAGCCTGTTGCCACGACCGTTGGATTTCCAGACCGATGAGCTGGACGTCGGCGTGCGTTACGGTGGGGAACGTTCGACAGTGAAGCTGGCCTACTACGGCTCCTTGTTCCATAACGGCAACGTCGCGCTGCGCTGGGACAACCCATTCAATTCGGTAGCCGGTGGGGAAATCGGCAGACTCGCCCAGTCG
>JABAOH010007514.1_pt1 | contig 16021 bp, 12 predicted proteins | sample 7062181 | NCBI WGS metagenome assembly JABAOH01 (sample SAMN14538630, study PRJNA623070) | marine sediment metagenome | biome: marine biome [ENVO:00000428]; feature: marine pelagic biome [ENVO:01000023]; material: deep marine sediment [ENVO:00002113]; isolation source: pool of 5 deep marine...
TCCTCATAGGCCAGAACCAGGGGCCGGATCTCAGAGCCCTTCAGGACGATTCTCCTCAATGCCTCGATCACGCGATCTTTCTTCACCTCAGGGCTCATGGGAACCTTCTCGATGCCGCTTTCTTTTACCGCAAAGAGCTCCAGAAGATAGGGAAGGGTTGAGGCCTNNACCTTCCCCCTGATCTCGATATCCCCATCCCCCTCCAGGATATCGAAGTTTGCCTTCAAGATGTCTATGATCGGATGGTAGGCCACACCCCTGCTGTAAGAGAGACACCTGCCCTCCAAAAAGGTCACATCTTCATTGGCCACGGCCTTTCTGAACTCATATAAGAGCCTGGATTTCCCCACCCCGGCCTCGGCCGTGATGGAAAAGGCCTGCCCCCTTCCCCCCTTGGATCGCTCCAAACCATCAAGCAAAAGCTCGAGCTCCCGCTCCCTCCCGACAAAGGGCGTAAGGCCACGCTCAGCACTGACGTCAAACCGTGTCCTCCTCGTGCTGGGGGCGATGGCACGGTAGACTCTGACCGGCTCCTCCCTGCCTTTAATCGTTTTCTCCCCTAGGGCCTCGAACCGGAAAAGGCCCTCGGTGAGTTTAAATGTCTCCTCACTCACATAGGTTGTTCCCGCCCCTGCCAGCTCCTGCATCCGTGAGGCCAGGTTCACCGTATCGCCAACTGCCTTGAACTCAACCCTGAGATCATTCCCAAGGGTGCCAACGACCACGGGGCCAGTGTGAATGCCGATGCGCATTTTTAAAGGCCCTATGTCTTTTCTCTCTTGCTTCATCTTATCGCTAAACCTGGCCATCTCCCGGTGAATGGCCATTGCTGACCGGATCGCCCGCTGAGGGGCGTCCTCCAGTGCAATGGGGGCTCCCAAAAGGGCCACAATCCCATCCCCTGTCATCTCGTTGACCGTGCCCTCGTAGTCGTGGACCTTGTGAATGAGGATCTCGTAGACCTGGTCCATGATAGAGTATGCTTCCTCAGGGCCAAGCCTTTCAGAAAGAGTGCTAAATCCCTCCATATCGCAGAAGAGCACCGTGACCTGCTTGCGCTCACCTTCAATCTTTCCCCTCTGGGCCAGGATTTTCTCAGTGAGGCCCTTCGGAAGGTACCGTTGAATCTTTGCCAGTTTATCATCCAAGGCACGGTCTCTGGGGGGTGGCTCGGAAGGGATCGATAAATCGTGACCACACTCATCACAAAAAACACTGTCTAATTCACAAGTATGGCCGCACGATGGGCAGGTAAGCTCAAATTTATTCCCGCATTTTTTGCAAAACTTTGCTCCTTCTCTATTCTCAAACTGGCACCTTGGGCATTTCATCTCCGCTTGCCCTCCGATGAATTATCCATGGATTAAAAAGGTTATCTGGAGTCATGAGTAAGGGCCTTTTCCGGCAGCACCATAAAATATCTCTTTTCAGTTCTATTGGGCTCATCCCTCGATTTAATAAAAAGCCCGTCCCTTCATTCGGAAGAACGGGCTCCACTTCCACTCAGCTTCCCCCGCGCTCAATTTTCAGCTTCAGCTCAAAAGGGGTGGTAAGCCCATATTAGCAGGTCCAAGAATAAAGTCAATCTTTTGGGACCCCTCTTTCCAGAAGGTGCTGGATCGTCTATTTCTAACCTATGGATTTTCCGTCAGTCCGCATCCTGTGCATGTTTCTACCGCTAATCGATACATTTAGCAGGGAGGGATGGTGATCGATAACATCTTCAACTGTTGAATCCAACCGCTTCTTCTAGGTGGTTCTGGGAAGATACCCAAGTAACCCTGATCCTCTAACCCAAATTCTCCAAAGCCTCCTTGGCTGTTTCAGGTGCACTTCGGCCTCTCCCTGTATTGATAAGTTTACAGCCTCGAACAGGCATTCTCTTGCTGTATCCTTCTTGTTCCCTTTTGACTTATACAGAAAACCCAAATCCAGATCATTCTGGTCGAGACCGCCTTTTGTCCCCATGTGTTTTGTGGACTGGATCCTGGGACAAGGAGATCAGGGAATCTAATCTTGTAACTTCGGCTTGATATAGGACCAGTGTGTATGGACTATCTTCCATTCCCCATTATTTCGACTATATACCTCCGTGCTGTTCCAATGGACCTCCCTGGTCAATCCTCCTGACGCCGGTACGTAGTCGATGAGGTTAAATGTAAGCACTGCAGTATCGCCATGGATCTGCACTCTCGGATTGATCATTTCATACCGTTCAATACGTATCTTGCCCTCGATGGAAGCATAGAACTGCCGCAGGGCTTCCAAACCATCCAGACGCCGCTCTGTATAAGGGTCATAGTAGGTCACCTCGGCTGTACTGATCTCAGTGAAGCCCCAAGGATCACCTTTGCCCCAGCGGTCAAGCGCCTCACATTCCATGGCGATAATCTCTTTTGCCAGATCTTCTTCCAAAATGGAGCGTTCGCGTCGAATAGACATATTACATTCTCCTTAACATGGCTTAATGTGCGAGGACCTGAACCCGCACTGTATCCGATGGGCCTCTTCTTCCCCTCCGGTACTCTTCCATATGAGCCTCCTGACTTGCGGGACCTTGGTTGCTGATTTGGTCTTACCCCTCTTGCAAGTGAGGCTCAGGTCTGTATCATGGTTCCTCCCCGAAATCCAGCACCATCCTACCATACAATGAACGATTTGCGACGGCAATATCGAATAACGAGGATTAAGGCGGGTCTATCTCATACATCTTAAAATCTTGAAACAGAGGATCGAGATCAAAGGCATGCAGCACGATGGGCATGATGAACGGATAAACTGCTCAAGAAGAGCAGAGGACACCAGGAGTGCTGGTAGCGGCGGTCCGATTTTAAAAAAGATTTTGACTTCAACTACCATTGTGGTATAGCTTAAGAATGGTTTCGCTGGTCTTCACTATTACGATTTAAACATGTGCGTAGCTATGCCTCTACGGAGTATGGGATGAGACAATGTTCCCAGTGCGGACGTGAAACCTTGAGGGTTTTTCTCTCTGTTTGGAAGCTTTTTTACTTTGGTCATCGGAAGGGCCATACTGCTCGAAAGCCGAAGCATGTAAATAAAACAAAAGACCAACCTAAATGAATTGGCAGAAATGAGCCGAAAAATTAAGGAATTGGAAGCCTCGGAAGCCAAGCGCAAGCGGATAGAGGAGATGCTATTGTGGGAGGCATCGGTCAACGAGGCAATAGCCGACCTATCAAGTGCACTGATTTTACCCAAACCAATTGAAGACATTTCGCTCACCGTGCTGGAGCATGCCAAGCGTCTTACAAGGAGCGAGTTTGGATTTGTCTCTCATATCGACCCACAAACTGGCTACCATATCGCTTCGACCCTGACGAGAGATATCTGGGATATTTGCCAGGTTGAAAACAAGGATATTGTCTTCAAGGAGTTCAGGGGGCTGTGGGGTTGGGTGCTCAATAAGAGGAAACCCCTTATGACCAATGACCCGTCCAACGATCGGCGGTCATCAGGAACCCCCGAGGGCCATGTGCCCATCCGTCGTTTCCTTTGCGTTCCAGCGCTTGTCGATGGAGCATTGGTCGGCCAAATTGCGCTCGCCAACTCGGATCATGATTACACTGAGAGAGATCTTGCCCTCATCGAACGTCTGGCAGTCCCTTATGCCATTGCCCTCCAACGCAAGCGAAGCGAGGAGGAGCTTCAAAAGGCTCGCGACGAGCTGGAACAACGTGTGGAGGAGCGCACCGCCGAGCTGAAGCAGGAAATAAGAGAGCGCAAGCAGACCGAGGAGGTGTTGTTAGAAACGAAAGAGCTTCTGGAGACTGTCTTCTCGAGCATTAACCTTTTGGTCGCCTACATGGATACTAATTTCAACTTCATCCGGGTTAACCGGGCATATGCCGAAGCTGATGCTCGTGTTCCCGAGTTCTTTATTGGCAAAAACCACTTTGCTCTATACCCCAACGAAGAGAACGAGGCGATATTCCGAAAAGTGGTGGAGACGGGGGAACCTTACTTCACTTTCGAGAAACCCTTTGAATATGCCGAACATCCTGAACGAGGAGTCACCTATTGGGATTGGAGCCTGCAACCCTTGAAAGACCCTGGTGGAAAAGTCAGCGGAGTTGTCCTAAGCTTGGTGAATGTGACACAGCGTAAGCGGGCGCAGGAGGCAGGGCGAGAGAGCGAGTATCGCTACCGCACCCTCTTCGAGGAGTCAAGAGACGCAGTTTATATTACCACCCGAGACGGCAAATTCATTGATATCAACCAATCGACGTTGGATCTCTTTGGTTATGACAGAGAAGAACTGATGGGGATGAACATCGGACAGATATATGCTCACCCCGAGGATCGGCAGAGGTTTCAGGAAGTGATAGAGAGAACAGGATCGGTCAGAGACTATGAAATCAAGTTTCGGGGGAAGGATGGGAAAGAGCTGGACTGCTTGCTCACAGCGACTTTGAGACGAGCCCAAGATGGAAGTGTTTTGGGATATCAGGGTATCATCCGGGATATTACCGATCGAAAGCGGGCCGAGGAGGCCCTGCGGGAATCAGAGGAACAACTCAGGCATCTCTCCTCTCAGCTCCTCACGGCCCAGGAAAAAGAGAGAGAACGGATTGCTCGAGAACTCCATGATGGCATTGGCCAATCCCTGAGTGCTGTAAAATTTGGCGTGGAGAATAGCCTTAAGCAGATAAATAGGGAGACAGCACCGCCGCTTGTCAAGCGATTAGAGGCAGTTATCCCCATGATCCAGGATTCCATCGAGGAAGTTCGAAAAATCGCGATGGATCTGCGTCCGTCCGTCCTGGATGATCTGGGCATCTTGGCGACCATTGCCTGGTTTTGTCGGGAATTTCAGGCGATCTATTCAGGCATTCGCATCGAACAGCAGCTCGACATACGCGAAGATGAAGTGCCCGATCCTCTCAAAACAGCTATTTACAGAGTCTTGCAGGAGGCCTTGAACAACGTAGCCAAACACAGCAAAGCAAATCTGGCAAATATTTCTCTGAGAAGCATGGATGGCATGATAGAATTGGTTATCGAGGATAACGGCATCGGCTTCGACCTGGAGGAGGCCTCCAGGAAAGGGTTAGGGCTTTCCAGCATGAAAGAGCGAACTGAACTTTCGAGTGGGTCTTTTACCATTGAGTCCGTGACCGGGGCAGGAACCATTATCCGGGCGTCATGGCCGGAGAGCCCCTAGAAGATAGAAGATGGCTCCCTTCTTAGCGAATACCCTTCTGTGTGGGCCGTTAGCTGGTTCATAGCTCCCTCCTTTTGGCTGTGGTTTAAAGGAGCTTACCACTCGCGGCCAACTTTGTTTAAGCCCCCAGCTCTAGATAGGATCTAACGAGGGCGGTTCGCCTATTTTGGACTTGTGCAAGAATGCTGACGCAAATCGGCGGCATAGCCGGCCAAGGCGGGGTAGCTGATCCATCTGCTATGTCTCACTGAGCCTGACCTGGCGATAACTCACAAAAACACGTAAACCTTCTGTCCGTTCGAAATCCCCAATGATCCTTTAATCTCCCGGGCAACTTCAAGAGTTTTGACGTGGAGAGTATTATCGGCTGGGCCGAAATCTATCTCAAGCTCGACATCAACGATCAGGTATCCTTTCAACCTTTCAGCTTTCCGGTTATCTCAGTAACCCGTTTACCAAGGATCCGGCCGATCTTCAGATCTACCTCCGTAGGGAGTTGATCGGCCATCGCTCCCACCACAGCTGAAGCTCCATACGGGGTTCCTCCCCTCTCAGTCGTGAGCAGCTCTTCGACAGAGTAGGGAACCCCTACAATAATCATTCCATGGTGGATGAGGGTGAACATCATCGAGATCAGGGTAGTCTCTTGCCCTCCATGAATGGAAGCTGTGGAAGTGAAGAGGCCCGCCGGTTTCCCAATTAGCTGCCCTTTTAGCCAGATTTGGCTTGTTAGGTCCCAAAAGTTGCGCATCTGGGCACACATATTCCCAAACCGTGTAGGCGATCCCAAGATAAGCCCGTCACACGCAATCAAATCATCTTGGGTAGCGATTGGAACATCTTTCTGCATATCTTTCGCCTTCTTTAGACGTTCATCCCTTTCAATCACTTCAGCCGGAATCAATTCTGGAACCGTGCGGAGCATCGGTTCCCCTCCTTCTTCCGTTACCCCCTCGGCAACAGCTTGAGCCATTATGAAGTTGTTTCCGTACATGCTGTAATAGAGTATAAGTACTTTCATCTCTCCCTCCCGAAAATACTTTCACCTACCAAGCAAGAACAGCTCGATCTTACGGCAAACTAAGATCTCTGTCAAATCATTTAAGACTCCTCCTCCTCCTCAGAAACTGAACTTGTTTCTTCCTATAGAACACATAGGGCTGCGCTGTAATATGATTGCTAACTAAACTATGGATTTAACTGAACTATGGATTTTCCGCCAGCCCCCATCCCGTGCATGTTTCTACCGCTCATCGATACATTTGGCAGGGAATGAGGGTGATCGATCTTCAATTCAATAAAGCAAGGCCGTTGCTGAACCCTGCCTTTCCAGCGCGAGAACTTTTATAATGAGTAAATTTATTCGATACAGAAATGGTGAAATGTGAATATATGAATACCCGTTACCAATTGGCGGCTAATTTGATTTGAAAAGTCAAAATTTAATATTTAAGATGTAATACGCCTATGACTTTACAGACCGTCGTGTAGGCTGACAAAACAACTCTCGAAGGAGGTGGTTGTGGCTATGGGTTCTACTGGACTGATAGTCCAAGAGGTTACCATTCCTCGCAACAGCGGACGGGCTTTTGAATTAACGAAGGGGCAGGTGATCCGAGTGATCGGCACTACCATCGCCGATTTTGTGGCCTTCAACCGGGATGACCTCACTGACCGGCTCGACCAGGCCCGAACCAAGGTCTACAACCGAAAGATTTTCATCAGCACCGGGGATGTCCTCATGACCAAGTCCAATCGCCATTTGCTCACCATCATAAAAGATACCTATGAGGAAGGTACGCACGATTTGCAGCATGGCATGTGCAGCCGCTCCCGTTTCGAGCTGGCAGCCCGAGAAGGGAGGCTCGCCGAGTACTATTTCCGAGACATCGCTCCAGAGGAGCTCCCTGATCATGGCTGTTGGGAAAACCTGACCGGGGCACTAAAGCCATGGAATATTCCGCCATACGACATTCCCAGCCCTTTTAACCTGTTTCAGACCGTCACTATTGATTCACGAACGGGCCTCATGTTGAACAGCACCACCCGACCCAAGCCCGGTACACATGTTGATCTACGCGCGGAGATGGATTGTTTGGTGGCCATCAGCTCCTGCCCCGACTTGTGGGCTGGAGGGGAACAGGGTCTTCAGGTCAGGGTGTACGAGGAACCTGAGGGTTAAACGGGAGGTACCCAGAGAAGTTTAATCTACCTTTTCAACCTTGATGAAGGGTTTTTTTGATGAGTCCGGCGACTCCTAAAAATAGCTTGGGGTGATGTATTGGCATGTGATTCAGAAGCAATCCGGGGTCAGATATCCTTCACGGGAAATAATTCAATCGCAACTGTCATGCCTAACGGGTACTAACGAGATATGAAAAATCTTCTGGTAAGCTATCTCAAGGCTATTTTCTGAGCAAATCAATGGAATTTATTACTCCCAAAGGACTCCTTGAGGAGGGGGTTGTTATAGCACTGGATTGATTTCCCCTTTCTCAGTATTGCTATGGGCTAGGTTTTACGCAAAAGCTGAACACCGCTCTCCATGAGCGAAATTTGCTGACGCGGCGGGGTATCAATCGACGGTGAACAGACGGGGAAAACCAGAACGCGCTTTTCCCTTGTCGTGTCTACTCCTTGCTCCTTAAATACTCCCTGAATGATTTCACGATCCCTATTATCGACAAGCACATTACCCTTCATTGTAGGAATTCATAATGCCATGGCTTTTCGATATCAAACGTTCAGACCTGAACCCCATCGTTTTCCAAATGCTTACTGATCAAACCCGATGAACCCAAACTCAGCCTCGAGCCCCGGAAAGCCTTGGTGTCAGAAATTGTGAAATACTATGAATCTGCTTCATAGATATCTCAAACGATGATAAGACCATTTGACCCTAATGCCTTAGTTCTATTAATTTTTCCATATTGAGCGGCATGGCATGGGATTCGCATATAGAACGCGCAAAACCAAAACAGAGTCACCGACAAAGCCAAATCATCTGCGAGGATGGGATAGAAAGCACCGGAACCCTTTGGGTGGGTTAGCCGGGTTGCCCAGAAGAGGCAAAACAGTGTGCCGATAGCCCGGCTTTCCGCGAACAGGTGGATGGTCGGTTTTTGGGGCATAAAGAACCCCGGCCATGCTCGGTATCTGATCAGGGGCGGGAGGAGAGGTAGCAATGCAGCGTTTTCTAATCTGGGGCGTATCTCTGGGGAGCTTGGGGAGCGCAGCGCTTCTCTTGTTTTTGGCACCAGAGTCCCTTCGGAACTGGTGGGGTGAAACTTTTCAGGGGGAAATGGTGTGTTGGCTCCCGCACCTCCCCGTATTGATTTTTGTCATAGCCGCCTTGTGGGGTTGGCATCTGCGGCAGACCAAAATCCCCCTCTTGGCCCTCCTTCTGATAAGTGCCCATGCACTTCTCAACCTCCCTCTTCTGCATGAAGCACCCCCTGAGCAACTCAGGGAAGGGTTAGCGGTGTTCCTCCCCTGGGCGTTTCCCCTGCTGCTGAGTTGGCCTGAGAGGACCCTCAAGAGTCTCTCGGGATGGGCACGTATTGGTGCAATCCTTTCCATCTGGCTCGGTTCTCTCATTTGGGCTTGGAACCAAGGGTTTGCAGCATTCTGGCCGGCCAATTTATCCGGAATACCCGCTGGGGTAAAGAGCATCTCCACATTCCTCGCACTTCTTACCCTCTGGGTCTTGCCCTTCGCAGAACGGCCTGACTTGAGGGCATCTTGGACATGGTCCTTAATCTCCCTGGGGTTCGCCTCCCTGCACGGGGAGCAATGGTGGCCTGAGTCCGTCTCTGCTGCCCCTTGGCCAGTTTTCCTTTCCTTCAGTGCCCTCTTCCTTTTGGGAGGCCTTTACGGATTGACATGGAGACGGGCCTATCTCGATGAACTCACGGGCATACCGGGTCGTCGGGCCTTTGAAGACAGCCTCCGCAGGCTGGGGAGGCACTATGCGATTGCGATGGTGGACGTTGATCACTTCAAGCAGTTCAACGATCGTTACGGGCATCAAGTAGGGGACCAAATCCTGCGGTTCGTCGCCGCTCACCTCAAAAAAATATCCTTCGGCCTACTATTCCGATATGGAGGAGAGGAGTTCGCGCTCATCATGCCCGGGCGTAGGGCACAAAAGATGATTCCACTCTTGGAGGGACTTCGTCACTCCATAGAATCATCCAAATTTACGATCAGGGGGAAAAATCGCCCTACTCACAGGCCCCGACGAAAGGAAAAAACCTCTGGTGGAAAGGAAAAGGTTGGGGTAACCGTCAGCATCGGCGCAGCCCGGAAGAGCCCCTTCCATTCTACACCCGAGGCAGTCGTCAAAGCGGCGGATGAAGCCCTCTATCGGGCCAAGCAGATGGGACGAAACCGGGTTGAGCTAGCAAGAAGCCATAGGGAGAGCTCCGTGAAGAGAATCAATTGTCACGAATGGGAAGAGGAAAACTGGCGAGAGGATAAGATGAGAAAAAAGCGGACGTTGGTCCTTGGTGCTAAAGCAAGTTAATGTCTCGCGCGCTTCTGAAGGTTTGTTGTGTCAGCTGGAACAAAATGTGTAGAGACCTTTACGGAATACCCTCTAGGCGCCTGCAGAGCGCAGTGAGATGCTTGAGGCCAAGCCCAGCGACTATTTGGTTAGGGGTCAGCGACGGTATTGCCATATACAGGAACTCGGGCGGGGGTGGTTCGAAGTTCTTTTTCCTTTACTGAACGACGAATTTTCTTCCGCTTGAGTCTTTTCTGGAGTTTCCTGAGTTTTAATGGAAACATTTTTATAAGTATTTGATTTTATAGGAAAAAGAAATTTCAGCACGTGACTCCGGAAACTCCAAAAGTCTTTTCCGTTGACAACCTGAGTTGTCGTCACTACCCTGTGAATACCTTTTTTCGCATTTGATGGCAGCAAGAGTGGTGTTTTAGAAAGACAGGTTCCGCCCTTGCGGGTTACCGGCACCTCTGGTTTACCTACCAGCTCTCCTTCATGCCGTATTTCGCGTATCTCGGTTGTGGTGATATCGGAATCAGGGGATGGGCTAAGCAAAGCATAGGTTGCACCAAGTTCTACCTCGTCGCCTGGTTTGACCTGGGTGGGCAGGTTCGCCAGCGTTGATTTGAAAAACACACTAAGATTTGCTATGAAGAGCAACATGCTAAGACGTTTGAACATAAGATATGGACATTCTTGGAAAGCCTTAGGTTGACAAATAAAACCTGGAATTCCAACAAAAGAGAGAAGTCAAAATGACGGAACCAGATTTTCTCGGGGATTTAGAGAAATGTGAACTGTGCGAACATAGGTGCGGGGTAAACAGGCTAAGTGGAGAAACAGGGGTTTGCAGGGTGACAATGCCAACTGTTGCTTCTGCTACTTTGCACCCAGCACCACCAGAAAGCTACACTGTATTTATGGCTGGATGCAATTATAAATGCCTGAATTGCCAAAACTGGACAATTTCACAATACCCAGATAATGGGTTCAGGCAGAGAGGGTATGAAAATCCAAAAGAGCTGGCCGAGGAGTGTCTGGATAGCTTGAACTCTCTTTCAGCTAAACTGATGGGAGCTGACAGGATATTCTTTTCGGGGGGGGAACCAACCATTCACTTGCCGTATATCGAGGAGGTTGTTGGGGAGGCCAGGAAGATAAATCCAGGTACCAAGGTAAATTTTGACACAAATGGATATCTGACCGATGAAAGTCTAAAAAGGGTTTTAGTTCTTACAACATCTATTACCTATGACCTGAAGGCATACAATGATGAGGTCCACCTCGCCTTAACAGGAGCATCTTCCAAGCCCGTTCTCAGGAATGCCGAATATATCGGAAGGTATGCAAAGGAAAAGCTTTGGGAGATAAGGATTCTCGTGATACCGGGAATAAATGAGGATGAGATAAAGCCATTAACTGAATTCGTAGCTCATATTGATCCATTTTTACCTGTGTGTTTTCTCGTTTTCAGGCCGAATTTTGTTTTAGAAAACCATCCCGGTGCCAGCAGAAGCCTCATGGATAAGTGCGTTGAAACCGCAAGGCACTCTGGCTTGAAAAATGCTTATTGGTCCGGGAATACTGACATTCCTGGCATCATCGGTGATAGAAAAAGTGAGATCAAGGGAAAATATGTGTCAGAGCACGCTCGGCTTGCTGGCTCTTATGCTCTTTATGCGGGCTGTCAAACACATCCCAGGAGTTGTTCAGCCTGCATTTCAAATCAGACATGCAGGATTAAGAAATATATTCCTGAAATAGTTGCCTAGAAAAATGGTAGATAATAAAACTCAATGCTTCAAAGACCCCCATGGTATCGAGGTATTATGAGCTACCTCAATACGCGCAGAATCTGATAAAGAAAAACGCTTGAAAATAACCCATTCAGCATGTATATTGTTATCGCTTGACTTATTTGCCCTGGGGGATTGCTGTTTGCGTAGAGAGAAATTGTAACCGCCTCCCACGGGGGGCGAGAACCTTGTCTCGGGGCTAAACAACCCGCGCGGGCGAAGTTTCGAGCGGGTTGTATGTTCACTTTAACCCTACCCATTAAGAGGAGGAACGTCATGATAAAAAAAATACTCTGTACCACCATGTTTGTTTCCATTGCCCTGGCTTTCACTATCGGTGAAGCCACGGCAGAGACGCTTGCCCTGCTGACCTGGAAGGGGTACGCGCCGAAGAATCTCGTGGAGAAATTCCAAAAAGAAACCGGGATCGAGGTCAAAGCAACCTACACGAACAATGAAGAAATGATTGCCAAGTTACGGGCTACCCGCGGTGCCGGTTTCGATCTGGCACAGCCCAGCCAGGACCGTATTTCCTCTGTACAGGAAAAATACAATATTTACCAGCCAATTGACCTGTCCAAGGTGGAAAGCGGTCAGGTTATTTCTTCTATGCTGGAAGCCGTGAAGAAAAACACATTGGTGAAAGGCAAGCCCCATGCTGTGCCATTCTGCTGGGGGACTTCCGGGCTTGTAGTCAATCGAAAATTTGCCGCCGACGTTCAGGATTATAATGATTTGCTTAATGAAAAGTATGCGGGGAGGATAAGCTATCGTCTCAAGCGACCAACGTTGATTGCCCTCGCCTTTGCTATGGGAAAGGATCCGTTTGCCTTATACGGCGACGCAGAAGCCTACCAAGCGCTGATGGAAAAAGTTGGGCAGGCTATGATTGAAGGGAAACGTCTCGTCAAAAATTACTGGACCAACGGCGATGCTCTCCTCGAGTCCATGCGATCTGGTGAGGTGAACGTCGCCATGGCGTGGGACGGCGCTGGCTGGAAGCTCAATGCGGAAAATCAGGATATCGACTTCCTCGCCCCGAGAAGTGGCGCGCTGGGCTGGATCGACACCTTCGCCCTTCCTGCCAAGGCGAAGAACATTGACGCCGCCTATAAGTGGATCAACTTCATCTTGCGTCCGGAAAATGCCGCTGCTTTTACCAACATGGAGAAATACGGAACCGCTTCGAACGGCGCGATCAAGCTGACCGATGCCGCAGTGCGCGGGAATTTCGAACGCAGTTTTCCTCCGGAAGCCATTGATAATATTAAGTGGTATCCTCCCGTGCCTGCAAAGCTTGAGGCCATCGAGGGAAAAATTCTGGACAAGGTCAAAGCCGCTCAATGAGGGGTTGGACCACCTGACTCACACGGCCGTTTAATCCACTCGATCACGAATAAGGGGGGTGCTCCTGTTGTGTAAAGGGCTCCCCCCTTTTTTCCTAACGAACAAAAACCTCTCAGCATCCATGGGTCCCTATGCAGATTGATTTATCGGTTCGGAACGTCACGAAGAAATTTCAAGAGTTCACCGCTGTGGACTCCGTATCCTTTGAGGTAGAAAAAGGGCGTTTCTTTTCCATACTCGGCCCCTCAGGGTGCGGGAAAACTACCCTGCTCCGCATGATTGCCGGGCTCACGGAGCCAAGCAGTGGCACGATTGAAATTCGCGGAGAAAGCATGATCGGCATTCCGCCTAACAAAAGACCGGTCAACCTGATATTTCAACATTTGGCTCTTTTCCCCATGATGAAAGTTGGGGAAAACATCGCCTTCGGTCTGCAACGACGTGGAGAAAACAAGACTGTTATCAAGAAAAAGGTTCAGGCCATCTTGGAGCGGGTAGACCTGTTGGGCTTTGAAAACAAAAAGATTGATCAGCTCTCCGGCGGTCAGAAACAGCGGGTCGCCATTGCCAGGTGCCTGGTATTGGAACCGGCCGTGCTGCTGCTGGATGAGCCATTGGGAGCCTTAGACCTGAAACTGCGGGAACAGATGAAGGTGGAGCTGAAAAAGCTTCAGGCAAAAGTGGGCACAACTTTTGTCTACATAACCCATGATCAGTCCGAAGCCCTGGTGATGTCCGACTCCGTGGCTGTAATGAATCACGGAGAGTTTGAACAGATCGACACGCCCCAGAATCTCTACAACAAGCCCAAAACGCCTTTTGTGGCTCAATTCGTGGGTGATAATAACGCCTGGTCAGGGAGAGTTCGTCAGTGCAATGAATCGACGATTGAAGTTGAGACCGTTGATGGCTTCATTTTCAGCACGAAAGTCAAAGAAACGCTTCAACCCGGCACTGAGGTCGACCTGTTTCTCCGGCCCGAAGCCATGTTGATTCAACCCGATCCCAATATTTCCAACCTGAACCGTTTTGAAGTGGTGGTCAAATCCATTCTCTTTGATGGCGCAAACAGTCAACTCCTGGCCAATCCCCTCAATGCTGACACCGAATTGCTCATTGCCCTACCCCAAAACCGACAATACGACTACATCCAGGTAAACGACAAAATTGAAATAGGATGGGATGAAGAGTCCGGCATCTGTTTTCCCAGAAAGTGAAGTCTACCCATGAAACGTCAAACTCGGTGGGGTCTATTCCTTTTCATAACGCCTGTTCTGCTCTGGCTGTTTCTGCTGATTGTGCTCCCCCACATTGATTTGCTTATCATGTCTTTCCGTACCGAAAATGACTCGGGCGACATGATGTGGAGTGTTTCCAACTATTTGAATTTTTTTCATGAGCCCATCTACTGGTTGACCTTTGTCCGCACCGCTATTTACTCTGTTCTGGTTACCCTCTTGACCTTTATCATTGCCCTTCCAGTCGCTTTCTATATCACAAAAGTCGTTGCACCCAGGTTCCAAGGGTTTCTGACCCTGCTTCTCTTGCTCCCTTTCTGGGTCAGTGAGCTCGTCCGGGTCTATGGCTGGATGATTCTCTTGAGGGAAAGCGGCGTGTTCAATCATTTTCTCCTAAAACTGGGGATCCTCAATAAGCCCATCGAAATGTTGTACAACGATGCCACCATGGTGCTCGGTCTAGTTTACACCTCCATGCTCTTCATGGTGGTTCCGCTGCTCTCAGTGATGGAAAGCCTAGATAACAGCCTTATTGAAGCTGCTTACGATCTCGGCGCCAATATGTGGACCATTCTGTTCAGGATCATCATTCCCCATGCCACACCCGGAATTGTATCCGGCTCGATTGTGGTTTTCATGCTAACGCTCGGGAATTATCTCACCCCCAATCTGATCGGCGGGAAAAACTCCCTCTGGTTCACCGAGCAGATTTACAACCAGTTTATCGCCAGCTTTAATTGGAATCAGGGCGCTGCCTTCGGTTTTCTGTTACTCTTTCTCTCCTCGATAGCCGTCTGGCTAGGATTGAAGTTGACCAAACAAAGCCTGAGGAAAGTAGTGCAATGATCCGCTCACTGCCATATTCCAAAACGTATGGGCTGAGTTTTAAGCTCTATATAATCCTGTATTTTACGTTCCTCTTTGCCCCGCTACTGGTCACCTGCGTACTGGCATTTAATGATTCCCAATTCCCTTCCCTTCCTTGGAAGGGGTTTACATTTGAATGGTTTACGGGGAATCTTCCAGAACGGGTGGGCATTTTTCACGATCAGATCAACCTGGACAGTATCTGGGTAAGTGTACGGGTCGCATTCTTTGTCACGCTCCTATCGGTGAGCGTGGGAACTTGCGGGGCTTTTCTTTTTGAGCAGGAGGATTTTCGTTTCAAACCGGTTCTCTACTTTCTCATGCTCGCCCCCCTCGTCATTCCGGGTGTGATCTTGGGGATTTCCATTCTCATGTTCAGCACTGTGCTGGGAATACATTTTGAGGAGACCTGGAAATTGGATGTGGGCCTTTTTAGGCCAGGCTTCTGGCTTGTTGTGCTGGGACAATTTTCTTTTATCGCCACGCTCGTCACCCTGGTGGTTTCCGCTCGTTTAAGGAAATTTGACCGCACCCTGGAGGAAGCTGCCTTGAACCTGGGGGCCAACCGTTTTGAGGTGATCTGGTATATCACCCTGAAGTTCCTTCGCCCAGCGATTTTAGGGTCGGCAGCGGTAGCATATCTGATGTCCTTTGAGAACTTTAACACCACTCTTTTCCTCGTTGGGTCCGAGGCGACCCTTCCGATTAACCTGTATCTCCAGGTAAGGGATGGAAGTACCCCGGTGATCAATGCCATCTCTTTCTTGCTCATCGTGGGTACCTCACTCGCCGCATTGGCCAATCTCTATTTCAGCAGGAAAGAAACCCAGTAGCCCCCGAAAAGGGAATTCGATTCCTCCCAACCCCTTCCCCCGTCAAGAAACGCCGGTGGTGAAAAGGGGTTCTTGATGAGCTCCATAAAGCTAATAAAGATTATCGAAAGTAGCATATAAGTTACTGAAATTAAATGATGAAATTTTCACAAATGATATTAATACCTCATCCTCATGCTCTCCTCCCCTCAGGGCCACGGGTTACTCGAGGCTTTCCTCATTTTCCCGCTGTACGAGGAGTGTCAGTTTCC
>JABAOH010012900.1_pt2 | contig 16019 bp, 16 predicted proteins | sample 7062181 | NCBI WGS metagenome assembly JABAOH01 (sample SAMN14538630, study PRJNA623070) | marine sediment metagenome | biome: marine biome [ENVO:00000428]; feature: marine pelagic biome [ENVO:01000023]; material: deep marine sediment [ENVO:00002113]; isolation source: pool of 5 deep marine...
AAGATGGTGCGAGTTCTGACGCGCAGGGCGATAACAAATGCGCTGGAATGGGAGTGACTCATGGAGAAGCGGCTGATCCAGCTGAAGGTCAATGGTGATCAGTACGATGTCATCGTCAAGCCCAACCAGACCCTGGTGGAGGTGCTGCGAGATGATCTGGAGCTGACGGGCACCAAGGTTGGATGCGGGGAGGGCGCATGCGGGACGTGCACGGTCCTTGTGAACGGAAAGCCTGTGCGCTCCTGCCTCACTCTGGCCGTCGAAGCTCAGGGTAAGGAGATCGAGACCATAGAAGGCTTAGCGTCCGAGGGGGAGTTGCACCGCGTTCAGAAGGCCTTCATTGAGCGTGGTGCTATCCAGTGCGGTTTCTGTACTCCAGCGATGATCCTGACCAGCAAGGCCTTGTTGGAGGAGAACTGCAACCCCACCGAGGAGGAGGTTCGACGGGCCATCTCGGGCGTAGTGTGTCGTTGCACCGGATATGCGAAGATCGTTGAAGCGATCATGTCGGCGGCAGGGGCGATGTAGAAAGGAGGGCGGATCAGTGCCAGAGCGTACTCTTGTCGGCCAGCGAGTGGCCAGGATCGATTCCCTGGACAAAGCCACGGGCCAGGCGCGCTACACAGCGGACCTCACGCTACCGCGCATGCTCTATGCGAAGGTGCTGAGAAGTCCTCATCCCCATGCTAGGATTTTGAACATCGACACCGGCAGAGCTGAGAGACTCGCGGGCGTCAAGGCGGTGGTGACAGGCAAGGATACGGCGGGCGCCAAGTGGGGGGTGTTCCGCTACACGCGTGACCAGCAACTCCTGACTGAGGAGAAGGTTCGCTACATCGGAGAGGACGTGGCAGCCGTGTCCGCAGAGGATGAGGAGACTGCCATGGAGGCTCTGGAGTTGATCGAGGTCGACTACGAGGTTCTACCTGCCGTATTCGATCCCGTTGAAGCCATGCAGGCAGGGGCCCCGCAGATTCACGATCACGCCGAGGACAACATCAATATCCACGTGCCCATCGAGGTCGGGGATGTAGACAGGGCGTTCAAGGAGGCGTACTACATTCGAGAGGATCGCTTCGTCGATTCGGAATATACTTACTGCCAGACTGAGCCATACGCGGTGCTGGCGAACTGCGATCTTGCGGGGGACTTGGAGATCTGGACACCGAACGCCTCTCCGCATACTAAGGCCAAAGCGCTGTCCAATCTGTTGGAGATGCCGCTGAGCAAGGTTCGGGTGCGCAAGGTTTGTACGGGCGGGGCGTTCGGAGGGAGGTCGGACATCTTTCCGGGCGAGTTCATCGCTGCCCTCCTAGCCAGGAAAGCGGGCAGGCCCGTGAAGTTGGTCTACACGAGGGAGGAGAGCTTCACGAGCGTGCGCCAAGCGCACTGCATGATCGTCGACCTGAAGACGGGGGTGGCGAAGGACGGGACATTCCTAGCCAACGAGATCAAGGTAGTTATGGACGGTGGGGCTTACAGCAGCACAGGACCCATCGCCACCTCTGTGCCCTTCCTGGTGTGGGAGGAGACGTATCGCCTCCCGAATGTGCGCTTCAACGGGTACCGCGTTTACACCAACAAGCCCGTCCGAGGTATGTATCGCTGCCACGGGCGGGCCTTTCTAGGTGGGCTGGGCATGCAGCTGGATATGATCGCCGAGGAACTGGGGATCGACCCCGTGGAGATACGGCTGAAGAACGCCCTCAAGACCGGGGACATGCAGGCCACAGGCTCCAAGATCATCAGCTGTGGGCTCAGCGAGGCGATAGAGAACGCGGCAGAGAAGTCCGGATGGAGGGAGAAGAGGGGAAAGCTCCCCTATGGCAAAGGCATCGGCATCGGGGCCAACGGGATGATGGTTGGATTTCCCATGGGCATCCGTGGCGGGTCATCGGCCATGATCAAGTTCAACGAGGACGGTGGCGCAACATTGATTTCCGGCGTGGTGGACAACGGTCAAGGCAATGATAGCATGGTTGTGCAGGTTGCTGCCGACGTACTGGGTTTGAAGATGGACGACATCAGCCTGGTTTCAGCCGATTCGGAGATCACCCCGCTGGACCAGGGAGCGTATTCGCAGGCAGCCACATTCGTCTCGGCCAACGCGGTCAAGGCGGCGGCAATGGACGCCAGGGAGCAAATCCTGAGCATCGCCTCTGACATGCTGGATGCTACCGCCGATGAGCTGGACCTCAAGGATGGCTATGTCTTAGTCAAGGAGAGGCCGGACTGGAACGTCTGGCTGGGCAAGGTGATCCGCAAAGCGCTCATCGACAACACGCCCGTCATGGGCCGAGGCTCGTACATGCCCAAGGTGGATCAGAGGCGGGAGTGGGTGAGCAATCCCCAGGGACAACATGCGGGGACCTTCAGCTTTGGAGCCGTCGTCGCGGAAGTGGAGGCAGACCCCGAGACTGGACAGGTAAGGGTGACCGACGTCACTGGTGCCCATGACTGCGGCTTCGCCATCAACCCTACGGCTGTGGAAGGACAATTGGAGGGTTCCGCCGCTTCTGGCGGGGTCGGGGCGACCTTGCTGGAAGAGCACTACTGGGATCAGGGACAGATGCTCAACGCCAACATGCTGGAGTACAAGGTGCCTCTCGCTGTGGATATGCCCAACATCACGCCCATCATCGTGGAAACCCTTGACCCAGAGGGCCCTTTTGGGGCCAAGGAGGCTGGTCTCTGGGGTTCCATGAACATGTTCCAGGCTATCGGCAGTGCTGTGTATGATGCCGTGGGTGTTTGGATCAAGGATTTTCCGATCACTCCCGACAAGGTGCTCACGGCCCTTGAGGAGAAGGACAGAGAGTCGTGAAGATCCAGGCTATTGACCATCTGTGTATCGCCGTCGAGGATCTGGACAAGGCCCGCCGGACCTACGAAGAAGACCTCGGGCTTGAGCTTGCCACCGTCTATGTCGCTGAAAGCGAGAAGATAAGGGTAGCTCGCTACTACGTCGGAGACGTAGCCTTGGAGTTGATTGAGGCCACATCTCCAGATAGCGAGGTGGGTAGGTTCATTCGGGGGCGGGGTGAGGGCCTTTTTCTTGTCTCCTATAGGGTGGATGATGTGGAGGATGCTCTGGCGGAATTGAGGGACAAGGGCATCAAGACCATCGACGACCGGCCGCGCCGCTTGATGGGCAACCGATACGCCTTCATACACCATCCTGGAGAACTATGTGGCGTGCTGACCGAGGTGTTGGACGGCGACTTTGAGTACGACGAGGAGCAGCATGGTGAAGACGCCGATCAGGGTGTTGATCGCGAAACCAGGTCTTGACGGTCACGACCGGGGGGCCAAAGTCGTCGCCCACGCGTTGCGTGACGCTGGTATGGAGGTCATATATACGGGCCTGCATCAGACGGTTGAGCAGATTGTGGAGGCTGCTCTGCAAGAGGACGTGGACGTCATCGGCCTCTCCATCCTTTCGGGAGCGCACTTGCCTTTGGCTGAAAAGCTCATGATGTTGCTCGAGGAGAAAGGATTGAACGACTTGATGGTTCTCGTCGGGGGCAACATCCCTGCCAGGGACGTGGACAAGCTGCAAGCTCTGGGCGTAGCGCGGGTATTCCCGACGGGTTCACGCTTTGAAGACATAGCCACCTTCATCTCTGCAAGAGCTGGGAGGTGATTCCTCGCTGGCACGGCATCTCCCTTGCTCAGCGGAGACAGGGCAGTAGCTGACACCCTGAGTGACTTCGTATGCGGCCGCGCGCTCCAGCACCGACTGGTTGCCAGTCTCCCGGCGGCCCGCCAAGTCGAATGGCCTTCCGCACATCGTTTCCTCTTCATCGCAACTCCGGCTGCCCCGATTGGCCTTCGCGTTGATGTTACCGTCAGAATGGCCCATGTGCCTGCACAAATGCTCTTCCATGCTCGGCAGACCAGGAGGTGGATGGAGCGATGATGGTCACTATTGCCTTGCGGGAGCGGCCGAGCAGAGGGTTCTGAGGGATTGGTGCTTCAGCCCGCTTTCTGGAAGCGGTAGCCTGCACCCAGCTCAGTGAGGATGTACCTGGGGTTCTTGGGGTCTTCTTCCAGCTTTTGCCTGAGATGCCAGACGTACACCCTAACGTAGTCCAAGTCGTTCTGATACTCCCAACCCCAGACGTTTTCGAGAATCTGCTGGGAGGTGAGGACGTGACCGGCGTTCTGCACTAGATAGGCGAGGAGACGGTACTCGGTGGGAGTGAGCTTGACCGATTCGCCCCTAACGGTTAGGCGGCGTTCTTTGAGATCCATGGTGAGGTAGTCGTCGCTGTAGATCGCCGGGTCCTCATACTCGACGGCGGGCAGCGCTGCCCGGCGGAGGACAGCGCGAGCGCGGGCCAACAGAACTTTGATGCTGAAAGGTTTGGTCATGTAGTCGTCGGCGCCGTACTCAAGGCCGCGGATGATGTCTTCGTCCTGCCCGCGCGCAGTGAGCATCATGATCGGCACATCAGAGACCTCCCGCATGCGACGGCAGGTCTCCCAGCCATCCATACCAGGCATCATGATGTCGAGTATGACTAGATCTGGCCTGTGGTCGAAGAACTGGCGCAGGGCTTCTCGCCCGTCTGATGCGGTGTAGACCTCGTAGCCTTCTTTGGCAAAGGTGTACTCGATCAACGGCAGTAGCGCTGGATCATCGTCAACGACCAAGACCCGATTGCCTTCCATCCCGTTCGCTATCCCCTGCCTTGTGGCGCTGAGGTTCTTACAAAACATACCACAACTGGCCTGGCGGAGCAACGAACAACCGTGCTTCCGCCAAGACATAGTTCCCACCTAGTGGAAAGAAGGTCGCCAAGTCTGGTATCCCTCCGGCAAGAGAATGGCAGAAACACCACGAACGGTTTTGCCAGCGCTGCCGGCCAAACTGTCTTCTGGCATTGACATTACTTGCGCAGCATCTCAGCTTGAGTATAATTATCAAGGTCGAATCCTAGATCGAGGGATTGCACCAGCAGAAATCATGGAAAGGAGAGTCGGAAATGGCGTACAAGATCGATGCGGACGAGTGCATCGCCTGCGCAGCTTGCGAGGAGGAATGCCCCAACGAGGCAATCAGTGAGGGAGATGAGGTCTATGTCATAGATCCCGACAAGTGCACGGAGTGCGTTGGCTTCTTCGAGGAATCCCAGTGCGCACTAGTTTGTCCTGTCGATTGCTGCGTACCGGATCCGGATCACGAAGAGTCGCAGGACGACTTGCTGGCCAAGTTCAGCAGGCTGCATCCGGACAAAGAACCAAAGCTCTTCTAGATAGCTCGTGAGAGCTCTACCAGATGTCCCCGTCAAGGGCATCGTAAACTGAAAGCCCGGGATACGAGGGTGGTAATAGCCGACTCTCGCCCAGGCTTTTCCTTTTTGAGGAGAGCGGGATTATGGCTGGCCCCCGGAAGGTTGATCGTCTTCTGGCGATAGACGTTGGAGCTGGGACGCAAGATATTCTTCTCTACGAAAGCGACAGGCCAATGGAGAACTGCGTCAAGCTCGTCCTTCCCTCCATGACCTCGATTGTGGCAGGGAAGATCAACGAGGCCACAGCTCAGGGAAAGGACGTCTTCCTCACCGGGAACCTGATGGGAGGCGGACCCAGCGTGAGCGCTATCAAGAAGCACTTGAAGGGAGGGTTCAGGGTTCTAGCTACACCTATGGCAGCGAAGACCATTCGCGACGATCCCGAAGAAGTCAGACACCTGGGCGTAGAGATTGTGGACCGGGTCCCCGGTGGCGATGTCACCACGATCCAGACGCGGGACGTTGATCTGTCAGCGTTGGGCTATGCCTTGGCTGCCTTCGACGTTCAGCTTCCCGAACTCTATGCAGTCGCGGTCCAAGATCACGGAGAACTGATAGGCGGAGGAAGCAACCGCCGGTTCCGCTTCCAGCACTGGGAGAGGTTTGTTGAGGGGAGCGGGGACATGCGCACTCTTCTGTATCGCGACGTGCCAGACTACTTGACTCGGATGAAGGCTGTTCAGCTAGACGTGCCGGGAGCGTTCATGATGGACACGGGGATGGCAGCCGTCTGGGGTGCTCTTTGCGACGCCCAGGTTGCCGCACGCCGGGAGCGAGGACTGGTCGTGGTCAATGTGGGCAACCAACATACAATAGGCGTCTTAGTGCGGGAAGAGAGAATCTGGGGGTTGTTCGAGCATCATACTGTCTTGATGGACGCCGCGAAGCTCAGTGATCACGTACGGCGTCTGAGATCGGGGACACTGACCAGCAGCGAGGTCTTCGCCGACAACGGCCATGGAGCCACCATCCATCCGGACTACATGACGCTCGCCCCCTTTGAATTCGTGAGCGTCACGGGGCCGAACCGCCACTTGGCTGAGCCTCTGGGCTACCACCTGGCTGCGCCCTACGGCGACATGATGTTGACGGGAGCCTTCGGCCTTGTGGCCGCAACTCTGCGTCGCTTGGAAGGGTAATAGATCCCGGGATATCAGGGGGTGCAGGGGATGCCCCGGGGTGCTGTTTCGCCCGCCCTAGGTCAGAAGGGCGGCCAGTGGTGCCAAGAGCGCCTCTGGCGCGTACGTTGGCAATGGAGTCGGCGTCCCGGTGGGGGGAGAGGGTTCCGGCAACGTCGCGAGGAGGTATCCGACGGCCATGCTTATCACCACCAGGATGCTCAGGATCAGGAAGATGATCTGACTGGTTCGGCGCCTTCGCGGTCGTTTGCGAGCCAAGTTGCCCTCCGCCTATCAAGATACAGCATTATTGTACTAGTGGTTCCTGTCCCATAGCAAGATCAGGGTGTGAACTGGTTTTCCAATGGACCTTTTGCTCGCACTTGGCAGTTGTGGTAGAATAGCCGACGAGGCGACGGTAGCTGGCTCTACGCCACCACGAAGCAGATCTGGCTACGTCACTAGGAGGCATGAATGGAATTGAAGCAATACCTCACAGTGCTGCTACGCAAGTGGTGGATCATTGTAGTGGCCTGTGTGGTCACCGTGACCGGTGCAGTGATTTTCAGCGAGGTGCGACCACCCATCTATCGTTCGTCGGCTGTGTTGCAGGTGAGCCCCGCCAGGTACGACTACGGACTTGGACTGGTTTCGGAGCAACTCCTGAGGCAGTTCGCCAACCAGATTCACACTACCAACATGGCCCAGGAGGTGATAGATCAGCTGCAGCTTGACGTAACTACCGACAAGCTGCTGGCTAGCGTGACCGTCGCTCCCATACCGGAGGATCTTCTGATCCGGATAGATGTGGATAGGGCCAGCCCAGAAGAAGCTCGCGATGTGGCCAGCGCGTTTTCCCACAGTTTCGTGGCCTATCACGCGGCGCAGATACTGGACATAGACCGGAGGGATCGCGTCCTGATACGCATTCTCGAGGACGCCAGGTATGGTTGGGTGCACTGGCCCAAGACCAAGACGTTGGCTCTGGCGGGGGGCGTGTTGGGGCTTCTCGTCGGCCTCTTGGTGGCGTTCGGCCTGGAGTACCTTGAATCTGACGTATTGAGGTCCTTGGAGGACGTGGAGCGACACGTCGGAGTACCTGTGCTGGGCTCCATTCCGACCATAGGGGCGGGTGAAGAGGCGGGGCGATCAGGGGGGAGAGGAAGGCGTTTCTTCCTGCCCTGGGCGAGATAGCCGTCGTGGGTCCCCGCTGTCTTCTCAAGCCGAGAGTAGTGCTCTCTTCTGTTTGCCGCGAGACGAGCATGGCCGTACAGTCACGTGCCGCGTACAGAATACCGGAGGCTTGCAGTCATGACTGAGACCGATCGTTCTGACAGTTTGATCACGCTCACCACGCCTCGCTCCCCCATCAGTGAAGCGTATCGCACGTTGCGCACCAATCTGGAGTTCTCCAGCCTGGACAAACCGATCAAGACCATGGTGGTTACTTCTCCAGGGCCCGAGGAGGGAAAATCCACCACGCTGGCCAATCTGGCTGTGACACTGGCCCGGGCTGAGAAGAGGGTCATCTTGGTGGATTGCGACTTGAGGCGCCCGTCGCAGCATGAGATCTTCGGTGTGAGCAATGGTGTCGGCCTCACCACCATGGTCGTGGACGAAGGAGCCATGGCTGATCCGCCTCTACTAGATACGGAAGTCCCGGGGCTGTGGCTGCTACCGAGTGGTCCCCTTCCTCCCAACCCATCAGAGTTGGCGGGCTCGCGTCGCATGGAGGAGATCATAGCAGTTCTGTCGGAAAGGGCGGACATCGTCCTGTTCGACGCGCCGCCTATCATCGCCGTGACTGATGCCGCGGTCCTTGCCTCCAAAGTCGATGGAGTGCTACTGGTCATCAGGGCTGGGGGCACCAAGCGAGATCATGCCCAGAAAGCAAAAGCGTTACTAGAGAAAGTGAAAGTCCATCTTGTTGGAGCGGTGTTGACCAATGTAAAGATCGACACCAGTTTGCATAGGTACTACGCTGAGCACAAAGGCGGTTGACAGATGAGAATGGCGGGGATGCAGTGAAGGCATTAATCCTGAGTGGGGGTAAAGGCACTCGCCTATACCCCATTACTTACACTAGCGCCAAACAACTGGTGCCTGTGGCGAACCGGCCAGTGCTCTTTCGCGCCATAGACGCCATCGTGGAGGCGGGCATCACTGACATTGGGATCGTCGTCGGAGATACGGCTTCTGAGATCAAAGCGGCGGTGGGCGACGGTTCTGAGTGGGGCGCCGATGTCACGTACATCCAGCAGGAGGCGCCGCTGGGGTTAGCCCATGCGGTGCTCATTTCGGAACAGTACCTGGGTGACGACAGGTTCGTCATGTTCCTGGGCGACAATGTCCTTGAGGGTGGCATCGCGGGGCTCGTGAAGCAGTTCGCTGCGAGCAACTGGAACTCTCAGATAGTGCTTACGAGGGTGGAGAATCCGCAGCAGTTTGGTGTAGCGGAACTGAGGGATGGTCAGATTGTGCGGTTGGTGGAGAAGCCCAAGGAGCCACCTAGTGATCTGGCCCTGGTGGGCATCTACATGTTCGATCATCACGTCTTTGAGGCTGTGAAGAATATCGAGCCTTCGTGGCGGGGAGAGTTGGAGATCACGGACGCCATCCAGTACCTTGTGGATCACGGGTACAAGGTCTATCCGTACGTCCATCAGGGATGGTGGATAGATACCGGAAAAGCCCGCGACATGCTGGACTGCAATCGTCTCCTGCTGGAGACGATGGAGACTCACAACTTGGGTATTGTGGATGAGAGGTCCAGTCTGTCTGGGCGCATCATCATCGAGAAGGGCGCCGAGATCATCAACAGCACCATTCGTGGGCCGGCCATCATTGGGGAGAACAGCCGCATTGTGGATGCGTACATCGGCCCGTTCACTGCTATCTATCATGACGTCCTGATCCAGAACAGCGAGATAGAACACTGCATCATCTTGGAGAACTGCAAGATCACGGACATTGGAGCCCGCATCGAGGACAGCGTCATCGGGCGCAATGTGGTGATTAATCGGTCGCCTCTGAGGCCAAAGGCCTACCGGATGACGATAGGTGACCACAGCCAGATTGGGATACTGTAACAGCGCCTTGGCGGAGGCGCTATCTCAGCCTCTCCGAAGACTGGCGGACGCTGGGAACCTGACGGGTGATGGGTTCTCGGCGCTGAAGGAAGACCTGCCCGCATGAAGGTAACACTGGTTTGCAGTGGAGGAGGCGTTGACGGTTTCAACAGCGCCGGCAAGGGCATGTCCGGAGGGTGGATTGGCCACGGACTTGCGTTGCTCTCGGCTTGCGCCAAGCAGGCTGGCCACGAGGTGAGCCTCATCGACCGACGGGCTCTGCGGGACTGGGATCACTTCCGGCAGGAAGTACGCAGCCGAGCTCCGGACGTGGCAGGATTTGGAATGCTGAGCGTGGACTTCAACCCTGCCATGAAAGGCATCGAACTCGTCAAAGAGGCGAACCCGAATACCATCACTGTTGTTGGAGGTCCCCACCCCACCTTGGTTCCCGACGAGGTCCTGAGCAATCCCCTGGTGGACCACGTCGTCATCGGCGAGGGAGAGATTTCCTTTGTCGAGATGCTGCACAAGTTCGAGCGGGGCGAGAGGGTAGACCGGCTGATCGACGGTGACCGCCCCAACCTTGATGAACTGCCCTTCGCCGATAGGGATATCTACTTGGAGGAATGGCGGAAGGCCGGCTACGACTATGATTCGCCGGAGGCCCCCCTATCGGCTGAGACTCGTCCTCCTTTTGTGACCATCATCGCTGGACGAGGGTGCCGCTACAATTGTGCCTTCTGCAAGCCGGGTGAGGATATCCTCTTTGGCAAGGGTGTAAGGCGACGAAGTGTGTCTCATGTCATAGCAGAGTTGAAGCAACTACGAGAAAAGTACCACTTCAACACGCTGATGATCCATGATGACTGCCTGACTGAAGATCGTGTATGGGTGCAGGAGTTCTGCGACTCGTATGAGGCAGAGGGGTTCACACAGCCCTACTGGTGCCAGGCGCGGGTTGACCATGTGGTCAAGCATGAGGACATGATCAGGCGCATGGGGGAAGTGGGGCTGCAAGGACTCTTCCTGGGTTTCGAGAGTGGCAGCGATCGCGTCCTCAGGTTCATCCGGAAGGGCACGACTGTGGCCAAGAATCTGGAAGCAGCGGTTATCTGCCGCAAGTACGACATCCGCATCTGGGCGAATTACATGTTGGGATTACCCACAGAGACGGAAGAAGAGATCAGGGAGACGATCGCAATGCTGAAGGAGATCGATCCCGACTACTATAGTCCAGCGTTCTACACACCGTATCCGGGCAATGATCTGTATGACTACTGTGTGGAACACAGCCTGTCATTGGTCAAGGATCACGACGGCTACAGCCGCAACCCCACCGAGCCGAAGATCAAAGGCCACGATCCTGTATTCCTGAGGTGGGCGTTGATGGAGTCCCAGCGCAGAAAGCTACGCAATAGCATCAGGCGAGATACCAAGTACTACCTGAGGCGCTACGCTTCGCCACGTAAGGCGGTGGCCAAGGTAAACAGGGCGATGAATGCTCGGTTTGGCAGGAGGGGATGACATGACTCCATTCAAGGGTGGAACACTGAGTTATGAGCGCACGCTCCAGGCCGTAGGCCGGATGGCGGAGAGCCAGAGGTTGCGCGACATCTGCATACTGGAGGTCGAGGGCGGTGTGGTCCTTCAAGGCCAGGCGCTGGTGAGCACGAGAGACGGGTACAATGTAGTGTCCAGAACTAGGGTTCTAAGCCACGAGGATCTGGAGAAGTTGATTCGCGAGTTATGAGCAAGAACGCGCAGGCCAAGGGGGGAACCGATGCAGAAGCTTTTCCAGGGCATGCTCAAGACCGACTACCAGGACGTGCTGAGGACTATTGGTCATTATGTTGACGAGCACGGCTTCACCGGCATACGACTCATCGAGACGGAGGATGGGCTGATACTCCAGGGCAGGCTTGGTACAGGTGAGGTCAGAGGCGAGAAGAAAACGGAGACTTATCTCCTCACTGTCCAGGATGTGAGAGAGTTGATGCGAGAGGCCTATACTCGTCGGGGTAAGAAGCTGTAGCTCGTCCTGGGGTCACTACTCCAGTGGGAGGTCGAGAACTTTGAAAAACTTGCTGATCACCGGTGGCGCTGGCTTCATTGGGAGCAACTTCGTCCATCACATCCTGGACAAGTACGCAGATTACAGCGTGGTCGTCTACGACAAGCTGACCTATGCCGGCAACTTGGACAACTTGCAGGATGTGGCTGATGACCCCCACTATAGCTTTGTGAAAGGGGACATCTGCGACACGGAACTCGTATACCAGGTCGTCCAAGAGCACAAGATCGATGGCATAGTCAACTTCGCGGCTGAGACTCATGTAGATCGCAGCATTCTCGAAGCAGGGAGTTTCATTCAGACAGACGTGTATGGCACTCATGTTCTCTTGGAAGCCGTCAGGAATTTCGGACTAGAGAGAATAGTCCACGTCTCTACCGATGAGGTCTACGGCAGCGTGGTCGAAGGATCCTCTACAGAGACGGACAGCCTTCTTCCCAACAGCCCGTACTCCGCCAGCAAGGCGGGCGGAGACCTGATGTGTCGCGCCTATCACGTGACGTACGGCGTGCCAGTAATCATCACACGCGCTGCGAACAACTTCGGCCCCTATCAGTACCCAGAGAAGGTCATCCCGCTCTTTATCACCAACGCCCTGGACAACAAGCCCTTGCCCCTTTACGGCGATGGGCTGAATGTGCGGGACTGGCTATACGTGCTCGACCACTGTGAAGCTATCGATTTGATGCTGCATCAAGGGCAGGATGGGGAGATCTACAATGTCGGAAGCGACACCGAGCTCACCAACCTGGAGATGACGGAGACCATCTTGAAGCTGATGGGCAAGCAGAAGAACCTCATCCAGTTCGTGGAGGATCGACCCGGACACGACAGACGATATTCCCTCGATTCCAGCAAGATCCATGGACTCGGATGGCGTGCCAGGCATGAATTTGAGGACGCGCTGGACCGAACCGTCCGCTGGTATCGCGAGAACCGCTGGTGGTGGGAGAAGATCAAGTCCGGAGAGTATACAAGCTACTACGAGCAGCAGTACGGCACGCGACGAGTTCTCAGTGGGCCTGCAGCCTGACCATGGCCCGATGGACACCTGAGGGTGCCTCAAAAGCGCAGTAACTGTCTTGTAGCAGGGTCTCCACCTGATGGGGGACTTGAGCGCCATCGATGGAGACTTCTTCTATCCCTCTTCCCAAGGGGAATAGAAGCCTGACTTCTATAGACCTGGGGTGGTTTGACCCGTAGTCGAGCACAATGGAGTCTTGCCCATACATGTAGTCGTAGGATACGTATAGCCCCGTGGATGGTTGAAAGGCTCGGATTTCGCCGTCATGTTTCCTCAGGCGGGGCAGTACACGCGCCCTATCCCTTTCTATTGTGACTCCGAACAGCCCTCGCACGATCGCCTCGGTCATGGTACCGGCGGCACTGGCGTAGTTGGGGGATCCCCATCCCTCGTCAGTTGACGGCATTTGCCACTCGAATACTTCGGCCGGATGCGATGCCCAATCTTTCCCTACCATCCTCAGATGCGCAAGGGCCATGGCGGAAAAGCCCGTCTCGAACTCTGCCGTTATCTGCATGCCGCCCCACCAATCCCAGAGCCCGCCATTCTGGTACTCCCCTGGGGACATCTGCTCATGGGCGAAGAATCCCTCTGGATACGGTGGGTACAGGCTCAGGCCAGGTTTGCGCGCCCTGGCAGCCAGGCGGGCACCTTCCAGGCTGGAGAATAGCCTCTGAGTGCGGGAAGGATCGCTGAGTCCCCAGTGGGCGGCCAACGCATTGGATATGCCTATCATCTCCTCCTCTGGGAAGTCATGGACCAAGGGGGTGACGTGTAGGTGGAGCAGGTACCATCCTCTTGCCGAGTCCCAGAGCTTCTCGTTGGCGGAGCGGCGTAGCTGCTCGGCCTGTGCCTTCAGTTCGTGGGCTCGCGCTGCATCTCCCACCGCCTGGTTCATCTCCGCCAAGTCCAAGAGGGCACGATAGGTCAAGGCCTGATCATAGATGGAGCAGGTCCAGTGGTCGGTGTCGGGATCGATGTTCGTTGGCTTGGGCGCGGCCTCGAGTTTGATGTCACCCCAGTCGGTGGTATGGCCTCTCTTGATGAGTTGATGACCATCGTCGAAGCGGTGGATGTAGAGCCACTCCAGGGCGCGATTCAATCGTGCGATGATGGTCTCCCCTGAGAGTTCCTTTTGCAGCCACTCTGTGCCGCCAACGGCGCGGTAGTATTGACAGGCCGCGTGGATCAAGTGAGTCTCCTCGTCGGAGACAACAGTGGCCTTGTCGATGTGACCACCAGCAGCTATCACCCCGCTGATGGCCCCATCGCCGGGGATGTCCCCATCCGCACTTGCTGCTTCCGATCCGTACTGGCGCCGGAGGAATTCTTCGATGGGCGTTCTCAGGTACTGGTCGCCGTAGAAGTATTGCAGGGCAGGCATCATGGTGGAGGTGTCGCGAATGAAGATCATGCCATACTCCCGACCGGGCACCAGTCCGTAGACGGTCCCTTCGAGCCCTTCAAACTCGGTTTCGCAGAGTCGGAGCGTATGCAGCCCACCGTCTCGCATGGCTCCGATAGCGGGGTAGTCGGGAACGTTCCATGTGGTCTGTGCTGGGGGGCTGCTCAGCTCCTCATAGTTCATCGGGGGCAAGCTGCCGACTGCAGAAGTCACACTGGAGGGAACCAGGCGCCGAGCTGCGACTACTGCCGACAGGAGGATGGATAGCAGGACAACGATGAGAACGACTCGCTTCCTGTTTTCGGCCATGTCCTGCAACCGGTCAGGATTGAGTTTGCTTCGAGGAGGGTAGCGTCCGGAAGATCAGGTAGGCCATCCAGAGTGAAGCCGCTGTGAGCAGGCTGCGGAAGATAGCAATTACAGCTTTGTAGTTGGTGTAGGCCTGGATGATCAACTCGGGCGGCGTCAGACGCGAGAACAGAGATGGATTGAGGGGCAGGAATAGCCACCACGTCGTCTGCGCCCCCCAGTTCAGGAGATAGACGGCATACCCAGCGATCTGAACGAGGTGAAACCAGAGAAGACGAGGTTGCTCGGCAATCTCCAGCGCCAGGAACGGCAGGACCGCGAAGAAGTACTGAGGGTTGAAGAAGGCCAGTGAGAACATGGTCAGGAAAACCATGGAGGAGTACTTGCGAAGCACCATGTGGGAGGACAAATCCCTTTCTACGCTGCTGAACAGGAGGAGTGCGTAGGCGATGACGAAGAGCACCAGTTCGTCGTGGAGGATGATGGGTAGCTTTGCTGCCAGCAAGAACTGCCCATGAGCCTGGTCCACAAGAGCTATGACGCGCGGAAAGGCCCCGGAGACAAGGGTGAGAAGGACGACACCCGCAAGGATCCCAACTCCGAGGGCGATGCGCTTCTGCCTCTGGAGTTGCTTGAACGCTCCGATGAGGAAGAAGGGCGCCAAGGCCGCGTATATCACGCGTGATAACATGGTGAGCGTCAGGCTGGCAAGAGACGCTAGAGGTCGGACGCCCTGGAAGAAATACAGGCTGAGCAGGACGAAGAAGGCAGCCACCACATCGTAGCGGCCGTACAGATAGGAGATGTACAGACCTATGGGATTGAACATCCAGAAAGCGAAGGAGATGATAGCCCCTCTGGAACGCTTTCGCACCAGTGCTAGTAGGAGGAAGGCACAGGCCAGATCGAAGGCTAGGAGAGGGAGCTTCAGGATGACGAGGGTCAGGTGGATTCGGGGCGCGGTGGCAATCTGCATCCGCAAGTCGAAAGCTCCCTGATACTCCTCCTGGCCCATCACCCTCCATTCATCGGGCCAGAGGATCTCGGGAGGGGACAACACAGGCCGAAAGAGCCAGACTGTGGCCGTGTAGAGGAGATGGGGAATAGGTTGTATGGACAGGTCCTTCGTGACCTCGCCGTGCAGCGCTAGCTGCTGCGCGTGATATGTGATCCAGAACAGGTCGGGGTGGAAGGCTATGGGCATGAGCACCACACGCACCAGCAGGCCCAGGGCGAGGAGCACAATGATCGCTTTGGTGAAGGACTCGTGTTCCTCTCTCGATGACAGAAGCAAGATTGAGGTCAGTCGTCTCCATCTGTTCATGGTCGTTTACGCCTTCGTTACCCGGCAGCGCATGTCCCGGTATGGGGGGGCACCACTCAAGGGGTCACAAGAGAGATCATCAATCAGCCAGTTGGCATTATGGGGGCCAGCCCAGCCGTGCGGTATGGAAACGGCTCGCGGGTGTATCCCGTCCACGATCGTGGCCTTGAACACGGCGGCGCCGACCTTTGTCTCGATTTTCAGCTCCTCGCCGTCGGCAACATCTATTTCTCCAGCCAGATCGGCGCTTATCTCGGCCAGGGGTTCAGGATGGGCGTTGCGGAGGGCGGGAATATTGCGATGTTGCGAATGGTAGAAATGGGGGACCCTGGCCCCAGTGATGAGATAGTGTGCGAAGGAACCACTATGTGCCCAATCCAAGGGCGCCTCGGGCAGGGGG
>JABAOH010010258.1_pt4 | contig 16017 bp, 19 predicted proteins | sample 7062181 | NCBI WGS metagenome assembly JABAOH01 (sample SAMN14538630, study PRJNA623070) | marine sediment metagenome | biome: marine biome [ENVO:00000428]; feature: marine pelagic biome [ENVO:01000023]; material: deep marine sediment [ENVO:00002113]; isolation source: pool of 5 deep marine...
GCTTCTTCCTCCTACACGATGATGCTTGCGGCGCTCGCTATTCTCGGCCATCGTTCAGCCGCTTCCTTCGCTACAGGTCCACGAATCTCTGAACCACGCATCTCTCCTTCAGGAGTCATTATGACGGCTGAGTTGTCTTCGAATTGAACCCAGATCCCTTCAGCGCGTCTGTAGGGCTTCCTCTGTCGAACAACCACTGCGCGAAAGATTTTCCTTCTCATGTCGGGTGTTCCTTTTCTGACAGAGACGACGACCATATCTCCGACAGCCGCTGCTGGAATTCGCCTTAATCGTCCCTTATATCCGATTACTTGAATCACCCGNNGCCTTTTGAAATCTTGGGTCTTTGTCCGATCATTCCTCTAGCTACAAATGCACGGGCTCTGGCTCTAGCTGCCATCTCATCCTTCCCCCACTTTTTCAACAACCACAAAGGATACGGTCTTGCTTAAGGGACGGCATTCAACTATCTTCACCCGGTTACCCGCCTCAACGTTTAAACACGAAGGGCTATGAGCAGGTATGTGACCGTGCCTCCGTTCGAAACGTTTGAATTTTGGCACATACTTAAGATAGTCACGCCTCACCACCACGGTCTTGTCCATCTTGGCACTAACGACGACCCCTTCCATTACGCGTCCCCTTGTTGAAAGGGTTCCGTGAAACGGACAGTTGCGATCATCGCAAGTCTTCCTAGGCTTCTCAAAAGAAAGGGCCATTGTTTACCAAAGTCTCCTGAACTGCTTCTTGATTCGATCTTCTGGCCGTCCAACGATGACTTTTCCGTTGATCTCTACGACTGTCCCATCAGACATGGTGAAATGGAAGACAGCCGTATTCTTGATGATGGCCTTCTTATGGTTTTGATGCATTATGAAAAGAACGTTTCGAGTTTCATCAACGACTCTTCCTGAGATGCCAACATAAGTAGGATTTGAACTTCTAACGACCTCAGCGTTTTGACCGATAAACTCCCGTTGAACTATGCGGGGCGTAACCTTCATCTTTTTTCCTCCACAATACGCTTTTCTTCGTTATCAACCGTGAGTATTCGGGCGATCGTTCTCCGAATCTCCCGTATCTGAGAAGGGCTTTCGGGAGCGCCGCCAGCCTTAACCATTGTTCTTAGTCTCATGAGTTCGGTTCGTAGCTCAGTAAGTCTCTTCTTACGGTCTTCAGGAGACATGGCTCTGATGTCTTTCATCCGTATGATTGGCATCCTATTCCTCAGCCTCGGTCTCAGCTTTCTCTGCTGTTTCTTCACCTGCTTCCTTGAGTATCTGCACCCGGTCGGGAAACTCGGCTTCTGGTGGCATTATCAGCACCTTTACTCCAAGCATGCCTGGTTTTAACTGGACATGTGAGACAGCCTTTCTCATTTGTTTCATGGCGGGATCCCCGCTTTTCGGTAGGTATCCGGCTCTAAACTTTTCGTACCGGGCTCTACGGCTTCGCAGAACTCCGCTCATGATTATTTCGGCCCCAAGCGCTCCGGCTTCCATGATTCTGTTCAATGCCCAGTAGCCTGATCTGCGATAGTGTATGCCTCGTTTCAGGCCTGAGGTTATGCGGGACGCCATGACATGTGGATTCAGCTCTGGGATTTCGATCTCGGCTACGGAGATTTGAGGGTTGGGAAGCCCAAATTTCTCTTCAAGCGTTACCGCAAGTTCTCTTATAGTTTCTCCGCCTCTTCCGATCACCAAGCCAGGACGCATAGTGTAAATCACCATGTGGGTGCCCAGTGGGGTTTTTGTAATTTCGACGCCACCGTATCCTGCTCTATCAAATTCATTCTTCAAGAACTCGTCGATTTCTGTCTTTTTGACCGATTCCTCTATGAAGTGTTTAACCGCAGACATCTATGTTATCTCCATCTGCTCTAGGATGAGTTCTACGTGGCAGAGTGTCTCGAAGTAGGGGGTCATGCGTCCGAAGGCTCTAGGCTTGTATTTTCTGATTTTCATTCCGGGATAGGCCGATGCGTGGACTATCTTCAGTCTTTCCGTATCTAGACCTTTGAATTCAGCGTTTGCCTCTGCGCCCTCTAGAATCTGCAGAATCTTTTGTGCGGCTATGACTGGGTATCTTCCTGTTGGGGGTTTGTGGAGTCCGTGGCGATGTCCCACCTTCTTCTTGTGTCTGCAGTAAGGAACTGGCTTCTTCTTTTTAATGACTTGGCTCAGGTATTCTTTGGCTTGGTCTAATTTCATGTTCTTTATTGTTTTGCATACTTCTCTTGCGTGCTTTGGAGATACTCTCAGCTCACGTCCGCTGGCTTTAGCCGTTGTTTCCGGATCTATAACCGCTTTTGAGTATCCCCACTCTGGCATCTTGATTTTTCCTTTTATGTGGTTTCACATTGAGAGAAGTCTGGTCGTTTATATGTCTTTTGCGGCTATGCTACCGTGTGTGTGAGTAGAATCTGCTAAGGGTCTGTTATATAATCCAAATAGGAGCCAAACATGTGATGTTAAGTAGGTGGTTGAATGGACATGGATAAGCAGAGATGGAGACACAGAGAGGGATTTAGCCTCGTCCATAAGGGTTTAGGTCGGTGGTGGCCACGGCCTGCTTCCCAAAACTACTGGTATCTCCAAGGTATGTAATATTTGGCCTTCCTTTCTTTTAACATTCAAGATCACGGTTTCTCCGGGCAGCGTGTATTCTTCAAGATAGCTTGCCATGTCATCTCCATTTCTAATGCGAGTTCCATTAATTCCAATCAGTATGTCGTCGCTTCTCACTCCTGCATTGTCTGAGGGTTCGCCCGGCGTAACTTCAACTACTCTCCAGCCATAAGTAACGTTCACTCCCATTTCTTGAGCCATTTCATAATTCATATTCGTACCTCTCAACCCCAAATATGAATGAGCACCATAACTACCGTTTGTTATTAGGCATTCTATTTCTTTGAGTATTGTGTTTGATGGGACTGCGAAGCCTAACCCCTGAGAGTCACTAACTATGGCTGTTGTTATTCCCACGACCTTGCCGCAGTAGTTTAGCAACGGACCACCAGAGTTTCCTGGATTTATGGGTGCACTCGTTTGTATGATGTTTGCTATCCCGAACCCTCCGGTGTACTCCTCCTCAGTTATTGATCTTCCAAGCGCGCTCACTACCCCTGTAGTCATCGAACCAACTAGGCCGTATGGGTTTCCAATAGCTATCACTGGGTCGCCCACCCTCAACGTTGAGGAGCTAACAACCTCCAGAGATTGAAATTCGTTTTCAGGAGCTTCAACTAGGAGAACAGCCAAATCTGCATACGGATCCGTTCCATTTACTGTAGCAGCATATCCATTTCCGTTGGCAAATGTCACGCTTACACTGATCGTTTCATGAACAACATGGTAATTCGTTATCACAACCATTGTTTCTGAAAAGTTGTAGACGAACCCGGAGCCTTGAACAGTTTCTTCACCAGTTCGTCCAATAACTATAACAACCGAATCCTTTACTTTTTCATACATTTCTGCTAAGGCGGTGCTGTTTTGGTAAAGCGTAATGTTTTGATAGGTAATATTTTGATAACCTTGCAGTTTAGAAACTTGGGCTTTGAGGTTTGAAATTTCATTGTTTAGACTACTAATGTCTTGGAAAGCTATGTAGTGGCTTACTAAGCCCCCAATCAATAATCCAGCTACAAACACTAGTATGAGAAAGGCTGACGAGAACTTTGCAAGGCGTTCATTGAATTCAATCATGCCATCTTCACCTTTAAAAAGTCAAAAACATTCTTAAAAAAAGTTCCGCAAGCTCTCCTGTTCGTATTCATATCTCGACTTGTTTCGGGGATGCGAATGCGAGTATGACGGTGAAGGCTTCCATTGTTAGTAGGGTGGTTGTTCAAATATTAGCCATGCTCTCCTGAGTAAGATCGGATAGAATAGGAAAAGGAACTGAGGTTAAGAAGGTTTCGTCTTTCTTCTGTGATTGCGGCTTTGTCAATTAGCTCAGAACCTCGGCTACTACATTTCTGCGCTTTCGGTCATCAAACCATTTCGAGAAGCAGTCGAGTGCATGAGCACGATTGTTTTCCACTTCGCGCACATCGATGCCTTCGGTTTTGAGGAAGCTCTAGTTGTAATCATCTTTGTCTACTCATAGTCTTTTGCCACAACCGGGACAAAACGTATCATCTGGTTGAATTCCTTTACCGCAATTGGGGCATTTGAGGGCATCTTTCATGAGGTGGGTTCCTCGCTTTTCTTTTTTCAGAAGTCTTCCGTCGTTGAGATCGAGCATTCTGCCTACACGTGAAGCTGCGTTGCCAGACTTGTTTACATGCGTGGCACTAGTTATACTGCTATATCTCACTGTCAAATATTGAGAGTATCACTTGAGATGTGTGGAACAGAAGGAACATGCCTTCTTCACAGAAACTGAGTGCGCGCGTACCCAAAATTAGGGAGAGAATTGGGACAAATTCGAAAAACTGCCTAGTAGTGCGAGAAAATATCTTGTAGAGTTTGAGGATTTTTTGGCACTTTGTCCTTGTGTTGGTAGACTCCTTCGTGGTATATCGTTCCATCTGGATTGTCCCAATACACTCCGGCTGCATAAAACCCCTTGAAAAATCCAGTGCCATTCATCATGCACCAACACTTCGCAATTCCATCAACATAATGCACATACGCCTCAACGCTCCCAGCATCACAACTAATCAACATACGATTCCTAACTATACCCTTCCCAGTCTCCGCGCGCCTATCAAGGAGAGATGCTTCACCCTTAAGCTCAGGCAAAGAAGATTCAAAAATCTCCAACCTGAAATCTGGAGGACGCTTCGTGACTCTGCTCGTAAAGCTCAGAAACTCACAAATCCTCATCTCTCCCACGCCTCTGCAATCAGCACTAGTCGAAAAGAGGGTGCTATCCTTGGATATATGAATTGACATCTTGAAGAGCGAATCTTTCTACCTCAAGCACACCTTTGATGAAGTTAAACAGTTTCGTGCGCACATCCAAAGACAGATTAGGATACCATATTGGGGAGGCGATGACCAAACCTCTCCATGCGTAGAATGGCTGGGCAACCTCCAAGATCTCCTCATCACTCGTCTTATTCAGATAGTTCTCCCAAAACAAGCTGAACAATTCCCCAAATGATCCTTTAAGCTCTCCATAGGTCCGCAGAGAGTAGAACAGATAGTTGATGCTCATAGCGCTCACGTCATCGGCAGCCTCTCCCCACTCTCCTCTACTCCTGTCCAAGACGGAGAAATCCGTGTCCTTCCTGAACAGGATGTTCCATGGATGATAGTCCCCGTGAACTTGCGCTAATCTATGCGTCTTCCTCTTGAGCTTCCAACGCCACTCCACACATCGCTTCTCAATCTCGCACAGATCCTCATTGCTGATGTAATCAAGCCTGCTTGGGTAACTGTCGCACAAACCCATGATACACTCTCCATGTCCCACCAAATCCCGGACACGCCTGACATACAACCCAGCTTCGTCGCCCTTCACACCGTGAATCTTGACAAGATAATCAGACAAGGCCAGACAGCGCCGTCTGTCCAGATCAGTCAGTCGTTCCTTCTCCTTGATCCTATCTAAATCATGAAAATATGGCCGCCCCTTAACCCTGTCTGTGACTATGAAGAACTCCTCACAGTTGCCTAGAGACTTCAAACTTTCATCGTCGGTGAAGGCTCCAACGTCCACAGATCTTGCATGACTTGGAAGGTTGTTGAAGGCGGAGTGCTGCCACAACAGAATCCCAGCCCGGTCAGAGAAATGCTCGTGACCAAAGCCTCCTGGGCGCATGGTCTCCAAGATTACACTCTTCAACTCCCCCTTGATTACGAACTCGACCTCGTAAGGAACACCATACCCAAACTCCTTTAGCTTTATCCGTGGTTTTGCCCTCTTAAACTTCCGCTTATCTAACTCACCAACGTACCGGACCTCAACATCAGCCTCNNTAATCCACAGAATTAAGACAAGTTAAAAGTTTGCATCTTCCATCTTCAGACAGGCAAGAACAAAAGTCAATAATAACTCCCAAGAACATATCAACAAAAGCGTGATGTCAAATGACGGACTTCAAGGTGAAAGACACAAGCCTAGCCCCCCAAGGAAGCCTAATCATTCAATGGGCATCCATGCACATGCCAGTACTCAACCAGATCAAAAAGCGATTTCAACAAGAAAAACCCCTCAAAGACGCTATGATAGGTGCATGTCTACACGTAACAAAAGAGACAGGAGTGCTCATACAAACTCTCACGGCTGGAGGAGCAGAAGTCGCCCTCTGCGGATCAAATCCCTTGTCAACGCAGGACGAGGTAGCCGCGGCACTCGCAGAGGCTGGAATGGATGTCTATGCGTGGCGTGGAGAAACCACTGAGGAATACTACTGGTGTGTCAACAAGGTGATAGATCGCAAGCCCTTAATCACAATAGACGACGGAGCCGACCTTGTCAGCACAATCCACTCCAAAAGGAGAGAGGCTTTGAAGAACACGAAAGGCGGCACAGAGGAGACGACAACAGGAGTCATACGCCTGAGAGCTATGGAAAAGGCAGGATCTCTTAAATACCCCATCATAGCGGTAAATGACGCATACACGAAATATCTCTTTGACAACCGCTACGGCACTGGACAGAGCACGTTGGACGGAATAATAAGAGCCACAACCATCCTGCTGGCTGGAAAAAACTTCGTCGTATGCGGCTACGGATGGTGTGGACGGGGACTAGCCCACAGAGCCAGAGGTATGGGTGCAAGAGTCAATATAGCCGAGGTAAATCCGACAAGAGCACTGGAAGCCGTTATGGAAGGCTTCCACGTAATGCCTCTCAGCAAAGCCTCAGAGATAGGTGACATCTTTGTCACGGCGACTGGAAACCTCAATGTGATTAGAAAAGAGCACATGCTAAAGATGAAAGATGGTGCCATTCTAGCCAACACAGGCCACTTTAACGTGGAGATAAGCATACCAGACCTAGAGAAAATCTCAACCTCAAAAAGAAGAATAAAAGCAAATGTGGAAGAGTACAACCTCCGAAACGGAAGAAAACTGTACCTACTGGCTGAAGGAAGACTCGTCAACCTAGCAGCCGCGGAGGGTCACCCATCAGAGGTCATGGATATGTCGTTCGCAAATCAGGCTCTCTGTATAGAGCACCTAATAGAAAAAGGCCAGATGGCACCAAAAGTATACAGCGTACCCAAGGAGATCGATGAACTCGTCGCGGTTCTAAAACTGAAGTCGATGAACATGGAGATTGACGATTTAACAGAGGAGCAGAAGAAATACATCGCCAGCTGGGAAGCTGGAACGGTATAATTCGTTTTGAACGACAAACTTTATAATAGGGTTGTTGACATACACATGCCCCGTTAGGTGAAAAATATGGTTAGCAAAGATCAGGCTATCGGCTGGTTGATCTTCCTAGCATGTGCAGTTGTCGCAATAGCATATCTTGTAGCATTCTACTTCTTCCCTACTGTCGTATTATGGCTGGTTGGAGTCCCCGTAGTTATTGCATTCATCGCCGTATTAGCAATCGGCGCATGGATCGGCTGGACCATGGCAACAACCCCACCGCCGAAGCCAATCGAAGAAATAGAAGCTGAAACAAGGATAGAAGAGAAGGAAGAGGAAGAAGAGAAAGAGTAAAAGGATAGAGAGCCCCCTCTTCCAACCGCTTCTCACCACAACTCTGCAAGGTTGGGAACATCAAGTAAATAGCGGCTGAAATTCCTCCAAGTTTTTTGGAATTTCTCACAAATTGTATGCTATACCACCTAGTGACAACAAGATCTGCCTATTGAGCTTCGATGTAGTTTGCAGAACATCCTGTTGAAGGAGCCCTGCTCTAGACAACCACCTGAACGCACATAGTTGGAATTGACCTAGGAAAAACAATGCTTCCTAGTTTTCGGCTTCTTTTGGATGTTTAATCTCGTCGTATTCTTCGGACAGAATCTTGAAGGCGACGGACAACCTTTCCGCTCTATCAATCTTTCCATTCTTTCTAGCTTTCATAGTTTCGGAGGCTAGGTATGAAAGGACATTTCGCAAGTTTTCTTCTAATGGTTCTCTCACCTCCATTCCTCCGGACGGATGTCGTGTCTAAGGTATCCTTGGGAGTGGCATCGTGGACCGTGGGCTCTAAAATCACTCTTCCTTTTCAGAATAAGTGCCATGAGAAGAAGTAAACCTTCTCAGGTATTAATAGATGACGAATCTTATTCAGAGGGGTTCATTCTTGCGAGTTTGGGAGGGAGATAATAGGAGGCCTCAGTCCTCCCAGTCTAGGAGCCTCTTTTCGCCTTCAATCTTTTTCAAATCGGCGATGTCCTGTGTGACTTCCATAGTCCCAAGATACTTCCCGTTTTTGCCTCGCACCGCAAAGTATCGAATGTGAACCAGTCTGTCACCCTTTGGAATCCAAAACTCTGCCGCGTCCTTTTTGCCGCTCTTGAAGCTGTCCAAAATCTTGTTGACTACGTGGACGCTTTTTTGTGGGTGGCATTTCTGAACTTTTCTCCCGATGACAGCCTTTGTCCGCGCAAAAATTCTTTCCCCCAGCTTGTTGAAGTATCTGACACGATCTTCTTTGTCGACGAAGGTTATGTCTACCGGAAGAGTGTTGAGGATGGCTTCAATTTCATCTTCTGATAGTGTTCCAGTTTCAAACTGCAATGGTCCTTCTAGTGCACGTCCGGAGCGGAGCATTCTTTTCTTATTGGCGATCAAATCATTCAACAACCTCACCTGCAACAACATATCATTACTTTACTCTGTGTTAAAACTTTATAGTTGACAGGTATAATATGATACCTGATGTCGGTTATGAAAAGACTCGATCCAGAGTTAATCCCCATCTTGGAGGAGAAGTATGGGTCGTACTGGTGGCCAGCCGACATGTATCCTGAGGATTCCTCCTCTGATCCATTCAAACACTTGATAATCACGGTTCTCTCTCAAAACACGAGTGAGGCGAATTGCATCAGAGCATACAGAGGGCTTGCAGCGGAGTTCAAGATCACACCTGAGGCTCTGGCGAGGGCCGAAAAGGAGAAGATCAAGGAGGCTATCAGGAGCGGAGGACTCTACAATGTCAAGTCTAAGAGAATAAAGGAGTTGTCAAAGGTTGTCCTGGAAAAATTCGGGGGCGACATAGCTCCAGTTCTCAGGCTTCCAAGGGAGGAGGCAAAGAAGAGGCTCATGGAGCTGCCTGGAATAGGAAACAAGACGGCAGACGTGCTGCTTACAGACCGATATGGCTACCGAGAGGTTCTGCCAATCGACACCCACTATGACAGACTCGCAAGGCGACTTGGCTTGGTCAAACCTAGCGCAAAATATCATCAAATCCAGAAAGCTCTCTTTAGATTCATCTTTGAACACGAGAGTCGAGACAGAGTGGCAGGTCTGCTCTGGCTACTCGCCAAACATACGTGTAGGGCGCCGAAGCCTAGATGCTATGAGTGTCCGCTTGTTCAGCTGTGCGAATACCAAGACAAGGCTATGCGTGCACGCTGAGCATCCTTCAAAGACTGAAGCAATCCTGACTGAATGGAACCTACCTTACCACATAGAGTTTCATTCAAGATCTCAAATCTCATTTTCAAAAGGTATAATTATCTAGGAATCAGCTGCTGTCCTGTTGCAGTGCTTGAGGTAGCTGTGGATGAGCATTAAGGCAGTACTCCTAGATTTAGGGGACACCCTCGTCGGGTCTGATCGGTTTGACTATGATGCCTGCCTGAGAGAGCTTCACAAAAGCCTTTCGCGTGACGAGGTGACTCTTCCTTATGAGCACTTTGAGAAGGCGTATTTTGAGGTTAGAGGGCGAATCTACAGAGAGACAGAAGACTCTCTTGAGGAGCTCAGCTTCTGCTTTCGAGTCTCCGAAACTCTGAAACTTTTTGGATATTAATTCAATCCCGATGACCAGCTGATAATAGATGCTGTCGAAGCCTTCATGAATCTACGAGTCAATTCTATGACAATGGATGAACAGGTTCCATCAGTCCTTCAACAACTACGTCAGAAATACAAGCTCGCACTCGTCTCCAACTTTCCACACCCACCAATGATAATTCAGCTTCTAAATAAGTTCGATTTGACCAGTTTCTTTGATGCTATTGTTGTTTCGGGAGATATCGGTTGGCGCAAGCCCAGTCCTAGAATCTTTGAGAGCGCTCTGAAGGCCTTGGAGGTGGCTCCGTCAGAAGCGGTTTTTGTGGGGGACGCTCCATATCATGACATTCAGGAGCCAAGAAGATAGATATGAAGACTGTCTTTTTGAGGAAGAGTTGTGTGGAGGAAGGCGTAAACAGAGAAAATCCGGACAAAATAATCCTGAAGATTGAAGATTTGCCTGAAGCGCTCTCAGATTTATGATCTACTTTTCTGCCCTATCTTCTCTCTAAGTCTGTCAGACTTATGTTCCTTGACTAGACCCAGCAGATTACGAAATCTCTATAACGCATCCTTCTTGCTCTTTGAGTTTTTAACTCCGGTGAGGAAGAGCTCAAGCGAGTCTTCAAACCCCTCCTGATAGCTAGTCATTCTCTCACCACTGGACGTCTCTGTCGGCGATTTCAAACCAGCATTCCCTACAGATCGGCAGCTGTCTGCCCTTATAATAGATGTAGAGCTGGATGTCTGTGTTCTTACACTTGCCGTTCCAAGGGTTTCTGCAATGTTCAGCCGATCTTCCCATGTATGTTCCTCTGACGTAACGCGCAAGTTCTGTGTACACTTAAAACACTCGACTGAACGACAACCCAGAAAGAGGAGAGAGAAGGGTGAAAATGAAAGTGCTAGAAATCAAGAGTTCACTCCTACAATCAGAAAACTAAGGAGTGAAAGAGTGGAAAATTGATGGGTACCATCATGTCGATAAGGGAGTTGCCGCGTTCGACCGCTTTCAGACTTAGAGCTGTTCCGCCCTACAACTTTTTGCTCACGGTTCGTAAGCCTGCTAGATGGTCTTGGTTAACCCCTTTCGAGATATTTGAAGACGGTACTCTCTGGACTGCGATGAGGCTGAATTCTGAAAAGACTTTTGGATTGAAGCTCAGATCCGAAGGAACCGTTGAGAGGCCCAAGATATTTTGTGAGGTTTTTTCTCGTCAAAGACTGAGCGCAGGAGAGGAAGGAAAGCTTTTAGGAGTGATGACGTGGATCCTTCGCCTTAAGGAAGACATAAGAGGATTCTACGCTCGTGCTGAGCATGAAACACTTGTCAAATCATTGGTGGAAGACCTGGACGGGATGAGAAGAACCATGCGGCCGGACATCTTTTCCAGCCTCGTTTTGGCTGTGATGTTGCAGATGGCACCGATAAGGAGAAGTGAACAGATGTGGGATCTATTAATCAAGAATTATGGTGTAAAAATTAGGTTCGACCGCAAGGAGGTTTTGTACTGGCCTTCTCCTGAGAGAATAGCGAAAGCGGCGGTGAGAGAACTTAAGGAGAGGTGCAAGCTCGGCTACAGAGCCAAGGCTCTGAAGGGTATTGCCGAAGCCGTATGCAATGCTTTCCCAAAACCTCAACAGCTAGAAGAGATGTCGACTGAAGAAGCAAAGGCTGAGCTGATGGAACTGAAGGGGATAGGTGAATACTCTGCAGACATAGTCTCTCCACATCCAGGATTCGCGCTTGACGTCTGGAGCGCAAAAATATTCAAAATGCTGATCTTCAGAAAGGAGGTGGAATCGCCCCGTAGTATTATTCCAAAGCTCAAAAAGATCGCAGACGATAGGTGGGGAAAATGGAAGGGCTATGTGTTCACCTACGTGCTTAATGATCTGAAAAACCTATCAAGCAGATTCGACCTTAATCTCGGTGAATTATGAGCTCGCCCGCAAGGCTTCGAAAAATAGATTCTTCAAACTGAAAGGCGAAAGCACCCGCAAAAGACAAGCATAAGGTGTCGGCTACTCGCCGTAAGACCCTCTAAATTGATTACGTTCATGGAAAGGAGACGAGGACAAAATCAGAGCGCTTGACTATTGAGACAAAAATTTCCTCATTCCTATACTAGTTTTAACAATTGATAGGCCAGACGAGTCTTCAGGGGCACAGCCTTTGTCCTTCCACTCTTAATGTCTCTTATCATAGCAGGTAGATCATAATCGTATTCATCTCGACATCTTTTCGTTATGCCTTCCAGCTGCTTCAGAACATGTGAGAAAACGATCTTCAAACCATGCCTTACGATTCTACTTCTTATGCTTATGCGACAGTAGTCATCAAGCAAGGATGGAGTCCAAAACAGATTGTGCTCCCAGCACCTAACATAAAGCTCGGAATGCTTCAGCCTCATGTCTTCAGCCATGAAGGGCTCAGCCCTTCCTCTAAGTGCTCCCATAGAGACGAGAAACAGTGGGACAATCAGACTCCTGAACGACCTTAACCGCTCCACAAGATCGATTGTGAGATCGAGGTCTCTATCGGTCTCTCCTGGCAAGCCAAAAATCAGGGTTGCGGCGGGAATCCAGTTGCTCTTAGACAGTATGTCAAACGCTTCCACAACAACGTCCGGCCATTCCTCAGGCCTGAAGGGCTTGCACTTACCAGACATGTGCATCTTCATGAGTTTTGGGCTGCCAGTTTCGATGCCTGTCTGACCGCCGAGCCAGACCTCGCGCTTTTTCAGACGCAGAATATTCGAGATTTCTTCGACAACCTCTGGTGCGGCAGCAACTGAGGAGAGCGCGAAGTGGCTTATTGAGGCTCCCTCAACGCCGGGATGATTACACACGGTTCTGAAGAGAGCTATCACCGCCTCCTCGTTTATCTCGGTTCCCTTCGCCTTGTATCGCAATACATCTTCAGCGTGTAGCAACGGCTGCCTTCCAGCTCTGAGGTTTACTTCAACCTCCGCTAGTATGTGATCGATCGGAAGGCAACGATACTGCTGGAGCGTTGGAACGCAGAACTTGCATCCTCTTCCGCACCCTCGGGCGATTTCGATAACACCACATATGGTCGGCCTCTTGATTATCGGTATCTCTTCTTTAGGTACAACCTCACTGTGTACTAATTCTGGGAGCTCTTCACGGTTCACAGCCTTCTCGAAGATGTGTCCTGCAATCTTCTCACCTTCCCCGATGATGACGCAGTCTATACCCAACTCCTCTCGAACCTTTCGGTCTTCCAGCTGCCACGCGCCAGGGCCACCAACCACGATTTTGGGCTTGAATCTCTGTATGGCATGGTGACTCAACAACTCCTTGAACTTTATGGCCATATATGCCTCTTCACCCAAGAGCTGTGAGAAGGAGGATGTAGCTGGACCTATCCCTAAGGGATCGGTCTCCGAGATCGCCACGACCTTTGTCTCCGGTCCCACGAGTTTCTCAAGATGCTCAGGATGGGCAATAACAATGTCGTCCCTGTCGAAGCCGTAGTCGAGGAGAGCAGCCTCTATCTTCCTTAGCCCGCATGGCGCATACCTTACGGATCCATCATCGTTCACCTCCACAGAAGGGGAGAGGAGGGAAAAGTATAGACGGTCTGGCATCAGTCCACTTGGGACGCACGCTGTGAAGCCAAAGAAGAGTCCGCCGTGGTACTCGCTCATGAGAGTGCGGTCGGCGGTCAGGACGATTTCGTACCCATTTCTTGTCATTGCATCTTCGCGTATTATGTCTTTGTTGCTAGGCGACCTTAAGACTTTCGAACAAGAGCCCTAATCACTTCATTCAGAAGATAAATATAGCTCAGTTCAGAAGGCATCAGTGCGTCATGAGATTCTTGTGGTGGCCTTTGTTCAGTCCGGTGCCTTGGTTGCTGAGTTCTCGCCGAAAGATAACGAAAGACCGTGTATGGCTCTCTTCGATTCAGTTATTGACCTCTCCTTCCCTGCGATGCCTTTGATTGCGGCTTATTTAGCGATGTTTGGACTAAAGACGCCATTGCTCATGTTGACGAGTCTATGGCTTTATCGAGTCTGACTTTCCCAGCGTTGAAGAAGTAAGCGGGGCAAAGGTTTGAAGGAGAAAAGAGCTTCAACATTCATATTCGCACCCAAACGCACAAAGAATTTGGAAAACAGAATTTTTTCGAGATCGGCGCTCTGCCAAAAATGGGGGGGAATACTATGGGTATCTCCACAATTCATAAGGTATATATGAAGCGTGCTAGAGGAAGTAGGGCGAGGGAGGATTGTGACGCTCGAGATAACCCGTCGGAAGATGCGAGAGCGCACACTTGATCAATTCAAACACATCAAAACCTGCGTTCTTGCGAGGGAGCTCTGCATGCTTGTGAGGGCGAACCGTGTAGCGCTTGCCAAGGAAGATGCCCACGAATGCTGCTCATTCATAGCGAAACTTTGCAGGGAGGCTGGATGCGACGAACCAGGTGAATTGTGCAGCAAAGCTGCTGAGGCTGTATTAGGAAGCGAAGAGGAGTACCTGAAGATTTGTGCTGAAAGCTGTAGAAAGTGCACTGAATCGCGACAGCCCAAAAGAGTAAGACCCGAAAATCAAGTGCAATACGTTGCATAACACACAACTAGGGAGCGTCACTTGGCTGGGCGTCTGAGGTCAATTTTACTCGCTTTGCGACCATGTCACAAATAGGCTTTTTGTGTTGGCTACCAGTGTGTGCAGTTGAACATCTAGGTCTCCGCTATTAGATCAATAGACCTTGAAATTTTGAGTATTGAATGCTAAGTTGCGGGGATTTGAACCCGCGACCAATAGAGAGAGCTCTCGCAAACCTCTTTTCTTTTTGTATTACATATGCGACTGATTGAATGAGTTGTTCGTCTTCGGCTCTCATGTTACGTGTGCCAAGGCTTCTGTGCAACAAACCTTTTCTTTATGTCTTCTCTTCTAACACATCCCCCTGTGGACAGGAGTGAACTTCTGATGACGAAAAGGAAATGTGAAAAATGCGGTGCCAGCTTAACTGATGACGANNGCAGGTAATACCGCTGCCTGTATGTCCAGATTGCTTCGCAAAACACATGGCTGAACAAGCACACGCGCGCTGAACAAGCCTTCACGCATTTGGTCTCGACATTTTGGATTTACTTTCTATTGAGAGCTTCATTTTCCTGATTGCGCACGCGAGTTTGACTATTTGATTTGCAGCTGTATGTTATGGCGTAGTTTTTTGTTCTTCTTTCAGTCTCACTACGTCAGCCAGTTGTGGGGTCGATACCTCGAACAGGGTCGAGTCTGTTTTGCCTATGATTCTGTGGACTGTTCTGGGGACAAGGGTTATGTCGTCTCCTTCCTTCAGTGTGGCCACTCTGTCGTTTAAGACTATGTCCACTTGGCCTTTGAAGCAGTAGATCGTTTCTTTCTTGTCCTTGTGGTAATGTTGGGACGTGTGATGGTTTCGTTTTACGATGAGGATCTTTCCGCCGTATTCCTTCTCTTGTGCTATCCAGAGTTCTTTGCCCCAGGGTTTTCTTACTTCTTTCAAAGATCAATCTCCGATCTGTGATTTAGACTAGATTTGTTCTCGTCTCTTAAAAAGCATGCATGCGTTGTAGAGTTGTTCAGCACGCCGCGCGGCAAACACTTGACAGCCTTAGTCGTCGTCTGTGACAACTGAAGGAGCCTTCTCGGAGCTTCCTGGATAGAACTGAAGCCAAATTGGACTTCTTCAGTTGTCGTCGTAAAGATTACAGAGAAGACGACAAGTGCTTGTTGTTTTTTGGGCTCCATGAACAACAACACGTGAGTCCGTAAGAAGGATGGGCTGATGCGCGCGTTACGTGCGCGCCTTCAAAAAGAATAGCTGTCCCCGGTTCGTTGTGGTGGGGTCGCGGGGATTTGAACCCCGGACCTCGCACGCCCCAGGCGCGAATCTTAGACCATGCTAGACCACGACCCCAGCTGAGGCAAAACAATCAATACGTTATTCGGACTTAAAAAGTTGGATATCTAACCTGCTTCACAAGAAACTATTGATTTTCTTGTTCACGATTTCGTCCATTCGCTGAATCTTTGCATTAGTTCTTGGTTTGTATGTATGGATCACTCGCTCAAATTTCATCTTCTTTCGGGAAACCTCTTCCGC
>JABAOH010000583.1_pt2 | contig 16014 bp, 17 predicted proteins | sample 7062181 | NCBI WGS metagenome assembly JABAOH01 (sample SAMN14538630, study PRJNA623070) | marine sediment metagenome | biome: marine biome [ENVO:00000428]; feature: marine pelagic biome [ENVO:01000023]; material: deep marine sediment [ENVO:00002113]; isolation source: pool of 5 deep marine...
CGCAACATTCTCTCCTTCAACAACAATAACTCCTAACAGGTTTTCTCCACGCGCGTACAATACAACAATAATTTATATTCGCTTAAGAATTTAACGCTTGTTTCAAAAAAATAGACGAGCTGCGAAATGAAACAATTCAAGATTACATATGCGTTTGTATCCGGGGGGAAGGAAAGGTGCCTCATCAAGTGGTCTGCAACCGCTTGCCTAGAACCATTCAGCCACCCGCGCGGACAAAACGGTTTGGTTACTCATATGAATACGACGTAGTTCCAGAGTTTCTATCGCTACTTATCTTACCCTTATGCGCGCGCTGCAGAAGAAAACTTACGGTTTAGTACACGCATTGGACAAGGTTTTTCACAACGAAAAGACTCTTCCTTATATTGTAGATTGAAAGGTGAGTACATGCGTTCTCTTGCACAAAAGGTTTGAAGAAATAGGGGGTTCTGGACATATGTCTATAGAAAAGGGATTGGTGGAATTGTTGAAGAAGGCGGGTTATTCTGATAAGGCTATAGATTACTACACGAGGAAGTTAAATGTGGGTGTGATCGAAGGCGCTGAGGCTGTAGATTCCTACACGGGTCTTTGTGGAGATAGCATGAGAGTATACTTGAAGGTTGAGGAGGAGGAGATTAAGAACGCTAAATTTCAGGCCATAGGATGCGCTGGAGCCTTCGCATCGGGTTCAGCTCTCACAGAGATGGTCAAAGGAAAGACTCTGGAGGAAGCTGAGAAGATAACGGAGCATGATGTGATAAAAGATTTAGGAGAGCTTCCTGGACCTAAACTGCATTGCGCCCGCCTAGCTGTGGATGCGCTCAGAAAATCTATTGAAAGCTTCGTTAAACGATAATTCTACCCATCTTGAGGTTAAAATTTATTTAACATGATCTCTCACTGAAAAGATTCTTCATTTTCCACTATATTGATCTGTGAAGACAATTTGCTTAAGCTCTTTTCTAGTCTTTGTTGGAGATTCCGCTGGAAAGCCTAGCGAAATTATAGATAGCAATCGCTTGTTTTTCGGGACACTTAGTATTGTTTTAACTTTTTCCTCATAAACTGAGTTGTAGGAGCCTATCCAACATGCACCGAGACCTAGAGCGTGTGCAGCAAGAAGCATATTCTGAGTTGCGATTGCTCCATCCTCTACTCCTCCATTACGAGGAGAAAACTGAGGATCAATAACAACAACTATTCCAAGAGGAGCATCAGCCAAGAATTTCCCATTGGTTGAAGCTTCACTTCTTTATCCTTAATGATTATGAAACTCCAAGGTTGTCTGTTACTCGCTGAGGGAGCCCACCTGCCAGCGTCAAGAATCTTTTTGACAAGATCTAGAGTTACAGGATCTTTCGTATAACTCCTGATGCTTCTCCTGCATTTGATAGCCTCAAAAACGTCCATATTCTCACCTACCTGTTCCCTAGCGGGAGGCGTGCGCATAAATAGGTTCCGATGTTTTGCGGTGCATTTTTATGCTTGAATTTTCGCCATACATAAGGTTTAAATATACCATTTATATACCCTATAATTGGATTAAGGACGGAATATACATGCCGAGAGGGAAAGTGAAGATCCTAGAGGCGAACAGTGGAAACATTATCTTGGAAACCACCATTGGAGTAGATTATCGCTTCTCGATACCTAAGTCGATACGAAGTCTAGTAGATCCCAGAGAAACCGTTCGGATAATCATCAAAAAGGTCGAGGAGGTGAAAACATGACTTACGAAGAAAGAAAACCACAGTGGTTGAAGCGAGCCTTTGGCGGGATAATCATCATCCTTTTAATAGGAGTGGTGCTATTCTCGGTATTGTTTGCTCTCACCATGTTTGTCAGCGTCGGTGTTGGACACGCCGCAGTTCTCGTCGATCCTTGGGCCAAAACTGTTAGCGACCCGAAAGTCGGACCGACATGGATAGTGAAAGCTCCATGGGTTCAATCGGTGGATATAATGGTAGCCACAGACACCTTGGGAATGTGGGGAGACGGAACCGACCCCAAAGCAGACTTGCCAACGGTCTATTGCTTCTCTAGAGACCAACTGGAGATGGCTGTAGATATTATGCTAAGGTGGAGATTGGACGTGCTTAAACTCAAAGAGTTGTATCAGAACCTCCCGCAGAAGAACTGGAAAAACGATGTAATAGCATCTATCGCTAGAGAACAGATCAGGCTCGTTACAAAAGAATTTACTAGCATCCAAACGATCGAACAGAGAGACGATGTAGCGCAAGCAATAAAAAATGCAATATGGGGTAAGTTGAGCACAGAGACCTCCTTAGCAGGCGCAATAACAGATTTCCAATTTGAATTAAGAAACATAGGTTATCCAGAGAAGTACACAGCCGCTATCGAAGACAAGTTGGTTGCGGAACAACAGAAAATCCAAGCGGAATTTGAGAGGGAAAGAATCATCATAATTGCCAATGCCACCGCCCAACAAGTGATTATTGAAGCGAAAGCCGAAGCCGAAGCAAAAGTCTTAGTCGCGAATGGGACAAAGGAAGCTGTTGAATTAATTCTTGAAGCTTCCGGTGGAGACGTCTCGAATTCCACAAGAATCACAGAGCTCTACCTGTGGGTTGAAACAATGAAGCAAATAGCTCCAGAGGTCGGCTTGTTCCTCATGACCACAGGAGAAGACGGAGTCCCAATCTTGGTGCCCCTTGAAACCACATAGTGTTTCCAACCCAACAAACCCCTCTTTTTTCTGTGAACATATCAAATAATTGTGCAATGTCAAAATAAGGCAAAAAGGAGTAACACAGTTCCAGCGGATAAGGGTATTACCAGATTATCATCAACAGGCAAAGGAAGAGATTCTGCAAACATACCCACGGCAGCAGCAACTAGAGCTTGCAAAGGACTTACGAATAGAAGTGCCCCCAAAAATGCGCATGTGAACCCACAGATTGTACCCTCCAAATTCTTTTTTCTGTTGAATAAAAGAAAGGTCTTTCCGAAGATTCTACCAAAAACGCTGGCGAAGCCATCTCCGAATGTGAGCACGGCAATGGCTGTATAAGCTACCCGGGGTGGAAAAACGAGAAGTGAAAAGATTATCCCCATGGCGAAGAAAATTGGGGCTGTCACAAAACGGTTGAGCTCACGGTTGGGCACGACAAGTTTCCGAGTTATTCTTGAAAATACTGGAAAGTTCATTCCTTTGGTTCGAGCGACCTCAGACGCGCCATAGGCGATGGTTACAAGAAATAGTGCCGTAGAGACCAAATGGGTGTTGGAAAGCTGAAGACACAAGAGGGGCACTGCGAAACCGCTTATGTGAATTGCCTTTCTAAGGATTTCACCATTTGATAGACGTGAATACGCCAATAACTGAAACTTGGCCAAAGTCTGATCCTAACTTTTTCTCTCACCGCTTATTCTTAATTGGGTTGTTTCAGCTAGAACAATGTTACAAAAGTCGATCGATGGATAGTAATTGTGCAAGCGCGAGAAAATCAATTTCATACTCTGGTGAAGACAAGGCGTATCCCTGCGCACGCAAGAAGTGTACTCTAAATCTTAATAATCCTAAGGTCATAAGGTTAAAATTTAAAAGGCGTCCTAGTATTTGATTGGCGTGCGTAGAAAGATGGAAGATGGCTTTCATTTAGGAAAAAGACTTGATCCGGAACATCTGCGGTTTCCTTCTGAAGAGATGGTACTCCGCGCTCCCTTCTATATCTCAGCACGAGACCTTTTGACACATGTTATTGTGTTAGGTATGACAGGTTGCGGGAAAACTGTTTTGGGAAAAATCATGATTGAGGAAGCTGCGCTTCAAGGGATACCATCAATTATGGTTGATCCTAAAGGTGATCTGGCCTCGATGAAACTTGTTTTTCCTTCTCTAGAGAGCGAGGATTTCATGCCATGGATTGAGGCTAGAAGAGGGGAAAAGAAGGAGGAGACTGCGTTAAGGTTATCTACACTTTATCAAAACAAGTTGACAGATTTTGGTGTTCCAAAAGAACGAATAGAAGAATTCAAGCGGAAAACAAAAGTTGTTGTTTTGACACCTCGTTCAACAACGGGGATACCGCTTGCTATTTCTTCTCTTCCAAGCCCACCACCCAATGTAAAGGCTCTGATGGAAATTGAGCCCGAAACCATCCTCGATCTTATTGATACTATAGTCAGAGCATTAATAATCCGACTATTCCCAAGAGAGCCTCCGGAGAAACATAGAACAGAGGAGAAACTTCTTGACGAAATCATAAGATATGCTTGGGAGAAGGACATACCCCTTGAAGGAATAGATGGCCTTGCGACTCTTGTCGGACTAGTTGAGAATCCACCCCTGAAAAAGATAGGTGTTATGGACGTAGACAGCTATATTTCACCAAGAGACAGACACGAGTTAGCGATAAACATAAATAACCTTCTAGTCGGAGTAGAAAAACTCTGGCATGTAGGAATACCCTTAGACATAGATTTTCTTTTAGAAGTCTATTCCAGGGACGGCAAGACTCCCATCATCATTTTTAATCTAAGCGAAATCACATCTCTGGAAGACAAAATCTTCACAGTCTCACGAATCGCATATGCTGTTTATGAGTGGATGCGTAGAAAAGGCGGTTCAGAAGAACCCAGACTCTGTTTTTACGTCGATGAAATCGGAGGAGGCGGCGGAAAAACAGCCTTCTTTCCGATACATCCATACAATCCTCCTTCGAAACCCCCCCTAATGTTGATGATAAAGCAAGGAAGAGCATTCGGCGTATCTTGCATCTTTACAACACAGAATCCTGGAGATATCGACTACAAAGGTTTAGGTAATTGCGGCACATGGATTATAGGTAAGCTTTCAACGTCAAGGGATAGAGAAAAGGTTCTTCAAGGTTTGGGTGATGTTGAACTTCTTGGCACCGCGGTTGATAGAAGAAAGCTTGAAAGACAGATTGCCTCCTTGGAAACTGGAGAATTCGTCTGCAAGACAAAACGTGGAGACGTAGAATTCTTCAAAGAAAGGTGGTTGATGAGCTATCATAAAACATTGACTTCGAAAGAGATAAGAGAAATAACAGATGAGCTAGACCGCAGAAATGCAACTGCAACCCTCTTGTTAATGCCCACAAAGAGAGCTTTTTTAAAGCTTAATCATCCCACCTCATTAGAAGAGACCCGTAGACACTTCAGAGAAGGCATCGACATTCACGTAATGAAAGCTGAATGTAACTATATGCCTCTATTATTTTTCAAAGTCAAAAAAAGCTTTAGAAAAAGACATCCATTTCTGTCAGAAGAAATTAAGGCTGATCTAACTTACGGTCCGATGTTGGTGCCCTTATTCAAAGATGAAGTTGATTTAAACTATGTCAATGAAGTTTTGGGTCTAGAAGAAATAGTTAGAGAGGAACTGTTGGAATCGGTGGAAGAAACTGCGTTCAACATATTACCAAGGAAACTACCTATCCAAAATGTTTTCGAGGAACTCTCCACGAGATTAAGCGAGAAAATTAAGCGAGAAATAGCGGAATACGTAGATGATCAAATACACGCAGAGAAAGAAAAGAAGATTGATGCTGAAAAATTGGATCTTAAGCCTAAATTGGATGAATTAGATTTCGAAATACAGACGATTAGCGATCAGATGACTGATTATAAAGGAGAATTGTCGCGACTAAAGGAGGAGCTCTCGAATCTTCAGCGTGAGAAAGCTCGAAGATCAATTTGGGACGAACCCGTTGTGATGATTACAAGGAGTATTGCCTCCCGTCAACGCAAGATCAACAAATCTAAAGCACACATATCTAAACTTCAAAGGAAAATAGATAGTTACAATTCTCGAAAGAACAAACTCTTAGATTCCCATAACAGAAAGATGGAACTTCTCAAAGAACAATTCAATAGCGTCAAGAAAGAGATTGTTGACGAGATACAACCTGAGGTAGCCTTTGAAGACACGATAGTGATATTTGTTCCAATCTGTGACGCGGATGTTGGCGTAAAAAATCTTGAGTCAAGTAGAACCATTCAACTAGAGTGGAATGGGCATAACGGAGTTAGGATCACACCTTTTTCCTGTAATGAATGTGGAACCCAGATTGACCGCTTCTCACCTTTGAACATTTGTAATTTTTGCTCAGAATTTCTTTGTGAAAAACATACTCAAATCTGCGCTGAATGTGACAAAATAATATGTAGAGAACACTCTTGGCTATGTAATTGCGGCAACATATATTGTGCATCTGAGGAAAAGATTGAGTGCAAGGAATGCAAGACTCTTCTTTGTTCTAAATGTAAAAATACCTGTAAGATCTGTGGTGCTTCATTGTGTTCGAACCATGTTCACGTGTGTGCGATGTGCAGCAAAATTCTTTGTGGGGAACATTCATGGGTTTGCGGCTCATGTGCTAGAACTCTCTGTGGTCAAGAGAAGAGATATGTCTGTGCCGTAGACCAACATTTACTATGTGAAGATTGTGGATTAGTATGCGACGACTGTGGTGAAAACATCTGTGAGAAGCATTCAATTAGGTGTGACAGTTGCGGGAAGACACTCTGCAAAAAAGATAGCCATGTCACGGCTTGTGCGATTTGTGGAAGCATGATGTGTAATTCATGTCTAATTACATGTGAAGGATGTGGCAAGCCGTTTTGCTATGAGCATTACTTGAAATGTTCAAATTGCGGTAAACAAATTTGCAGGTCTTGTCTTAGGGTAGAGAAGAAGTTTCTTGGTTTAGTTAAGAAGCAGAAGTGTGTGATCTGCAAGTGAATACACGCAGTGAAATCTGCTATGCGCGTGCGTGCACAACAAAGTTTATAGGCGTTCTCTTGCGAGAGGTCTTCAAAAGAGCGTAGGTGTGAACTACTGATGAAAAGAAGATGCGTAAGATGCAGTGCTCTCTTAACCGATGAAGACGTGATGAAGATGGAGTTTGAAGATGGTTCATCGGAGATAATACCTCTTCCGGTGTGTCCAGGCTGCCTTGTGAAGCAAATGAGTGAACGACAATTTCGTAAGGGGAAATATGCGCGAACTTTGTAAATGATAGAAAGGAGAATGGTTTGGCCCCTTTTTCCTGAAAAAAGGATTTCTTGCCTTATTTTTGCATGTATGCACGGTTTTGAAGATGCTTGGAAGGTTACCTTTTGAGATATCTCGAAATCATGGTCAAAAATAGGATAAACTGTGAAATGTTCTAGAATTTTTTTCTATAATTGTTTTCTAGTATTTATGTATTTTTTGCCAATTAAGTATGAGTGCCACGAAAGTTTTAAAATGTTTAAAATTGAATGAAAATAAGAGTTTCCTTGCAGGAGTCAGGGAGGGATGTTAGAATCTCTTCTTCGTAAAATGATTTCGGTGGCTGCGGTCTTCATAGGTCTTGGATATGTTTTGCCTAGTATGGCCACTGTTATTATGCTAAATTATTTTTCTTCGCAATATCCCATTGAATCGGTGGAAAACATATACTGGTTTTCAGGCATAATTCTTTTCATCATAGCCTCTATTCTGCTAATAGCCTTAGGAGTCTTCGTTGTATATGGGGGCCTCCTGTATTTTATTGGAACCTATTCTCAAAAAATGATTTTCGTTGGCATCATGTTAACTTCCTTTTACTTGCTGTGTCTCGGAACAGGATCTGCGTTGATTCTACAAGAGGTGAGCTGGCTAACCTTGTTGTTAGTTGCGACTGCAATTCTTTTCGTGGCGAGTGCCACAGTCTATATGGTTCCCTCCTTTCGTCTAAAGTTTGTAGCATGTTCGTTAGGAATCGCTAGCGGAATTTGTTTGACTATCGCCACCTTGTATAGCCCAATCCTTGACCTAGCCCTCAATTGGAATGTTCCTTTTCCAGGTCCCTTTATGTCCATGGCGGTTCTAGAAGGTTTAACAATAATATTGGCTTCAATAACAGCTCTTATTTATTCGATCTTGGGGGATGGAGAAGCCCCAATAATTCATGTCTTTCTCTCGATGGTTGCTCTCATCTACGGTATAGGAGTTTTCGTTGGATCTCTAGTTCTCTCACTCAACTTTATGAATCTGTTGTGGAAAGCTCCTTGGGAACTTGCCCTTCATGGACAACCAGACTGGGTCTTGAGTACGGTGATTTTTTGGTCTGCAAGCCTAGGAATGCTCGTCATAGGAGGTATAATATTGATTTTTGGTGCTTGCATGGGATTCATACTTGCAACAAAACAATTTTCGCAACTCTAGCTTAATCTTTGCCTCAAAGTGAAGGCGAGTATGGTTTCATTTACGTAACATTCTAATACTGCGAGTTGCAGTTCAGTGTTGAAATATAATGTGCGGTGCATCTTCAAACAACTATTCCGCTGAGCCCTTCGACACGATCACTCAATTTGAACAGATTCGTGTCATGGTTGAGGCAGAATTTGAGGTGGAGGACAGCTTTGTAGAGCACGACGCCCCAACATTCTACGTGAAGATGCGAGAGGGTTCAAAGGAGGCTTTCTTGAGGCTTACCCAACGAATGGAACCTTTGAAACTTACTCCGATCCTTAGAAGGAGAGACAAGAAAGTTGTGCTGCGAGTCATACCGAAACCTTCCACAAAACCCAGCCGAAACACCACAAACATCGCACTTTTTTTTGTAACCCTTGGAACAGTATTCTTTTCTGGATACTTTCTATCTGAGGGCGAAATCATGGGTGCCTTGATGTTCACAGGGGCAATTATGGCGATACTTGGTTCCCATGAGATGGGACACAAGCTGTTGGCGGATAAACATGCTGTGGAAGCTACTTATCCCTATTTTATTCCAGGTCTCCCCCCCATCGGTACTTTTGGAGCTGTTATTCAACAAAAGTCTCTACCTCCCAACAGGGATGCCTTGTTTGACATTGGTTTCGCAGGACCAGCAACAGGATTTCTAATATCAATAATAGTCACCTTTATTGGTGTGCAGTTGTCTACTGTGACCAACGTATTACCTGAAGGCGCCGGTATCATCGACGTACCCATTTTGTTTCAGCTTATTACCATGTTCTTTCCGCCAAGTGGAACAGGTAAGTATATAATGCTTCATCCTGTCGCTTTCGCTGGTTGGGTAGGCATGATTGTTACAATGCTCAATTTGGTTCCTGTTGGTATGTTTGACGGGGGTCATGCTGCTCGAAGTTTGGTTGGGAAAAAAGCACACCGGATTCTCTCGTACCTTGGAATTGTTCTTTTCTTTTTCATCTCATTTCCAATGGCTTTCCTAGCTATCTTTTTCTCTTTCCAGCAGCATCCAGGTCCATTGGATGATGTCTCAGAAATTACAAAACTCAGAAAAATTGCAGCCCTAGGGTTAATCGCCATCTTTATCCTATGCGTGGTACAGATATACTCGCCTTTATGATCGCAGGACCTCTAGAACATCTTCTCTCCAAATCTGCAACAACTGAACATAATTGTCTAATTTGGATAAAGGTTCGTCGTTCACAAAATTTAAAAGAATGCTTTCGATCAAATACTGAACCTTGAGGGGCGTTAAAACTCTGAATTACGAAGATGCGAAGAATTTCAACAAAAGACTAGATGATTGCGACAACCTTGCGGATGTGTTTGAACTTGTGAAGCAATCCGTCAAGAGATCCTTGAGTAGACACAGAGCTGGCCTTATGCTCGGCCTAGCTGATTTAGGGATGATGAGCGGCTGTTTTGTGGGTGCCTTTCATCTGTTGGGGTCGAACATTATAGTTATGAACAAGACTCCTCTAAATGTAGCTTTAAGTAGCAGAGACAAAAGAACCTACAACGCCTACTGCTTCCATTTGCTTCTACACGAGTATCTTCATTCCCTTGGATACATTGATGAAGGTGAAGTCAAGGAGCTAGTCCAAGAAGTGTGCACGCTGGCCCTAGGTAAAGCCCATCCAGCCACAGTAATGGCTGAGAGGGGCATAGCCACGTACTTCCCAAAAGTAACATATTTCACAGAGGAATTGTCCCTTCCTGAAAGCTTTCAAGTTGAACTCGTGAAAGACTTTGACAGGTCCAATGTAAGATACATCGATTAGCCCAAAAGGTTAGAACTTTTCATCTCTTCTGATTCGACGAAAAGGAAGAGGGCTATTTGGGCGAGTTCTGCCCATATCCTAAAGAGGAGCTTTCATCTAGAAGCTTGAAAATGCTTTAGGGTTGATCGAGCCACAAGTGAGGTTGCTCTCTCTGTTTCATTGGCACTTGCGCGCTTTTTGTAGTTTATTGCTCTTGTGATATTTAGCGAAAATGTCATAAATTCAATGTGAATATTGTAAATTTGGTGTATATGATGTTCACTGAAGAGGATATGCGCCATGTTTCTGGTGTCTTAAGTGCGCTTGGCAATTCTACAAGGTTAAGAATCGTGGAGCTTGTAGGTGAAACTGAAAGGCCTTTACACATAAAGGCTGTAGCCCAAGTTCTCAAGAAAGATTACGCCTCAGTTTATCGGCATGTTAAAGTTCTGCAAAAAAGCGGTTTGCTGGGAGTTTACGAGGTGGGACGTTCACGTGTGATATACCTCAAAAATGTAGAATTAGTCAAACAAATTGTTCAAATTGCCAAAAAGATGGTTGAAACACTATAATATAAGTTGACCAAAAAAACATCTTATTTTGCGGAAAATATAAATATATTTTAAGGTAATTACTGTCTCTCTCTGCAGGCGGTGTATATTTGCGAAGAATCGGCACTCAAGAGGTTGCCCTAGCGAGCATGTTAGGGGCTCTCTCCGCGATATCCGAGATAATACCTGGACCCCCCTTCGACATCCCCTTCCCACTTCTCCCACAGGTGTCATGGGACATAACAGGACTGCCAATAATGGTTAGCTTGCTTCTTAATGGCCCACTAAGCGCAGTATACACGGGTATTGTCGGATGCTCAATCATTTTCCTTCGAGGAAACTTTAGTGGAGGCATATTAAAGGTCATTGCCGAATTAGCAACTATTCTGGCCTTCGCTTCACTAAACAAAGGCGTTGTTATCAAATCAATTACTGCAGTTGGGTCGAGGGTTCTAACAATGACCATAGCCAACTACTACTTGCTCCAACTCTTCTACGGTATACCAGAGCCAACTGTAATCGGCCTTCTACCTCCAATCGGATTATTCAACGCTACACAAGCTCTAATCAATATTATTCCCGCATACATCATCTACGCAAGAATAAAGAGCACGCAAAGTAATCTGCCATCTCCAAAACATTCGCCTAATTTTACTGATCAGTCAAAAAATGTGACAGAAAAGAAGTTTTTTGCTCGCCTAGAGATAGTCTAGGTCTGTTATACACTAAATCGCGCACGCATCAAGGTTAGACGTTAACTTTGAATCACTTCTTTCAACAGATCTTTGTTTTCCTTTAACCAGTCTATGATTGCCTCTTTGTTTTGGTCTAGCATGTTCTCCACCATTCCTCGAAACATTTCGGGCACATATTTGCCTATTTCTATTTTGAGTTTGGAAATCAATTCGTCTTTCGGGTTCAAAGGTTCTCCTCTCCATTGCACTCAATCTGGTTGAGCTAAAAATGTTTGGGTTCAGACATTTATGCATTCCCGTCATTAGAAAGCCTTTTTGAAGTCACAAGGAAGATAAAGAGTCTGATCTGCAAGGAGGGCCCTTAGGAACTTACAGTAGAAAAATCCTTCTAGCTTGGTGAGATGTTTACAAGATTTACATACGCTTTCTGTTCCGAAGAATTTTCCAAGCGCAGTTTGTTCAGTCATGATTGTTCCTCTGTTTTCTTGTCCACATTTAAAATTTTTCTAGATGCACGCGCATATAGAGAAAGAATTTGTAAGCACGCGAATAATATCGCAGCAAAATACATCAGCCACAGAATCATTAGCCAATTTCCTTATGTGTTGTTCCACAATTTGCCAGAAGTTGCAAAGATTTCCGTGGGCAATAGAACAAGTAAGCCACTGAAGGCCAAAAACATTTACTGCATTGTTTCATTTGTACTTCCGCAGGCTTTTCAGACAATCAGTAAAATCAGCTATGAAAACAAGAAAAGAGAGAGTAGAACACGCCAAGTTTGTTGAATTAGAATAATATCTCCAATAGTTATTTCATTCCACGTGTATTGAAGAAAAGAGGCACGGTGCACGTAGCAACAATCCGCTGAAAGAGAGGGTAAATCTCTCAGCGAAAAGAGAAGAGGATGATTTCTCCGCGCCCCTCACATCAACAAAAGTGTTGAAGAGCCAAGTCAAACCTATATACTTTTTGCACATTTTGTCTAGTAATAGGGGCATTCAACCTTTTGCATCGTGAGTACCACATCCTTCCTCACCAAAAAAATAGAAAAAGTTTAGTTTGACGTGCGTCTTCATGGTTTCATGTGGGCCGGTAGTTCAGCCTGGCATGAACGCCTGACTTGCACTCAGGAGGCCGCGGGTTCAAATCCCGCCCGGTCCACCAATCTTGCTGGGGGAACGCACTTCATAGGTTGATAACCCCATTCATAGGTCTCAGTTAGCGAAATTAACATATGCCATTGCAAAAAAGGACCATCAATATTTACACGGACGAAGATGCAGCGAAAGAGACCAAAAATGTAAGCTTAAACATTTCAAAACTCTGAAAATTTTTTTGAGAAAAACAATGAGACATCCACGAATACCTTTCAGTCAAAAAACCCCTTGGCAGAGGGATGGTTAACGCACGAAGCGCGTCCTCCTCGGCAACGTGAGGGCCGAGGCCGGGATTCGAACCCGGGCGCCAGGCTCCACAGGCCTGTAGGCTAACCAGACTACCTCACCTCGGCCACTTTTTCCCGGCTTCGACCACTTTTGAAGTGCTTTGAGACTTATTTACGTTTTCTGAGGAAGTTCTTACTCGCGACATAATTTCCCCTGTAAAGGGAGCAGTTAGAGGACTACAAACTATAGTTAAAAAATACGAGAAAAAGCAAATGAAAAGAGAAGTATATAAACTAATCCCAAAAAGTTGGCACAATCAAATTCAAGATTTTACGGAGAATGAATTCGATTCTATTGTAATGATAGACGGAAAAAAGGTAAAGAAAACCAGTAATGATCTCCACAAAGAATACAACCAAGACGAGTTTGCTCCACGAGATGGAGAACTAATCAAGGTAGCAGATCATCTTTCAGCGTATATCGAAGCATATACATCGTTAAGACATTACGTTAGTAGCTCATATCTTCAGGATGCTATAGTCGAATTACATATTCAATATACAACGGAGAAATCAAATGTCGCGGGTATAGATTTTGGCGCAATATATGCTGAATATGAAAAACAACATCAGCAACCAGGTCTTGAGACATTTACACCTTTACACGATGCTTACTCAAGATTACGGAAAATACAAGAGGAGAAATTATCACCTTAGTCATTCTCGCCCCGCGCTTATGCGCGCGCAAAAGTTATGAATAATTTTTTTAAAACAATGCTATTTACTTAATTTCGGTGGTTAGAATATGGTTTCATATGAAGATGAGAAACCCATTCTTCAGGCATGGCATGATATAGCGGCATTCGTGAGGAAGTTCGCTAAGAAATATCAGAGACTGTTCAAGGATGGCCATTATAAGGACGTAATTCCTCCGTCAAATCAAATTCCTTATTTTCCTTTCGAGGTTACCTTGGAAATAAAAACAAAGGAATAGCTCTTTAGAATTAGAGCCTGTGTTTTACAAAAGATATTTGCTCCTAGCACGCACGCGCAAACTTTTTTCCGGTTATTAAGGCACGAAGGCATCCTAGTGCGAAATCTGTTCGATATAAACCATAAAGTGCGCAAATCATAAAAAGAGTCTAACGTCTATTTGGGAATTAGCGCGCTACTAATTTAGAAAGAATTTGCTCAGCTAATGCGTGCGAGATTGAAAGCAATGGCGTCTGATGATCAGGCCAATAATAGATTTCTGAAGGAATGGGAAATAGCACGGTTTAGTGTGGAGAACTGTGACAAACACTTGCATGATTTGAGGAAGTATGGCTTCAGCTTCCTTACGGCGCTTCTGACGGCCGAGTCTTTCCTTATCCCTACGTGGCTGCCATCGTCTAACAGCTCGGTGCTACCCGACTACATTAAAGTGGCGGTATTGCTCGTTGACTTGATACTCATCGTCGCGCTTTCGCTAATCGACCGAAACTACCTAGTAGTTCAGGGAGCAGCAGCAACGCGGGCAAGGATTCTCGAGAGGATCCTAAACCTCGAGCTTACGGACGTTATCTCTTTCAGATATACCTTGACCAACGTGAAATACTATGTGGCTGGCGTCTACGTAGCTTTCACTCTGGGAGTGTTAGTTCTGGGCGTCTCGGTTCTCTACCCTAACTATATCTACATCGTGTTTCTAGGGCTAGTCGCGATCATCGTTCAGTTCCTCGTGGTAAAATTTGTGCATCTACGTTACGAGTATGGAAGGATAGACTGGACTCTAGATCGTTTACAATGCAATTCAGGCGATGAGGTCGGAATCACTTTGACCAACCTAGGTGAAAAACCGATTGAGTTCAAACCGGGCGACATCATGTGGTGGATAATGAAAGAAGACGATGAGAGCGTTGTAGAGTTTGAAGAGTTAGACAAGCATCTCTTTATCATCCCAGAAGATAGCTATACTTGGCTTTGGAAAACCGAGGGCGTGCAGGAGGGTATATATCGGGTGTACCGCGTCACTCTAAAAGAGAGAGGCTGTCCATTCTGGCCTCTTAAGAGGAAAGTGAGGATTAGGAAACCTTCCCGCGCGCGCCGAACCAGTGGATTCTTTGAGTGAACTGTTAGAGTACAACTTTTACGCTCATGACACTACTGATAAAAAGGAGGAAGGTTGAGGTAAATCCTGCTTCAACACAACATTTTCTCGCAATGAATTAGTTTCGAAACATGCATGCAATTGGATTTCAGATTAGGAGTGCCAATTCATAAGAGATAAGACAAAAAACCCGAGGAACACATGAAAGGGCGAACCCTTGCCAAAAAAAGATAAGATGTTTGCAGTGTTGTTCCTTGGAACTCTGGCTTTATCATTAGTTTCCATTTTTTCCTTAGTAGGTATGATTTCAACTGTTGATGCTTCGCCTAACAATACAGCGAAACCCATGCACTTCTACTTCCATTATGTTGCGGCGCCTGTGTACGTCGCGGGCACGGATAACCACTACGTTATGAATACCACCAAGATTTTCCAAGCATACAATAATTCTGTTTACAAGCCTGAAGGACAACCGAAAATTATAGTTAACTACTATTTATACCCTAATCTAGCGGAACCTGTCACGATAAACGGCACATGGCAAGTCTTTCTTTGGGCAAACGGTTCGGCCCTCAAACCATGTGGCTGGATTCTAAGGTTCTACGAGAGAGAACCAGGCGGTGGAATAGTCTGGCAGCGGGAAATCACCACTCCAATTATTACGGGTGGTCCCACCGGAGCCAACGGGTATTTAGACGTCCCGGTTTATTGCTACAACCTGTCCACTCCTCTCCCCATCGACCACACATTTGGCGCTAGTAATAGTGTTGAGGTTGAGGTAGAAATAAACCCGAGTGGTGCGATTGCGTGCCAAGTCTGGTATGATTCAGCCTCATTTCCGAGCAAGGCAATTCTCCCATGCCAAGACTATGCGCGACCAGTCTCCATCAAAACCTATGATATCAATTACGCTGAGACCAACATTTTCCAGCATAACTGGACTCAGAGCAGACGCAAAGTCATAGTTCATGCCAACGTCACGGACCCATTCGGCGGATACGACATCTATAAAGTAAACTTGACGATCTTTGATCCATTGGGGCAGCCGGTTCTTGACAACGTAGATATGACCCGTATCTCCGATGGTCTTTGGCTTGTCCACTATCTGCATACCTACGAGGCAAGCTGGACTTACCCCGAAACCGCTATGTTAGGCAACTATACAGCAGAAGTTTCAGTTGTCGACAACAACGGATATTACCATTTCTTGGAATACGACACCTTTAGCCCTTACATCGAATACGCTACACACATATTCAACATCGGAATTGTTGTTCTTTACAACCCCTCTTTCGAAGTAGTTGACGACGTGGACAATCCTCT
>JABAOH010004886.1_pt2 | contig 16013 bp, 17 predicted proteins | sample 7062181 | NCBI WGS metagenome assembly JABAOH01 (sample SAMN14538630, study PRJNA623070) | marine sediment metagenome | biome: marine biome [ENVO:00000428]; feature: marine pelagic biome [ENVO:01000023]; material: deep marine sediment [ENVO:00002113]; isolation source: pool of 5 deep marine...
ACCTCTTGACCCGGCTTAAAACCCGTACCCACAATGGACACTTTCGCTTTCTTGTCCATCTTGACCATGGGAGTAGCCACCATCACGGTGGGGCCGGGTTGGGCCAGGCCTTCTTCTGCTCCCTTTTCGCCAACGCCCATGGTAGCGCATCCTACCAGACCAACAACCAAAATTACTGCCATCAATCCATACAGTACCCTTTTCATAGCACCCTCCTTTTGTTTTAGCTATTGTTTTACAATTGTTGTATTCTCGTCTACAATGGGGGCGAAGGGTTTGTCAAATAACTTTTTCTTATGAAATTTATAATGACAAGTGATGCCGAGCAGAATGCGATAGAGAACATTGACAGGGGCCTTGGAAGGCCTCTACGGATAGAGGCAGTGACACAAATAAGGAAACCATGAGGTGATCGGAGTTTACTCCTTGTCCTCTGTATCATTAGAATTCTAAACCCATTCCCACATGGGGGAAGTGAAATATTTTCTGAAATTCACGACTCAGTCGGACAGCAGCCGCAATCCCCGTGCAATGACAGGGAATGAGGTGCTCAATCCGATAGTTTTTCAAGGCCTGAATGGTCTTTTTCAATTGGACGTCCCCCGAAAAACCGAGATGTGTGCCCCCAATAATGCCAAAAATCGAATCCACCCCTGTCATCTTGATTGCATGATTAATCATGTTGATGATTCCTGAATGGGCACAACCCATGATAATGAGAATCCCCCTCTCTGTCTGGATGATGAGGGATTGATCATCCGCAACAGTCTCCGGAACAATCCTTCCATCACGGATCCCATATCGATTGCTCAGATCACCTGCCTCAAAGTTCGTTTCCCTCGAGACCTCTCCCGTCAGATAGATTCCTCTTTCGATATCCACATGGTCCTTGTTGAATACGAAGCGAGCACCGATTTTTTCTAGATACCCCCTAGCGTACGGGATCCCACCATACTTCTCCCTGCCGTTCTCATCTTTCCTAAATCGGTGGAGAAAGACGTCAGGATGTCCGAGAACATTAATCTGATTGTGAAAGAGAAGTACCTCAGGCAGTCCACCCGTATGGTCTTCATGACCGTGACTGAGGATGATTTTCCGTAAGGTCGCCAGATTTTTTCTATACACGGCGGCATTGTGAACAATGGTCTTTCCCTTCCCCGTATCGAAAAGGTACGCTCCCCCATCGGTCTCGAGATACACGGAAAAGCCATGTTCACCGAGGCTTTCCGTCCTCCCCAACACGATGTTATCGGCTAGTATTGTCAGGCGTCCCTTTACTATTTCTCTCATGACAGGTCATTGATTGGCTTACCGGCATCTTTAAGCGCCAATTTCTCGTGTGTATTGATTTACCCCTCAGGCTCCCTTTTCCCTAGGCTTGTTGAATGGAGGGATATACTGTGTAAGGATTTGAGGACCAAAGTTCGTGGAATATCAACGGAGATTGCATATTCCGAAGGAGTCACCATTGCCCTGTCGGATGACCTTTTGGATGATTAAAGACGACACGATAATGATACACTGCGATGAGTCGCGCCGTCTATGGACGCCCAAGCGGAATCAAGACATGGACTGGCCAACATGTCCATCTATGATTCTTTTCCCCCCCACCTCTTGCAAAGATTGTGTTCGATTCCAAAATAATCAAAGACCCTACCAATGGTATGGTGGATAATGTCCTCAATCGTCTTAGGGTGGTTATAGAAGGAGGGTATAGGTGGTAGGATATGGGCTCCCATATCAGCAGCCATACTCATAAGCCTAAGGTGTCCCTTGTGGAATGGTGTCTCTCGAACCAACAAAACCAGTTTTCTTTTCTCTTTCAATGTCACATCGGCTGCCCTTACTAATAGATTGTCGGAATAAGAGTTGGCTATGCCAGATAACGTTTTTACGGTACAGGGGGCAACTATCATACCATTGTGCAAGAAAGATCCGCTCGCGGGAGAAGCCCCTAAATCGTTATTGTCGTAAACTTTGTCGGCCATGGACTCCACATCTCTGACGGAAAGGTCTGTCTCAAAGGTAATATTTTTCTTGCCCGACTCTGAAATGACAAGGTGGGTCTCCAGGTCTTTTTGGGCTAGCTCTCTTAAAATCTCGATCCCATAGATGACTCCACTGGCGCCCGTAATGCCGATGATAATCCTGTTCTTCTTATGGTTACTCATTTCTCACTCATTTCCAGAAAGCAATTCTTACAGACGGTTTAGTAGTGAACTATTTCGATTCTCTTGTAGAGATCTTCTCAATTATCATTTCGACTAATTGTCGGCTATTTTCTATAATGTCTTTCATTCCAACTTCGTCAATATGTTCCCAGTGAACACCTGCCGTTACCGTAACATTAGTATTGAGGGCTGAGGATATCTTTTCAGCCGCCTCCTTGGCGATGATGTCATCCTTGTGACCTAAAAAGCAAAAAACAGAGGCCGTCGCGCTTCTAACCCTATGGTCTTTCAAGCTTGGTCTTGGCTGAGCTACAGCAACTGCTCCAATATGGTGCCTTTCACCGCCCCAGATGGCAACCAGTAGGTCCTTGCCGATTCCTTTTACAAAAGCCTCGAGATTATAGGCCTCTTTATCTGTCTTGATATGAAATTCCAACACTACGTTAAATATTTCCAGGCCTCTGTGTTATCCATTTTCGGATATAAGCGGCTTGGGCTTTCTTATCTATCGGAAATTTTAAGCCAAAATCAAGTCCATCATGGAATCGTGGATAATGATCTCATGCCCTTCAGAGGAATGTCAATCAATTTTTACTTATGGACTCCATCAGAAAAAGTGATGAATGCGGGGTTCACCATCGAGCTCACGTGCAGAACCCTGCCGGAGGTTATTCACCGTACAGTGCAGAAGGGCACCTGTTACCAGGGTGGCTGTGGCCCAGACACGTGGGGCCAATCGCCGAGCGGCATTTACCCATTAGGCCAAAGTATTGCCTAATGTTCCGGCAATGCTCTTGACTACTTTCCGGTGGGCTCCTTTACGACTGAGAATGTATCGTGTGGCATTATCCCATCAGAAGGGGTTTTCGGTCTAGCAGAGAGAGCAGGAAGGGGTAAGCTATGGGGCGAGGAGCGTGGGCCCCAAAATACGTGTAACGGTTGCCAGGGTGGTTTGGGCGGCCCGAAAGGTTCGGGCGAGACGAACCAGGGGGAGGAGTTCTTGAGGATGTCGGAAGATCCTTTGCAACAGGCGGACGAGGCGGAACCTGCCGCGCTCGTCCATGGTGGTCATCGCGCTAGGCGGAATGCTTACGCATACCGGATCGGAGACTGCCCGGATCGCCATGAAGGGTACTCCTGCCAGGAGGGCCACGTGGGCCACAGCAGCACTCTCCATATCCACAGCAATGGCGCCATACTGGTTGAACAAGGCGATCTTCTCGTCGGGACTCCTGACGACAGTGGGGCTTTGGATGAGCGGGCCCGTATGGAGGTCGGTATGGCCGCTCAGGCGGGCGTAGAGTCGTTCATGCCACTGAGTATCTACGGAAAAGCTCTCGTGATCCGATGAGAGAACCTTTTGAGGGAGGATCAGGCTACCGGGAGAAAGCGCAGGGAGGAGGCCCCCCGCGCTTCCCCAGCTGAGCAAGGCGGTTGCCCCCTTTTCCAACAGGATCTCAGAAGCCACGCGCGCGGGCCTCCCCCCAATTCCTGAGAGCTTTACGAGTATGCCCTCAGGGAGATGAAGCACCTCCCCTACTGCCATCGGCCTCTTGACGAGGACCTGGGCCTCAGCTTTCAGCGCCGCGACGACTCCGAGAAGTGTCAAGTCGTTCCCCCGTTTCAGGGTGCAGGGAACTCTAGGGATCCAAAAGGAGCCGTTCCCTGAGGAAACACGCTATGTAAGCTAACGGTAATGATACCATTCCGACCAGTCACAACAGCGTGCCCAGATCGCTGTCGAACGGGATAAAACTGAACGTTATCGGATAAAGGATAAACCAAGTAAGAAAAAATGGGAATCAATGCTGCTATTGTCGTCGTCAATATCGGCGTTTGAAATGTGATGGAAACGGTAGGAGAGTTTCAAGAATCTACCATGGCCTATTTCGTAACGAACACCGACCCCGCCCTGAGGGGTGAAGTCGAATGTGGATCCGAATTTTTGAGGGTCAAGGTCTGTGTAGAGAATCCCCGCGCCCAGTTCAATGAACGGAACGGCTTTCCCGAAGGCTTTGAGGTTGTACGCAAATAGAGTGGTGACTCCTCCCGCATAACGGTTTTTGGATACTTGCCGGGCATAGCTCAGGAAGCCTTCTACAATAAACTCCAGGCTTCCACCTCCGTCCCATTTCTTCAGCACCTTTCCAACTGAAGGGAATAAGGAGTAGAATTGAATATCCTCCCGAACGTTCCCGGCGATATGAAAATTGTTCCCAAATCCAACGCTGCCCCCCCACTCCAACGCTCCTTCTTGAAGAACATCTTCACCGCAAACCGAAGAGGTTTGGGTTACAAACAGGGCTGCATAGAGCGCCAGGAGCAGAGTGGTCTTTTTCAGAGTTCCCATCCCTCTCAGGACAACAGGAATGCCCGGTTTAGGGGCTTTGAAAGAGCTCTCACCCATTTACGGCTGCATTCCCAGGAGCTTTTCGGGCACACAAGTCCAGGACTCCAGCCAAAAACAGATGAAAGTCGTTAGGACTGGAAAGGAGATGATAACTGCAGGTTATGTCCTGGTTGACCTGGAGCGTGTTCAGCCGTTCTCTGATTCTCATTGAGAAATCTGCGCTCGGCCCCTGAAAACAGCTGGCTTTTCGATCCTTCTCTCTTTGTCCATCCATTCCAAGATCGAAGAATATATGCCCTCACTGTCGATGCCGTATTTTTCTCGCAACTGATTCTGAGCTCCGTGCTCCACAAAAACGTCGGGAATACCGAGACATCTCACCTCTACAGGGGGAAGGCTACTGGCCTGGTATAATTCCAAAACTGCACTTCCGAGCCCACCGTTGAAGACGTTTTCCTCAACCGTGAGTACCTTGCGAATCTTCTGGCCCAAATTGCAGAGCAGCTCTCCATCGAGGGGTTTCACAAAGCGTGAATTCACCACCGCCGCATGAATTCCCCGTTCTTCAAGCTTTTCCGCAGCCTCCAGGCTCGGGATGACCGTCGTTCCCACACCCACAATGACAATATCATCCCCGCCTCTCAGAAGTTCGGCTCGACCGATCTCCAGTCTTTTCAGACGGGCGTCTAAGGTCACACCGTACCCCGTCCCGCGAGGGTATCGAAAGGCAATAGGAGAGTTTGAACAAATGGCCGTTTTCATCATATGTTGGAGTTCATTCTCATCCTTCGGGGCCATGACCACCATATTCGGAATATGTCGCAGATAGGAAAGATCAAAGACGCCGTGATGGGTTGGGCCATCCTCCCCCACAATGCCTCCTCGGTCCAGGGCAAAAACCACCGGGAGCTCCTGGAGACAGACATCGTGAATAATCTGATCGTAGGCTCTCTGCAGAAAGGTTGAGTAGATGGCAACAACCGGCCTCAGACCCTCCACCGCCAGCCCAGCGGCAAACGCCACCGCGTGTTGTTCAGCAATGCCGATGTCATAGAACCGATCCGGAAATTTCTTTGAGAATTGTTCCAGCCCCGTACCACTCGGCATAGCAGCTGTGATGGTTACAATACGGTTGTCTCTCCGCGCAAGGCGGCACAAGGTTCGGCTAAAAACCTCCGTATAGGTCATCGCATTTTTCTTCTTCGTGGTGGGTTTTCCACTGGTGACCTCAAAGGTCCCAACCCCATGAAAACGGGCTGGGTCACATTCTGCAGGCTTGTATCCTTGTCCCTTTTTGGTTACCACGTGCATTAGGATTGGCCCCTCCATTTCCCGCACATTCTTGAAGGTCTCGATCAAATGCTCCAAATGATGACCTTCTATTGGGCCCACATAGTTAAATCCCAGCTGCTCGAACAAGAGGCCCGGCGTCAAAAACCCCTTGAAGGATTCTTCGGCATGCTTTGCCCATCTGTAAACCGACTTACCTATCCCAGGAAGGGTTCTTAGGAAGGATTTCATCTCATTTCGAAACCGATTAACCAATTGCCCCGTCATCACGCGGCTGAGATAGGATGATAGCGCCCCCACATTGGGCGATATGGACATCTCATTGTCATTCAATACGACGATGAGATTTCTTTTTAGATTTCCCGCTTGGTTCAATCCCTCAAAAGCAAGGCCCGATGTCAACGCTCCATCGCCGATGATTGCGATAACCTTGACCGACTCTCCTTTCAAGGATTTTGCTTCCGCAACGCCGAGGGCTGAAGAGATCGAAGTTCCTGCATGGCCCGTGGCAAAGACATCGCACTGGCTCTCCTTAGGATTAGGGAAACCACTGAGTCCCCCGAGCTGCCGAAGGGAGGGGAACTTTTCTCGCCGACCAGTCAATATTTTATGGGCATAAGACTGATGACCCACGTCCCAAATTAATCGGTCTCGGGTTGGGTCAAAAACGCAATGGAGGGCAATGGTGAGTTCAACCACCCCTAAATTGGATGCCAGGTGACCACCACGCTTGGCAACCACGCAGATAATCTCATTGCGAATCTCCTCTGCCAATTGAGGGAGATCCTTTCTATCCAGGGCTTTCACATCATCCGGACTATGGATTTGATCCAACAACTGTCCCATGCTCGGTTCTCCTCTTTTGAATCGACTCCTGTAATAACCCACTTCCTGGTGGCTTTGCCGTGGGATTCACGTTCCTTGCAAGAGGTGACCTCCTCAAAATAGTCTGACGAAAACCGGCCTCGTTCACGATACAATATTTTTCCCTCCTTAAGCAACTCGATTCGAGATAATTTCTCTGCAAGCCTCAGAGATTTCCCCTATGATTTTCGCCTGACCAAGCATCTGGATAATCTCCCTGATCAACGATACGGTTGATTCCCCTTGCTTGTTTCGGTCCCAAATAACGATGAGTTTAAGCGTGTCATACTAGCAAATTCGGAATTAATGTCAAATAGTATTTCACTTAGCATTCTGCTGCTCCTAGGATACTTCTTTTTCCGGGAGAGACTCTAGGGCAAAGCAACACAAGAGGGAGTTTTTTCTGATTCAACAAGTCCCGCACCGCACATGGGTCAGATGGTAACCGTAGTAATCGATCGGCTCCTTGATGCAAATCCAGCCCAGCCGGATCGAATTACCCCGATTTGCCGAATGGTCGGTGATGTAACGGTTTTTTGGAAGGGGGTTTTTTGCCTTGCAACCGGTGATAAAAAAGTGTAGCCTAGATCAAACGGATGTGGAACGGTGCATGTCCTGCCCCTACAGGCAGTGAGTGTGAGTAATTCCAGGAGGAGAATCTGGAGGTTTCTATCATGGTTTGTGCCTTCATCTAGTTGGAAATTCTGCTCATGGCGTTTCGTCATAGAAACATCCGTGAGGTTTTGGATATTCTATGCAAGAAGTATTGAAACATCCAAGTGACTCCCTCTCCGACCTCGAGTATCAAGAAACAATATTGCAGGGAGTCTCTCGCTCTTTTGCCCTTACGATCCCACAGTTACCCTCGGGTCTTCGCAGTGTTGTCACCAATGCTTATTTGTTATGCCGCATCGCCGACACTATCGAGGATGAATCAAGACTCAGCATAGAGCAAAAGCGATTTTTCTTTGGGGAATTCATCAAGGTGGTCGGGGGCAAGGCTTCACCAGATGATTTCGCCAGCGCCTTGTTCCCCCAGCTGTCCGATAACACGTTGCCGGCCGAGCGGGATCTCGTGGGGAATACCCCTCGCATTATTCGTATTACTCACGGCTTTAGCAAAAGAGTCCGGACTACGCTCGAGCGTTGTGTTACGATCATGTCCGAAGGGATGCAGCGTTTCCAGGAGGAAAAGGATACCCATGGTTTGAGGGGGCTCAGGGATTTAGGGAAATACTGTTACCATGTGGCGGGAGTGGTTGGAGAACTCTTAACGGATCTCTTTTGTGATTATTCCGAGGAGATGGCCAAGAGGAGGAAAGCGCTGTTGAGTTTGGCGGTTTCTTTCGGCCAAGGTCTCCAGATGACGAATATTCTGAAAGATCTTTGGGACGATAGAAAACGTGGTGCTTGTTGGTTACCACAGGATATTTTTCATCGGGAAGGTTTCGATGCGCAAGGTCTGCCCGGGCATCAGCACATCCGTGCTTTTAATGCTGGACTTTCCGACCTGATTGGGATTGCTCACGCCCATCTCAAGAATGCCCTAAGCTATACTCTTCTCATCCCCCAACACGAGAAGGGCATACGGAAATTCTGTTTGTGGGCCATAGGCATGGCAATCCTTACGTTAAGAAAGATCAACAAGAGACGGGATTATGTCTCGGGCAGCGACGTGAAGATTTCACGGAGAACCGTCAAGGCCATAATCCTCGTAAGCAGTGTTACGCTTGGCAGTAATTATCTCCTTCGAGTGCTTTTTGATCTCACGGGTAAAGGATTGCCAATGTCGAGAATCAACCCGTGAGGAGGGAAAGGCCCACTAACGAAATGGGCGCTCTCGGGAAGGATTCGAAAAGAAGCGATTTTCACGGTGACGGAATCGGCGGCAAACGGAACCGCATGGTTTCGCGCTTACCCTCCATCTCCCTAACGCGGCGTGCACCGAGGTCACACAACCGTTCTAGGACTCCTTGTACCAACTCCTCCGGCGTCGAGGCTCCGGCCGTGACGCCTATCCTCTGATGACCACTTAGCCAGTTTGGATGAATATCCTCCGCGTCCTCGATCAGGTGCGCGGGAAGCCCTCTCTGTTCGCCTACCTCACGAAGGCGGTTGGAGTTGGAACTGTTACGAGACCCCACCACGAGCAGCACGTCGATCTCCCTGGCCATTTCGTGGACAGCCTTCTGCCGGTGTTGAGTGGCATAGCATATGTCGCTCAAGTTGGGGCCCTTTATAGCCGGAAAACGTCGTTTCAGGGCGTCGATTACCGCCCGGGTATCATCGATGCTGAGAGTTGTCTGGGTGATGTAGGCGAGGCGACTCGGGTCTACAACCTGAAGGTCTTCGACCTGAGAGATATTCGATAACACATACACCGGTCCGTCAATACGGCCCCTTGTCCCCTCGACTTCTGGATGGCCGGGATGACCAATGAGGACGATTTCCATTCCCTGTCGGCTAAATCTTTGCGCCTGCCGATGTACCTTGTTGACCAGGGGACAGGTGCCATCGATAACCCGAAGGTTTCTTCTTTGGGAATGCCCCACTACCTTCGGGGATACACCATGGGCGCTGAAAATGACCAGGGTGCCCGCCGGTACATCGTTGAGATTTTCAACGAAAATGACACCCCGGGCCTCCAAATCTTCCACCACACGCCGATTGTGGACGATCTCGTGGAAGACGAAGACAGGTGTTCCGAACAGCTCAAGAGCCCGTTCGACGGTTTCAATGGCGCGAACTACCCCGGCACAAAACCCCCGGGGTTGGGCGAGTATAACTTCCATGGATCTACCGTGAATTTCGATGGTGATATCCAAGCACCATGAAGATCAATCTTCCCAATACCGGTTTCTGTGACTGAAGGAAATCATCCATCATAATCAACCCATGCGACTTCATTCTGTTGCCTCTTGGCGGTTCGGGCTTATCAAACCTACCGCATTGGGCATGCCTCTTTTCCCATCGTTGCTCCGGTACACAATTGCTCTACCTTGCCCCAATGAGCCTTCGGCCCTAGTTCAAAAAATATCAAACCCCTCCAGGGTGGTCAAGAGCTTCAAGTGCTTGACTCACAGGTGAAATCATGACCATGGGGATGGCAGACGTCTTCCTCTAGCGCCCATCACACGGAGCTGCATGAATGAATTTCCGCCAGAGAACGAATTGAAAATGATAACCTGATAAAGCCTCATGGATCTTTGAGCCATTGAGGACTTTCAAAAATGAAGAAATAGTAATAATCCACCATGTTCACAGCCATTGCATGCGATGCCCAGAAGAACGGGAATTCTGCATCCCAATCAATTATGCTTGACACCATTCCCGGAGCAAGGGATGATTAACTATGGGGTTGACTTCGGGATGTCCGTTGGTTTCTCGAGCGAAAACGGCGATTCGCCGCCCGCTGTATCTTAGACCGGTTCACCCGCGATGACCAGAGTCTCATGGCTGGTGGTATCGATAGAGCGGCTGAATATCCGGTGAATAGGGTACCCAAGAAGTGATGGTGACTCTTCAAGATATAAAGGCATTAAATATTGAGGCCTCTTCCAAGTGCATTGGCAACTGCCCATTTTGTAGCCGCAAGCAAAAAGTGCGTCCGTACGGCGGTTACTCGATTACCTTCTCGGAATTCAAACGGCTTCCGCCCGGTCTCTTCAATCACCTGAGGCGAATAACCTTTTCCGGGAATTTCGGTGATTTTGCTTCCAATCCCGAAATGGTCGATATCGTGACGTACGTCAAGATGGTGAATGAAACCATTATCATGGGTGCTGAAACCAACGGTTCGGTCCAGGAAGAGGCTTGGTGGAGGGCCCTCGGGCCGCTGTTTCACGACGGTTGTATCATTTTTTGTGTGGATGGTCTGGAAAAGATCCATACCCTGCATAGGATCGGGACGGATTTCAACAAGATTATAAAAAATATCCAGGCATTTACGGCCAGCGGCGGCGTGGCACACTGGAAATTCATCGCCTTTGAACACAATGAGCACCAGATAAAGGAGGCCGAAACACTGGCCAGAGATATCGGGTGTGCCAGATTCTACGTTATTTCTTCAAGGGATTACGATGAAAATCTTCGCAGGCCCAAAACCCTGGATTTTGAGATCAAGCGCGAGATTTTTTACTCTTACCGAAATGGGCTTCAGGGGGCCGGCGAACATGTCATTTGCAAGCCGCTGGGGAACAGGTCTCTGTATATTGCTGCCGACGGCACCGTTCATCCCTGTTGCCTTGCCCACTGTATGTATATCACCGAACATAATGAACTGTTTCGATACATCCTTCCGTTAATCGAGAAATATCATAGCGAGATAAACTTTAAAACCAGGCCCCTGGAGGATATCATCCGTGGGCCATATTTTGAGGAGGTTTTGGCCAAATCGAAAACCAATCCGTACTGCATGATCAAATGCAGTAAATACAAAAGGGAAATCAGGGAGCAACTAGTCCTTTATGACAGCCGTTTCGCCTAAGAATGATAAACGTTTTTCCACACTCGCAATTCCTCGCAACCTTTTCTGATACGATAAACTGTATCTGAATACGGTTTAAGTTCTCACTACCACTTGGAATCACCAATTGTTTAGACTTATAGTTAATAGTTATGGGAAGACGTCTGGGATGTTACATCTCGCTCAAGGTATCATTCCCAACTTGAGCAAGTATACCGCTTGTTATGGTATGTTATTAGACGGAAAGGAGGACGAGTATGAAAGAGTCCATTCACTTCAAGCTCAATGATAAGCCTGTAAGCATGACCGTGGATGGGGAGCGAATGCTGCTGTGGGTTCTGCGCACCGATCTGGACATTACAGGGCCCAAATACGGGTGTGGAGAGGGGCTGTGCGGGGCCTGCACTGTTCTTGTGGATAGCGAGGCTGTTCTCTCATGTCAAACCCCCGTAAGAGAGGTTAAGGGAAAGGAGGTTATCACGATTGAAGGATTAGCGAAGAACGGAACCTTGCATCCCCTGCAGAAGGCATTTATTAAGCACGGTGCCCTTCAATGCGGATTTTGCGAGCCCGGTATGATTCTCAAAGCCCATAATCTGCTATCACATAACCCCAGACCTTCACGAGAGGAAATCATTGAAGGCATGGATGGGAATTTGTGTCGCTGTGGAACCCATATGAGAGTTGTTCAGGCAATCGAAACCGCCGCCGAAGAAATGAAAGGAGGGATGAAGTGGTGAAAAAAGATGCAGATGCATATGGTGATTATGATGAGAACACTATTGCGTCCTCCTTACCCCTGGATCGCCGAAAATTTCTCAAACGTTTGGGAGCCTTAGGTGGGGGCATTATTATCTATTTCACGGTGGGCGATTCCCCCACCTGGGCACAGAGGAGACGCACAGGGTTTCTCGGTGCAAGGATACCTACTGATTTCAACGCGTTCCTGAGAATCGGGGCCGATAATAAGGTCACCTGCCTTACGGGAAAAACCGAAATGGGCCAAGGGCCTATAACCTCCCTGGTGCAGATGTTGGCGGAGGAACTCGATGTATCGTATGATTCAGTCGACATTATCATGGGTGACACGGATATCTGCCCATGGGATGCAGGAACCTTTGGGTCCCTCAGCACCCGCTACTTTGGAGTGTTTCTTAGAGAGGCGGCTAGTGAGGCAAAGGGCGTCCTGAAAGAGTTGGCGGCCAACTACCTTACGTGTCCCATTGGCCGTTTGCGAACAGAGGATGGGGTCGTCTTTGACAAAACCCAGCCCCACAATCGCGTGACCTACGGCCGACTCACGAAAGGAAAGATCATAGAAAGACACTTGAAGAAATTACCTCCCTTAAAGCCCGCCTCGGAGTTTACGATTATGGGCAAATCCTATGTGCGTCGTGATGCCCATGAGAAGGTCACCGGGAAGGCCCAATATGCTGGGGACATTCGGTTGCCGGGTATGGTATATGCCAAGATCCTGAGGCCACCCGCCCACGGTGCCACATTGAAGAACGTGGACACCTCGGCCGCCGAAAGAATGAGGGGCGTTCAGGTCGTCCGAGATGGCAATCTCATCGCGGTTCTCCATGAATACCCCGATGAGGCGGAAAAGGCCTTGGCCGAAATAAACGCTCAATTTGATATGCCGAAGACGGGTATCGACGAGAAGAATATTTTTGACCACCTCCTCAAAGTAGCACCGGAACCGGAAATAGCCTCGGAGGGAGGAGATCTTATTGCAGGGGAAGGACGTTCCACCGCCATTTTTGAAAAAACCTACTTGAATAGCTATGTGTCTCATGCACCTATTGAAACTCATACTGCTGTGGCCAACATTGAAAAGGGCAAGGCCACCGTTTGGGTATCCACCCAGAGACCTTTTGGTGTCCAAGAAGCGGTTGCCGGTTCCTTGGGGTTTCGCTCTAAAGACGTCCGCGTGATCACTACGTTTGTAGGTGGAGGATTTGGTGGAAAGAACTCCAACAGGGAAGCAGTGGAAGCAGCTCGATTGGCCAAATTAACGGGAAAACCGGTCCAGGTGGCCTGGAGCCGTGCAGAGGAATTCTTCTACGACACCTTCCGGCCGGCTGCTGTTGTAAAAATAAAATCGGGAATGAATGACGCGGGTAACATTGTCCTCTGGGATTATAACGTCTATTTCGCAGGTCAAAGGGGTTGCCAACAATTTTATGAGATACCTCATCACCGCGAGGCTGTCTATGGAAGGTGGCGGGGAATCAGCCCCGGTAGTCACCCATTTGCTGTGGGCCCCTGGCGAGCTCCAGCCAATAACACCAATACCTATGCTAGGGATTTACATTTGAACATTATGGCTTCAAAAGCGAGCACGGACCCCCTCGAATTCCGTTTAAGACATTTGAGAGATAAAAGAATGATAGCCGTGCTGAGAGCTGCTGCGAGGAAGTTCGGCTGGAGATCATCAAGGGCACCCAGTGGTCGAGGTTATGGCATATCCTGCGGTATCGATGCGGGTACCTACGTGGCCACAATGGCAGAGGTTGATGTCGACAAGGGGAGCGGAAAGGTTACGGTTAAACGAGTTGTTTGTGCTCAGGACATGGGTCTCGTGGTGAATCCAGAAGGGGCTAAGATGCAGATGGAAGGCTGTCTCACCATGGGCTTGGGGTATGCGTTAACTGAAGAAATTCGTTTCCAAAACGGCCAGATTTTTGACCTCAATTTTGACACCTATGACATTCCACGCTTTTCATGGTTGCCCGAGATCGAGACGGTTCTCGTCGAAAACGCAAATCTCCCGCCTCAGGGTGGTGGGGAACCGGCCATCATTTGCATGGGTGGTGTCATTGCTACCGCTATTCATGATGCCACCGGTGCTAAGCTTTTCCAGCTTCCCATGACGCCGGCTCGCGTCAAAGAAGCGCTCAAAAAGGTCTGATATCGTTGAGCATGAGAGAGAGACGATAAAACCAAACGAGAAGCCAGCCAAAAAAGGGGTTGCACAGAATCGTCTAACCCCTTCGGCAAGCCCTTCGACAGGCCTTTCGACGAGCTCAAGACAAGCTCGGGGCGAGTTCAGGGCTATTTCGACCCTTGATTTGATCATCGGTCGGAGACCTTGAGCCCTTCGATGTGACTCAGGGCCTTGAGAAAGTCGAAAGGTCCCTCGACTTGGCTTGGGATCCTGAGTAAGTCGAAATGGCTCCCCTTCGTAGACCCATTTCGGACGTTTATCTGGACCCCAACAGATTTGGTCATAATTCTATAAATATCAAGTGGTTAACCTCAATTAAACTTTTTTTATTTTTTTCTTGACAAGTTATAAAGGCTATATTATAATTGCATTATAATTGTTAAATAGTTAACTTGTAATTAATAATCCTCTAATGAATGGCATGATAGAAAAAAAAGAACCCAAACCTGATCCCTTACCTTCGATGAACATACAGAACAAGTCTAAGTTCGAGGTCTATGGTGAGGAGATGATCGAGAAGGAAGTCAAACAGAGTGGAAATAGTGGTCGGGTTTATCTTCCTCCAGAATGGGTTGGGAAACGCGTAAAGATCATTCGGATTGACTGAGGAGAAAATGGACAAAGGGATTAAGATCCGGAAGATCAGGGCCGAAGATGTTTCTGAGATCGTTGCTATCCAGGAATCCATATTGCAGAAAAAAGTATCGAAAAAGTGGGTTCAAATGGCAGAGGGTCATCTTAAAAAACAAGAAGCTTTAGGTTTTGTTGCTTTAAAGGACGGTCAAGTGGTGGGCTTCATCATCGGAGAGATCAAAGGGGAAGGCTTTGGTTTGGAGCAAAGCGGTTGGATCCAAGTGGTAGGGGTGCATCCACGGCAGATGGGAGTTGGAATCGGCCGAATCTTAGCTGAAAAACTTTTTTCATTTTTTAAAAAGGAGGGAATCCGGGACATCCATACCGCTGTGCGCTGGGATGCCGGTGATATGCTTTCCTTCTTCAAGGCTATTGGTTTTGACCGTTCCCCATTTATCAATCTTAGGAAACATTTGGATTGAAGCTTTCCGCCTCAGGGGGGAGCTTCCGGGTTAAGGTATTTACATTGGATAGAGATTAATTATGATGATCTCGTAAAAAGGTCAAAATTCGATGGCAAAGTAAAAAGCACCAAATTCAAGGCGCGCAAATCCTGAGGAATGAGGTGTACTTACAGTACGCTGCAGTGACGAAGGATGCAGCGCAACGCAGAAGTTGAACTTTTATACGAAGCCATCAATTATCGTTTACAATCGAAGGTGCTACAAACATGAACAACCTGCGTAGCGGAAAAAAACGGTACGGAGAAGCAGTTTTTCACTTGAGAGGAGCATGAGAGTTTTATTATAAAAGAACATGTGAAAATATTAACAAGCTGATCCATAGAGGGGCTAAAAAATGAGGTACGCAGAGACAGGGTATAATTTAGAAATTGATCTAACCCGGGGAAGCTTTGAGAGGGAAGAAACTGACCCAAGAGACACCGAACTCTATCTGGGGGGCCTTGGTACGAACGCCAAGATATTGTGGGATAGGGTTCCCCCTGAAGTTGAACCCTTTTCTCCTGATAATCTACTCATATTCAGCGCCGGTCTTTTATGTGGCACACCTGCTACCGGTTGCAATCGTACCATTGTTTCTACCATTTCTCCTCAGACTTTGTTAATGGCATTTTCAATGATGGGGGGGTTTTGGGCACCGGAATTAAAGTATGCCGGTTATGACAAAGTGATCCTTCGTGGCAAGTCCCCCGATCTGGTCTATTTGTGGGTAAACGATGACAACGTAGAAATACGTGATGCCTCTCATTTGCAGGGGAAAGGCGCTCTTGAAACGGCAGAACTTATTCGACAGGAGTTGAAGGAGCCGAAAGCCCAGGTGGCGGCTATC
>JABAOH010002415.1_pt4 | contig 16012 bp, 14 predicted proteins | sample 7062181 | NCBI WGS metagenome assembly JABAOH01 (sample SAMN14538630, study PRJNA623070) | marine sediment metagenome | biome: marine biome [ENVO:00000428]; feature: marine pelagic biome [ENVO:01000023]; material: deep marine sediment [ENVO:00002113]; isolation source: pool of 5 deep marine...
TACGATGCAAGCCTCTATGTTCTCTCTCCGTATTTCCCATAAACGGAGGAATCCAGATCCCTTTCCCGTTGAGGTACTGAGGAGGGTGGCTCGTCCCACTACTGTAATCATAGACGACAAAGTTCAGAGGGTGGACGAGCGGGAGAGCGGTTTCAACAGGGCACTTGGCGGCGATTTTGGCCCTGCCCTTCAGAGGGAGAGATATCGATTCGTGAAGAAACACCCCCTCTCTGGGGCCTTGGTACAGATGCAGGGATACCTGAGCGAATTTGTAGATGGATCCAAGGCCTCCAAGAAGGCCCCTTTGCCGGATGATCCTGAGCTTATGTCCCGTCATATCAAGGAGACGGCTTACTTTCTGAGGGCAGACCTTGTGGGGATCTGCGAATTGCCCTCGTACGCCGTTTATTCCCACAGTATGTCTGATGGCCAGCCAGTGGAACTCACCCATAAGTACGCTATTGGCATTCTGATCGATCAGGACTGGAAGACGGCGGAGGCGTTTACCGGTAACGATTGGATTAGTAATTCCATGAGCTTTCTGTCCTATTCCACCTCGGGGTTCATTGCTTGTATCCTTGCGGACTATATTCGCCGGCTTGGCTATCCAGCCCGGGCGCACCATGCGAGAAATTACCAGGTTGTAGTCCCTCCGATTCTGCTCATGGCGGGCTTAGGGGAGATGTGTCGCATCGGGGATATCGTGCTCAATCCCTTCTTGGGGCCACGATTTAAGGCCGCGGTGGTAACCACGGATCTCCCCCTGGCCTCGGATAAGCCTATAGATGTTGGGATTCAGGATTTTTGTTCAAAGTGTAAGAAGTGTGCCCGGGAATGCCCCTCAGGAGCCCTCAGCTTCGGCGATAAGGTGATCTATAAGGGGTATGAGCGCTGGCCATCGGATGTTGAGGCATGTACGGCCATGCGGGTAGGCAACAAAAGGGGATCAGGGTGTGGCACGTGCATAAAGGTTTGTCCCTGGAACAAGCCTTATACTCCCTTTCACCGGGCTGTCGGGTGGGCGGTGAGGCACTCTTCCCTGGCCAGGCAGTTAGCCATTTGGGGGGATGATCTCCTTGGATATGGGAATCCTAAACCCGAAAATAAATGGTGGTTTGACCTGGAAGAGGTCGATGGTCTCCTGCGGGTTCCACCTGACTCCGTCAAAAATGAAGAATAGGGGCGTCAAAAAGACGTCGGTGACTAAGGAAGTTTCTATGTATACCATTTTTCGGGAGGTTTTTCCTTCCTGGATCGCTATGGTTGTATGAATCATTCTCTTGGTCTTATTCCGGCAAATAGCCATTTTCCTCCCCGGTACCATGACACATTGATCTCTCTGACATAATCTGCGAGAATTCCGGGAGATTTCCGTCAGGACACCCATTGACCCTATTTTGAAATCCCTTTTGGGGTATGTCTGTTTTCCCCGTTAAGTGGGGAAAGATAGCCGATGAAAGGAGATCTTCTGGGGCTTGGGGTAAAATGAGAGAAGGGGGATGCTGGAAGAAGAAAAAAGGAAAAAGCTATTGGAGGTGGTAATGTGAAGTTCTTGCCGATCCTTTTGCTGGCAAACGGGGTATTTTTAACTGCGGCCGTCGTCTTTACGTGGGATTCCATGAGGGAGAAGGAGGAGCGCGCGGTCAAGGTGGGATGCGGAGGTATGTTGACGATGATGGCGCTGGGTATAGCGATCCTTCTGTTCCCAGGTTTACGGTGGTTCGTGGCGATCCTCTTCGCCATGTTGATCCTCATTTTCCTCCTCTTACTCATTCCGGGAAAGTCCAATCCAGAAGCCCTGAAGGGGACAGGGGGTTCCATCGTGGGTAAGGTAGAAAGGGTTGATGAGAGGGATATCGTCTTCGCCCGGAACCGTTCTCTTCCGCCCGGATCGGAGGTCTATAAGCGGTACTACCAAATGCACCCCGAGAGAGAGGAGAGGGATGCCAAGCGTAGAGCTGCCGGGGGTCCTTTGGGAAGACCTGGTTCCATTGACGGGGAGCATCATCCCAATCTTGCCATGCTCAAGGGCACCTTTCATATGCCCCTCTACCTGGGACAAAAGGAGAAGGTGCAACCACCTCCGGAGGCTTCCTCCATTCAAATAGACCCAAAGGAGGCCACGGAGAGGGTAAAGGGTTTTGCCCGACATCTGGGGGCCGATCTGGTGGGAGTTTGTCGTGTGGACTCTCGCTGGGCATATTCCCATCGGGGGGAGATTTTCTTTGACAACTGGGATGACTGGGGAAAGGAGATAGCTCCGCCTCTCCCCTTTGCCATCATTATGGCTGAGGAAATGGACGCAGAGCTGGTGAGGGGTGCTCCCCACACCCCTTCGGTAGTGGAGAGCGGGATGAATTATGCCAAGGGGTCTTACATCACCACCATTCTCGCGAATTTCATCGCCCATCTCGGTTATCCCGCGGTTGCTCATCATCTCCGTCACTACGATCTCGTGCTCGTGCCTCTGGCCGTCGATGCGGGACTAGGGGAATTGGGCCGATTTGGTTACCTTATAACCGAAGAATTCGGACCTCGGGTGCGGTTGTCGGCAGTAACGACTTCATTACCCTTGGTGCCCGACAGACCGGTGGACTTGGGCGTGCAGGGATTTTGTGCCCGCTGTCTGAAATGTGCAGACACCTGTCCCTCCGCCTCCATCCCGAAGGGAGGAAAGGCCGTCTTTAACGGAGTGGAAAAGTGGAAGCTTGAGGAGGAAACGTGTTTCGGATACTGGGCGAAGGTCGGGACGGACTGCAATATCTGTATGGCGGTTTGTCCTTACAGCCGCCCTAACCGTTCCTTTCACCGGCTTACCAGGTGGATGGTGGCCAAATCGCCCCTCGCTCGGGCTCTCTTTCCGTATATTGACAACATCGTATACGGGAGAAAATGGAACTCAGGAACGGTCCCCTCTTGGATAGACTATGGCATGCAGAAAGGAACGGGCCGAATTAGCTGAAGGTATGTAACGGAAGATCGGGTTATGCTTTCAGGCTGAAAACAGAGTCATTCAGGGGATCACTTGCCCCTGGATGACCCTGTTTTGTGCATTTATCACCGAAATTGAGGTTCTCTGACAAGGGAGACTGAAATTCATTGGTCTGTAGGTTAATCCCTTACCCCACTTATTCTTCTATTATTATTCCCATCTATCCACCAAATCAGGATTGAACTCAAATCTACACTCGCAATCGCCACACTGGGCATTCTTCTCGGTTTCTTCCTCGGAGAGCTTGACCTTCGCACTGAAACAATGCGGGCATTTGAGGTTAGCAAGTATTTCCTGTATATGACACCATTGCGCGCATGAGAGTTTCATCATGTTCCCCTTTTTTGGTTAAGAGAAAAAGCCTTTTTACAATAAAATTAGCCGAACGGGAATAAAACTGTCAAGGACGAGACCACGATTAAAAATACGTATAGAGATTTATTGGCGGAGAATGTTGCGGGAAAAAGATGCAATGGAAGGGAAAATGGACCGTTGGACGATCTTTGGGATTGAAGGCTTTACTGAGGAGGGTGAGAAGGTCAATAAAATCATAAAGGCCCGGCCTTTTCAATCATAACTCCCCGGGCATGAGCCCCTTCGGCAAGTGAACTTGTCCTGAGTTAGCGAAAGGAGGGTAAACTCACTTGCAACGTGATGGTTAACAGCCATCCGTTGCTAGCAATTGACCTGCCGAGGAACTCTCTTCACAATCGGCCCAGCAGCTATTATTAACAGTTATTAATAGCGTGCAACCGCTCGAAATATCGAGCGGAGAAAGTCTAGAATTTCCTGACTGAAGTATCCAGCTTTTAATAAAATCAAACAGTTACAAACATATATCCCATGAGACTGAGGAAGCTCTGGTGGAAAGATCATCAGGCCATATTGCGAGCACGTCAATTTCGCTCATGTCTGAGGTGGTACATGCACACTCCCTACCATCAAGAAGCATCCCTTTTGCCTATATTCATTCCACAGTTCCATGTATCAAGGAAGTGTAGAAAATTGTCGATATCTCCGCCCGCCGAATACCTGGGCTAACCGACGCACTCAGGGTGGCACCGCTGCCATTACCGCCCGTGAGATACCTGGCTACGAAGGAAAGAAATATCCTGTCGGGCCAACCGATTGAAAGTGGAGGTTACAGGCCGTTCCCCCGAGGGAGGATGGCTCAAAAGGGTGAATCCCTTAGATAGATCTGGGTGTTGGGGTTTGCCGTGGTCCACATTAGAAGTGCGACCACCGCCGTGGAGGTGCTCAACAGATTTCTGCCCGTCCAGCCGCTGCCGCTGTCGGCGGTCAAAATGGTCTTGGTGCCCTCCACGAAGTCGCATATCTTGGCCGCCAGAAGTCCGCCCGGAATAATGAGCACGTGGTTGCGTATCCCGGCGCAGCCGTCGGGCCTTTCATATCCCGGGAATTTCACCGCGACCGTCCTCTCGCCAGGTCCCCCCTGCCCCTGGTGCCTTCAAGGTTGTGGATGTGTACCAAGTTGCCCTTCTTGATGTCCGTTGAAGCTTTCCCTATGGGCTCACCGTATTTGATCACCTGGTTCCCTTTCGGTATGTCGGCAATCGCCATCTTAAAACCGAAGGGTACCCTCTCCAGTGCCTTGACCGTCCTGAGCTCCTTCCCCAGCCGAACGGGCACCTCCGCGCCCGGCTCTATCTCGGCGATGGCTGTAGCCACGTTATCGGCCTTTGCGAGTATCAAAGCTCCTTTCAACGTCAAAATGCACCTCCTCTCCATTCTATGTGGGCCTTCTCCCCTTGCTCCCCTTTGCCTTTCATGAGAGAGCTGGCTGTCTTGCCAGGGCTAACCATTTGATGAGAAAGTAGGTAGTAAGTAAGCCTCCAGTAATCCCGACAACAGCTCCACCAATAAACACGGAGTTCAAACCAAACACGTCCACGGTATAGCCAAATACTATCGGTCCGGTCATCATCCCCAGGCTGCCCGCACCGGTGAAGATACCCATTACCGTCCCCATTCCCCTGTGCTGCTTACCGGTTTCCACGTTGATTGCCAGCATCGCTCCCCGGGCAAAGGCCCCCAGCAGGGCCGTTGGCAGTAAGATGGCGAGTAATGTCTGGCCTGAGGGCACATAGGGAATAAGAAGGAGGAGTGCTGGGCCAATGGTACTGCAAATTGCAACGAGGGCCACTTTATTCAAGCGATCGAATAATGGACTAATCAATCCTTGTATCCCTCCTCCGGCTACCAAGTAAGCCGAGAGCACGAGCCCAATACTGGCAGGGGTCATTTTCAGGGTTGAAATTGCCAGAAGGGGAAGGAAGCACTTGATGCTTCGTCTCCAGAAGGCGCGGCTGAACCGGAAAATAGTTGCTGCCTGGACCCGGCTATCTCGTATTATGGATCCAACGGGTTTTGCCTCATTTTTCCCATCCGTGCGAGAAAGCGGTTCCGAAGCGGGAACGAAGCGCAGAAACAGGTACAGCGCGAAACTGCAGACTGTAGTCATGCCATAGAAGGCCGCGTTCATACTGAAGTACTCGGTCAGGACACCCCCTAGAAGCGGGCCGAATCCCATTCCAAGGAATACGGACATCGAGAAAAGGTTGATGTACGTGCCTTCCTTTCCTTTGGGTGTGAGCTCGCCAACGTACGCCTGGGCTACTGGTATGACTGCACATGATGCTAAGCCATGCAAAAGGCGGATAAAGGTCAGTTCAAAAATGTTAGAAGCCCAGATGTAGAAGAGAGAGATGACCGTGTAGGCGAGCAGGCCGAGACCGATGAATCTCTTCCGGCTACCTAGATCTGATAGCCGACCAGCAACAGGCATGAATATCAGCCGGGAGAAGGCGTAACTGGAGAACATGATGCCAAGCCAGAGCCCGGACGCCCCCATGCTCTCCGCATATAGAGGCATCAGTGGAGATACAATGCCTAAACCTATCTGGGCGACAAAAACGACCGTCAGGAGAGACAAGAAGATCTTACTATCCATCGGGCTTTACCTGTGAGGGGAGTTCGCTACTCAAGAGAGACGATCTCTTATTATGCTACGAAGTTTGGCTCCAGAGTATAGCATTCGTGGGCGATATCGGCAATTTGGGTTTGAAATTTTCTGGCTCCTTCACCCCTTTAACCCCCCCCTCTCCTTTTCTAAGGAGAGACCCAAGATTTCCAATGGTAGGGAAGGTTGCAAGAATCAAACTCTATGGGAGATTTTCCAGGCAGGAGACAGCCTCTCGTCAACGGGGGAAAAGGGTTACTTCTTTTTGGTCGTTCCGTTGTCTCATCCTGATGCAGTATCCCAAGGATAATTTACAATTGTCAGAAGATCAGCTATAAGGAAATAATTGAGAAATAGTCGATTGAGGTGTCATAATTCATTCGAAAGCTAGAGGTGTGAGGTGCCACGAGAAAAGAAGCCATCTATAGCAGTTGTATGTGGTGGCCCGGCTGCAGAAGCCGAAGTATCAAGAGTCTCAGGACGTGGCGTCGCTGATGCTCTCATGGTCACCTACGAAAACGTGATGGTCCTTGAACTCGATGAGGCGATCGTAGAACATCTTAGAGAGGTAGGCGTCGACGTCGTATTCCCGATCCTCCATGGTCGTCCAGGCGAAGATGGTACTTTTCAGGGATTACTTGAAATTGTGGGCATTCCCTATGTTGGGAGTGGTGTGCTCGGTAGTGCTTGTGCCATGGATAAGATAGTCGCGAAACAGATCTTCCGGGCCAATGGGTTTCCAATAGCAAGGGATACAGTGGTGAACCGAAGCGAGGGGGTTTCGAGGGCGGCCAGCCGTGTTCTCAATCTGCTTGGTTCGGATCTCGTGGTAAAGCCCTCCAGCCAGGGTTCAGCTCTTGGAGTTCTGTTTAGCGAAGATCTGAAGGGTCTCGAACAGGCCCTTCAGCGCGCTTTTTCCTACGATGACCGGATCCTTGTTGAGGAGCGTATCGGAGGCCGTGAGATTACAGTTGCCATTCTCGAACGAGACGGGATAGAGGCATTGCCGGTCATCGAGATTCGTACTCCTCCGGGTTCCTGGTATGACTATGAGCATCGCTACACGCCGGGCCTCAGTGAGCATATTATTCCCGCCCCACTTCCTGAAACGCAGTATCTTCGCACTCAGGAGATCGCCAAACAGGCACACGAATCACTTCGTTGTCGCGATCTCTCCAGGGTAGATTTCGTTGTTCCGGAAGGGGGTGAGCCTGTTATCCTTGAGGTCAACACATTACCAGGCATGACACCGACCAGTCTTTATCCAGATGCCGCTCGAGCTGCTGGTCTCTCTTTCGAGGTACTAGTCGCCCACCTCATTGAGCGGGCTTTGTCGAGATCGAAGTATGAATAGAGCGACGGTTCCAGATTCTCAACCTCAATAAGCCTGCTAACGACCGCATCAAGACTAATTGCCATAACTCGGTGATTTCCCATTATTGCATTGACAGAGACCATGGTGTCCTTGTATAATGCGGCGGTGCGTGCAAACAAGTGGGTACGGAGATCTAGAACTGGAGATCGCAGCAGATGAACCTGTTTGACACAGTAAGTGAACTTAAACGAGCTCCCACGACATTGGTCGAGCGCTGGTTAAATGAACTGCGCTACCGGGTCACATCCCCCCAGTTCATAATCTCGATATTGGTGCTCGTTGTGTTGGTTTACCTTGTTCTCGTGCCGCTTTACGGGCTTTTCGACCGGACGCTAATCTGGGAGGAATCAGACGCCCGTATTTCACGGGAAATCGAGGTGGGTCAGTTCACGTTGTTTCATTGGAAAAATGTAGTGTCTGGGCGTTTAGCCAATTCATTTCTTTTCGAACCCCTTGTAAATACACTTATCACCGGTTCCATCGCCGCCGTGATTGCACTGCTGTTAGGTGGCATTCTGTCCTGGTTTGTGACACGAACGGATATGCCCGGGCGGGGCTTGCTCAAGACGGTCCTTACCGTGCCCTTCATTATCCCCTCCTTCGCGATTGCGTTGGCATGGGAGACGTTTTTCAGGAACCCGAATATCGGGGGACCGCCTGGATTTTTTCAGGTTGTTTTTGGTATTCCTCCACCTGAATGGCTTTCCTACGGGCCGATCCCAATAATCATTACGATGGTGATACACTTCTTCCCGTTTGCGCTTCTGTTGGTGTCCGGGGCACTGGCCACCATCGACACCCAACTGGAAGAAAGCGCGGAACTCCTAGGGGCTTCCCGTTGGACCATCTTACGCAAAATAACGTTTCCCATTGTTACACCCGCATTTATGGCGGCATTCACCCTCACTTTTGGAAGAACCATCGGCACCTTCGCCCTTCCGTTCTTTCTGGGAACCCCCGTACGTTATCACACCCTTTCCACGATGCTTTATAGCAGCCTCAATATGGGGTTTGAGCCCATTGCATATATCCTGGGGATCTTGTTAATTGCTATCACCGTGCTGGCTGTGTATTTCAGCTCCCGCGTTTTGGGTGCGAACTTAAGGCGGTATGAGACCGTTAGCGGTAAGGGGTTCAAGGGACAGCCCACGGGTCTGGGCGGGTGGCGCTGGCCATCCTTTTTTCTGCTCAGTACCTTTGCCCTGATTACGGCGATACTGCCCTTAGTAATTTTGGCATACCAGACGCTGATGCTGATAGATGGCCGATACGGTCTGGAAAACCTGACGTTTCATTTTTGGATAGGCCACTCAGATCCCAACATTGCTCATGGTGAGCCAGGGGTGCTCCACAACCCGATAATTCTCGGGGCGACCTGGAACAGTGTTAGGCTGGCCGTCATTAGCTCAGTCATTGGCGCGTTCCTAGGTCTCATCGTGGCCTATATCGTCGTGCGGAATCGGGGGAGCTGGATATCAACGCTCCTGGATCAGATCTCCTTTCTGCCGTTCCTGTTCCCCGGCATCGCCTTTGGGGCAATGTACCTCAGCATATTTGCCACACGACAGGGTCCGATTCCTGCACTTTACGGCACCTTTACGGTGCTGGTGGTCATATCGGTTATCAAGAGGCTGCCATACAGCGTGCGCACAGGGACAAGCGCTGTCACCCAGATAGGCCAGGAATTGGAGGAGGCTGCTGAGATCGAAGGGGCAACCTGGTTTCAACGCATTCGTCGGATTGTTATGCCACTGGCTACCGCTGGCGTGGTGTCAGGGTTAATGGTCATGTTCGTCGGCATCATGAGGGAACTGCCCTTGATCATCCTTCTCATCACGCCGAGGACCCGGGTTCTCATGACGCTGGGCTTTCGCTATGCCGAAGAGGATCAGATTCAGCTGGGAAATGCACTGGTATTACTTGTCACGTTGATTACAATCATGGGCGAACTGATCTTATGGTGGTTCGGAAAAAGTCGGCTGGTTCGCTTGCATGAAAAGCAGCTGGAATGAGGAGGGGAGATCCGATCATTCATGAGAGTTTCAATAGAGATACGGGATTTGACAAAGAGGTTCGGCAAGGTCACGGCTTTGGACCGAGTGAACCTCACCATTGAAGCGGGTGAGTTTCTGGTGTTGCTGGGACCCTCCGGCTGCGGAAAGACGACCCTCCTGCGCTGTATTGCCGGCCTGGAGAGACCGGATGAAGGGGAAATCATTATCGGTGAGCGGGTTGTGTTCTCTTCCCGGCGGGGCATCATGGTTCCCTCCGGGAGACGCCGGGTGGGAATGGTTTTCCAGAGCTATGCCTTGTGGCCGCATATGGCGGTGTACGAGAACGTTGGCTTCGGGCTGAGACTGCAGAAGGTACCTCGTAAAGAGGTGCAAGAGCGTGTGGACCTCGTGCTCAAGGATTTGGCAATGGATGGTCTCGGAAATCGGTATCCCTCGGAGCTATCGGGAGGACAGCAACAGAGGGTTGCGGTAGCTCGATTGCTCGCTACCAAACCGCCGGTCTTTCTCATGGATGAACCGCTTTCCAACCTCGACGCGCGCCTGAGACTGGATATGCGCTCTGAGCTGAAGCGGCTGCATCACGACAGCGGAGTGACAACGGTTTACGTGACGCACGATCAGACCGAAGCGATGACCATGGCCAGTTGTGTAGCGGTAATGAAGGACGGTCTCATTCAGCAGATGGGATCGCCACAGGAGATCTACCGCCAGCCAAACAACATCTTTGTGGCGGAGTTCGTGGGGATGCCCCGGATCAACATGTTACCGGCAAAAACAGTTCTGGAAGATGGTCAACCGTGGCTGGAGATGGATGACTTCAGACTACCGGCATCATGGATACCCTCTCGAGATAGGGCGATCGTTGCGATCAGGCCAGAGGATGTCAGCATCTCGTTGGAACCGGAACCGAACGCCGTGGAGTTCCAAGTATATGCAGTCCTCCCGTCCGGTCCCGAGCTGTTTGTCCAAACGAGGCGTCGCGATACGACTCTGGTGGTCCGTGAGACTCGGCAGATCGATCTGCAGATGGACCAACCTGTCTGGATCACGGTAGACCCATCAGCCATCAATCTCTATGACGAGACGAGCGGTTTGCTATTGACACCAGGGGAAGAAACACAAGGGTAAACCCAAGAAAAAAACCGGGAAGGAGGTGGTAGCCGACAAAGAGGCCCATGAAAGACACGGGGGGGGGTGGTAAACGAGAAAAAGACGTGGATTACATCATAACGTACCGATCAAAAAAAGGAGGGAGGACAAATGAAGGTTCGGATATTTATAGTGCTCGCCGTAATAGCGGGCTTGGTAATCGTTAATGGAAGCTTCTTTAAGGCTGACGCAAAGACGGAATGGCTCAAGCAAGCACAGTTGGGCCAGTTCGCACCGGCGAAACAAGATTGGAATGCCATTGAGGCAGCCGCCAGGAAAGAAGGCAAAGTGGTGATCTACTCGGTTTCCTCACGCATCTTCAAGCTCCAAAAGGAGTTCAAGGAGAAATACGGGGTTGAGATTGTTGGTTACGATATGACTTCAGACGAACAGGTGGAAAAATTCGGACGCGAACACAAAGCCGGCGTTCATAACGTGGATGTTCTGTACAACAATGCGACGTCAACTCTTTGGGGAGAGTTACTTCCAAAAAAGATGATCTGGAATTTTGTACCGGATTTCACGGCGCCACTTTTGGATGATAACGAGAAGAATCCCTTCTTGGTCCAGCGCTGGAGTTGCCGGGTTTTCATTTACAACACCGCCCGCAATCCCGGAGGCCCCCCCGTTGACAATCTTTGGGATTTCACCCGGGAGGAATGGAAGGGTAAAGTCTTGACCCCTGAGCTCACTGATCCCGCAACGGCCAACACGTATCAGACGATTCTTCAGCACCCAGATGACATGGCTGCCGCTTACAAGAAGGAGTTCGGAAAGTCCATAAAGCTTTCCTCGGGTATGAAGAATGCTGCTGAGGAGTGGATGTTTCGTTTCATGCAAAACGCGGTAATCGTTCCCTCAACCACCAAGATATTTAAGGGGGTTTCCGACGTCAAACAGGATAGGCCACCCATAGGGCTCACAACGTTCAGCAAGCTGCGAGACGTGAAGAAAGGGGTATACGAGACCGCCGCTCTTGTTGATATGGAACCGATTTTCGGTGTATCGTATCCCACTGTATTGGTTATAGCTGACCAAGCACCCCATCCTCATGCAGCCAAGTTGCTCGTCCAGTACATGATGGGAGACGGCCTCTGGCCGTGGAATGTCATCGGGGACTATGCCGCGCGAAAGGATTTGGAAGTGGAGCAGGTCAAGAAGTTCAAAATACCCCCTTACACCAAGGCAAAGTTGTGGGCAGCGGACCCGGAGCACATTTTCAAAACACAGTATGACTATCTGCAGTTTACCATGAGTATTGCAAAATAACTTGACAGAAGCTTGGCGAGAGGTTTTCAGCAGGGTTCTGCTCGAAGGAAAGCGGAATGAGATGAGGATTGCGGCGTGTCACATGGCACGCCGCATCTTTTGCCTTGGCCTAACGCCGTCATCTGGGTGAATATGCGCCTCGGTCAGCATTTCAGAATTATTGCCCATCGGGGGGCCTCAAAGAGATTCGAGGGGAATAGTTGGCAAGCAATCCTCTTCGCTGCTGCCAAAGGGGTTGACGGCATCGAACTGGATCTCCGCCGTAGCTCGGAAGGGGAGTTCATCCTCTTCCACGATAAGACCTTAACACGGATTGACGGCACAAGAAATCGTCCTGAGGAGTTAACCGTTTCTGATCTTAACCAACGTTTGGCGGAAGCGGGGCGCTCTTCGGTCCTGCTGCTCGGCGATCTCCTGAGCAACTATCGGAAGGCCGTGCCCTTGCTCTTCGATCTCAAGCTGGAGGGATTTCCCACAGGCCTCGTTGACTTCCTTGAGGGCGCACCTTGCGACTTCTATCTGGGCGTCAGAACGCATGATCACCTGAAAGTGGCGGCAACCATCCGCCCGGGCGAGAGGATTCTCGCCTTTGTACCGCATTCTGAAGCCATAAAGGAATTCGCCGATTTGGGCGCAGGCATCGTGCGCTTGTGGGAGAGGTGGACGGATAGCGCTTTGATTAGCGAATGTCATCGGCGTGCCCTATCGGTATGGATTATGGTTGGCCAGCCGGGGAACCCCGGAGAAGCTGACGAGGCAGTTCTAGAACGGATCTTTGCAGCCGGAGCCGACGGGGTACTGCTCAATGACATTGAGCTGGCCCTCCGTTGGAGAAAACGTCATTATCCCCCTTCGGATGAAGAACCGTGAATTCACCCCCCCCCAGGGTCCAGAAAGCTTTGGGATTATGAGCAATGGGGGGTGCTTTGGGATACATTGCTCAAGACACGCTGGTTGCCCTTAGGTTGGCTAAGTGGATCTGGCCGACCGGGATGAGTTCGATGTGCGCTCTCTGAGGAAGGATCAGAGATCAATTAGCCGTATGGAACGGGGATGCCCTCCCCAAGGACTAAGGCGTTGTACACCGGGCGTGTCTTCTTTTCGTAATCTCCACCCCGATCTAGTGCCAATCCTCGGCCGACAAGCGTGACGAGCATTCCGATCCCTATTCGCTCCATTTCCTCTTCCACACGGAGGAGGAACTTGGGGGCGCTCCCAGGAGGGCTACTGCGTCCATCGGTAAAGAGATGTAAGAAAACCTCTTCAAGACCCTTGCTCTTTGGAAGTTTGAGAAGCTCCAGGAAGTAATGTAGGTTGCCGTGGGAGCTTGCGTCTGAGAGAAGGCCGAGTAAATGCAGGGAGCCGTTGTTCGTCTCTGCCTCGTCTATGGCCTTGTGGAAAGTGGGATTCTCTATAAAGGTGCCGGATTCCATAGCTCCCTGGATCCGTACATCATCCTGAGGAACAACCCGGCCCGCGCCCAAATTCATATGGCCCGCCTCCGAATTTCCCCTCACGTTGGGGAGAAGCCCCACCGTTTCTCCGGAGGCCTCAATCCGTGCCATGGGAAGCTTCAAAAGCCCATCCCAACGGGAAGGCTTTGCCAGCCGGATCGGGTCTATATGGCCCTTGCTCCCCAGCCCCCAACCATCCAAGACTACCAGCATTACCCTCTTGGCCTTTGGAACGGCCCCCCGGATGAGTGAACTTCCCGTCATAGCTTTGGGCTTGGGAAGGCCCATCATGGCTAAAAGGGTGGGAGCGACATCGGCAAGTATCCCTTTCGGGGCAAGCTCTGGTTCGTCCCCCCTTGGGGAAACGAGCACAAAGGGAACCGGATGTGTCGTGTGGCCGGTATTTGGCGGACCTCCGGGGATGCCGTGTTCCTCTAAGAGCCCGTGATCTGCCGTGATCGCGGCCCAATACCCGTGCTCGTGGGCGATTTGCAGAACCTCTCCCAATGCTCGGTCCACGGCCTCGGCACATGCGATCTTCGCCTCTAAATCCGTATAATGGCCAACGAGATCCCCGCTAGCGATGTTTAAAATAACAAAGGGAAAGGGCTTTTGAGAAACCGCTTTCCTCAGGGCTTCAACCAAAAGCGGGGGAGCACGCAAGGGTTCAACGAGAAATGAAGGAACGGACTGGTCCACCTCGCCGGGGAAGGGATCCGCTCGTCCCCCATTGAAGAAGTATGTCACATGCGCGTATTTCTCCGATTCCGCCAGATGAAACTGGGCCAGGTCCCGACGGCTCAGCACTTCACCCATGGTCTCTTCGACGTTTCGGGGTGCGAAGGCTACCGGGAGATGTCGGAGATCGGGGTGGTAAAGGGTAAAGGGTACGAAGGTGAGGGGATCGAGGCGTTCGCGGTGAAATCCATCGAAGTTTTCATCTGTGAAGGCTTTTGTAAGCTGAAGTTCCCTCTCCCCCCTACGGCAACAGAAGATAACCGAATCGCCGGGCTTGATCCGCCCAAAAGGGCCTTCTTTCCCGGTGAGTACGAGGGGCGGAAGCAGGTAATCCGTGTGCCCTTCTCGATAGAGGGATTTGACCTCCCGTGCCATACAGCGGGGGCTTTTTATGCTCGCTTCGGACTTTCTCTCATGCATAGGGAGTTTCTTCTTTCCACCGTTATATTCCTTGCACAAGGAGCCCGGTAACGTGTTCCCTGGATGGTGGCGCATGTTTCATTGTGTCTAGCCGATATAGGAAACCCTCTGCTCGCAAAGAAAGACGACGCGGAAAGGGAATGACCACTTAAAGGACCGACTCGACGAAATGTCACCTCAGTTCCAGAGAGTGTTCGGGACAAGGTGTTGCGGCGGTGCTATTTCTCTGTGTCACTCTTCTTACCTCATATGAACGTGGACGTCCAGAGATAAATATATTTTATTTGACCATTTGATTATCCTTCTCTCGGGCTTTTCCTGCTCCCCTGTCTGCCGCATATCCCAACCCCGGTTACATTATCCCAAAATGCCGGATATTTGGATTGATGTAGTTTAAAGGGATTTGGATCAGGTCCCACGGGGTACAGGGGTTGCACGATTGCCATGACCCCAACAGTGAGGTATGCTATAGGAATTGAAGCGCCGGGCAGATCCCTTAAGGGAAGGGGAGTCCATTCATGGAGAAAATCCTAGGGAGGTGAGTCTCATGAAATGGCATCTCTTCGTGTTACTTAGCATGGGGCTCTTGTCTTGGTCAAGCAGTTATGGCCAACCCGTCAAAAGTGGACCTTTTCCCTCCCTGGTCTCGTCTCTCAAGATAACCGGACCTCTGGAATATTGTGATGAACGGGTCCCCATCGAGATTCAGGAGATTCAAGAGCGACTTGAGAAGGAACTCCTCCTTTCCCTCTGGAATCGCCCCCAGGTGATCCTCTGGTTGAAGCGCTCCGGCCGTTATTTGTCCTATATTGAGAAGATGTTAACAGAGAGTGGGATGCCAGACGATCTCAAGTACCTAGCTATTGCTGAGAGCGCCCTTCGACCCCACGCGGGCTCAAGAAAGGGGGCCATAGGGTTCTGGCAGTTCACGGAGTTCACGGGCCGAAAATACGGTCTCGCTATCAACGAGCGCATTGATGAGAGGCGGAATATCTTTGCCTCCACCCAGGCGGCGATCCGGTGTTTCAAGCACCTTCGGGAGGCTTTTGGATCATGGACGCTGGCTGCCGCCGCCTACAACATGGGTGAAGAAGGGCTTATGGCGGAAATGCTGGAGCAGGGCGACAATAACTACTACAACCTCTACCTCCCCCTTGAAACCCAGCGATTTGTCTTCAGGATCCTATCGGTAAAGCTGATTTTTTCCGATCCGGAAAGATTTGGGTTTCAGCTCTCCGAGGAGGATTATTACCCCCCCATGGAATTCGATCTCATTCAGGTCGACTGTTTTCAGGACACTCCAATCCGCATTATCGCACGGGCAGCGAAAACGCACTTTAAGGTGATCAAGGACCTGAACCCCGAGATTCGCGGGCACTTCCTCTCGGAGGGAAGCCATGCGCTTCTCATCCCAAAGGGGGCCTCAAGGGGCTTCGAGGCTCGATATCAAGATCTGCTAAAACAGTGGTTGGCCGGTCGAAAGGAGCGAATCTATGTGGTCAAGAAAGGGGATAGCCTTTCATCCATCGCCGATCGATTCGACGTCCCCCTGGTGGCCATCATCTTCTGGAATCGGCTCGATCCAAATGCACCCATCCATCCAGGGGATGAGCTCATCAT
>JABAOH010007468.1_pt1 | contig 16007 bp, 9 predicted proteins | sample 7062181 | NCBI WGS metagenome assembly JABAOH01 (sample SAMN14538630, study PRJNA623070) | marine sediment metagenome | biome: marine biome [ENVO:00000428]; feature: marine pelagic biome [ENVO:01000023]; material: deep marine sediment [ENVO:00002113]; isolation source: pool of 5 deep marine...
AGAGATTAAGTCCCTCATTGTCCAGCCTACTCCTTTCCAGCGTCTCGTTCAGACCGAAGCCCTCGGCCGTCAACGTGCCCATCTCCTTACAGATTGCCCCAGGGCAGACCCCAAGTACTCGTCCTAGGAGCTGACCGACGCTTCCAGCAAAGCTTCTATGAATTCACTGAGCTGACCTTCCGTGAAGATTCCGTGTCGCCGCCCGACGACCTCTCCATCGGGCGTGATGAACAGAGTCGTTGGCGTCCCCAGGACCCTGTAGTCACGAATGACGGTGGCGTCGGACGTGCTTCCGGCGGGATAAGTGATCCCCAGTTCGTCCAGCAAGGCCAGTCCATCGTCCCTGGACCCCAGCTGGACGAACGGGCCGATGTCTACTCCCAGGATCAGGACTCGATCTCCGTACTCTTCGTAAGCCTGTTGCAGGCTCGGCATCTCGGCGCGGCAGATGGGGCACAACCCGGCCCAGAAATTGAGAACCACCGGTCTGCCCTGAGCCACTACCTCCGAGAACCTGACCGACTGATCTCCCAGTTCATCTTCGCCTTGGTAGACATCAACGGTGAAATCGGGAAGTGAAGTGCTGACAGGCTGCTGCTCTGGCGTCGGCTCTGCGGTGGTTGTTTCTCCCACCTCTACCTCATAGACACGCGTGTCCGGCCTGAATGCTGCCCACGAGAACCAGAAGTGGTTGATGCTAACCACAGGCGCCAGTTGGCTACCTGCCGAGGGGCCGCTCACAGCCTGGCCCAGAACATCCCACTCGCTGCCAGTCTGTTCGTCCACGACTCGATCACCGTCCAAGACGAAGGTCAGAACCTCTCCATCCAACTCCCGCGAGAAGGTCGTGGCTGCACCCACGTCATCCCCACCAGCAACCGTCGAAGAATCCAGGGCGGAAGCTGTCCCCGGGGCCCATAATACGACGATGGGTTCCCCACCAACACTGTCATTGATGACCCGCACTTCCCGCAATGTATCGTAAGGATAGCCCACAGCTTCGCCGTTCAGGTCAACGGTCAACACACGAGCCATAGGCGGAAGCACGCCAGGCGTCTCAGGTCCGTCGAACAGGAAAGGTGACGCGTTTACATCGTCGTAACCCGTGTACGGGTTACGGCCGTACGCTCGACTGTATCCAGTTTCTCTCGAGAGCACGTCCCCATCGGAATGAGCCGCCTTGAAATCTGCCCACGACACCATGGACGCGGGAACGAAAGTCAGCTGGCGCAAGGTGAGTTCACCCGCAATGGCTTCTCCGGTGGCTTGCTGCCACCACGTCTCCGTCTGCCGGTCGTACATGATCAGGTTGCTGTACCGCAGCCGGCCTGTGGTCCCAAAGTCCAGCACTTGCCCGTCCAACGTCCGCTCGAAGGCGATCCCCGTGTTGCAGAGCGGGCAAAACGTTACCACAACGGGCATCTCTCCAAAGGTATCATTGACAATCTCGTGCCACATAAGGATCTGGATAGGGTATGCGCGCGCCTCCCCTCCAACTTCCACCAGTATCACTGGCTCCTGGTCCTCGAGCCATTCATCGGCTTCCTCGACACTGATGAACTTCGGCGAGTCGACGGCCGGGATAGCATCCTTGGGCGGCCCCCCGGAGAGGACTTCGCTGTAGGGAACGCTGTGCCGGCTGAAGTCCGTCGAGAACTCGGACTCTGCGCCACGCGGCGGAGACTCCTCGGGCAGCAGGGTACCTGCCCCAGCTATCGAACCTGGTGGCGTGGGCGTGTCAACGACTGGCGCATCAGTCGTCACTGCCGACGCGCACGCAGTAACGAAAATGAGCAGAAGGCTAAGCCCAAGTAACAAACGCATGTTTTACCTCCAGTTTCTCGGCTTATCAATATTAGACGTGATGAGAGAGCCGGGTCTTACCCTTCCTGTCTTGCAGGTGAGAGGACTCTTCGCCAACCCAAGGAGATAACCAGGGCCAATCGTGGGCTGCTGTGTGAAGGCCTTGGTTCCCCTTGCTATCATTCGAGACCTCGAGTTGCTTCGACCCGTGCCGCAATCCCAGTGCCCGAAACCCAGGATTCCTTCTGCAATGCGTGAAATTCCCCAGTGTGGGCTTTTCCGCACCATTGGCTTACCTTCTACGTCCAATCGTAGACGGTCTGCGCAGTATTGACGTCCCTTGGCTCGCTCCCTGGCGGAGTCACGCCGTGGTCCCGTCCGATATCGACACCACAGTATCTGGGGACCAATTCCGGCCTCGCCCCAACATGTAGTAATGGCCAGGCGCAAGCAGGTCGAGTCACCTCCTGTCACCACGACTCATCGGGTCAAGCGCCATAGCCGCTGCTTACCAGGCGCCCGATGCCACCATCTGGTCAGGCTGGCACGAATCTTGCTCGCCTATATGAGCAGAGGATGCTTTGCGAGCAAGCACGTTCGGCAGCGGGCAGTCCAACCCTGTCTACTTGCGACGTGAGGCTTCCGAGCTTGCCCGTGGACTGATCAGCTAGGCCGTCCCATGGAGAAGCTGTACCAAGATGGATAGTGGACAGAAGACAAAAGAGCAATTGCAGCGAGAACTGGCACAATGCCGAGAACGGGTCACCGAATTAGAGCTGTCTGAGACCAAGCGGCTCAGAGCGGAGCAAGCGCTGCATCGATATGCGACCCAGCTTGATGCACTGCGACATCTGGGGCAGGACCTGTGCACCCCCCGAGGACATAACCATCTTCTTCACTGCATCCTCTCACGCGCTGTTGAACTGGCGGGAGGAACAGCAGGTGAGCTCTATGGGTACAACGCAAAGCTAGATGTTCTGGAGTGTGCAGCGGTCACCGGGACCGACCTACCAGCCTCCGGCAGCGTCGTCAGACAAGGGGAGGGACTTGCCGGTAGAGTGTGGGAGAGCGGGGATACTGTCATCGTAGAGGGCTACAACAACTGGGACGGGCACACTTCTCTTGACCAGCGATCTCCCAGAATCGCCGCCGTCGGTGTGCCACTCCGCCATGAAGACAGATTTGCAGGCGTGCTGAGCGTCTTCCTGGACTCGGAGGATCGCTTCACCAAAGCCGACACAGAACTGCTCAGCCTCCTGGGGAGCCGGGCAGCTCTGATCATCGAAAACGGTCGCCTAGTCGAGATCCAGCGCCGCCGCCTTCGACAGGCGGAGACCATAACCGAGGTCGGGCGCACCATTACGGCCATCCTAGACCTCGACGCCCTGCTGTCGCGCGTAGTGGACCTGATCGCCGACCACTTCGGATACTATTTCGTCCACATCTTTGAGGTCGACTCTGAAGCGGGACGAGCGGCATTCAAGGCGGGCACGGGGTTTGGTGGGCAGATCTTGAACGAGCAAGGCTTCTCCCTGAAGACAGGCCAAGAGGGAATCATCGGATGGGTCGCTGGCGCTGGGGAGCCACTCATCGCCAATGACGTGGACAATGAGCCTCGCTACTTCTTCCACCCTGCCCTCGCAGACACCAGATCGGAGCTGGCGGTCCCTATTCGGCTTCGCGACGAGGTGGTTGGGGTGTTGGACGTCCAGAGCGAAGAGCGGGGTGCTTTCGACGAAAGTGACTTGGCGACTCTGGAAACCCTTGCTGACCAACTGGCTGTTGCCATGGAGAACGCCCGTCTCTATGAGCAGGAGCAGAAGCGAAGCCGGGAGCTCTCCATCCTCCTGGACGCCGCTCAAGCCTTGGCGTCCTCCCTCCACCTCGAGGAGGTTCTCGAAACCATAGCTCGCAAGGCGAAGGAACTAGCGCAGGCCGACGGTACCAGGATCCACCTCATCCAACCTGATGGCAAGACCCTCAAGCCTTTGATCGTCCTGGAGGACAAAGCTGAGCAGATTCTGGCAGTATCTCTCCAGGTGGGCGAGGGCGTCACCGGGCATGTGGCCGCATCTGGCATTTCGGAGATCGTCAACCACGCCGAGCGTGACCCTAGAGCCATCCAGGTCCCTGGGACTCCGGACGAGCCGCAGTCCCTGTTATGTGCGCCTCTCGTCTCCGATGGTGAAGTCATCGGTGTCATGACTCTGTCCCTGGAAGGTGACAGGGAGTTTAGAGAGGCCAGCCTTCCACTGGTGACCAGCTTGGCAAGCCAGGCCGCAACCGCAATCGAGAAGGCTCGGCTCTACGAGGAGACCAAGCGACTAGCAGCGACGGATCTCTTGACCGGCCTGTGGAATCGACGCCACATCGCAGAGCACCTCAGAACAGAGGTCGCTCGCGCCGGACGCTTCGGGCGCGAACTCTCAGTGCTAGTACTAGACATAGACAACCTCAAGGCGTTTAACGAGACCTACGGGCATCCAGCGGGAGACGAGGTCATCCGAACGGTAGCTCAGGTACTCCTCACTTCGAGCCGTGACATAGACCCCGTGGGTAGATATGGCGGCGACGAGTTTGCCATCGTCCTTCCGGAGACCGGACCCGAAGGCGCGGCCATCGTTGCCGGCAGGATTCTAGACACTTTGGAAGAGACGCCCTTCCAGGCATCTGATGGCCGCAGCGTTCCTATAAGTATCAGCATAGGCTCAGCGTCCTATCCCTCAGACACGGATGAGGTCGACCGCCTATTCTCGCTTGCGGATACCGCTCTCTACACGGCCAAGGCGGTCGGTGCAGGGAGATTCGCTTCGCTTGCGGGAGAGCCCGAGCCAGCCGCGAGGGAGATGGCCGCTGAGTTCGACATACTCCAAGGTTTACTGATCACCGTCGATGCCAAAGACCACTATACCTTCAAGCACTCCCAAGAGGTGGCCAAACACTGTCACGCCCTCGCTCAAGTGGTAGGCGTATCAGAAAGGGAAATGAGGGCTCTGAGGGTCGCAGGTGAGCTTCACGATGTGGGGAAGATAGGGGTCCGTACTGACATCCTACGAAAGCCGGGACCACTGGACCCCGACGAATGGAAGATGATCTACGAGCATCCTCGCCTGGGACACATGCTGCTGCGCCAGGTACCAGAGAAGGACATCGTGCTCAAGGCGGTGCTGCACCACCACGAGCGCTACGACGGGATGGGCTATCCCAGTGGCCTTGAAGGGGAAGAGATCCCTCTGCTCGCTCGTATACTGGCAGTGGCTGATGCCTTCTCAGCCATGATGACTGATCGTCCCTACCGCAAGGCCCTGACCCTCGATGAAGCCCGCGATGAGCTGCTCCGTAACGCCGGAAAGCAGTTCGATCCCCAGCTGGCCCAGGAGTTCATTGCTTTGCTTGACAACGGCCAGACTGAGTAGCCTCCATCGACTCCAACGATGGCCAGCACAACGGCGCGTACTGAACACCCGGTCTCGTCGCGCAACTCGAAACGATTACCTACACCCTTGTGTCTCTCTCGATGAAGACCTACAGGCCATGACAGACTCCCTCACATAAGGGCCTACGAGGACAAGGGGTGGCCTCCGCGCGTACGATGGGCAGGTCTTCCTAGGGAGGCAGGGCTTCTTTGCTGGATCAGCGCTCTAGCCAGTGGTCAGTCGGAGCCATCGGCTTGAGGATGTCCTTCTTCGGCCAGCCGACGCACTGGCTGACTCGACCGGCGGCTGGGCTGCGGCCCGGCTACTGCTTCTCGTAGGGCTTCCCTTCCTGTGCTGGCGGTCTCACCCGCCCCACCACGCCAGCCACAACGATGATGGTCAAGATGTAGGGCGCCATCTGCAGAAACTCAGGCGGTATGGTTACATTCACGAAAGGCAACACCGGCTGGAGGATCTGCATTTTCACCTGCAAAGCGTTGGCAAAGCCGAAGAGGAGGGCGGCTATGAAGCCGCCGATGGGGTTCCAGTTGCCGAAGATCATGGCCGCCAGCGCGACAAACCCCTGCCCCCGCGTCATGGCGTCTTCGAAGGTTCCCACCTGTCCCAGCGAGAAGTAGGCACCGCCTACGCCTGCGATTAGCCCCCCGATGATCACGCTGATGTAGCGCATCCGGTTGACGTGGACGCCCACCGTGTCGGCGGCGCGGGGGTGCTCGCCACAGGCGCGCATCCGCAATCCCCAAGGGGTGAAGAAGACTACGTAGTTCACCGCCACGAGCAAGACGAGCATGATATACGTCGTGGGCTGGTTGTCGAAGAGGATCGGCCCCACGATAGGGATGTCCGCCAGTAGCGGGATTGGTATGGTATCAAAGTGACCGGGCGTGCTCAAGCCGGCCGGTTCCAGCACACGGAGGTTCAAGAAGCGGCTAGCTCCCACTGCCAGAATATTGATCACCGTTCCGGAGACGATCTGGTCCACCTTGTACTCGATGGACAACACGGCATGGAGCCCCGCCATCACCCCGCCGATGAGGCTGGCCGCAATCAGCCCCACCCAGAGGTTGTCAAAAAGGGCCGCAAAGGCGACGCCCGCGAAAGCGCCAAAGAGCATCATGCCCTCGATGGCGATGTTGATGATGCCCGATCGCTCAGAGAGGAGGCCGCACATGGCTCCTAGGGTCAGAGGAGTGGCCGCGATCAAGGTGGCCTGGATCATTCCCGGGAGGTTCAGGGTGGTGCCGCTGGTCATCCAGACCAGGAAAGCAAAGGCCGCCAGGACGGCGAGAGCCAGGGTAAGCCAGGCACGTAGGGCCGCTAGGCCGCGATACAGTCGCATCCCGGCCGCAAAGAGGCAAAGCACACCGATAGCGTAAAGCGTGGGCTGGGATGACAAGGAAAAAAGCGTGCCCAGCATGTCGTCGGTGAAGGTGGCCTGGTCTCCGGCTTGGGTGCCAAAGGCCCCCAATACCAGGATGCCGCCCCCTACGAGCAACATCAAGACGGTGATGAGTATGTCCCGCCAGTTGAGGCCAGGCGCTTTGGAAACCCTCACGGCTCGCGCTTGAACTGCCATATCTCCCTCCGTTATGCCCCCCACCCCCGCGAGAAGACGGCCATCTCGGCCTCAATCTCCTCACGGCGTCGTTCGCGGAAGCGGTAGATAGCCCGGATAATGGCGGGTGCCGCGATGAACACGATGACCAACGCCTGCACAATCTGCACAATCTCGGTGGGGATGCCAGCCACCGACTGCATCCGAGCCGCCCCTGCTCTAAGTACGCCGAAGATTATGGCGGCCGCAACCACCCCTGCGGGATGGCTCTTGCCCAGCAGCGCCAAAGCGATGGCGTCAAAACCATAACCGGCCCGGAAGCCGAGAGCGACGTTGCGCGTGATGCCCAACCCCTGGCTCACGCCCGCCAGGCCCGCCAGACAGCCGCTGAGGAACATCGCCACCACATACGTTTGGGGTACACTCATGCCACCGTAGCGGGCTGCATGAGGATTGGCTCCCACGGTCCGCAACTCGTAGCCCCAGGTCGTCCTGAACAAGAACCAGCCGGTTATGACCGCAGCCACCAGCGCCAGCACGAAGCCCCAGTGAACCGTGACGGGGTGATCCAGGAAGCGGGGTAGATAAGCGCTGGGCGCTATCTCCTGGGTGCGACAGGTGCCCCGGGTGTACTCTAGCGGCCCGCACAACAGCCAGTCGGCCAGGCGGAAGGATACGTAGTTGAGCATGATGGTGGTGATTACTTCGTGGGCGCCGGTCCGCGCTCTGAGGAAACCCGCTATCGCGGCCCAGAATCCACCAGCCACCGCCCCCCCCAGAATGGAGAGCGGTAAATGAACGAACCATGGCAAGCCCGTGAACGAGAGCCCAACTAGTACTGCCGCGATCCAGCCAATGCCAATCTGCCCCTCCGCACCGATATTGAACAGCCCAGCGCGGAAGCCGAGGGCCACTGCCAGGCCAGCGAAGATATAAGGTACGGACTGCACCATGCTGTCGCTCGGACCACGCAAAGCGGACAGCAAGGGCTTGATCCCCTCCCCCTCCCCCCTCAGCCAACCGCCTATTGCCTGCAAGATCTCGCGAGGGTTGCCAAACGCTCCTTCATACAGGGCCACGTATGCCGTTCTCAAGTTGCGCAGCCCCACTACGAGGGTTTCAACAACGTCACCGGCTCGCAAGGCCGCGTAGACCGCCTGATCGGTGAAGATGATCACCAGGCCTCCAATGAGGAGCGCTGTGAAGATGGACAGCAGAGGTATCGCCAGGTCGCGCAAGCGCGCGCCTAGCCAGGCCCGCATCCACGGCCAACCGCCCCGCGTGATGGATACCAGCGCCAACACCACCAGGCCGATCAAGACAGTGATTGGCCACAATCCCAAGGCAATCAACAGCAACAGCATCAACCACTTGCTGGCCAACGCGGCCACGCCGACCAGTATCGCCAGCGCAGCCACGCGGACCCACAACGGCAGCGACGCCAGCCGTTGATTCAGTCCGGACGACGACCTCTCTTCAGTCAACGGTCACTTCCCCTTTCTCCTCCTCGAGGCTGGCCCCGGCCATCATCAACCCCAATTCCTCACGGGTGACCTTGTCAGCATCCACCGTGCCCACTATCTGTCCCTCGTACATCACCGCGATGCGATCCGAGAGAGCCATGATCTCGTCCAACTCCACTGAGACCAAAAGCACTGCGACCCCAGCGTCGCGCTTCAGGACGATCTGACTATGGATGTATTCTACAGAACCCACGTCCAGTCCTCGTGTCGGCTGCGCAGCGATCATCAATTTGATGGGGCGGGAGAACTCACGGGCCACAATCAGCTTCTGTTGGTTGCCTCCTGACAGGGTTTGGGCTGGCAGAATGATGCTGGGTGTGCGTACGTCGAATTCTTTCACCACGCGGTCAGCGTATTCGTAGACCTCTTCGAATTGAATCGCCGGCCCCTGAGCGTAGGGCTCTAAGTAGTATGTGGACAACACCACATTGTCGAAGATGGGGAACGTCATCACCAGACCGTCCTGTTGCCGGTCCTCGGGAATGTGAGCCACGCCCAGTTCGGTAATGCGGCGAGGCGCTGCGTTGGTGACATCCTTACCCAGAATGTGCACTGTGCCCCCCGTGGCTGGATGGAGCCCCGTAAGCACCTCTACCAACTCCGTCTGGCCGTTTCCCTGCACACCGGCCACGCCGAGTATCTCCCCTGCCCGCACAAAGAGGTCCACGCCACGTAGCACTCGGTGACCTCGCGTGTCCTCCGCTGTAAGACCGCTCACCTCCAGCACCACATCACCGGGCGAGGCGGGCCCCTTGTCCACCAGCAGATCCACCTCGCGCCCGACCATCATCTCCGCCAGTTCCTCCCGAGAAGTGTCCGCCGGTCTTGTCTCCCCCACCAGCCGGCCGTCCCGCAGGACGATCACCCGGTCAGCTATCGCCATCACCTCTTTCAGTTTGTGGGTGATGAACATGATGGACTTTCCCTGCTCCGTTAGCGACTGCATGATCTCGAAGAGCTCTTCGGTTTCCTGCGGGGTGAGCACAGCCGTGGGCTCGTCGAGGATGAGAATCTCGGCCTCACGGTACAGCGTCTTGATGATCTCCACGCGCTGTTGAACGCCTACGGGAATGTCCTCAACAATTGCGTCGGGGTCCACGGCCAAGCCGTACTGATCCGATAATTCACGAATGCGTGCGGCAGCAGCGCGCCTGTAGATGGCTGTGTTGAGTACCTTCAGGGCGGGAAAAGAGGCGGCGGCGAAGAGTAACGAGACAAACACGAGGAACGGAAGCTGCCCTGTGCTGCCCAGAATCAGGCCGACGGCTATCAATAGAGCTGCACTACCCAGAGCCATGATTGGGAAATAGATGCGGAACCCAAACTTGGTCAACCAGCCCAGCAGCATGACCAGGGCCACGATCCCCGCCACGGCTGTGCCACCCGCGAGTGCGGCCAGACCCCATTGCACCACGTTATCCAGCGCAAAGAAACCGCCTACAAGGAATAGCAGTGCCCCGGAGCCACCGGCGGTGGCCAGAGTCCGCCAGGAGAAGGACGGTCTGGTCGGCTCGGCGCCCATGATGATGTTTTCGGCCACCGTGAACACTGGAACCAATTGAAAGTGCTGGTGGACCATGCCGATGCCCAGAGCGATGGCATCGTTTGGGTCCTCGATGTCAACCTCCTTGCCCCGCACTTCAATCTCGCCCTCGTCAGGTTCGTACAGGCCGTAGAGGATGTTCATGAGGGTGCTCTTCCCAGCGCCGTTCTCGCCCAGAAAGGCCAAGATCTCTCCCTCATTGAGCGAGAAGCTGATCTGGTCGTTGGCCAGCACCCCGGGGAAGCGTTTCGTCGCGTTGCGGACTTCGAGGATGGGGGCCATCATCGCTCCCTTCTTGATCAGCGGGTCATCGCAATGGGCTCTCCGCGCCATAGCAGCCCGCTCGCGTCAGTCCCGCTTTGTGTTACTATGGGCGGTGCTGGGTAGTGGCCCAGCACCGCCCTCAGAATGCGTTACGTTCGGTTCTGGCTACTCTTCCCAGCCCGTGTCGATCGACCCGTTGATGATCCCGATCGCGATTTCATTCAGTTCCCGGACGATCTCGTCCGGTATCTCGCCCTCGAAATCGTGGAATGGCGCCAAGCCCACCCCGGTATTCTCCAAGGTTCCGACGTAGACGCCTCCTCCCGCGAACTCGCCCTCGAGCAGAGACTCCACCGTTCCAAACACCGCGTTGTCCAGGCGCTTCATGGTAGACGTGATGAGGATGTCCTTTTCGTTCGGTAGCGTGAAGTACTGGTCCACGTCCACACCGACGCCCCACTTACCGCGCTCCTTGGCCGCTGTGAGACCGCCGTTTCCGGTCTTGCCGCCGATGCCGTAGATTACATCCACACCCTCATCGATCAGCGAGTTGCCCTGGATCTTGCCCTCATCGGGAGCCTCGAAGTCGCCCACGTAAACGCCCTTCCACTGGACGTTCGCGTCGTGCTGCTCATTGTAGTACTTGATCCCAGCGTCATGGCCCGCGACGAAGATCTCGACCGTCGGGATCTGCATGCCAGCCACGTAGCCGCACTGTGGGTCGTCCGGATCCTGAGTGTGAGCCCAGTATGCCCCCAGGTATCCGCTCAGGAAGGCGGCCTGGTCCGTGGCAAAGACGATGCCCTCCACGTTGGGGATGCCTGGGGCGTAGGCGAAGTCCACGATGCCAAAGCTGATGTCGGGATACTCCGCAGCCATCTTGGCAGTGGCGTCCCCCAGCAAGAATCCCACGGTGATGATCAGGTCATAGTCCTGCTCTGCAAACTCCGTGATGTTCTTCTCGTAGTCCGCTTGAGCCTGGCTCTCGATGAACCGGGAACAGACTCCCAGCTCCTCCTCGGCCATGACCAGACCCTCCCACGTATTCTGGTTGAAGCTGGCGTCGTCAATACCGCCTACGTCCGACACCATGCCGACCAGCGCCGTGCACTCAGCCTCAGGTGGCTCCGTGGCCTCTGGTGGCGGAGGCGTTGTGGCCGTGGCCTCCGGCGCCGGTGGCTCAGTGGCCTCCGGCTCGGGCGGAGGCGGAGGCGCGCAAGCCGCCACCATGCCCGACAGAGCTAGTAGCACAACCATAGTAAGCAGAATCCACTTTCTCACTTTGTCCTCCTCTCAGTATCATCCTCCAAAGAACCGTGCGTCAAGTGAAAATTCACTCTCTCGATCTACCACCTCCTTTCACTCCTCCACCTCTTGTCTAGCAGCAACATCGTAAGGCGAAGGCCAGAGCGCTTGTACGTGAGGTGAGTACCTCAACACACGTGGTCCTCTGGCCACGACTAAACGATAGTCGGCTTGGCCGCCGTTGCCAAAGAGGTCGCCCAGTGGTCAGGGCCGCTCCGTCTCTCAAAGACACGGCACATTGTAGCCTATGTGTCCGCGATAGGCAAACAGGTTCCCTCTTGGCAATACTCACTACCCTGTCTCCACTGATTGCAGGCTAGACGCTGGATGGTGCTACACTGACGACATCAGCCGATTCCATGTAAGGTCTTGCCATTTCCCAGATCTCATCAGCGGTCCACAGTCTGCTGCCGTCCAGCGTGATGGCTCGAGGATGCTCTGCTAACCACTCGTCGTGCAAGGCCTCCAGCTGCTTCAGATACTCCAGCGACACCCCAGTCTCTTCCTGCCGGCCGCGCACTTTCATCCGCTCCAGGCATACCTCGGCCGGAGTGCGATAGTACAGGATGCAGTCCGGTTCGACGCAGTAGTTCGACACCAAGAACTCCCATAGCCCGCAGTACACCTGCCACTCCACATCGGTCATGCCGCCGATGCGGTAACTGTTGGTGGCGAACACGTAGCGGTCGGTGAATATCGACCGTTCAAGAACGACGCGGCTGTGGTCCGTGAGCGCCAAGACCTCCTGCCAGGTCTTGGCCCGCGTGATGAAGGCCGTGATCTGGAAAGTGAACGCCCACCTCTTCATGTCACTGTAGAACATGTCGAGCAGATTGGCGGCGAATCCACGCTGCCACGCCTCCACGGGCTCCTCGATGAAGTCGAAAATGCCTGACGCCTTGAGAGTGTTGCCTACCGTGCTCTTCCCCGCGCCGATGTTTCCCTCCAGCAGTATCATCTTTCTTCCCTCCATTGTCACCTCCCATCCGCCTCTGGACTACTTCCACTCTGCTGCTTGCTTGACCAACTCCTGCTTGTAGATGCACTCGCTACCACAATCGTCCACTCTCATTGCTGACTAGCAATCCAACCTCATCTGACCGGCGCCGGCCGCTGGACTGTACTTGTTGACGACGGATGGCGCCTTCAGGTCGGGCCCTTGTTCATACATTGCCCGCATCTCAGAGAACGTTTGCTCGCCCCCCTGAGTGAGCACCGCCACCTGGTCCAACAGTGCCAGTTCCTCCTCGTTTGGCTCCCGCTCCATCAGGCCCCACGCATGCCACGGAACCAACTCCATCTTGTTCTGCGCCGCCAAATCGTGGATCAGCCTCTGTTGGACAAACCACCAGCCCTTGATGTCCGAATTGGGATCGAGCCCGAAGCGTTTCGGGTCCTCGTCGCCAGCGCGACAGACCTGCCACGCCAGACCACCGACCATGAACTGGTTGGAGGGAACATCGGTCGCGTCAAATGGAATGCTGTGCACTCTGACGTGGCGTCCGCTCATCTCTGGGTCCACCAGGTGCCATCGTCCCTCCTGAGAATCCCAACACTCCACGATCCAATGGTCGTAGTTGAAACCAGGGTCGAAATACGCTCCAAAGCCAACTCGCATGCGAGTAGGGATTCCAGTGTGGCGAGCCATGGAGCAAAAAAGTGCAGCGAAATCTCGACAGCAGCCGGCCAGTCGCCTCTCCGGCGGCCGCGACTCAGTCAACGGACGGTCATCCAGTTCGAGGATACGAGCCAGCATCTTCGTCACGTAACAAGTGTCTATCTCCAAAAGCCTCTCCTCCGGCACAGCATACCCAAACAGCCTCTCTCCGTCCAGGTAGTGGATGATCAACCCCTGCACAATCCGGCACAGGCCCGGGATATCGGCCGGCAGACCATCGTACAGGCTACCATACTCGCCTGGATCAGTTATCGGACTCTGCACTCGGTAGTATGCCTGAGCGTCCATGACCACGTTTAATAGCTTCCCTTCAGACGAGTTCCCACAAGCGGACCTTCTTGTCCGCAGCGGCCAAGGGGAGCCATCGCCCGTCGGGAGAGAAAGAGAGCCCGTAGACTCCCTTTGCCTCCACGCGCAACTCCTCCATCAACGCCCCGCTCTCCACCGACCACAAGAGCACCTTATAGTCAGTGCCCACGGCAATGGCCCTGCAATCGGGTGAGAAGGTAACAAGACCTGCTCTCGACGGCAAGTCAAGCGTGCGGGCCACTGACCAGTCCCCTGTTGCCCACAGTTTCACTTTCTGCTCGTACCCCGATGAAGCCAGATACCGCCCGTCCGAAGAGAAGGCGAGCGAACCCACCGCAATCTCGTGCCCCGTGAGGGTCCGGAGCGGTGCACCTGTTGGCAAGGACCACAGGAAGATATCATCTCCGAGCCCGCTCGAAGCGAGCACCTGACCGTCTATGGAGATGGCAACGGCAGTCACGTTCTTTTTGTGCTTTCTCAGTGTGGATATTTCCTCCCCTGACGGCAGGGACCAGAGCCTCACCGTGCTGTCGTACGATGCCGAAGCCAGCAATGTTGCATCGGGAGAAATGGAGACGCACGCCACGGTCTTCTTGTGCCCGCCCAAGGTGTTGAGTACACGGCCAGAGGGAGTGGACCAAAGCTTCACCGTGGTGTCCGTGGAGCCGGTGGCCAGTGTCTCGCCATCTGGAGAGAACGCCAATGTATTGACGCTCTTGTCGTGTCCCTCGATAGTTCGCATCAATTTCCACGAAGGCACCGCCCACAACTTCACAGTGTTGTCCATGCCCGCCGATGCCAGAGTCCCGCTGTTGGGCGTAAAGAGGACGTCTGTGACGTGACCATTGTGAGCTCGTATGACAGTCGGTGCCTTCATGGGACATTCGCGGACCGGTCACCTCTGTGGATCAACGGGTGGTGGCTGGCTGGGAGGTTGCAGAAGCCCGGGCAACGATCCCCAGGGTCTGGAGACGAGTCGCTTACCTGACCGCACACCTCATTGGGCATTCTAGACCCTCCCAAATCACGGCAGGCCATCCGCGGGGGAACCAGGCCGATTATACCACACGCGGTGGTCAGGCTGCAAGTCGGACAGGGAGAGAAGCCGGTTACCAGAAGCCTTCTGTGCCACCTCAACCCCATGATCCTTAGAACCCGCACCCTCACGCAGCGGATAGATGGGACGCCTCACGGCAGCGTGCCCTGCACTCAAGCACCGATACGACTCCGCTGGAAGCCCCTCTTCTCGCGACGGGCAGCGCTGATGCAGCCCGTAATGTGTTGCGGTGCTCCCGTGGTCCACCTCTCCCATCAGACAATCACAACATGTACAGTTCCTATCGCCAATCCGCAGCCCGCACAGCGATCACGCTCCGTCCCCTAACTGGCCCGCCTACCTCCGTTGCCTGCACCCCTCCGATGGGGTACAATCACGGTTGGTTGAATCTCCAGCGGAGCGCTTCCATTCCGACCAGCGGGCGCGACGGAAGAACGGCTGAGGCATAAGAGGAAGACCATCAGCCTCGTTCGCCACGGTGTGAGGATGGGCTATCTTGTCTGCAATCCTCGACATGCCATGAGGCCACCCGAGAGAAGGAGGTGACACCGCCAGTCAGATGTCTCTCCTGTTTGAACCCACGTCTCTCGGCAAAATGACCTTGAGGAATCGCATCGTCAAGTCGGCGACGATGGAGAACATGGCCACCCCCGACGGTCTCCCTACCGACGACACTCGGACCTTCTACGAAGACTTGGCGCGAGGCGGTGCTGGCCTCATTATCACTGGCTACGCATATGTCAACGAGGTTGGCCAGTCCGCTCCGTTGCAGAGCGGCGCGCACACGGACCACATGATCCCGGAGTGGCGGAGGATCACGGACGTTGTCCACCAGATGGGAGCCAAGATAGGCCTCCAGATAGTCCACGGGGGCCGGCAGACCCAGGCCAAGGCCTTGGACAATCGGCGCCCAGTGGCCCCTTCGCGCATTCCCAACTTCGTCTACTTCGTGCTGCCCCGGCCCATGACAGAGGAGGAAATCTGGGCCACAATCCGTGACTTCGCGGATGCGGCTGCTCGTGCCAAGGAGGCTGGCTTTGACGCGGTGCAGATTCACGCTGCTCATGGTTACCTGATCTCAGCCTTCCTCTCCCGCCTGACGAACAGGCGCCGCGATCAGTGGGGTGGCGACCCCGAACGGCGCTTCCGCTTCCTCGCCGAGGTCTACCGTGCCGTCCGGCAGGCCGTCGGCCCCGACTTTCCAGTGCTGTGCAAGCTCAATGTTGATGACGGCTTGTGGATTGGCCTTACGCCCGACGATGGTTTCGGCGCAGCCCGCCGGCTAGGTGAAATGGGCCTGGACGGCCTGGAAATCAGCGAGGGAGTTTTCGAGACAACCCTGCGCATGAGCCGTGGTGGCGCCCCGACAGATATCGTCGCACGCGACCGCAGCGCGCCCGCACGCCTGTACTTGAAGATTGGCTTCGGCGCGCAGAAGCCCCTTACCAGATTCAAGGAAGCGTACCTCTTGCCCCATGCCAAGAAGCTGAAGCCAACATTGGGCATCCCCTTGATACTCGTGGGCGGGATTCG
>JABAOH010140818.1_pt2 | contig 16007 bp, 21 predicted proteins | sample 7062181 | NCBI WGS metagenome assembly JABAOH01 (sample SAMN14538630, study PRJNA623070) | marine sediment metagenome | biome: marine biome [ENVO:00000428]; feature: marine pelagic biome [ENVO:01000023]; material: deep marine sediment [ENVO:00002113]; isolation source: pool of 5 deep marine...
GCCCGTACTCCATGCGGAGGTACCTGGAGAGCTCCGCGAGGTGCGGCGGGTGCCTCCTTTCCTCAAGGACGGCCTTGCCGTATTCGTCCCACATTCTTCTCTTCCTCCTAGGCGATCCCTTCCGAACCACCTGGAAGAAAGCAGGGAAAAGGGGGGGTATCGGCCTGTCGCAGTAGGTCCATAGTAATTACTGTGGGGGGCCGGTCGAACCCCAAGGGACTCCGCCCACGGGGGAGGCGCACCACGACCACCTCAAGGAGCTCTTCGAAATCCTTATCGTGAGCCTGAGCCTAGGGTGTCTCGATGAGGCCCTTCAAGACGCTCCTTTCGTTGGAGGAGGCCGTCAAGACTGCCCTCGCCGCCGCCATCCCGTTGAAGCGAGTAGAGGAGACGGCCCTGGAGCACGCGGTGGGTCGTGTCCTGGCGGAGGATGTCGTCGCCCCGTTTGACGTCCCAGCCTTCGACAAGGCGGCCATGGACGGCTTCGCCCTGCGTTCGGAGGATACGCTGGCTGACTCCGAGGGAATCCGGCTTCACGTGCTCGGGAAGGTCCATGCTGGGGAGTCCTTCGCGGGCGTCGTGGGCCCCGGGGAGTGCGTGGAGATCGCGACCGGGTCACCAGTCCCCCAAGGATGCGACAGTGTCATCGAGGTGGAGGCGGTGGCGCAGAAGGGCTCAGAGATCGCGCTCGCCAATCGTGTCAAGCCCGGGAGGAACGTTGCTCCACGAGGGGAGGACATCGCGACTGGGGACAGGCTCCTCTCGGGCGGCACGGTCCTGGCCCCAGGGCATGTGGGCGCTCTGTCGGCTCTAGGCGTTCCTACGGTGGAGGTCTTCGAAAGGCCGCGGGTGGCGATCTTCGCAACCGGCCGGGAGGTCCGGAGAAGCGGTCCTTTGGCACCGGGGGAGGTGTACGACGCGAACTCCTTCGCGGTAGCGGGCCTCGTCCAGGGGAATGGGGGCGCGCCCCAGGTCTTCGATCCGGTTCCGGATGAGCTCGAGGACATCGCCTCCGCCGTGGCCCAGGCCAAGAATCACGACATCGTGGTGCTGTCGGGCAGCACCTCCGTCGGCGAGCGGGATTTCCTGGAGGAGGCGGCCCGCTCCCTGGGGGAGGTTCTCTTTCATGGCGTGGCGGCGAAGCCTGGAAAGCCCCTCCTTCTGGCGAAAGTGCAGGATGGTCTGGTGTTCGGTTTGCCTGGATTCCCCGCTTCCTGCCTCCTGGTCGCCTACCACGTCTTGGTCCCCGTCCTCCGGAAGATGGCAAGGCTCCCGCCGTACTCCAGGAGAATGACCGTGTCACTGGGGGAGGACATGCCAGTGAAGGCGGACAAGACGCAGCTGGTCACGGTTCGCCTGGAGGCCGACCGAGCCTACAAAGCCTTCAGGAAGTCCGGAAGCGTCACGAGTGTGTCTGCAGGGGAGGGGTATGTGGTGATCCCCCCCGGGCTGCGGTATCGGAGGGGAAAGTCAGTCGAGGTCTTCCTCTTCTAAGAGGAGGGAACCCTCATCCTGCGGCGGAGCCGGTTCAGCGGGTGGGACCTCCTCGCTGGATGGGGTCTCTTCTGGCACAGGACTGTATTCGACGTAGGGGCCTTCATCCGTCACGGGACCCAGCTCTACCGGCTGCAAGGTGCTCCTCTTGCGCTTTCTGAAGAGGAAGGCAGCGCTGACCACGACAACGCCCGCGATTCCTAGGAGAAGCAGCAGGCCGGGGTTGGCCACGCCGCCCCCACCCGCAACTGGGGCCACGTAGGCGGTATAGGTGGGGTCGTGCTCCACTCGATAGCCCTCCCAGTTGGGGAACGCTACGGCGTACCAGAAGGCCGCCTTGGTGAAGTCCTCGCTCCCGTTCTCCACCAGGTCCGCCGGACCGGTGTATCGGTCACGGATGTCGCTGCTGAGGCCGTAGGCGAAGAGGGACATGAGATGGAGGCTGAAGGCCGCCTGCCAGCGGATAAGGAGGATATCCCCAGCGCGCGCTGGTACGAGGATGTTGTAGGCCGGGGCGTCCTGCTGAACGTTCTGGCCACTGTCCTCATCAATGAGGTCGAAGGTCCCCATCCCGTAGAGCTAATACATCTGGACAAGGTGGTGGGGCTGGAGGAGGCCATGAGTGTCATGAGAAAAGGCATGGAGCTGGCCTCCAAGTACGTCCTCGAAGGCCAGGCCGTGGCCATCGGAGAGATCGGTCGCCCTCACTTCCCTGTGGAGGATGCTCTGTGGCGCTCCTCCAATGAGCTTGTGACCCATGGTATGAGGCTGGCCAGGGAAGTCGATTGTCCTGTCGTCCTCCACACTGAGGAGGCGACCCCCGCTGTGTTCCGCGAGCTAGCCGCCATGGCCGATTCGGCCAGATTGCCCAGGGACAGGGTCGTCAAGCATCACTCAGGCCCCCTCGTCCTCCCGGAGGAGAACCACGGTGTCTTTCCATCGGTGCTTGCAAGGAAGGAGGAGACCCTAGCAGCAGCTCGGAAGGGGCTCAGGTTCCTGATGGAGACGGACTACCTGGATGATCCTCGAAGGCCGGGGGCCGTCCTCGGCCTCAGCACGGTGCCGAGGCGGTCTGTTCGCCTGCTGGAACACGGAATCCTCACCGTGGAGGAGCTCTCTAAGATCCATGATGACAACGTGAGGGAGGTCTACGGCTTGTGACCTAGTGTCGGACGCGGAAATCCTCGAACTCTCCCTGATGATCCTCCCATGAAACCTTGGCCTCGGTGACCCTTGCGTAGGGCTGTCCCGTGCGGCACCAGCCTATGAGCTCCTCGACCTCCTCCCGGGTTCCCTCCATGACGGCCTCCACAGTGCCGTCCCTCAGGTTCCGCACCCAACCCTTGACACCGAGCTTCCGCGCCTTGCGGCAGGTGTTGTCCCTGAAGAAAACCCCCTGAACCCGTCCGAAGAAGATGACGTGAGCCCGGGCGTTCATCACAAAGTTGAAGGTTGAGCAGCCTAATGATTGTGTCGCCGCCCTCAAGCTCATATACGGTAAGGGGCTTGTTAGTCCCCCTTGGGTCGTGAGCCGATGAAGAGACAGAGCATCATGGACTTCAGGGTGGGGACCCTGATGTCTAGGAAGCCTCTCACAGCCAGCCCCGACGAGGATGTGTCCAAGGTTCTAGGAAAGATGATGAAGCATGACGTCCACGAGGTGCCCGTCGTCGAAAAGGGAGAGCTGCTGGGCATGGTCTCTTACAGCACAGTGCTGAAGAGAAGGAACCTGCCCATGACCACTAAGATCGACGGCCTGCTCATTAGACCACCCCGCGTTGAGGAGGAGGACTTCCTTCCCAGGGTGGCAGAGATCCTTATGTCCTCGGGATTCCGAGCCGTTCCCGTCACCACGGAGCGTCGACTGGTTGGACTGATATCCCGGACAGATGTGGTGAGGGCCATAGCCCGATCGGTGGAGTTTAGCCGGTTGAAGGCCAGGGAGATCATGACGCCGGAGCCCCAGGTCGTCGGTGAGGAGGACACCGTGTTGAGGGCCCGGGAGCTCATGAGAACCCTGGACGAGAAGGCGTTGCCGGTGGTGGATGAATCTGGGAAAGTGACAGGGGTCGTGGGCATCAAGGACCTGGTCAAGGTGTTGGCAAGGCCTCGGAAAAAGGCGACCACTGGTGATGTGGTCGGGGAGAGGACCACCGTGGACGTGGAGGTGAAGGGCTTCATGAGCGTGCCTCCCATAACGATCAAACCAGATGAGAGTGGGGCGGAGGCTGCAAGGCTGATGAATGAGCACCGCATCTCAAGCGTGGTTGTCGTGGAGGAGGGGAGGCCTATTGGAATCGTCACCCAAGTGGACCTCCTGGAGTACGTCGCCTCCCTGAAAGCGAGGGACGAGGTCTTCGTCCAGATCAGCGGCCTAGATGAGGAGGACTGGTGGACCTACGAGAGCCTTTATGCGGTCATTGGAAGGGGGTTGAGGAGGATTGCAGGCATCGTCCGACCCACAGTGCTCAACGTCCACATTGTGACCTACAGAAGCCAAGGGGATAGGGCCAAGTACTCCATCAGGGCGAGGCTGTCCACGCAGAATGGCCTGTACATCGCCAAGGACTACGACTGGGATTCCTACATGGCCATGCAGAAGGTAATGAACCAGCTGGAGAGGAGGATAAAGAAGGAGAAGGAGCTTAGGGTGGACCTCCGGAAGAGTCGACGGGATCAGAGCTAGGAAGTGGTTTTGGAGATACAGTCATCGTGTAGCGGGCTTGGCCCCAGTGTCAGATCTGTCGGAACTCCCGCGTCAGCAGTGCCCTTTGACGCTCCACCAGTGTGAGGAGGTCGATGGGTATGATCAACTTGGCTCCCTTGGAGGGCATGGCGTCCTTCAGGTTCTGCAGCAGCTTCATGACCTCGGTGAAGCTGTTCTGTACGAAGAGGTACTCGACGCCGTCCAGGAGTATGACTCCTTTCTCATCCCCTTCAAGAAACCGGCTGACCTTCTTCGAGAGGGAATCAAGGGAGTTGACGGCATCCCTCTTGCGGGATTGACCATTTGCCAGCCAATAGATCTTGGCTCCCTCCAAGTCCCAGCTCTCTCGCAGCTTATCGGGAAACGTGCGGGTGATGCAGAGGCCTTTGAGGCCCTTCTTCAACTCCTGGCTGAAGACCTTCAATGCCCTGTTCTGACCCTGAGTCACCAGGTAGGTCTCCCCCGCCTCCAGTTCCGGTGGCTTCTCCGCCTTGGCGGTCTCCATCCTCATGGCCTCAGCCTGAAACCCCCTTCTCTTGGCCTTCAGGTGCCTGGAAGCCATATATAGACCGACGAGGGAGATGATGAAGAGCAGCAGGAACATGGTCTCCATTTGCTCCTGAGAACCCTCTCCAAAAGTGATATCTAGACCGAGAGCACCCATGGGCGGGGCCTGCTTGATCCCAGGGCTGGGGGAGCCGGCAGCGACCATCGCCGAGGCGATAGAGAGGCAGAGTAGTCCCACGGCTAGAAGGAGGGCGGATGGTCTCATCATTGGCTCAGACTTTCCATCGGGGCTCCCCGCTTAAATCACTGATGGAGCCATTTTCGTCCTTGATTATCATTATCGTTGCTGAGCATCAAACTTGAGACGCGTCCTGAGAGCCTTTAAGACCACCGCCATCCTGACACATGCCGAATCCCATGCCGAGGTGCCATGAGTGCGGTTCCAATATCAGGGAACCCAGTGAGTTCTACTACTGCCCAACCTGCGGTGACTCCCTCTGCCTGGTGTGCAGGGAGGGCCATGTCCATGCCGACTAGAACTCGAGGAGCTCCTTGGTGGCAGGTGTGAGAACCTCGGCGCCATCCTGGGTGATGAGGACATCATCCTCTATCCTGACCCCTCCGTACCCCGGTAGGTAGATGCCCGGCTCCACCGTGATGGTCATGCCCTCCTCCAAGGGAAGGCTGTGAAGAGCCCTCATGGCGGCCCCGTCGTGCACTGCGAGGCCTATGGTGTGGCCCAGGCCATGAGTGAATCGGTCCTTGAACTCCGAAGAGTCGATGATGCTCCTGGCAACCTCAAAGACATCCTGGCCGTCGACGCCGGGCCCCATGGCCTCGATGGCNNCTGCAGGACCACTTCGTACATCCTCTTCTGCTTCCTATCAGCCCTTCCGAGAACCATCGTGCGAGTCATATCGGACACGTAGCCCTCATAAAGGGCTCCAAAGTCCATCAGAAGGAACTCCCCCTCCGTGACCCGTCTTTCCCCCGTGGCATAGTGGGGTAGGGCTGAGTTCGGGCCTGAAGCCACGATGGGCGGGAAGGAGGGGCCAGATGCCCCCTTGCTCTGCATGAGGTAGGTCAATTCCGCCGCGATCTCTGCCTCGGACCTGCCAACCTGGACGTAGGGCAGGATCTCCTCGAAAGCCTCCACGGAGATCTCACAAGCCCGCCTAATGCTCGCCACCTCGGCCTGGTCCTTGACCTGCCGTGCCTTCGTCACCGCTTCAGAGACATCTTTCAGTGCAGCTCCGGGACAAGCGGACTGGATCTCGGTGAAGTTGGAGTAGGTAATCTCGCTACCGTTGATTCCCAAGGATTTGCAGTCCGCCAGCAGCCTCCTGAATGCCGTCTCCCTCTCCTCCTTTGTGGAGAAGACCTCCACGGGGCTTCCAGAGGCTTCGGCTAGGTCAGCCTCCAGCCTGGAGGAAAGTATGTGGCAGCCGCCATCGGGATAGAGGAAGGCAGCACAGCCTTCGAAGAGGCCGCCTCTGACGCCCGTGGAGTAGAAGAAGGTGCGATCGATATGGGGCTCCGCCCCATTGGCGATGACGACGGCCTCCACGGGCTCCTCCAAGTGATGGAAGATCCTCAGTATTCTCTCCCTCATGATGAGACCTAGACGAGGCCTTAGGATAAAGCTTCTCAAGTCTTATGGCTTTGAGCCGTTGGGGGAGCGATGCCTAGGAGAAGGAAGGGCCTGGAAAGGAGGATTGCGAGGGAGAGGATTGAGATCCTCTTCGGACTGGCGGAGGAGGAGGCCGTCAGGGGAAACCTTCCGAGGGCGACGAGGTATGCTCAGCTAGCCCGCCGAATTGGCATGCGATACAACGTGCCTCTTCCCAGCCCTCACAGAAGGTCTATCTGCAGGAGCTGCGGGGCCTACCTGGACCCCGGCACAAGCGCCTCCGTCAGAGTGCGACACACGAGGGTCATCATCACCTGCAAGGGCTGTGGCCGCATCCTCCGGTTCCCCTACCTCCAGGAAGCGAAGAAAAGGCGGCGGACCGCTAGTAAGCCGTAGTCATGTCAATCTTGCCCTTCCTTCTTGCCAGGTGTTCAGCGTATCGGAAAACACCGAGGGAGATAAGGAAGAAGATCAGCGTCGCCGCCGCGAGGTAGATCACCAGGAGGATGTCTGGAATCGCCAGGAGGAATGGATCGCCGAGACGGACGGACAGCAGGGACCTCCTGAGGCCCTCAAACCAGTACGTCAGGGGGACGTACCTACCGATGACCTGTCCCCAGGCGGGGAGAACGGAAAGGGGGAAGATTACTCCAGAAAACACGTAGAAGATGCCGGCCACCCCCTCGCTCATGCCTCCTCCATGTCTTGCCGTGAGGAAGGTCACCCCTGCCAGGGCCACCCCAATGGCCACTGTACACAGGGCGCCCAGGAGCAGGATGACCAGGAAGAAGGGTAGCCCTCCTAAGGTGAGGCCGATGGGAATGTTCAGGAAGAACCGACCGAAGAGGAGGACGATAAAGATGCCGAAGGCGGCCACACCCATCTGGGTGGCCCCCCTCCCCGCAACATAGGCGTAGTAGCTTACCGGAGATATGTAGATGTATCGAATGGTCTGGAACCACTCCCTGTCCCCCTGGATAACCTCGAAAAGGCCGAAGAAGGCCTGGAAGACGAACATGTAGAAAGCATTGCCAACGTAGATGTAGGCCAGCATCTCGGGTCCCGCGCCGCCCCCCGCGAAGAGGGCCAAGTAGTACATGAAGACTAGAATGAGGGTTCCCGCTACGGGCTTTATTACTGAATAGATGGCGAAGAGCCAAGGGTCTGTCCAGTTCGAACTATACTGCCAACCCAACCAGGCTCCCGTTCTGAGGGCCCTCCAGTGTTCGGCTACTGATGGCGTAGCGTCAGCCTCCCTTCCTCCTTTCCAAGCCTCTCCAGGTATGCCAGGAATCCCCTCGCCAGGAGAAGGAAGAGGGGCGCCAGACCCAAGAGTATGTACAGCTCCAAGTACGGCTCGAGGAGGCCGAAGCCCAGAAGATCCGGGAAGAGGAGCTGTCTCATGGCGTCCAGTCCAAGGGTCATAGGGATGATGGAGGCCCCCGCGGCAACCCAGAAGCCGCCAGGACCCAGGGCTTGCATGAAGATTCTGATGGGGAAGTAGAAGCCTGAGGCGAGAAAGATCGGCTCCTGCATGAGGCTGGCAGCATGCCATGCCTCCCTGCCGTACAGAAGGTATACGGAGGCAAACATCATGCCCATTCCATACAGGGCGATGAGGGTGGTAAGGAAGATGGCCAGAAGCAGGAGGGGGTCCAGGACCACGAGACTTACCCGAAAGATCAGCACGCCCAGTATCAGGGTGGATGCAGCACGGGTAGAGGTCATCACCGCACCCCCTACTGCCATGCCCCCCAGGAGGGCCATCCTGGACATCGGCGCCATCATGTAGAGTTCGAGGTTTCCGATCTGCTTCTCCCAGTACAGCTGGGCCGCCATGCTCCAGAGGATGTTCATCCAAAAGGCCACCATGGTCCCGCCCAGAATGACGAATCCAATGAACTGGGGCACCCCCAGGGCGGTGTAGATGTAGACGTATGCGGCTATGGTGAGGAGGGGAAGGAAGGTCTCGAAGAATATCCAACTGATCTCTCGATGGGCGCCGATGACTCTCGGATAGGCCCTTCCCACCAGGGCTCTCAGATTGAGGGAGAGAGCGGCCTTCATCCCAGTCCCCTCCCGACGAGGCTGATGAAAACCTCCTCCAGAGTTGGCTCCGTCTTCCTGAGGGAGTGGACCTTGCTGCCTTGCTTGAGAATCTCCGACATTATGTCCGCTATTGGGGCCTCATCCTCTAGGATGAAGGTCACGGTCATGTTACTCATCTTCGCGTTCTCAGAGACGGCGAAGTTCTTCACCCCCGGAATCAGACGGAATATGCTGGTGTCCCTGAGGGGATTCGTCTCGATCTTCAGTGTGACTTCCCTCTTTATGAGCCTCTTGAGCCTCTCAGGGGTGTCACAAGCCAAGATGCGACCACGATCTATGATTGCGATCCGGTCGCAGAGCTCATCGGCCTCCATCATGTAGTGGGTCGTTAGGAGGACTGTCTTGCCGGTCTGCTCCCGGATCCAGCTCTTGATGAACTGCCTTATGGATCTGGCAGCGTTGACGTCGAGTCCGAGGGTGGGCTCATCCAGGAAGATTATCTCAGGGTCCGTCACAAAGCCCCTGACCATGTTCATCTTCTGCCGCTCGCCGGTGGATATGGTCCTGACCTTTGCGTCCCTCCGGTCCCATAGATCAAACTCCTTCATCAGGCGGTCGATCTCCGCCTTCGCGCGTCCCGAGGGTATGCCATAGAACTGTGAGAACATCCAGATGTTCTCTCGCGTGGTCAGTAGACCGTAACCTGAGGTCTCGCCGCCTGATACCATGTTTATCTTTTTCCTAATAGGAAAGGGGTCCTTGCTCACATCGTAACCTGCAACGTAGGCCTCGCCCGAGGTGGGCAGGAGAAGGGTCGCCAAGATCTTGATGAGAGTGGTCTTGCCCGCACCGTTAGGTCCGAGGAGCCCGAAAAGCTCTCCTTCAGCGACGCTCAGGTTCACGGAATCCAGGGCCACGACCTCTTCCTTGGGAGGGCCTTGCTTTCGCTGAAAACGACGTCGCTTGCTGGTGAAGACCCGCGTCAGGTCCTTTGTCAGTATCGCCTCTTTCACAGCGCCGCCTCAAAAGGTCCCCGGACTTCCGATTGGGCTGTCATGTCTCCCGCATCTTCTTCAATCTGGTGACATACCCTGCAATCCTGTTTCTCATGGTGGGAGAACTCACGTCCGTCAGCTCCGCTACAACCTTCTTGTTGTGTTCGAAGTCTTCAGTGAACTGTTCTGGAAAGAGCCTTGTCAGTTCTAGCGCGACCCTCTTGATGTACGTAGGCCTGATGTTTCCCATGGATCGACCCCTAGGTTCTTGTGAGACTTTTCTTGACGCCATAGTACGTAGATAAACCTTCCTGGGGGGTCAGAGAATGCTGCCTCACTCTACAGCGCAAACTCTGTCACTTCATGACCCCTAAAGGTGAGGAACCAGCGTGCCAGCCCACTTTTCCAAATCCTGACCACAGCCCCACAATTCTTATATATACTTCAAAGATGACCTACCGCCAGAAGAAGAAATCCAGAGGCCGAAGGGATGACGGTGGAAGAGTCCCTTTGCAATGTGGAGTTCCTCAAGACCTCCAACACCTACATCGCCAGGGTGCAGAGTGAGCTGGGCGGCATCAGGGAATACAGGAGTTCCACCTTCGAGGAGGTCCTCGAACAGGTCATCATCGACCTGCAGGAGGAGTTTGAGAGTACAACCTGAGCTACGCCCCTTTGAATTCGGGCTTTCTCTTCTCTGTAAAGGCCTTCAAGCCCTCCTCCTTGTCCACAGTGGAGAATATAAGGCTGAAAGCTTCCAACTCGTAGTCCAGGCCAGCGGAGTGGCCCGTCTCCTGAGACTGTAGAATGGCGGCCTTGGCCAACTTGAAGGCAAGGGGGCCCCGCTCCGTGAGTTTTTTCCCAAGGGCCTTGGCCTCCTCCATAAGGGTCTCGTGGGACACCACCCTGTTGACCAGGCCAATGCGGGCTGCCATCTCCGCATCCACCGGCTCTCCCGTGAAGATCATCTCCGAGGCCCGTCCCCGTCCTAGCAGCCGCGTCAAGCGCTGGGTTCCGCCGAACCCGGGGAAAATACCCAGGCCCACTTCTGGCAGTCCCATCCGCGCCTTTTCGGAGGCTATCCTGATGTCGCAGGCTAGGGCCAGCTCACAGCCCCCGCCCAGAGCGTAACCGTTGATGGCGGCGATGACAGGCTTCTGCATCCTCTCCAGGGTTCGGGTTATCTCGTGACCCAGGGATGCAAAGCGCCTCGCCTCCACAGGCTCCATCGGCAGCATCTCCTTGATGTCTGCTCCAGCCACGAAGGCCCTGTCCCCGGCTCCAGTGAGGATTAGGACCAGCACGTCGTCCCGCTCTTCCAACCCCCTCAGGACCTCTCTAAGTTCCTCCAGCACCTGAGTGTTCAAGGCGTTGAGGGCCTCCTGACGGTCGATGTACACTATAGCCAGGCCGTCCTCCACCTCCAGTCTCACGTGCCGGGAGGCCATCCTACTCGCCTCTGTAATCGTACACGCCCCTGCCGACCTTCCTACCCCAGCGACCGGCTCGAACAAGTTGACGCAGGAGGGGGGACGGGCGGAACCTCGGATCCCCCGTCTCCCGATGGAGAACCTCCATCACGGCCAGGCCAACGTCCAGCCCAGTAAAGTCCGCCAGCTCGAAGGGCCCCATGGGCATGTTGGTCCCGAGCTTCATGGCCTTGTCTATGTCCTCCGCGGTAGCGATGCCCTCCATGAGGAGGTTGAAAGCCTCGTTCATCATCGGGACCAGCAATCGATTAACCAGGAAGCCAGCCGACTCCTTCACCTCCACGGGCTCCTTCCCCAGCCCTCGGCTGAGGTCCATGGTCAGGGCCACCGTCTCATCGGAGGTCTCAGAGCCTCTGATCACCTCTACGAGCTTCATCACCGGCGCTGGATTGAAGAAGTGCATTCCCACGAAGCCTTCCGGCCGCGACGTGGTAGCGGCCATCTCTGTGATGCTGAGGGACGAGGTGTTTGAGGCGAACACGACCTCCGGCGGGGAGGCCTTGTCGATCTCCCGGTACACCTCCTTCTTCACTTTCATGTCCTCATATACGGCCTCGATGACGAAGTGAGCGTCTCTGACGCCCTCGGAAAGGCTGGTGGTCCCCTTGATGCGGCTGATGATGCCCTCCACCTCATCCTGGGTCATCTTGCCCTTCTGGACCCTCTTCTCCAGTGGTGTTCGGATCCGCTTGAAGCCCCCCTCCACGAGCTCTTCCGTCAGGTCCATCATGGTGACGCTGTAGCCGGCCTGGCTGCAGGTCTGGGCTATCCCGGCCCCCATGGTTCCGGCCCCGAGAACGCAGATGCGTTTTATGTTCTCAACCTTCATGCTTCTCCCTCGGCTGACCATCAGTCCGCATCTATAACTATTTTCCCGGATAACTCGAGGGCAGTACGCAGTCCTCAGGCTCCACTCCGGGGCGGAGCCGCAGGAAGACGGGGGCTCGAAGCCTCCCCTCCTGGGTGAACTCCAAGTACTTGACCTCGCAGACTAACCGAGGTTTCAACCAGGCTCTGACGGCGGGTTCCACCTTCGGCTTCTCCGCAAACGGGCATCGTCCCACCAGCGGTCGGCTCAGATCCGCAATCTCTCTCATCATCCTTTCATCGAAGCCCGTCCCCACCTTCCCCAGGAAGTGGAGTTTACCGTCACTGTATGCCCCCAGGACCAAGGCGCCGAACAGGTCCGACCGCCAACCCATGCCCTCCGTCAAGCCACAGACCACGCAGTCCAGGGCATTGTAGGTCTTGATCTTCATCCAGTAGGGGACTCGCTTCCCGGGCTCGTAGGGACTGTCCAACCGCTTGGCCATGATGCCCTCAAGGCCCTTCTCCTTAGCGGCTTGGAAGAAAGCGACCCCTTGTCCTCGAATTTCCTCGCTCAAGTAGACGTTTCCTCCGGGCTCCAGGACCTCCTCCAGAAAACGGCGTCTCTCCTGCAGGGGCATCCGCAGGAGGCTTTGGTCCTCCCAGTGGAGAATGTCAAAGACCACAAAGGTGGCTGGCCACTCCTTCGCCAGGAGGGCGGCCTTCAGTTCGTCCCCAGCGTGCTCCCGCTGCTGCAGCAGGCTGAAATCGGGCTTCCCCTGACGCAGGACGACGATCTCACCGTCCAGCACGACCCGACCCCTCACTCTGGGCTGTATCTCCGGGTAGCGGTAGGCGATGTCCCTGAGCCGTCGGTTCTGGAACTTTCTGCCCTTATCCAGGAAGGCGATGACCCGGGTCCCATCCCACTTGACCTCATAGACGCAGTCGTCGGAGTCGAAGGGGTCCGTCCGTGGCACTGCTAGCATGGGCTTGATGGGCCCCTTGGGGAAGGGCATGTCACGCCTGCTTCTCGATGGCCTGTAGGCTCGCCTTCAGAGCTGCCATCAGGTCTTCGGGGGTCTCCCGTTTCTCAACCTTAGGCGCCTCGATCTCCTTGCCATCGGCCTTGGCCTGGATGACCTCTAGGAGGGCCTCCCGGTAGCGGTCCCTGAACTCGCTGGAGTCGAAGGGCATGGTCAAGGCCTTGATCAGGCTTAGGGCGAGTTCCACCTCCCCCTCCGAGACGGCGACCTTGTCCATGGGGACCTCCGGAGGCTCTCTGACCTCGTCCTGGTAGTAGAGGGTGGAAAGTACAAGATGGCTGCCTCGAGGCCTTATGGTCACGATCTGCTCCTTCTTCCAGATGGCTGCCTGCGCCACTGCCACTTTGTTCGTGAGATCCAGGGCCTGTCGGAAGAGTTCGAAGGGCTTGACGCTGGTCTCCGTGGGCGCAAGGAAGTAGCTCGATTCATGGAAGAGGGGATCCACCTCTTCCCGGTCGACGAAGCCCTGCACCTCGAGGGCCTTGCTGGTTTCGAGAGGGACCTTGTCGAAGTCCTCGTCGGTCAGAATAATGAACTGGCCCTTGGAATACTCGTATCCCTTATTGGTCTCCCCGAAGGCGACCTGCTCCTCGCACTTAGGGCAGTAATAGGGTCGCTTCAGGGGCGTGTTGCATTTGGCGTGGAGGCTGCGGAAAGATATGTCCTTCCTTTGAGTCGCAGTGAAGAGCCTGACGGGGATGTTGACGAGGCCAAAGGCGATGGCTCCTGACCAGATGGCTCTAGGCATCATAGCAATCCTTCAGAACCATGCTGGCAAAGTTAAAGGAATTTGCCCCATCCACGGGCTGATAGGGTGACGCGACGGGATACTCCGGCTTCACACGCCAACGCCCAGCTAGGGCACCCTCGTGGGAGCCTCTTCTCCCTTGGCTCTCTCGACCCCAGTAAGGTCTCCAACCCCTTGGATGAAGTGTCGCCCCCAAAGGAAAGCGACTAAGGCGCCCACGGCATTGGCGGAGACGATGCCCCACCACACTCCGGGCAGGTCTAAGCCCACTGGGTATGCGAGGAGGATTGCTAGGGGCGGTGTCAGTATCACGGTCCGGATTATGGTCACCCCCAACGCGTTCATGCCCTTCCCAACACCTTGGAACATGGAGGACGAGGCCGGACCAAAGGCCACGGCTGGATACGAGATGGCCGTAATCATGAGAAAGAGTACCAGGTCAGGCCCTATGCGGGCTGCGTCCTCCGCCCACGTGAATATCGATGCAATCTGAGGGGCGAAGATGAGGATGACGATGGCCGCGGGGATCTCGATGAGCAATCCCAGTTTTATGGCATACATGAACGCCGTGTTCAGCTTCTCCTGGTCTCGAGCCCCGAAGGCTGCACCTCCTACGGATACCATGGCAGTACCGATCCCGATCACGGGAAGGGTAGCCAGTGTTACGACCCTCCAGCCCGTTGCGAAGATGGCTACTCCATCGGTTCCTCCCAGGTTCACGATGATGAGGTTCATGATGAAGAGCGTCAGGGACATGGTGAGGAACATGACCGACGCTGGAAGACCTACACCGAAGATGTCCTTCAATATGGCGCCCCTGAACCTGAAGCCCCGGAAGGCGAAGGACACGTAGGTATCCTTCCTGAGGAACATCCAGTTGGCCATCACGAGGGAGGTGACCCCCAGGGAAATCAGTGTGGCCCATGCTGCTCCGGCGACGCCCAGACCCAGGGTGTATATGAAGATAGGGTCCAGCACAATGTTAAGCCCAGAACCGAGGGCCATGGCGTACATGGACCTCTTCGCATCTCCCTCGGCCCGGAGAATCGCATTTGCCACGCTCGGGAAGAATACTATGAAAGTGCCGCCAAACATCACCTGGGCATACGCCACCGTCAACCCTGTGGTCCGACCAGCACCGATGGAGGTGAAGATGGCCTCAGCGAGAACGAAAAGGGGGATGGCCAGGACGATGGCCAGTATGACCGTTAAGGCAAGGGTATGGGTCGCTACTCTATCGGCGCCCTCCCTGTCCTTGGCGCCTATCCGGCGGGAGATGGCGGCTCCACCACCGACTCCCAGCCCCATCCCGATGGCCAGGGACATGAAGTAGAAGGGAAAGAAGAACCCCACGGCGGCAAGAGCGTCGGCGCCTAGGCCGGAGACCCAGATGGCATCCACCAGGTTGTAGATGGTCTGGATGGAGAAGGCCGCTATCATGGGCAGGGAGAGCTTGAGGATTGCCCTCCTGGGATCCCCCGTAAGTATCCTGACCCCTTCCGTGAGGGGGCCAGAGCTCGAAGGGTCTGGTCTGCCTGCTCCCCGATATGTCCTATCCATTTCGAAGCACACTCGTCGAATGACTCAGTTCTGGGATGTCTACGCCTTCAGCGGACCGGGGCCCGCGGGGAAGGTGACCCGCGTAGGCCGGCCTTCTTCTTAAGCCTCACTCCGTATTCGGAGCCCATTACCCTTCCTCACGCCCCGAGGGTGCCCTTCCTCTCAAACTGCCTTTGGTAGAGACCCCTGAGCCTCTCCATGGTATCTGCATCCTCCGGGGAGAGATCGTCACGAATACGGGTGATCCTGGCAAAACGGAGGGCAAAGCCAGACCTGTAGTGAGGACTCTTCTGAATCTCGTTGTATGCCACCTCCACCACCACACTGGGCTTCACGTAGACTACGTAGGGCGTCTCCTTGACCTTCAGCTCCAGGAGCCTCCGGGTCATTTCCTGGAATTCCTCGTCCGTTAACCCTTTGAAAGTCTTCCCGATCATTTGGAAGACACCCCCTCGGCCTCGCACGCCCAGGTGATAGTTGCTCAGCCAGCCTTTCCGTCGTCCGTGGCCCCACTCGGCGGCGATTATGGCCACGTCCAAGGTCTCAGCAAGCTTGACCTTCAGCCAACGCTTCCCCCGCTTCCCCGGCGTGTATGAACTCTGGGGGTCTTTTGCCATGAGGCCCTCGTGGCCTGCTGCCAGAGCCTTCTGCAGGAACGCCTCACCCTGCTTTCTTCCCGGTTTGAGCAGCCTAGGGACGAGGAACTCCTTCCCCACGACCTTCTCCAGCGCCTTCCAGCGGGCCGTGTAAGGCGAGTCGATCAAGGATTTGCCGTCCATGACTAAGGCATCGAAGAGGTAGAGCTCGAGGGGTATCTGTTTCGCCAGGGCCTCCACATCGTGGACCCTGCGGAACCTTCTCATGAGGTCTTGGAAGGGCAGAGGCCTACCGACATCGTCTACCGCTACCACCTCACCCTCCACAAGCAGGTCTCCCCCTCTGAAGCCCTGGGCCCATTCCGCGACCTCCGGCAG
>JABAOH010063116.1_pt8 | contig 16006 bp, 17 predicted proteins | sample 7062181 | NCBI WGS metagenome assembly JABAOH01 (sample SAMN14538630, study PRJNA623070) | marine sediment metagenome | biome: marine biome [ENVO:00000428]; feature: marine pelagic biome [ENVO:01000023]; material: deep marine sediment [ENVO:00002113]; isolation source: pool of 5 deep marine...
GTTGAGGATGGCGTTTTGCGAGCGGTAAAGGGCGCGCCACGGATCGGTCGCCCGCACCTCATCTGCGATGACCCGGTCGACTTCGGCGAGGCGATGCAGCGCATCGCGGGCTTCTGGAGCGACGTGCCGGGCCCCAGGACGACGCTCGACGAAGTTCCGCTGGCTTGGTCCGATCCCGAGACCTGCGGCTTTCGCTTCTATCGCGTCGATCACTCGATCCCCGGATCGGGCGCGTTCGCGCTCGAGACGCCGATCGGGTGGCTGGTCTACAGCGGGGATCTTCGGCGCCATGGACATTCGAAGTGGCGGACGGAGAAGTTCGCCCGAGAGGTCGCGGAGCTTCGACCGGCCGTATTCGTGGTTGAGGGCACTTCGCTCCGGCCGGAGCCGGCGCTGGAGGAGCCGATCGTGCACGAGGCGGCGGACGGAGTGGTGGCGGGCGAGGCCGGTCTGGTCATCGCGGACTTCTCGCCGCGAAACATCGAGCGGCTGCGAACCTTTCATGACATCGCCCGCGATCGCGGACGTCGTCTGGTCGTGACTACCCGTGACGCGTATCTGCTCGAGTACATGAACGTGATCGATCCTGCCATCCCGCGCCCGGACTCCGAACTGCTGGCCGTGCTGAAGGAACCGGCGGCGTCGCGATTGATCTGGGAAAAAGCTCTGCTGGGTCGTTTCGCCGGTAACGTGGTGGAGGCCAAGGAGATAAGGGATGAGCCGGGAAGCTATATTCTGTGCCTGTCGTTCTTTGACATCGCCAATCTCGTCGACCTGGAGCCCGAGGGCGGAACCTATATCTACTCGAGCTCGGAGGCCCACAACGAGGAGCAGGTCATCGACCAAACGCGCCTTGCCAACTGGATCGCTCATTTCGGCTTGAAGGCCGTCGGCGGGCTACCGGGCGCTGAAGAGGGACCCTATCACGCCTCGGGTCACATCGATGGGCCGGGAATGGAGTGGCTCATCGAGACGACCGATCCCCAGCGCATCGTGCCTGTGCATAGCCAGCAGCGCGACTGGTTCGAGACACGCTGGCCGGAAAAGACCGTGCGGGCGGAATATGGAGTTCGCCGGGAGTTGGGCTGACCTGCGGTGAAGATCGCAACCTGGAACGTCAACTCTATCCGTGCGCGCGAGTCGCGGCTGATTCGCTGGCTGAGGCGCGAGGAGCCTGACGTGGTCTGTCTGCAGGAACTGAAAGTGGCCGTCGACGAGTTCCCGTACGATGCGATGGACCGAGCGGGCTACCACGCCGTCGTCCACGGGCAGAAGCGTTTGAACGGTGTGGCGATCCTCTGTCGTACGGCCCCGACCGAGGTCGAGTGCGGCATGGGTGCGGCCGATCGGGACCCTCAGGCTCGACTGATCAGCGCCAGGATCGATGGCGTGCGGGTGATGAGCGCTTACTTTCCTGCGGGCCGCGTGGTGGGGTCGGACGAATACGCCTACAAGCTGGACTGGATGCGGCGCCTGCGTGAGCACCTCGATGCCGCCACCTCAGCGACCGATGACATCGTGCTGGCGGGCGACTTCAACGTCGCACCGGATGGTCGTGACGTGGCCAATCCCGACTGGTGGGGCGGAAGCGTGCTCTGTCACGAAAGCGCGCGCGAGGAGCTGGAGCGGATACGCGAGTGGGGGTTCGTCGACGTGTTCAGAAGACTTCACCCCGAGGCCAAAGCCTACAGCTGGTGGGATTACAAGCTCCGCGCTTTCGAGAAAGATGATGGGCTTCGCATCGACCACATCTTCGCCACGCAGACGCTGGCTGGCCGCTTCGCCAACGCACGCATCGACCGGGAGGAGCGGCAGGGCTCGGCCGCCGACAAACCTTCCGACCACGCGCCGGTGATCGCCGAGCTCAGCGGCTGATTCGTACCGGCAGGCGCTTCGCCCCCCAACGACCGGGCGGTCCCGCAAAGACGCCGCTGCAAGCTGTGCCGCAACGGGTGCAGCGGCCGGCGTCGGTGAGATTCCACTCCATCAAGACATACCAATCCCGGGCGATGACCGTCTGCCCGCACTCGTGACAGATGGTGCTGCCGCCCTCGAGGTCGTGCACGTTGCCCGTGTACGCGTAGCGCACGCCGTTTCTCAGCGCGATCTGGCGTGCCCGGGTCAGAGTGGCAGCGGGGGTAGGAGCTACGTCCGTCATCTTGTAGTCGGGGTGGAATGCCGTGAAGTGGAGCGGAACATCGGATCCAAGATTCGCGACCACCCACTGCGCCAACTCCTCGATCTCCTGGTCGGAGTCGTTCTGCCCGGGAATCAGCAACGTCGTGATCTCGAACCAGACCTGGGTCTCGTGCTTCAGGTAGACGAGCGTGTCGAGTACCGGCTGCAGGTGCCCCTTGGTAATCCCCCAGTAGAAATCCTCAGTGAACGCTTTGAGATCGACGTTGGCCGCATCCATATAACGGTAGAACTCGCGCCGTGGCTCGTCGCAAACATAGCCCGCAGTTACCGCGACAGACTTGATGTCTCGTTCGTGGCAGGCCTGCGCCACGTCGATGGCATACTCGTGAAAGATCACCGGATCGTTGTAGGTGAAGGCGACGCTGCGGCAGCCAAGACGGGTCGCCGTCTCCGCTAGCGCCTCTGGCGAAGCGGCGTCGGCCAGCGTGTCGATCTCGCGCGACTTGCTGATGTCCCAGTTCTGGCAGAACTTGCAGGCCAGGTTGCAGCCGGCGGTGCCGAAGGAAAGAACGGGCGTGCCCGGGTAAAAGTGGTTGAGCGGCTTCTTCTCGATGGGATCGACGCAAAAGCCGCTCGAGCGCCCATAAGTGGTGAGCACGATCTGATCGTCCTGGCGCATGCGGACGAAGCACATCCCACGCTGCCCCTCCCGCAACTTGCAGTACCGTGGGCAGACATCACACTGAACACGCCCGTCTTCGAGCGCGTGCCAGTATTTCGTCGATACGACCGAACCCGCGACGTCTGGCATGTTCTTGATCGCCCCCCCGATCCCGTGCTCGGCACGGGGTTGCGGCCCCAAGGCCCCGGTCGATGTGTACCCCGTACAATTAATAACGGTCGGGCGATCGCTGCCAGAAGGACGGTAGAGTTCGGTAGACGGTAGGCGGTAGGCGGTATGCGAGCCATCGGGCCTGGCGCAGAAGGGTGGTGGCCAGAATGGCGATCAGGCCCACAAGGCAGAGCCACGCGAACAGGTCGCCAATCACCCCATAAACGGTGCCGACCGCCACCGCGGATACGTACGTAACGATCGCGTCTTCGGTGTAATCCGCGAGGCCGACGACGCGACCCTGAGGGTCCGTCGCGATCGAACGGCCACCGCTGGTGGGGCGCAGGAGAGCAAAGCCGTTCTCGATTGCTCTGAGAATCGACATGTCGGCATGAAGCGGCGTGATCGCGCGCCAATCCGCCGACGGTCCGACCACCAGCCCGATGCGCTGCCGACTCGCCTGGCGCATTAGGGCGGGGAAGTCGAGATCGTGACAGATCACGGCGCCGACACGTCCGTAAGCGGTCTCCAGGACCCGAATTTCACCGCCGCCTTTCTCTACGAACGGAGACTCGGCGCCAACGATCGGGTGAGCCTTGTGATAGTCCCAGGCGATCTCGCCCCGCGCATTCACCGCCGTCACCTTGTTTGCCAACGGTGGCTGCTCGTCCGGATACCACACGCCGTAACCCAGGATCAAGTCCACATCTTCTTCGGCGGCGAGCTGCTGGGCGGCGGCCAGAAGAGCGGGCTCGTCACGCGCGAGGACGCGTGCCCCCGTCTCCGACCAGGCCACCAACCGGGCGCCGGCTTGGGCCTCGCGGCGGCTCCGGGCTAGAAGATCGAGATTGAGACGCTCGGCGATGGCAGCCAACCGGTCCAGATCGTCGGGCTCGAGCTGCTCGCCCTGGCGTACAGGCACCAGCGCCGATTCGAGTTCGCGCGCAAGACTCGGATCCGGAACGATGCCGGCCACACGGATGGCCTCACCCTCGACAGCTGATCCGGCCAATCGTATCTGGCCGAAGACGAGGGCGGCGACCAGTGTGAGCGCGTAGGGAGCCGCCAACCGTGGTTGCGTCCGCGAATCGGTGCCGGCACGCAGGATCGCCGCCGCGGTTGCGGAGAACCAGGTCATCAGGAAGGAGACGCCGCCGGTACCCGCGAGCGAGGCCACCTGCAGTAAAGAAAGGTGGTCTGGCTGCGTGTAGGCGAGGGAGAACCAGCTGCCGTAGGGGGTGATCCAGCGGTGGAAGACGAACTCGATGCCGACCCAGGCGAGCGGAAAAGTCAGTGTGGAAGCGAAAGCCGGCAGCCGCGGAACGATCACCCGGTGGATCGCGAACGGTAGGAAGTAGACGAGGGCGTAGGTTCCGGCGATGATGTAGTAGAGCACGCCGGGCGCGGGAATCAGGCCACGCCACGCGATGAAGTTGACCAGGACGTAAAGGACAAAGGCGAGGGCGACGCCAGCCACCGCTCGAGAGCGCTCGAGGAAGACCAGCCAGCCGATCGGGGCCAGCCACGCGGCCAGTGGGAGGATCCAGCGGCCGTTCGCCACCAACAGCAATGCGAGGCCGACAGCGAGCCAAGCGAAGCGGCTCGCATGCTTGCCGGGATTCCCGCTTGGCGCGCGCGCCCACGAGCGATTCTCCACGCCACTCATCACCGCGATCCGAACAGGGGCGGTGGTCGCGAAAGAAACCTGGCCGACTAGGGCCCGCCGGCCGCCCGGCGACGTGCGCTGAGGCCGGCGCCCACCAGTACACCGACGGCGCCCAGGATTGGGTTGAGCAGGGCGATCCAGACGGGCTGCTCCGCCCGCTGCATGGCCTCCATCGGCCCGACGCTCTCGGTGCGCACCTGGGGCACAGCTTCACCCGACTTCGTGATCACCGGCACGGCCAGGATGAGCCCGAGTGCCAGAACGACGACGGCCAGCGCTTTCGGTGCGTTGCCCCCCTTTGCGATCTTGGCGCAAACGAGCCCGCCGATGACCGCGGCGATGAAGCCCAGCACGATGCTGACGACTATCCACAGACCCGACACCTCGTAGGCGCCGGCGCGGAAGGCGTTATCGACGCCCATCGCAAGAAACGCCAGGCTGAAGCTGACGAAAACGACCGCGAACATCGTTACGTAGCCGACGATCACAGCGGCAACCGCTCTGCCCATGTGCCCTCCATCTTTGTCGGAACCCGAAGGTGAAGAGAAGAAGATGGGCGTGCTCGCCAAGGCTGGGCAAGCCGTTCAGCGGCGGCCGACGGGCCAGTCGCCACTGACCCCTCCTTGGAGCTGTCTGCAGGTCATCGGGACCTGCGATCCACTGGTCCTCGATGCCGAGAGTCGTCGGCGAGTTCCCGACAACTCCGGCCCAGAGATCTGCCCGGCTTTGTCGGGTTCAGGCGCCGGCAAGCGTGGCGAGGAAGACCGTCGAATAGCTCAGGTGGTGTAGCAGGACGAGATAGTAGATGAAGAAGGCCGCGAAGATAGCGATGACGGCAAAGGCCCGTTGTCGGCGCAGCCAGAGAAAGATGGCCCCCAGCGAAACGAGCCCGAGCTTGGCGAGCACAAAGGCGAGGGGTCGCTCGCTCACAAGGTCTCTGAGCAAAGCGTTCGCCTCTTCCGCCAATCCGAGGCGAACCCACCAGAGAGTGAAAATGGCGTCGAGAAGGTTGAGAACGACCACGGCTTTGACGATTCCCTGCAGCCAGCCGTAGTGCTGGGGGGTGCCGATCAGCGGATCGAGATTGATGACCGCCGGTCCGCGTAGAAGATTCCGCAGGGTCATCACGATTGCACGAAGCTCGGGTGCTGGGTCTGTCGAGTGCTCTCGTATTATGGCTTCTGCACGATTTGAACCCGGCGCCTCAGAGTCTCTAAGTCTCCCTATAACATATACTTGTAACGTCGACTGTCCGGGCGGTGCCGTGGGGATGGGCGCAACGGTGTTGCGAGGGGTCGTCGCTTTTCGTCGACGCCGCGCCGGGCGCGAGCGCGAAAGCATTCGGCGTTGACGCGGTGGCCCCGCAAGGAGCAACTTGCTCGGGCGCGTTGTCGCGCACCGGAGAGAGGGCGCTCATGCTCCACCTCACCAACGGAGATCAAGCGGCGCGGCGGATCGCTGTGGCGGGCATCGAGGGCACCATCGTCTCCTGGAACGACGTCCTGCATGAGGGGCCGGTGCCTACCGGCCTCGATCTGGACGAGTTGCGACATGTGCGGGCCCGCTTTATCGCCGACCAAGGCTGGGGCGAGTTCGATGAGGTACTGGCGGAGCTGACCGAACGCGATAAGGCGCTTCAGGGGTTTCAGCGGCACGACGAGGTCGTCCTCTGGTTCGAGCACGATCTCTACGACCAGCTGCAACAGTTACAGATTCTCGATTGGCTCGCTACCAGGGGGCTCGGGCCGACCCGGGTTAGTCTGGTGAGCGCGAACGACTACCTGGGGCCGATGGAAATGCAACGGCTACGCGAGCTTCACGCAGGCCGCGAGCAGGTGAGCGAAGCGCAGCTCGCGGTCGGCCGGCGGGCCTGGGGCGCGTTTCGCGCGTCCGACCCGACCGAAGTCGAACGGCTGCTGGACGGGGATCAATCGGCGCTGCCGTTCGTAGAGGCGGCTTTGCGTCGGCATCTGGAAGAGTTCCCTGACGCGCGTACCGGTCTCTCGCGCTCCGAGCGACAGGCGCTGGAGGCTTTCAGCCACGGCGCGATCACTCTGGCGAAGGCTTTTCCGGCGGCGCATCGTGAGCGAGAGGATCCTGTGTTCCTTGGTGACACGGTGTTCTTGCTTTACCTGGTGAGGTTGAGCCGCGGCGCGGAGCCTTTGATCGTGTTGCAAGACGGAGGACAGCTGGAAGCTCCCGCGATCGGAAGGGAGAGACCGGCGTTTTGGAATCGACGGGCCGTCCTCACCGAGGCTGGCGTCGCCGTGCTATCGGGACGACGCGATTGGCTCGGGATGCAGCCCATCGATCGCTGGCTTGGCGGGACGCACTTGCGCTCCAATGGGCCCATCTGGCGCTGGAACGCGGCGCGGCGGCGGCTCGAGTCGTCATCCGGGACGTGAGACATGCACGGGCGTAGTGCGAAGCGAGGCGGAAGCCGACCACCGGGAAACGCGAGCGAGACACGATCGTGAGCGCCCAAAGAGAGCTGACCGTCCTCAAGATCATCTTCCTGCTGGAGTTCATGGCCTTGCTCATCGGCCTGGCAATGCCCATCACCCCGAGCAAGACGGGAGGAGATTTTAGCTTCGCCGATTGGTTCTTTGAGAATCCCTCCTATCTGCAGGAAGTGCTCGTCTACTTCATTCTGACCAACCTGCTCCTCGGCCTGCTTGGATTGGTAGCGCTGCTGCTCGTGCGAGTGGAAAATCGGCGCCGCGGAGCCTGACGGTGAAATCGCTGGCGCCGGGAACAGGAGGTGGGAGGGGGAACGCGGCCGACGCCTACGCTCTCGACTGCGTAAAGGAGGAGAAGTGAGAAAGAGAGCGCACTGGTTATTATCGATATGCGCTGTGCTCACAGTCTGGACGCGGCCTGCCGCTTGGGCGCAGCAGAGTGAGGTTCAGCCCCAGCACGACGAGGAGACAATCATCGAGGCGTGCGCGGGGCCCGAGCATCGTCAGTTCGATTTTTGGGTGGGCGAGTGGGAGGTGAGCGACGCGGCGGGACAGCTGGCCGGCACGAATGAGATCGCCCGAGTCGCCAACGGCTGCGGGCTCAGTGAATACTGGCGTGGGGCCGGAGGGAGAAACGGGACCAGCCTCAACTGGTACGATCCGGGAAGCCGCCAGTGGCATCAGGTCTGGGTTGGGCTCGGTTTGTATATACACCTGAGGGGCGGTCTAAAAGGGGACCGGATGGTGCTTGCCGGAGAGCGGGTGACGCCCGAGGGCACGGTCATAGACCGGATCAGCTGGATGCCGCTGGAGCCCGGCCGCGTCCGCCAGCTTTGGGAGGTCTCGCGGGATGGCGGGAAAAACTGGCAGGTCGTCTTCGACGGCACCTACAAGAAGCGTTGAGACGCGACGCTCCGTTGGATACCGCAATTGAGTGGCTCTTCTATATTAGAAGTCTAACGAGTCGAATCTTCCGGACACCCCGGGCCCGGAAACCCTTGCGGGTTTCTTGACGTGAGCGGGCTCGGCGCACACGACGAGAGAGCATGGTAGAGAAGGCAAGGGAAGCAACGCGTCGGGTCACGTTGAGCTGTCAGTTCTGCTTGACGCTCAACCGTGTTGACGTTGGCAAGGTCAACCACAGTCCCAAATGCGGCAGTTGTGGCAAACCGATATTGCTCGATCGGCCGATCAGGGTGACTGACGATGATTTTCAACATGTCATAGGCAAGTCGGAAATCCCGGTGATGGTCGACTTTTACGCCGACTGGTGTGCCCCCTGCAAGATCATGGCTCCGGTTCTCGATGAGTTCGCCCATCAGCATATCGGCGAGATCCTGGTGGTGAAGTTGGACACCGACCGGAACCCGGACACGGCCGAGAAATATGGGATTCGCGGGATCCCGACGATGATTGTCTTTAGGAAGGGCGTCGAGGTGGCGCGGCGCACCGGGGCCGTCCCGCGGGACGAGCTGGAAAAGCTCTTGGCCGCGGCCTGAATCGGATCGTTTCAGACACGAGCCAGTCGAGCTGGGCGGCGCGTCGCCGATCCGGCTCGGCTCGTCTTTTTCTTAGACACCACCTTAGCAACCGAGGGGGCCGGTCGATGAGCCGTGATACGATTCTCGGGGCGGTCAGCCTACTGGTGCTGCTGTCGGCCCGCCCGATCTTCGCCCAAGAGAGGCCCGCCGGGCAGGACTCGATACGGCGGGCGCTAATCGATGCGATCTTCCTTAGCGTCGACAAGCCCGAGTCGCCGGGTTGCGCAGTCTCGGTGATGCGGGAGGGGGAGATCGTGTACGAGCGCGGCTACGGGACAGCGAATCTCGAGTACGACATTCCAATCACGCCAACGTCGATCTTTCACGTCGCTTCAGTCTCGAAGCAGTTCACGGCCATGGCGGTCTCACTGCTCGCCGCAGAGGGGAAGCTGTCTTGGGACGACGATATCCGGGTCTACGTGCCGGAAGTTCCAGACTTCGGGGTACCGATCACGCTTCGCCACCTGGCCCACCACACCAGTGGGCTGCGGGACCAGTGGGAGCTGCTGTCGATGGCGGGGTGGCGCTGGGAGGCCGATGTGGTACGGCAGGAGGACGTGCTGGACATCACATCGCGCCAGAAAGCGCTGAACTTCATGCCGGGCGAGGAATACCTCTACAGTAACACCGGCTATACTCTGCTCGCCGTCGTGGTGGAACGTGTCACAGGAAAGACGCTTCGAGAGTTTGCGGACGAGAGGATCTTCAGACCTCTGGAGATGCGCGATACGCACTTTCACGACGATCACCAGATGATCGTGAAGAACCGCGCCTACGCCTACGCTCCTGACGCGGCACAAGGCCTCAAGATCAGCATCCCCGACTTCGCCATCGTCGGCGCGTCGAGCCTCTTCACAACGGCCCGGGATCTAGCACGTTGGGACCGGAACTTCTACAGCGGCGAAGTGGGAGGCCCGGCGGTGCTGGAGGAGCTGCAGGCGAGAGGGGTCCTAGGCAGCGGAGAGTCGATCGATTATGCCCTGGGCCTCAGTCACGGTTGGTATCGCGGGGCGCGGACGGTTGGACACGGGGGCGCCGACGCGGGGTATCGCAGCAACTTCGTGCGTTTCCCCGATCAGAAGTTCTCGGTGGCGGTTTTGTGCAACTACCCTTCGAGCGCGCCTGGGCGCAAGGCTCAGGAGATCGCTGACATCTATCTAGCAAGCGCGTTAGCCAAGAACACCGATAAGGACGAGCCGACGCCTTCGCCAGCCAAGCTGTCCGAAGCTCAGCTCCGTCGGTACGAGGGTTTCTATGTCGCGCCGCACACCGATATTCCCGTTCACGTGCGTGAGCGTGTCGGACGTCTGTTTATGGGCCGCTTCGACCCGGAAGAGCTGATTCCGCTGGGCGACGGGCGTTTTAGGGAGAAGGGCACGGACCGGGTTGTCCGTTTTGAGCAGGTTGGATCGTCAGGCGTGATGCGGGTCAGCGTACCGGAAGGTTCCTCGCGACGTTATACACGGGCCGAGCCTCCCGATACGTCAGAGGCCGCTCTGGCTGAGTACGCGGGCGACTACTACAGCGCCGAACTTGGCGCCGCGTACGCCGTCCGTCGGAACGGCCACGGCGTGGCGCTCTGGAACCGGAAGCACGGCCTCATACCGCTTCGCCCGACGCACCGGGCTGGTTTCTCGTCGGAGTCTTACTCGCTGACTCTCAGCCGTGACCCGCAGGGGCGGGTGAATGGTTTCACCCTCAGCAGCCCACGCGTGCGTAAAGTGCGTTTTCAGAGGGCGAGTTGATTGGACAGGATGCCAGCGGACCCACATGTGAAGAGGTTGATCGAGCGCCTCGAGCTTCGGCCTCACCCCGAGGGCGGCTACTATCGTGAGGTGTTTCGCTCACAGGCGCTGGTCGTCCCGGCCGATGGTCGCGATGTGCGGCGGGCGCTGACAACGATCTACTTCTTGCTTTCAGCCGGTAACCCCAGCCGTCTACACCGGCTGCGCTCGGATGAGGTGTGGCATTTTCATGAGGGCGATCCGCTGGAGCTGATCTGGCTCGACCGCGCCACGCTCGAGTGCCACCGTGTTCTCTTGGGCGCGGTCGCCGAGAACCGGCGGCCGGTCGCCGTCGTGCCGGCCGGGTCCTGGCAGGCGGCGCGGACCGCGGGAGCGTACTCGCTGGTCGGGTGCACGGTGGGCCCGGGGTTCGAGTTCGAGGATTTCCGGCTCCTATCCGGGCTACCGAGTGAAGCGGCCACGCTGCTCGAGCGGCACCCGGATCTTTCCGATCTGCTCTGAACCCCGACCGACCTGAGAGACGGCAATGAGCTTTCCTCGGCGTTCTGATGGAGTGCGTCCGGTCGGGGCGACGTTGTTCGAAACAGCGGACCGCTCGCCCTGGCGGCGGCGGCACCTACCGGTGCTCGTCACTTTGGCGGTTGGCCTGGCGGTCAGTTTCGCGGCTTTCCTCGCGCTATCCGGCCGTTATCGGGAGCGGCAGCAACTGGCCTTCCCAAAACGAGTCACTGAGATCGTGGGCGCGCTGGAGGTCGGGTTGGACTTGCCGGTCGAGGTGCTGCGCTCGGTACCCGCGCTTTTCGAGGCGTCCGAGGATGTCTCGCGGCAGGAATTTCGGGCCTTCACGGCCGGCGCCTTGGAGCGCTACCCGGGGATCTATGCGCTCGAGTGGCTGCCGTTGGTGCCATCCGCCGAGCGAGCGAGCTATGAAGCTGAGGCGCGAAGGGATGGCCTCGGGAACTTCGAGTTCAAGGAATCCCGGGGGGGCGGCCAAATGGTGCGCGCGGCAGAGCGGCCGTTCTACCTGCCGATCTACTATATGGAGCCGCCCAACGAGATCGCCCTCGGTTTCGATGTCGCGTCGGAGCCGGATCGACTGGCTCCGGCCGAGAGGGCCGCGCTGACCGGTGAGAGCGTAGCCTCGCCGCGCATCCATTTGGTCGAAGACGACCCGAGCGTCTACTCGATCGCCGTCTTTCATCCGGTGTACCGGCGCGGTGCGCCCCTCGACCGACCTGAGAGCCGGCGGGCAGCGCTGCGTGGCGTGGCCGCCGAGGTGTTTCGCCTGGCCCCCATGGTCGAGAGGGCGTTGCGGACCATCGATACCACGGGAGTCGCTCTGGTGTTGCTGGACGCGTCGGCGCCCGCCGGGATGCAAACTCTCTATGAAAGCCAGCCGGGCGCATCCTCTCGGAACGCGGGCAGAGATTTCCTCCGTCACGAGCTGCAGTTTCCGTTCGCGGATCGCCGCTGGTCCCTCATCGCCAGAGATCACCCGGGTGATGGCGGCCGGGGAGTCACGGCGTGGGCGACCCTGGCCGTGGGCTCGCTGGTCAGCTTGCTGCTCGCCGCGGGATTAGCCGTCTCGCGGGTGATTCGCCGACTGCACCGGCAGATGGAAGCCGCTCTCGAGCTCGGCCAATACACTTTGACCGAGAAGCTGGGCGAGGGCGCGATGGGAGTCGTGTACAAGGCGCGTCACGCGATGCTACGGCGTCCGACGGCAATCAAGCTCTTGCCGCCGGGTGCCGGCGGCGAAGAGCGCCTCGCACGATTCGAGCGTGAGGTTCAGATGACCAGCCGCCTCACTCACCCGAACACCGTCGTCATCTACGATTACGGAAGAACGGAGCGTGGACTGCTGTACTATGCCATGGAGTACATCGACGGCATCAGCCTCGAGGCGCTCGTCACGACCCACGGTCCGCTGCCCGCCGCACGAGTGGTGTCGTTGCTGAAGCAGGTGTGCGGGGCTCTGTCAGAGGCTCATGAAGCCGGGCTGATACACCGCGACGTGAAACCTGGCAACTTGATGGTCTGCATTCAGGGCGGCACGGCCGATTTCCTCAAGGTGCTGGATTTCGGACTCGTGAAGGAGCTGGGCGACGAGACAGCGGACCTATCATGGCCGGGCGCCGTGATGGGGACGCCGTTATACATGTCGCCGGAAGCGATCCGTTCGCCCGACAGCATCGATGCCCGCTCTGACCTCTACGCTGTGGGCGCGGTGGGCTACTTCCTTCTGACCGGCCGCCCGGTGTTCGAGTCCGACAACATCGTCGATATCTGCCGCCAGCACCTGTATGATGAGCCCGTTCCCCCCTCTCAACGCACCGAGCTCGACGTGCCGGCTTCGCTGGAAGCGGTCATCCTGCAGTGTTTGCGCAAGGAACCCGAGCGGCGCTTTCCCTCCGCCCGCAACCTGCAAGAAGCGCTGGACGCATGCGATCTGCCCCGATGGACGCAAGCGGAGGCGCGGCGCTGGTGGGAGCTGCACGAGCCGCTGCGCCTAAGCAGTGATTCGCAGGCGCGCCGGGTAGCCAGCTGACCTGTCGGCGGCGCCTGTGGCGCTGGAACCGTTGGGAGCGGCTTGCATCGGCAGGCAACGGGGCCTAGCCTGACAGCCTCGGGGATGCTGCTCTTCAAGTTGGGCTTCGACCCGCTCGACAGCCGAGCCGGAACGTCGCGAAGCAGGATGATCCATGTGTCGTGGTCTGTTGTACATCGCCCTGACCGTCGCGGCGTCCGGGTGGCCGTTTCGCCTCGAGGCGCAGCCGCCGCCCACCGCTCCTAGACGAACGGCAACGGGGTCGCCGTGGGTTTACCGGGTACAGCAGCTCGCTGATCGCCCGCCACCGAACCGCCTGACGGCCAGTTATGACTACTTCGATTTCGATGCGGACTTCGACTCGTGGCACCTGCTGTCGGCGTGGTACGAGCGTAGGGGCGGGTCGGGGTCGCTGATCGGGCGGGTCAACTATGCGAATCGCTTCGATAGATCGGCGGTTCAGTTTGAGTTAGAGTCGTGGCCGATCTTCTCGCGCCAGTTCTACGCCTACCTGAACGCGGGCTACTCGCCCTCGAGCTCGTACCCCGAGTGGCGTTTTGGCGGTGAGTTGTACGGCAACATCCCAGGAGCGTGGGAGGCATCGGCCGGGTTCCGGCTGCTGTTGTTCGATGACGAGGACGTGCCGATGCTGGCAGGCTCTCTGGGCAAATACTACGGGAATTACTGGACGTCTTTACGCCCCTTCCTGGTATTCGAGGATGGAGGTGACCTGAACTTGACCCTCGTGTTGGTCACGCGCCGTTACTTCATCGACGCCGACAATTACGTCTCCGTGCTCGTCGCCTATGGCGAGGGGCCGAGCGAGGGCGTCACGGAGGCGGAACTCGATCGGCTGGATGACGTCAAGCTGGAGCTCGGAGGCAAACATCCGCTGGGCGCTGAGATCAGCTGGAGCTGGACAGCATCGTTCGAGCGCGAGGAGCTGAGTGGTGATCGGGTCCGCAACCGTTTCGGTCTCGGGGTCGGATTCGAGCGGCGATTCTAGTTTGTCCGTGGCACCTGCGGCAGCGCGCGACACCATGCCCTCTTATGCTGCGACAGAGCGTGCCTCACTCGGTCGCGAACCCCTTCCTTTCCTGCTGACCCCAACCCCGTTTTCCCCGGGCGACTGACCAGACCCCCTTGATCCGCCACAGTGAATTGAGCTGCCGGTAGCCGAGGTTCTCGATCAAGGCGAGCCAGAATAGGCGCGCCAGGTCGCCGGTACGGTGGTAGCGCCGGAACGTCAGCTCTTCCAACCCGATCGCCGCCACTGACAACGCGATTCCAAAGGCGATGGCGAGGGCGAGAAAGGCAAGCACGTAGGGAAGCGAGGCGAAGCCCAGCAGAATAGTCACGGCGAAGGCGACATATCCTGCAACCTCGATCAAGGGCCCCAGCATTTCCAGGAAGAAGTAGTAGGGAAAGGAAAGGAGGCCCACGGCTCCAAAGCGAGGGTTGAGCAACATTCGACGGTGGCGGGTCAGTGTTTCGACCAGGCCCCGCTGCCAACGGTCGCGCTGGCGGCCCAGTACTCTCAGGCTTTCGGGGCACTCGGTCCAGGCGACGGGATCGGCGATATAGACGATTTGGTAGGGCGTTCCGGCTTCACGACAGTGCCGGTGCAGCCGCACGGTGAGCTCGATGTCTTCGCCGATCGTGTCGGTGGCGAAGCCGCCGGCGTCCACCACGACGGAGCGACGGAATAGCCCGAAGGCGCCCGAGATGATCAGCGTGGCGTTGACCTCGGCCCAGCCGACGCGCCCCGAGTGGAAAGCTCGGAGGTACTCGAGCACCTGAAAACGGGCCAGCAGGTTACGGGGCATGCGTACGTCCTGTACCCGGCCGTGGCGCACCGTGGTGCCGTTGACGATGCGGACGATGCCGCCGGCGGCCACGGTTCGGGCGTCCTCGAGGAAGGGGCGGCTGACGCGCATCAGCGCCTCTGGCTCGAGCAGGCTGTCCGAATCGATGACGCAGAAGAGGGGCGTGCGGACGACGTTGAGCCCGGCGTTGATGGCGTCCGCCTTACGCCCGTTCTCCTTGTCCACCACCCAGAAGTTAGGGTAGCGCTTACTTCGGTAGGTTGCGCGGATGAGGGCGGTGGGAATGTTGGCTGAGGGGAATCTAGCCGCCGGCTGCAGCTCGAAGGCGGTGATCAGGCGGGCGAGCGTTTGGTCAGTGGACCCGTCGTTGACGATCACGACCTCGTAATCCGGGTATTCCAGCGTCAATAGCGAGCGTGCGACTTCCTCTATCGTGGCTTGCTCGTTGTAAGCCGGCGCGACGATCGTCACCGGCAGCGCGGCGCCCGAGCGGATCAATTCATTGACGTCCACCGTCTTCAAGCGGAGCGCATAGCGGCGCAAGGACCGAAATGCCGCCAGGCTGGTGAAGAGATACGTCGAGTTCAGAACGACGAAGTAGACGAGCACCAGCAGATTGAGCGTGACTAACAGGATCCAACCGAACTCACCCATCACCGCTCCTGTTCCCAGAGCACTTCACGTGCGGCGATCGCTCGCGGATGATCGGTAGCCTCGAGCAGCGCAAGCATGTCGGTCTTGCCTAGCGCTTTGAGTCCCTGGGCCGCGTGGATGGCCACCCAGTTGGACTCGTCGTCCAGAGCCGAGCGGATCCGGTAGACGTCCTCCGGCGTGCCCAGTCGAGCGAGAGTAGTCACGGCCTGCGCGCGAATGGCGGGTTGGGGTGAAGTGGTCAACGCGCGGACGGCCAGCAGCTGATCGGGACCGCCGACTTTCTCAACGAGTTTCAAGGAGGCGACGATCAGATCGATCTGGCTCTCGGTTTCCAGGGTACGAGCCGCAATCCCGGCAGAGCGCGCGTCGTTGAGGTTGGTCAGCGTGACCGCCAGCACGGCGCGTACTCGGGCGGGACGCTTGGGGTCTCCGTAGGCTGCCCGCAGCGCCTGGAGCGATTCGCTACCCATGTTGGCGAGCATCGCCGCCAAATAGCGGCTGCTCCAGAACTCAAACCGCTCCAGGGCGCGGAGGAGGCTCTCAGCGTAGGCCACGTCGTAGTGTCGTGCCAGCGCCTGAAAGGCGTTCATCGCCAC
>JABAOH010125433.1_pt2 | contig 16005 bp, 22 predicted proteins | sample 7062181 | NCBI WGS metagenome assembly JABAOH01 (sample SAMN14538630, study PRJNA623070) | marine sediment metagenome | biome: marine biome [ENVO:00000428]; feature: marine pelagic biome [ENVO:01000023]; material: deep marine sediment [ENVO:00002113]; isolation source: pool of 5 deep marine...
AACTAAATTCTTTGAATGAATGTTAGCACTAGTAAATTTTTTCTCCTTTGTTATATAGCACAAAAACTACGATAACTCATGAAAAAAATTCTTCATATAAAAAAGGAGGTGAAAGTATGACAGTTGAACCAGATAAGCAGGGAACAAAAAAGTCTCCAATTGAGTTACATTTTGATGAATTTTGTCAGGCAATAGTTAAGAAATTACCAAATGTGGATACAGAGCTCGTTATTAGAACACTTCTCCTAGAGGCAAGCTTAAAGGAAGACCATCCATCAAGATCCAAACCACACTTGAATCTATATGTCTATTATAAAGATGGAATAGACCTTGATGAGAAATCACATGAAAGTCGTGATAAATATCCAATACAAATTGCAGTAAGTAGATGGAATGATGGGTTAGTCATGTCAGGGTTAGTAAATATGAAAAACTTAGAAACTATAGCTTCGGATCCTGACGTTGTTAAAATCACAGGAAAGGCATCAGCAGCGATGTACTAGTTTTTTATTTTTTATTATTTAAGACCAAGTTACTATTGGCCCGCTATTTTTGGAAAATGCTAAAAATAATCCAAGTGTTATTCTTTTTAGTTTGCCCTCGATTGGCAGAATTTCATGAAAAAAATTTGGATTTATAATCACTAATTCCCCTTGCTTTGGTTTTATGGTAACATGCTCTTTGCAATTTTGAAGAACGTTTCTTGAATAGCCAAATTCTATATTTCGAAAATGTTCATCAGATTTTTTCCAGGATCTGTGATAAATTATAAGCTGGCCACCCTTTTCTGGAGGTTGCAAAAATAGTACGGCGGATAGTTGTGTAGTAAATTTTGATACTAAAAAGTTGGGTGCCTCAAATTTTACATTATCTCTATGAAGTGTGTTTACAACATCGTTTCCATGAATTCGAATTACCCCACAAGCATATTTTCCATCTTTCTCTTTAGCCACAGTAACTTTTTTTTGTGGGCAGACATCTGAAAAAAGTCTGTGGATCTTTTTGCGTGGATCATCTAATTCGTGAAAAATGCTTCTAAGTATACTCCTAGCTTTTTCAGCTTGAAAAAAATACTCTGATTTTTGAGTAATATATCGAATTAATGAAACACCTATTTTTCTAACATCTTTGTTTATCGAGTTTTGAAAATTTGAAATTCGTTTAACTATAGTTTTACAAGATTTTTCATCATAAAAATTTTGAATTATAAATGCGGGGCAATCTCCACAAGTTAATCTTTCAAGATTAATCTCATCTTTGCATTTATTGTAGTCAATTATCTGAGGAGTCCAAGTTTTTGGCACTTAATACCCACCCTGTCCTGAATGTGAGACAAATCCAACCACGTTTCCCTCACCATCTCTTTGATCAATTTCTAATTTTACAAACATGTCACCCAAGTTTTGTTCTAAAACTTCTTTAGTGCATTGTAGAGGGTCAGCTGGGATGGTTACAATATCAGTACCAGTAAACTTGATTTTCTCAATATCTGAATAGGAGTTTTTATTTCCATCTTTTCTGTGGGTTACATTTAATTCAAAAATATTATTTGAGATAATTTTTCCCACATTTCCCCATATGATATCAGTCATTTTTTCTCCAAATCTTTTTGGTCTAAGGCCTTTTTGATAATTCCGGTGGTATTGCGAATGGTTACAGAGGAAACACCAGAGGTACCAGATAGTTTTGCCTGAGTTATACTATGATTATTTTTAATGCATGCCAGGTATAATGAAGCAGTAGCAAATGCTACTGGGTTCTTGCCTTCAGTTATTCCACTCTTTCGAGATTCTTCCAAAATATCGATAGCATCTCGTATAATTTTTTCTTTCATTTTTAAGCTATTTCCAATTCTATTAATGAAACTAGATGTGTCATATTGTCCCAAGGTCAAGTTAAGATTTCTTACTAGCAATCTCAAAGTTCTTGAAATAGTAGATCTTCTAATATTGCCTGCTTTTGCCATATCATCTAAACTTCTTGGAGTGTTTGACTCTCTGCAAGCAGCATAAAGCGATGCTACAATTAGAGGACCTGTACTTCTACCCTTAACCAATCCCATTGATTGAGCTCGTCTGTAAAAGTAAGCTGCTTTTTCACTGACACTCTCCGGAATACCCAATTTGGTCTGAAGCCCATGAAGCAAGGTAAATGCTGCTCCTAAATTGCGTGTCTTTGATTCTGACTTGGTTCTTTTATCCCATATTCTTAATCGTGAAAATGTTGCCTTTGCTCTTCCAGAAATTACATTTCCAGAAGAATCTTTGTTCGCGCCCATAACAGTAAAGAGTCCTTTGTCATGCATTGTCAATGTAATAGAAGGTCCAGTCCTGGAAGTGGAATTTGCTGTGGTATGATCAAAATATTGCTCTTCATGTTGCTGGTCTGGAATTTTTTCTAGGATAATCACTCCGCAGTGCCCACAAAATATCTCTCCTCTTTCCATGTCAGTAATCTTTGTGTGCTCCTCACAAGATAACTGCTTTCTTGAGAATGAATTTTTTTTTCTTGCCATAAACTAAGTTATTAATCACTGAATAAAAGAGAAGCAGAATTTTTTGCATAGTGGTAAAAAAAATCTTTAAAAAATTAGCACTATAAAAAATGTTAGCATCATTTCTTAAATATAGTAAAATGATAGCCACTTCATGGCAGAAGAACAAGAATGGGCTAACTTGCTTGCAGAAGTTTTTGATAAACTTACTGAAAAGCACGCGTCTATAACTTACAACTTTGATAAACTTGAGATGTCAGGCAAAGTTGAAAGAGGTGGAAAGCAAGTTCCTACGGGAACAGTAACCCTCACGGGAAAGCTAACCATAACCACAAAGTAGGTTGGAGAGAATATGAAGAAATCAAACCTCCCAGCTAATTTTTTAATTTCTCTCAATAAAGGAGGTGTCGAAATTGATTGCGACAATAAACCGGCAATTAATTTTTCCTCAAAAAATGATATCAGGACAATTGATGTGTTAGATATTCCTTTGAGTCTGACTAAAAAACCAGGTATTTTCAAGCAATTAAGTGAGGCAAAAAATTTGGCAAAGAGGCTTAGAGAGGAAAAAGTTACTTTGGATGTTAGATTCAAAGGCGATTTAGTACTCAGATTAGGTGAAAAAGCTAATCCAAAATTAGTCCGAATTGTTACATTAAGTAAAAATATAGAAATTTCAGATCTTAAAAAATTAAAGTCGCTTCAAAAAATAATTTGAAGAATAATAGAAATACTAAACAATTTAGAATTTTATTTTTGAGATTTTATGAAGTCAACGATTGAGAGTATTTTTCCCATTTCAGCGAGGCGCCCATAACTTTTTGTTTTAGATTTTTCCAGGGGGTCATTATTCATACTGATAAAAAGCATGTCACCATTACCTAGTGGGACTGTGATTCTTTTGATTTTTTCATATGATGCTACCGTAAAAAGCCCTGAACCAACATGGTCAGTAATTCTGAAATTTTCTTTCCAAGCTTCAAGTGCTCGTAAAATTGTCTGTTTGGTCTCTTCAATAGGAACTATATTCTTAATTCCTTTTCTTTGGCTCTGCCAGAGTACCTCTCCTTTTTCATTAGATATTGCGGCAAATCTAATTAGCTCGTTAAAATCCATGAGCATATTTAGCAATTTTTCGTATTTTTCCATATGAAATATCAAGCGTCTGTATTAATAAAATATTCTAAATTAGATTTTTTGAGATTCTCTGATTAGAAAGAGAATTTTATTCAAATGTATTTACAAAATCTACAATAGACATAATTTTTCCCATCTCTACTAATCTTCCGTAACTTTTTGTTTTCGTCTTTTTTAAAGGCTCATTTTCTACACTTACTAACAAAAGATGGAATGCATCAATGGGTATTGTAATTCGTTTAATTTTTTCAAAAGAGGTAATGTGATACATTGCCCTTCCCAAGTTATTTCTATCTTCAAATTTACATCGGTCTATCCAATCTTCTGCCTCACGTCGTAGGGCTTTTTTAGTTTCTGATAATGGAACATGTATTTTTGTGTCAGCCCTTTTGCTTTGCCATAAAATCTCTCCAGATGTATTACTGATTGCTGCAAACCTTACAGAGTTATTAAAATCCATCAACATATTGAGGAGTTTTTCATAACGTCCCATCAGTATGATTAATTTTGAATAGAATAAAAACAATTTGATATTTAGCATGTGATAATTTTGAAAGCTTAACTTAAATCTTATATTAAAAATTAGATAATATGGAAAAACAATATGCTGGTTTTGTAGGTCAGGTGTGGGAAGAGTTTCCACAACTTGCAGAATGGCATAACCTGGATAATTCCATTCTCCCAATGTGGAAATTAGATAAATTTGTTGAAGCAGGATATCATAACTTTTTATCAGAAAGAAAGCAATTGTATAATCTAAGCAAGCTGATTGAAAAATATGCACAAGACAATAATGAGTCATTACTAGCGACCTTTGAAAAGATTGCAAGATTCGAATTTGTAAAAGATAGATATCAAAAAATGATGAAAAACATACCCAAGATTTGGATTGTTGCGGACCTTGACAAATCAATCGATGCAAGCAAAAAAATGCCATCAAATGCCAAGTTTCTAAATTGCCACGGAACGAATTTGATGAATGTCTGGAGTGTTATTACTAGAGGTCCCTTTGGACCATTTGGTTTGATTGCTGAAGAGTACGAGGATGGAAAGTTTCGAGGATTCTTCACTCTTAATCCAAATGTTTGCAGATATGCTCTCAGCATAATGGGAAAAACACTCGGTACCAAATTTAGCATACAATAAAATCTATTTTATGATAGATTTCAAGTAAATTTCTGCTCATTTTAATAAAAATATGTATGAAGATAATTAAGATTCAAAGCTTCAGCATAGAATGTTGTCTAGAATCGTTTTGTAGATCATGAACTAGCTGTTTTGGATAAGGGTTAAAGATGGTTTGTGATAAAATATCTTTTAATTCAAATCGTAAACCCCACGAGTACAAAAGAGTAGATACTTGGTAGAAGGAAACATGGCCTTGGGAAAAATCACTCATTAATGATTTAAAGTAGTCCTTCTCAGAACTGCTAAGTCTTTGCTCAATTAAACTAAAAATATACATAAAAGAATTGGAAAATGAATTAGAGTCTGGAATTTTATTCATAATGCTAAAGACCATTTTCTGCAACAAAATCTCAGAGTCAGTTTTCTCAAGAATCCTCCTGTCTTGCAACATGCCACCAAGTTTTTTGGTCTCCTCATGATTATAACACATAAACAATATTTGGTTTTTTGAATAGAAATCTAATATTCCATCTTTTGAATTAGATGATAGTGCTGAACGTAAATTAGCCATTGTGAACAGTCTTGTTAAAAATGAATCTCTTAGGACCATGTTTCTAAGTCGCCCTTCATCCTCAATAATTAATTGTGGAAATTTTTTCATTACAGCTTCAGTAAATATACCTGTAGTTCTATCATATGCAACTTCTTTTCCTATTTTATGAAAAAATTTTACATTTCTAACTCCACAAGTTGGAGAAGAATGCTTTAGGATAAATCCATCAATTGCTTTAATACTTTCGAGAAATTTTTCAGAGAAGTCATTCATCTTCTCAGTAAGATTTTCTCCAGTGGAAGGCTGGTAAAGATTTTTGTTTCCCCCTATTTTTACAAGCCTTATTGGTTTTCTGGGGGTTCCTAGGCCAATTCCTACCTCAGGACATACTGGTAGAAATTCAACATACTTTTTCATAGTTCTTATGAAGTGGTTCGCAAGGATTTTTCCATCAAATCTACAATTATCAAACTCAAGGCATTTACTTATTCCGACAATTGGTTTGACGAATTTTTCCATAATGAGACTTGTTTGCATAGTATAAAACTAGTGGAAAAAATAGAAACTAGTGCCCAAAATAGAATTTTCTTTATTGAATGAGTTTTTAATTAAATAATTTTGTTGTTATTTGAAAAAAATAAAATTAATTTAGATAGGCTTACCTTTGTACTGATACCTTATTACTTTGTGGAACAAGTTATGAGATGCAAATACAGAAAGCCCTGCAACAGCCATACCAGCAAAATTCCTGACAGTCACCCATTCATTTGGTTGTGAAGCAATTAAGGATGTATCAAATACAACGTAAAAGTTGTCAAATGACCAAAATGCCAAAGTGAACCAGGATAAAATGCCTGCTATCAAGTAACCCAGTCTTGTTTTATTGTGAACAAATAAAATTGCAAATCCAATTGTTGTATACCAAATTGCTGATCCAAAAATCCAAGTTGTCTGGAAAACATCTGTTCTATCATCTAGCCAATAGTATGTAGAACCAATTATGGCAAGTGTCACCAATGTACACATTAGGATTTTTTGATTAACAATAAAACTTGTTTTTTCTTCTTTTTGTTTTTCAACTGGCGGATGTTTTTTAATTTCTTTTGTAGCAATATCTATTGCAGTTCTCACAGATTTTAATTCTAGAGGAATAATTTTTGTAATAGAATCATCTGTCACAATTGTATCATGCACAAGACTATCAATTAGGGGTCTTGCTAGCGATGCCTTTACAGGAGTAATTAGATCCACCCAATATGATGATAACCTAGTGGTCAAGAACGGAATTTGGAGAACGAATAGATTTTTGTTAAGATATGCAGCGTAAATTCTCATCAATTCCTCATACGTCAATTTTTCAGGGCCGCCTATTTCATAGATTTTACCTGCAGTTTCCTGTTTTTCCATGCATCCTATGAGATAATCTATAACGTCGTCTACTGCTATGGGTTGGGCTAGAGATTTGACCCAACTAGGACATACCATAACTCTTAAGCGTTCAACAAGATATCGAAGCATAGCATATGAGCCTCCTTCTGCACCGATAACTATTGATGCCCTTAATTCTGTGACAGGAATATTTCCTGAGGATAAAATTTCTCCAACTTCTTTTCTACTTTTCATGTGAGGAGACAAATCTAGGCTTTCATTTACTAGCCCACCCAAGTAGATTATTCTTTTTACACCAGCATTTGTAGCAGCCTTGAGAAAATTTTGTGCTTGAATCTTTTCACGAGATGCAAATTGCTGCCATTGTGTAGAATCGCCTTCCATTGAATGAATTAGATAGTAAGCAACCTCAATTCCCTGCATTGCTTTTTCTAAAGAATTTTCATCAAAAACATCTGCTTGAACATTTTTTATGTTTTCAGAATCTTCTAGTTTTTTCCTAGACATAGTTTTTACTGAATAACCTCGTTTTACCAGAGTTTTGGTTAGTCTAGATCCTACAAATCCTCGAGCACCAGTAACCAGAATGCTGTATGGTTTCATATCCATTCCTATTTTTCTAGTTTCCAAATTTATTTTAACTGATGGTGGATTCATATCTTATAACCTGGGTGTAAGGTTTTTTTCCAGAGCAAATTTTTCATTTGGGCTTTTCAAAAATTTAATTATTTTAGGATGACATAAAATCGAGCTGTGTGCAGCTGAATCTGTACCAATACCATAACTAATTGTAGAGTCACCAACAAAGAACAATCCTTTAATTTGAGAAATCTCATGAGGCATTTTATCTTTCCATACAAGACCTGGCTCTTTTACAACAGCTTCTACAAGTTTCCAGGCCATGGGACGCTCCCATAGCAAAGAATCCTCAAAATCAGGGTAGATGCTTGCAACGTCAGCCTTCATTTTATCAACTGTTTCACGAATTTTTGATGGATTTTCAGTATACTCTGACGGTACAGGAGTTCCTGTCATTATCAGATGTTCTCCTTTAGGAGAAACACTAGGAGTGATATTTGAGATAAAGAAAATACCCTTAGCAGTATAATCCCCAACAGGAAAAACTACTTGCCTTTTGTCAATCTGTTTTGAGAGACAAAAATGAACTTCAATTACTGATGTGGTCTTGTTTAAGCGATTAACTTTTTCCTTGAATTTAGAATCAAAAACATCATCATCAAAGAATTCGTTAATTGCCAAATATGCTGGATGTGAAATTACGACACAGTTTGTTGGATGAAATTCTCCATTTTGTTTTACAATTCCAAGAACTTTTTTGTCTTTTACAACTATTTTTTTTATTGGGCTTTGTAAATGAATTATACCACCATTATTTCTTACATACGAAGACATGATTTTAGAAATTGTGTCATATCCACCATCGGCTGGGTATGCAAATTCACTTGTTCCACCTTTGAAAGGATTTGCTCGAATGATTGTTCTGATAAATTCCCCTAATGAAACATGCTCAGGAGTATCGGCAAATGCTAGCATACATACTGCTTCAAAAAATGATCCAGTCTCTTTATCCAGCTTGGACATTATTTCAGTTAGTGAGTGAGAGTCTAATTGTTCAGCTTTTTCCATAGATGAAAAAGCCATTGGTAGTAAAATCTTCAAAAGCTTCACTCTATTTTTGAATGGGATTATTGACATTGTTAGAATATCAGCAATTCCTTTGGGGTATTTATGAAATGCATCATTATAAAATGCAATGTCATGAACTTTAGCGAGACTTAGTTCTGAAACAACTCCTACTTTTTTAAGAACTTGATATACTGCCGAGGTTTTGTAAAATGGCATTATGTGAAATCCGTTATCTAAAATATGATTTCTAAATGTCATAGAAGATGTTCGTCCACCTACTTTGGATGATTTTTCAAAAATTCTTACCGGAATTTTTTCTTTAGCTAGCAAAGATGCAGTTGATAGTCCACTAACCCCTGCGCCAATAATAACAACTTCATTCATGGGTTCTCTGCCATTTTGGAATATTTAATGGGGTAAAGATTTTTTTCATAGTGCTAATTTTTCAAATTTTTCTTATATGTCAAATACTGTGAAATCTTAATTCTATCGGCGAGGATGGAATATGTCTATACATCAATGNNCCACCTGCTTTCATTGGAGTTAGAAAGGCATCCTCGTCTGTCCTGTCTCAAAAAAATTACCACTAGAGCATTCATTGGCACTAGTTTATATAAAGTGAGCATAATGTATGATTAATGAGAACTAAAATCGCATCATTTGCAACTTTGGCAGCAGTTTTGGCATTAATGCCATTTGCACAAAGTGCAAGTGCTGAGAGCATTCCAGATTGGATTAAAAACAATGCAGGATGGTGGGCTTCTGGACAAATAGAAGATGATTCATTTGTTCAGGGAATTCAATTCCTAATTAAAGAGGGAATTCTAGTTGTCCCACCAACAGCAGTTTCTGCTGAAAAATCCGAGGGCATTCCTGATTGGGTAAAAAACAATGCAGGATGGTGGGCTGATGGAGTAACTACTGATAATGAATTTGTAAGTGCTATACAGCACTTAATGAAACTCGGAATAATCAGCGTTGATTCTGGTGAAGCAGTAGCTGAATCAGCTCCTGTTAAAGCAGTATCTGGTGATGACTCAGAACTACAAACATTGCAAGCTGAACTAGATGAATGTGGAGAAATTAAAAAAGCCTATGAGAGGCTGAACTGTGAAAAAGTAGTCAAAGCAAAGATTACTGAGTTTGAATATGTCAATAATGCTCAAGCATATGTTGTTGGTCCTATAACTTACTACTATCCTGGAGTTCATTTTGAAACTATGGAAAGTGGTCAGGACATATTGACAGTCAAAATCTTAGTTAAAAATACAGGCTCAAGTGATACTGTCTCTTTGATGTGCACTGGTCCATCCATATGTAACTACGATGTATGGAATGGAAATAAGGCATTCAAATATTCATCACAAGACTTCACTAACGGAAACATTGTCCTAAAGCCAGGAGATTCTAGAGAGTTCACTATGGTCTTTGGTCCAAACATTGGTTATGGTGGAACAACCTTTGAGTACGACTCCTCAAAGCAATATCAATTTAGAGTATCCGAACCATTTGGAAGCGTGCAAATCCCATTAGAGATAATGGGCTAACTTTTTCTTTTTTGGTGATTATAATGAAATTAAAGAAAAATCAAAAACTCAAGATAAAAGGAGGTCAAATCCATGGGTAGGACATGTAAGGGTTTGTGCCTTACAATGAAGGCTGAATCCCTTCCTAACAGGCTCAGATATGTACTTGGACAAAAAAGATGTACATTTTGTGGATGCTTCTTTTCTACTAAAGAAATTCGATGTCCATGCTGTAAAGCTGTGTTGAGAACAAAGCCTAGATCAAAGAGATTAAACTAGATGGTATACATTAGAACAAAAAAAGTCAAAGGAGACAAGTACCTGTATCTTGTAAAAAGTGTCTGGGATTCAAAGCGTGCTACATCTAAACAAGAGATAGTAAAGTATCTAGGAAAAGCAACCGCGGTTACAACAGAAGACATTCCAATAGATTATAGAGAAGATCCAAAGATTCAGGCTTTTCTTGCAACACATAGTGGAAAGAATATTGAAAAGATTGAAAAATTAAATAAAAAGCTGGAAGAAAGATTATTCAATTCACTTACAAAAGGAGATTTGGATAGTGCAATCGATATTTATGAAAACTATACCAAGTATTCTAATATAAATAATTTCTTTGAAAATATTCTAAAGCCAGTAATGTACAAAGTCGGAGAGTTGTGGGCTTCTGGAAAGTTAAGTGTAGCTACAGAACATGTTGCAAGCAATGTTGCAAGAGAGCTTGTAAGCATAATTAATGAAAAAACAGCCAGAGCTGATTCAAAAGGCAAAGTTTTGTTATGCACTCCAACTGGAGAAGAGCATGCACTTGGATGCAATATCATACAGACATTTTTACAAAACAAAGGATTTCGAGTTTTCAATCTAGCACCATCTGCACCAGCTGAAGCAATTTTGCATTTTGTTCAAAAAGAAAAGCCTCATGCAATTTTGGTTTCTGTGACAATAGAGGATAATATCAAAACTGCTCAAAGATTGATAAATAAAATCAATGATGCAAGTAATGTACCAGTATTAATTGGCGGTCAAGCAATCAACAACACTAAGTCCAAGTTTAATGCAACAGTTGTAGAAAACGAATCATTAGAAAAAATACCAAAGATAATCAAAGGCATGGTAAAATAATGCATCTTTATTTTCCAAAGAATGTTTTTTCTGCCTTTGGAATTTTATTTTTGATTAGTGCTTTTACGGTACCTGTAATGAATCTCATAGCAATTGGACCAGATTTCTCTTATGGGTTTTATACATCGACTGAATTTACGGCTGAAAAAGCGTCATTAGCAGTAGTAGGCTTGGGATTATTCTTCATTTATTTGGCTTACAAGAAAAAAGATGCCTTTATTCAATAAACTCAGAAATATTAGTCTTGGAGATGTCTGGATTTCCAAAAATTCTTTGAATCATCTTTGCAACCAGACCTAATGAAGTCTTAACACCAGGTGTTTTTTCTGGATCTGTTTTTGGAAAAAGCCTGACAGTAGTTTTGCTGGGATTTGTTAAAATTTGTATAAAGAAATTCTGATTTTTTTCCTCAATTACAACTGTAGGTAATAATGCAGTAGTTGAGTTTTTATCAACAAAAATATCTTCAATTTTAATTATAGATGAATCTTTGAGAAAAATTTCCTCGAATTCTTTTTGGAGTTTTATCAAATCTATTTGGGTATTAAATACCACATGAGGCATTGGGCATCACAAAAAGATTTCTAACGTATCAATCTTGTCTTGATTATCTGCAATATAGTATAAGATGTGCTGAGAATCAATTTCAATCCATTCGGATTTTCCTTTGTAAACCAAAATATCATCAACAAATGCCTCTTTAGAACCAGTTAGATTAACAAGAAGTTTTTCATGTTTTGCAATCTTGAAGGGTAATTTGATTAATTTTTCTTGCCAATGACCTTGGATATTTATTTTATATTCTTGCCCTTCTAATTCTGCTACACCAACAAAGTAACTTTCCGCAATGTTCAATTTTTTTATCTTAATAGACACTCTAGCTTCTTGCTGAATGGTTTGGGTTTTGCTCATGAATAGAAATAGTTTTTAGAGCATAAAAACTAAAAAGAAAATCTCATCTAGTGCTAATTTTCAAATTCATTTAATATGGCATCAGAATAAAGTAAAAAGTATGTTTGTTTGGTAAGATAAGTTCTATCATATTTTGATGTAAGAAATTTCAGTGTACCCAAGATTTGATTTAGTGTGATTTTTTTGGAAGTATAGTCTTCTATACTTTTTTTGATAAATTGCTTTTCAATAGGGGGTAGTAACTTTCGAAAATGCCCACTAATATGATACAATGTGTTTGAATGAGACTTGATGGTAGGTGATTTTTTAACAATTTTTCTCAAAACCATTTCATATTCTTCTTTGACCTCAGAAAAAGAGAGTTCTTTATGATTGGCAACTATATTTCCTAACTCTTTTAGCTCATTCGGACCATGAGCCATGAAAAGATATTTGTTAATTGTTTGAAAATGAACTAAATCTTTCATATTCTTGCTAGATTTTACTTCATCAAATCTCTCTAAAACAAACTGCCGAATGTCAACTGACTTTAGTGATTGCCCTAAAGGAGGCATATTTTGAGCATATTCTTCTTTCAACATAAGAAAAGCGATTTTACAGTATATAACCAAAGGCGAATGATTTTGAGATTACCACTAGAAATTTTGAGTTCTCTCTAGTTAAAATAAAACAATCTTTGAGTTGTAGTAATGGGAAATTTAGACCAGTTTGAAAATCAAAAATATATCAACTTACAAACATTTAGAAAAAATGGAAATCCAGTAAATACTCCTGTATGGTTTGTGGTCTCTGATCAAACGTTGTATGTTATCACAAGAGAATTAACGGGAAAGGTAAAGAGAATCAAAAATAAAAAAGATGTCAATATTGCACTTTGTACATTTGGTGGAAAATTAAAGGGAGATTGGATTTCCGGTAAAGCCGAACTCATTACTGGTGATGAAGCTGAAAAAGCAATTTCGCTGAGAAACAAAAAATATGGTTTTTGGGCAAAAATGATTGGAGTCTTTTCAGCAAAAAAAGGAAATTATGTCGTATATTCGATTCATCTGGAATAATTTTGTCAAATAGAAGTTGTAAATCATTAATACAAAGTCAATATTTTGCTAGTCTGGCACCATAAATAGAAAATCTGCTAATACTATATGTGGTTAAGCAGATTAGTCTGGATGCCTGGCAGATTCAGCATTTAACAGATCTTTTACGTAAAGGCTCACTTGCTGTAGCCAAAACAAACAGCCCAATAATCCTATACAGGCAGACTTTGGAGGAAGAGGATGACTCCTATGAAGAGATTGTATGTACTCTAACGAAAGACCATGTTGTAGAGCAGCTTGTAACTTCTGGTGGGGTATTGCCACCTAGTTTTCATGAGCAGTTTGTCTTTACAATTGAAGAGTATCCTCAAAGACTAATTAGAAAAAGTCGAGATCGGTTCTTGCAAATTGTATCCTTGTTAGAAAACGAGCTCAATTAGCTTCATACGATTATAAGGATCGTATCTGACAGATTTTTTGCATGCGTTTACTAGAGTATCAAGCAAAAGAACTCTTCAAAGAATATGGAATAAAGGTTCCACCTAGTAAGTCCTCAAAAGATATTGAACAAGGTCGAAAAGATGCAAGGGAGTTAGGATATCCGTTTGTAATTAAAATCCAAGTCCCAGTTGGCGGACGTGGAAAAGCAGGTGGAATACAAAAATGCAATAGTGATGATGAGTTTGAGCTTAAGTACCCACAAGTTATGGATATGACAATCAAAGGTGAGCATGCAAGAGCAATCTTACTTGAAAAGATGGCAGATATCAAAAAAGAGTTGTACCTTTCATTGTTTTTGAATCGTAGTAAGCGTTGCTACACAATTATTGCATCAGCTGAAGGCGGTGTAGAAATTGAATCAGTTAAAAATCAAATTATCAAAGAAGTAGGTCTTGGAGAAGTTGAAGAAAGTGTTGCAAGAGAAGTTGCAAAAGAGATGGGACTTGAAGGACAAGCAGTAGAAGATCTGGTTGACTTTTTACAAAAATTATCAAAGCTTACAATAGAAAAAGAAGCAGAGCTTGCAGAGATTAATCCTTTGGCAGTGATTGGAGACGGTTCATTGCTTGCACTTGATGGTAAAGTTATGACTGACGATAATGCAAACTTTAGACATGACGAATTACAAAAGTATCAAGAAAAATCAGAGCTAGAAGAGACAGCAGAAAAAAGTGGATTCTCATTAGTTGAGCTAGATGGTAACATTGCAGTTGTAGGAAATGGAGCAGGTCTTGTAATGTCTACACTTGATATGTTATCTGATAGTGGTGGAAAACCAGCATGTTTTTTGGATGTTGGAGGCGGTGCAACAACTGAATCAGTATACCAAGCACTCACATTAATTAGCAAAATGAGTCGTGTAAAAGGAATTCTAGTAAACTTGTATGGAGGAATTGTAAAAACAACAACTGTAGCTTCAGGATTTATCAAAGCGTATGAAGATAATGTAATTGATCTTCCAGTCTTTGCAAGATTGATGGGAGCAGAATCTGATAAAGCAAAAGAGATGCTCAAAGGTACAAAGACAAATTTGTATGGAACTGTTGAAGAAGCAATCAATGCAGCAGTTGTAGGAGTTAAAAAATGACAGACATTTTTGAAATTTTAAAAGGAAATCCTAATGATTCGGATTACAAGAAAAAACCTGTAATTGTTCAAGGCATTACAGGAAAGTTTGGTTCACTTCACACAAAACTAATGCTAGAATATGGAACAAACATTGCTGCAGGAGTAACACCTGGTAAAGGTGGACAAACCTTTGAAGGAGTTCCAATTTATGAAAATGTAAAAGAAGCAGTTGATGCTACAGGTGCTAAAATTTCCATAGTATTTGTTCCTGCAAAGTACTTTTTGGGAGCAGCAAAAGATGCACTTGAGGCAGGAATCAAACTACTAGTTGCAATTCCAGAACACGTTCCAGTAAGAGATACTCTAGAAGTATTAGAGCTTGCAAAAAAACATGATGCAACAATCATTGGTCCTAATACACCAGGAGTGATGATTCCAGAGATTATTAAAATTGGAATAATGCCGGCTAGTCCTTTCAAAGCTGGTGATATTGTTGTACTATCAAAGAGTGGAACATTACTTTATGAAATTTCAAATAGTTTAACACAAGCAGGATTTGGTCAAGCAATAACTCTTGGAATTGGTGGTGATCCAATTAATGGAACAAGACTGATTGATGCATTTGATATGGTAAAAGACCTACCAGATTTGCGCGGTATGGTCGTAGTTGGTGAAATTGGTGGGGATGCAGAAGAATTGTTAGCACAAAAAATTATTGATTCTGGGTTTAAAAAACCAGTAGTTGCATACATTGCAGGACGAGCTGCGCCAAAAGAAAAGAGAATGGGTCACGCAGGAGCTATTGTATATGGAAATTATGGTTCTGCAGAATCCAAAGTATCTATGTTTAACAAGGCAAATATCCCAGTTGCTAAAAGACCAGTAGAAGTGCCAGTACTTTTGGCTACAAAATTGGAGAGTTTTGCCGATTAAATTAAAAGAGAGTAAATTTGTGTGATATAAGATGCCAATAACAGACCCAGAGAAAAAACAGATAGCACAAAAAGCACGTCTTCACATGAAGATTTGTTTTAACTGTGGAGCTAGAAATTCAATGGCTTCAACTAGATGTAGAAAGTGTCACAACCCCTATCTTAGATTAAAGAATAGAACTCTCGGCGTTAAGAAATAGTCTTTTAGAATTTAAGTGGGAAATGAAAGAACCTCATTCCCGCCAAACGTTTGTTCAGGGTATAATGACTACAAACTGAGGCTCTTCAATATTGATACAACATAATAGGATATGTTATTCTGTGTGTCATCTTATTACACACAATTTTTCCATAGGAATTTTTTATTAAATTACTACCTAAAGACACAAAAAGTTGTAATTTTCTAAATCCATTGGACCGGTCGTCTAGTGGCTAGGATGACGCACTCACACTGCGTAAGGATTTATTCCCGCAAAGGTCATGGGTTCAAATCCCATCCGGTCTATTTCATACTTTCATAACTTTGAAATTATTTTTTTGGAAAAGAGGACAATAT
>JABAOH010006513.1_pt1 | contig 16002 bp, 13 predicted proteins | sample 7062181 | NCBI WGS metagenome assembly JABAOH01 (sample SAMN14538630, study PRJNA623070) | marine sediment metagenome | biome: marine biome [ENVO:00000428]; feature: marine pelagic biome [ENVO:01000023]; material: deep marine sediment [ENVO:00002113]; isolation source: pool of 5 deep marine...
TGCCTTTCTGACTCAACTCACGCGATCGGCATGACCGATTCTGCGGCACGAGCAGGTTGTGTTTCCGTGAATCGGTAGGGCAGCGTTCGAGCGGTATGGGGGGCGAGAAACTTTCATGCGAAACCGTCGTTTACTTACACGGATGGTGGCGGTAACCAGCTGGATGGCCTGGTCCGCCGATGCGCCGGCACAAAAATTTCAACTCTTTGGNNAAGTCAGTCCTTTCGGCGGAGCTCCGGACCCCACGACAGGGCTATTTTTCACCTACGACCGCCTGAATTGGTATGTGACCCGTCCCCGCAGGGCACAGCAGCCGATGGAAGCCGACCTGACGTGAGGCAACCGCCTGGACGCAGGTTTGATGACCAAACAGGACCGGGGATGGCTATTCGAGCTGATCCATGTGGATGGACCGAACGTGGTCACCTACCTCGAAGACGACCCCGATGAACCTTTCCATGGGAAAACCGTTTCGACATGGTTAAGCGTGGAATGGATGAAAATTTGACGTTGAGGGCCAATCTCGTTCCAAGGATGAGCGGTCTGGTCGTCAAACACGAAGCGGCGCGAGGAAGTAGCCTGGGCCGCCAGCCCCAGAACCCGCGATCCCACAAAAAACCAGCCGCGAAGCGGCGACAGGCAACAGCCTGGGCAGTCATCCCAGGTCCGGGATGTTCCATGAAAATCAAGTCGCGAAGCGACGGCAGGCGCTTCAACGGTATTGGGGCGAGACGTGTTGTCGCGCGACCCCAATCGACGTGGCCATCCTCCATCCCGCTGACCGCTAGCCCTTTAGGTTGTCGAGGCGACGCGCTGGCGAATCTCCTGCAACTCAATGTCCAACCGGTGTCTTAAAGGACTCTCAGCACGCAGTTCATCCAATAACTGCTCAGCTTTCGCGACCAAATCATCGCTCAGCTCGCCTCCTCGGAATAAACTAGACCAACTTCTCGAAACCTCTTGTTCAGTAAGCAAGCTTAAGGTCTCCTCGTTCCAGGGATAAAATGAAGCTGTCCATCCGGATTGAACCCGGATCTGTCAAAAACTATCTGCTGTAGGGCGGCCAGATCCTTGCATGGCCGTGTCCGAACTTCTGCGTTCGACTTCGCAACTGGGGCCCTTCGTATGCCGCGCAAAGCTGGCAGTCAAACCGCGCCGTACTTTTGACCAGGCAAAGACTTGCCGTCGGTCGCCAGGAAGTTTACGAGCCATCCAGCACGGTTTATTGTACGGATGTGGCTCCGGCAAGCAAGAACACTTTGATCCGGTACGTCCCCTGCGGGGACGGTCGTGGCCGAAAATCGGCATTCAGCCGACTTTGACTTTTGTCGATTCTGGAGGGGCCGTGCCGTAGGCCGGATCGATCAACGCCAGTTCCTCTGCCGTCGCGGTGACGGCGAGCCGGATCTGGTCCTCCGAGTGCTTGGCGGTGACAAAGAACCGCAGCCGGGATGCGGTTTCTTCGACGGCGGGGTACAGAATCGGTTGCACATTGATGCCCCGACCCCGCAAGCGGTGAGATAGCTCTAAACTGTGCATGGAATTTCCCAGGATGACCGGAACGATCGGGGTGCCCTCGGCCGTTCCCGTATTCAAACCGTGCTGCCTGGCTAACTGCAGGAAGAGGGCCGACCGCTCCTGCAGCGTGGCAACCCGCTGGGGGTCCTCTTCCAGCAGCTGGATGGCCGCCATGGCAGCGGCCGAGTTGCCGGGGCCGATGCCACCGCTGAAAACGAACGCCGGGGCCGTGTATTTCAGATATTCGATCACCGCGGAGGACCCGGCAATGTAGCCGCCTGTGCTGCCGAAGGCCTTGCTGAGCGTCCCCATCCAAAAATCGACATCCGTCGGGCTGACCTGCCAATATTCGCCCATCCCACGCCCGTGCAGGCCCATCGTACCCACCGAATGGGCCTCGTCGATCAACAAAAAACACTTGTGACGCCGCTTGACCTCCACGAAGGCCGGCAGATCGCAATAATCACCGTCCATGCTATAGACGCCCTCGATCGCAATCAGCACGCGTCGATAGTCCCCGCGGATATCGGCCAGCAACCGATCCAGGGCCTGGTAATCGTTGTGCGGAAACGGCCGACGACGCGCGCCCGACAGGAGGCATCCCTGCACAATGCTGTTGTGAGCCAGGGCATCATGCAAGACCAGATCGCCAGGACCAAACAAGTGTCCAATGGTTGTTACGTTCGTGGAGTGACCACTGACGAAGGCCAGGGCGGCATCGGTCCCCAAGAAATCGGAAATGGTCTGTTCCAGGTCGCGATGCACCACCTTTTCGCCCGAGACCAGCCGGCTGGCCGAGGTGCTGGTGCCGAATCGATCGATGGCCGCCTTGGCCGCCTCCCGAACCACCGGCTCGCCAGACATCCCCAGGTAGTTGTAGCTGGAAAAGTTGATCAACTTGGTCTGGTCAATCGTGGTGGTGTCGGCAGTCAAGCCTTCGTGGACGGCAAAATAGGGATTGGGCAAACCGGTCGAGGTAAGGAATTTTTCCAGGTCTTTCAAGTTGCGATATTCTTCGATCTGATCGAACTGATAGTGAGCAGCCGGGATGTTGCTGGTCACTTGTCGGGTGCGTTGCCGCGGCGTCTCGCCCAGGTATTTTCGTACCGCCTCGATGACCTGACGGCACGTTTCGATTTCTGTCAGGACGGATTCAGGAAACCGGCCATCGTATACTTCTTCCAGCGTGGCGATAATCTCCATTCGCTCGATCGAATCCAGCCCCAAGTGAACAATATTCGTATCCAGATTCAGCTCGGTGACGCGATCCCCACCCACGTGGCGGACGACTTGCTGCACGATTTGTTCCACCGAGCCGGAGAACTGGTCGAGCGGGTTTTGGTTATCGGCTGCGGGGGTGGATGGCACTTTGTTGGCCGGCCTGGCATCCTCCCCAGCGCCGGGCCCCTTTTCGTATCGCGCTGTGTCTGGCTGGGTCGTCGCCCTGTCCGCAGCCGAAATAGCTTCCGGGGCATCCAGCGGTTGTCCGACCTGCCACTGGGCGACCATTTTTAGCGATCCTTGATCGTACATCTGGCGGCAAGCGAACCGTTGAATTTTGCCGCTGGACGTTTTAGGAATACTTCGCAGTCGGATCAGCATCACCGAATCGACGGCCAGCTGATACTGGTCCGCAATGGCGGCGCGAATTGCCTGAATGATCTCCCCATCCTTCCGGTCGGGTTGCCGGTCGACCTCTTGGACGATGACCAGTCGTTGCTTGCCATCCTCTTCGATCGTGAAAGCGGCGCCGGCATCTGCCACCAGGCGTGGGTGGCAATGGGACACCGTTTGTTCGATATCTTGCGGATAATAGTTCTTGCCATGGATGATGATCAGATCTTTGATGCGGCCGGCAACAAACAGTTCTCCATCGATCTGGAAACCGAGATCTCCGGTGCGGAGGAACGGGCCTTCTCCAGTATCCGCCAGGTAAGCCTGAAAGGTTTGCTGACTTTCGGCGTGACGAGCCAGGTAGCCGGCGGCGATACTGGGGCCCTTGACCCAGATTTCCCCGACGCGATTGGCCGCCGCCGTCGTCAATTGTTCCGGATCGGCGATCACGACCTGCTGATCGGGCATCGTCTGTCCACACCCCACCAGTTCTACCGCCTGGGTGGATGGCTGCACTTGGATCACCTGGCCTTGTTCCAGCCCGGCGGCATCAAAGGCCCGGACGACGGGCAACTGCGGCACAAAGCCGCCGGACACGATCAGCGTACCTTCCGCCAGCCCATAGCAGGGGTAGAACGCTTCGCGGCGAAAGCCGCGGGGGCCAAATTTTTCGCAGAAGCGATTCAGGGTCTCCGCCCGCACGGGCTCGGCACCGCTAAAAGCCACCATCCAGCTGCTCAAGTCCAGCTCTTCCAGCTGAGCGGGTGTGATTTTGTCGACGCACAGATCGTAGGCAAAATTTGGTCCGCCGCTGGTTGTGCCGCGGTAATTGGTGATCGCCTTCAGCCAGCGAAAGGGCTTCTGCAGAAAGGCCATGGGGGACATCAACACGTTCGGGCGTCCCACGTACAAGGGCTGCAAAATCCCACCGATCAGCCCCATGTCGTGGTAACTGGGCAGCCAAAAGACACCTGTGCTGCTGCGCGTGTGTTCAAAGGCGTGGCAGATTAATACCGAATTGTGCATCAGGTTGTCATGCGTCAGCATGACACCCTTGGGAGTTCCCGTCGAACCAGAAGTGTATTGCAAGAAGGCCAGCGTCTGGGGCGTAACTTCCGGCATCTGCCACTGGTCACCATGAAACGCCTGCGGCAGATCCGTAGCCTGCCAGGTCAGCTTTTTTAAGCGATCCGAGGCACCGATGAGGGTCCCCAGCGTTTCCAAGGTGGCGTTGGTCGTCAAGGCCACGCGGGCATCGGCGTCATCGACGATGGCTTCGATTCGCGCCAGCTTCTGGTTGCGGCGCGGCGGATTGATAGGCACCGCCGTAACCCCCGCATACAGGCAGCCAAAGAAAGCCACGACAAAGTCCATGCCTGGCGGATACAGCATCAACGCCCGCTGGCCTGCCAGCCCCGCCGACTGCAACCAGGCAGCCAGTTCGCGGGCCCTGACGTCCAGCTCAGCGTACGTCCAATGCTGTTCGTCAATTTCCCCGTCCAGCAGGTACGTAAACGCCCGATGAGCAGCCTGGTGCTCCGCGCGATGGCGCAACAGGTGCACCAGCGTTTTTGGATAGAAAAACGAGCCTGAATATGCGTTATCCACGTGTTTGCTTACTGGAGAAAGTTTGTCACTTGCAACAGCTTTGCGCCCTGGGTCACCACGCATCATCGGCAATCAGGGGAGCGATCCCAGCGATGACGGCCAGGGAGGCGGGGGGCGGGAAGGGGGGCTTACCGGCGACAACGTCTATCCAATCAGACAACAACTGTCCAGTTATCGGAACCGTTCAGGCTATCACGACAATTCCTTATTTGCAATGATCTTGGTACCGTTTTCGCGGCCTGTGTGGCTACAGGCGAAGCGGGACTGTGCCGCAAAATCGGGCTGGCCCAGTCTGCGCAATTGAATCCGCTGGTGAAACCTGGCGAAACAAGGCAGTACGTCAAGCGTAGCCGGTTATACGTATTTTCATACATCGACACACAAAAACGTCCCTTTCATGACTGCCGGTCAGACCACCCCTTGCCACACCGCGCACCGCTTGCTGCGGCTGCCCCTGCAACGTCCCTTGCTGGACTATTTCGAGCTGTTTCGGCACGAAGACTACGCGTTTTTCCTGGATAGTGCTCTGCCTTCTCAGAATCTGGGCCAGTACAGCTTTCTGGGGGGCAACCCGTTTTTGGTATTCCGGGCCTGGCGAGCCTCCCAGCGGGGTGGGGGTACGCCGCGCTGTGAGATTCTTCAGCTGCCGGCAGCCGCGCCGCCGTCGGGCGACCTTCAGCTCGCAGATCGCTTCGGCCGGCAACCGCAGTGGATTGTCCAGCGAACCGACAATCCGTTCGATGTGCTGCAACACCTACTGGATCGTTATGCTGTGGACCGGCAATCCTACGCCGCGACCCCGGTCCCCCTCCTGGCCGGCGCGGTCGGATACCTGGGTTACGAGGCAGCCCATTTCCTGGAGCGGCTACCGGATACCGCTCAGGACGAACTGCAGCTGCCCGACATGTATTTCCTGTTTTGCGACCAGATCCTGGCGCATTGCCATCACAGCGGCCAAAGCTTTCTGTCCGTTTCTGCTCGTGCCACCGACCCCCAAACGGCGGCTCGACAAGCAGAAGAAAAACTGCAGCAAATGCGTGGTCGGATTGACCAGCTGGAACGGCACCCGCCGCCGGCGTGGAACGGGCCGCAGCAGGCAGCCGGGGGGGAGCCGGGCGATCTGGAAATCGAGACGCACTTCGACGAGGCCTCATACGCGGCGCAGGTCAGGCAGATCAAGGAACACATTTACGCGGGTGTCGTCTACCAGACCTGCATGACCCATCGCCTGCAGTCACCACTCTACGGTTCGGACGCGTGGAACCTCTACCGGGAACTGCGGCGGATTAACCCCGCGCCGTTCGCATCTTTTCTGCAATTCCCAGAAGCCAGCCTGGCATCGGCATCCCCGGAACGCTTTCTGCGGCTGGACGCTCGCCGGGTGGCGGAGAGCCGGCCCATCAAGGGAACACGGCCCCGCAGCAGTATGCCCGAGGCCGATCTGGCTCTGCGGGACGAGTTGTCGGCCAGCCAGAAGGACCAGGCAGAAAACATCATGATTGTCGACCTCGTCCGTAACGACTTCGGACGCGTATGCCAGTTCCACTCGGTCCACGTCCCGGAGCTGATGGCTATCGAGCCCTATGCGACGGTCTTTCAGATGGTTTCCACGGTACGGGGCACCCTGCGAGACCACGTCACTCCGCTGGACCTGGTCCGCGCCTGCTTCCCCGGAGGCTCGATGACCGGCGCGCCGAAGATCGAGGCCATGAAGATCATCGACTCGCTGGAACCCGTTTGTCGCGGGATCTACTCGGGAGCGATCGGCTATCTGGATTTTTCCGGCGTGCTGGATTTGAGCATTGTGATCCGCAGCTTTGTGATCAAGGAGCAGACCTGCTATTACCACGTCGGCGGTGCGATCGTGGCGGATTCGGACGAGCGGGCTGAGTATCTGGAAACGATGACCAAGGCCCGCGCCCTGAAGCAGGCCCTGGCGAATTTACGGGCCGTCGCTGAGCAGGGCTCGGCCTGAGGAGAGCCCGTCGCTGGCCACGATGGCCTGCCAGGTCGGGCCCCAGCGTCGCCACCGGGATCAGTAGCGGATCAGCGACTGCGGTGCGGTGACCATGCGGGGTACGCCGGTCGGCGCCAGCGGGGGCGGACCGGCGACGGTGGTCGCCAACGCGGCCACGCGCGCCTGCAGGTGCGGCTGCCGCGGGTTGCGGGCCAGCGCCACGCTGTAGTCGGACAGCGCTTGCTGCACGTCGCCCTGGTCTTCCCGAATCTTGCCCAGTGCCGTCCGGGCACGAGGATTGGTGGCGTCAATTGCCAGGGCGCTCAACAGTTGCTCTTCCGCCGCCCCCACATTCCCCAGTTCCTCGTTCAGCCTGGCCAGTTCAATCTTCGGCGATGCGGCAAACGGCTGGCGGTCCCGCCAGCCTTCCAACAGTCGCAGAGCCTGTTCCGTCCGGTTTTGCTCGACCAACAACACCGCCAGACCACGGTACGCTTCCTCATGCGTGGGATCCTTGTCAAGACTTTGCACGTAATAGTTTTCTGCCTGATCCCAATAAGACGCATCCGCACCCGCCTTGGCCAGCTGATGAAAGGAGGTGGCCAAATTGTAGTAGCTGTCCGGATCTCGGGGATTGGTCACAACGGCCTTTTCAAACCGCCGGATGGCCGCCGCCGGATTCCCTTGCTGGAAATAACGCGTGCCCTCGGCATTCATCCCGCTGGACGCGACACTGCAACCGCTGCTGGCGACCAACAGAAGGCAGGCTGACAGACAAAGCATATCACAGGCCCAGCCACGGCGGCCCGCACGACAGAAAAATAAGGTAGTCTTCTCCACGGTCAATACCCTTGGCAAGAAAAAGAGGTCGGCAGGTTAACGCATGACGAGGGGGGGCACGGTTCCGCGAAAAACCGGCCCGCAGACAAGCGACGGGACGTTATCGAACTCGGCGCCACCTTGCAAGATCGAATTGACAAGGGCAAGCTAGCGGGACTGTCACCCAGCAGGGGAGTCGGGGACCGGCTGGCCGTGCGATGGACACCAAGGATCCTCGACCCCGCATGGCAAAAGTGCCGTGCTAGCGTGGTCACCGATGACGGGCGCGTCACAAGGGGCTTGCGGTTTGCCAGGCCTAAAATTTTGCCCCTATCGCTGGGGCGCTCGTCTCCAAACCTTTCGAGGCTGGCAGGAATTGCCGAAACGGCTGGCGGGCGTTGGTTACCAAAAAAATGGAGCGTTGAAAAACCAGGGGGACGAGCGTCCCAGGCAGGCCCGCAGGCCTTGTTGTTCAGCCGCAAAGCGGCGACAGGCTGAAACGTAAGTCCCAGGTCAACGACGCTCAGACACCATCTGGCCCGGATGGTTGACAAACCGTCCGCTCTGCGACGGCCAACGCTTTGTCTGACCACGTCAGGCGTCGCCATTTAAGGCGCAGCGTTTCCTCCCTAGGCGTGCAGTCATATCGCGTCGTCTTTTTCGGACAGGAAAAGACTTGCCGTCGCTGGCGACAAAGGGGTTGAGCCATACCCGGCTCGATGTGCATTACACCGATTGTAATTGTTTGGCAGCATGCGAGTATGCGTCGGGGCCGGTTGGACTTTCATATCACATGGATCACATTTTAAAGAGCAAGCCACCCCCGCTCTGAGCCCCGGCATTTATGCCGGGGTGATGATGTCCACCACTCCACCGGCGAGGCCCGTTTACGGGCCTTCTGGCCGTGGCGGCTTCAGCCCTGGCGATCACGCGTGGTGCTGTTTGATTTCCTGTTGTTCCTCTGCGAGTCATCCCAGGCTAAAGCCAGACAGCGGGAAGCCCCGTAAACGGGGCTCGCGACATTCGTTTTACGCGAGCTCAACCTCGTGCTAAAGCACGAGGCTATTCGCATGAAGCCAGAAAAGCACGGGGCTGCTGACATGAAACCGGAAAGGCGCGCGTGTGCGACAACTACCAGTTGCTGCAATCGGCTAAGGTGTTACGCAAAGCAAAATGCACCCCCGGCTTGCGCCGTCAACGCCTGCTCATGGATCCCGCGAATCTGCAGCCGGCTGCTGCAACGGGGGCCCCGGCAGATCCTGGACTCCGTCAGCGGCCCTTACCTCTTCAGTAGCCTGCTCAGCGACCGCTGCAGGCATCCTGACGTAGCCCAGTTTGTGAATGACTTCCAGAATTTCACTGCAGGTGGGAAACATCCGGCCACTGGACCGCTTGTACTGATCAAGGGCCTGCATGAATTCGACTTCCTCCCCCGAATAATCGCGCTCGCAGGTGGTCGGATCGATCTGGCGGCGCCGACTGACCTTTTTCCGCCGCTCCAGCTTCCGCCGCTCGTTCTTTACCGGTTCGCTCTTCGTCCGCCGGTCGACCGCCGTCCTACGGTCCTTGGTCCGCCGTCGATCGACTTTCACCGTAGAAGACTTTGTTTGCGTCATGAGTACTTTCTNNNNTGTTGTTTCCACCCGCAAAGGCCCATGCCGCCGGCATCCCAGAGACGAGGGCATACATCAACGAACCCTGTTGTAAAAATACAACAATTACAGTGCATGCAAGGGATTAGTAGAGCATTTTGTCTGGGCAAAGTTGTGCGATCGGGCAAAATTGTCGATTGTACGAGTTCTGCGTGGGTAGACCCGTTCGGTAGGCGGTCCAATGGGGGTAGGCAGCGGTCGCTGGCCAACAGAGCAAAGGGAGGGGGCCGGCCAGGGGGCAGGGCAGCGACCGTGAGGGTCAGCAGGCGGCGGCGAGCTGCGGGGGTCGGGGGCAAGGGTCCGTGGCAAGATAACCGCTGTCGGCCTGGGAAGCCGGGCCGTCAGCGACTCAAGAATCCAAGGTCACCGAACGGGCGGATGGGAGGTCCACCACTGGAGAACGACCGAAACCATTGAAAACGACCGCTTCGCCCGTCGATGGAGCGTCTGTTTTGCCAGCGTCGATGGCCAGGCTACCTGGGGAAAAACAAATTCGTTGTTTTCCCACCAGGGCCGGCAACAAGGAGAACAAGGCAATTCAGGTCGATTTCACTCATCCGCCAGCCCTGCGAATAGGCGGATTCCACATCATGCCGGTTCGAGGCGTCGCTGAACTTGGATCGCACTACCGATCACGGGGTGGGACAGATCGTCAAGTGCCGATCTGGCTGCTGTTGGTGCCGCAAGTGGTTCCTGCCCGTGTGGCGGAATTTTTTTAACGTCCTTCTGTGGCGAACTAACTCTCGTCTTCCTCAAGATTTTGCTGTTGCTTCAGCCGTTGCTTTTCCAACTGCTGCTTGCGAAATTTTCGCAGCACATCCATCGCCGCGTCCCGTGTGTCTTTCGGTTTTTGATCAGCCGCTTCGGCGGCCAGGCCGTCGCCGCCAGCTGCGGGACCGGCTTTTGTCGCACCGACATCGTCTTGCAAGCGAAGTTCGGCGGTATCGTTTAAGGATTCGCTGGACAGGGCGAGGGTCTTGGCGGAATCTTCCTCCGATGCATCGCTTTGCGCCGGATCATCAATCAGCCACTCATCGATGCTGTCATCGGTCGACACCGTATCTGCCGTTCGTGCGACAGCATCGCTAATATCCTTCACTTTCGGATTTTTCGGTCCGCCCAGCGAATAGTCCATGTGCACGACAAACCGCAAATTGCCGATTCCTAATTCGTCCCCCGTCTTCAATTCTCGCTCGCCGCAAATTCGCTCTCCATTGACAAACGTACCGTTTTTGCTGTTGAAGTCACGCAAGCCGACGTAACCTTGTTCCACAATCACGATACAGTGATGCCGACTGATCATCTCACTGTTTGGGCGGAGGTTGCAGTCGGCATCGCGACCAATCAGAAATTTTGGTCCGGGAACAGGAATTTCTGTCCCGTCGCGTTCGCCACCGATGACTTTAAGTTTGAGTTGCATCGATCGTCTGTTCCTTGTCGAACTTTGCGACCCCTAAGTGGCCTCAACCAGGCGACGAGCAAGGATGGCCCTTGATAGATCAGCACCGAATGGGCTGAGAAGCAATTGTCAAGCCAATCGACCCGGCAGATTTAGCTTAACGGATTGGCGACCAGTAGTCAAAACTACTGAAAATGGGGCCGTCGCCGAATCATGGTCCTGGGCTTTTTCCACTCCGGCTGGGAGGCTGCGGCCACCGCAGCATGTTTCTCGTCGCCATCGATTCAACCGGCAATCTCGATCCGGATTTCTGACCAGCCGTCTGCTGAGCGACGGACGAGTCTTTGCCTAGGCTCGTCAGACGTCACAATTTGAGACTTAACTTAGGATCCCTACCTCCGCATTCAAATCGCTTTCCCTACCTCACCAAGTGAAGACCTACCGTCGCCGGTCACGAAGTTTGTGAGAAATCCCGGTTAGCGACGACGAGACCAAGCCGGGCGAGCGTATTTGATCCGCATCAATTCACCAGCTTGCCTCAATTCGTCATCCGTAAGAGAGGCGGGCACCATTTCCAGGCCCAGGCGAGCGGCCAGGCGGGCAGGCCAGCTTTGTTGCAAGAGGCGGATATCCACAACCTTGCTTTGCAGTTGCCGCAGTCCGGGCAGCTCGGGCGCGCAGGACGAGGTCTGCAGGAGGAGGCTGCCATGCTGCAGGACGGCAGACTTGCGGCGTCGCTGAGCGCTTCCCACAATTTTTGCTTGATCCAAAACCAGATCCTGCGGGCTGAGTCGCTGAAAGCACAAAAAGGCCCTCGGATCCCTGCCGGCTACCTGCCCGTTGGCGGGCTGCAAAATCACATCGTGCCCCGCTAATTCCGCTCGCAAAGCGTCGTGAACCGCGTCGTACAACCAGGCAAAGTCCGGACGTCTGCCTGGTTGTCCTTGGGCGGACCAGCCCAGACTGTACGTCACCTCTCGATCGTGCAAGATCGCGCCGCCGCCGGTCATGCGACGAACAACCGCACATTTCCTGCTGGCCGCATGTTGCTGCCGATCCTCGTAAGCCTGAAAGTAGCCCAGCGACAGGGTTGGCTGTGACCATTCATACAAACGCAAGGTCAGCTGCCCGGTTTCGGCCGCGGTGGCCAACAACACCTCGTCGACAGCCATGTTCCATGCACCGTCGGCGGGCGAATCCAGCATCAGTCGGCAGGGTCGGGTGGGGCGTGTCACGGTTGGTGTCGCTCAGAGGTGGCAGGGCGACGGGGGGGAGGGGGGAGGCACCTTTTACCTGCTCCCTTTAGCCTTCGACCTGCGATGGTTGCTCAGCTTCCCTCCACCGCAGGACCGGCTTGCGGGCGGCCGCGACTTCATCGGGGCGGCTGACGGGGGTCATGAGCGGAGCGGCGTGGAGGGTCTCGGGCGGCTCGTCGACAATCTGCCTCAGCGTCTCGGCGAAGGCATCCAGCGTTTCTTTGCTCTCGGTCTCTGTCGGCTCGACCATGATGGCCTCTTTGACCGTCAGCGGAAAATAGACCGTGGGCGCGTGATATCCAAAATCGAGGAGGCGCTTGACCACGTCCATCGCCGTCACGCCCCGTTGCTGTTTCAGCGTCAGGGCCGTGGCGACAAATTCATGCGCACACCGCGGGCCATGTGGCACCGGCAACAGGGGCTGCAGGCGGCTTAAGAGGTAATTGGCATTGAGCACCGCGTTTTCCGCCACGCGACGCAGTCCGTCCGGGCCGTGGGTCATGATGTAGCAATAGGCCCTTACCAGGACCCCGGTATTGCCAAAGAAACTGCGGACGCGGCCAATGGACCTGGGCCGATCGTAATCCAGCTGGTAGCAGGCATCCGCACCGTTCCCTTTTTTGACGATTGTGGGCGATGGCAAGTAGGGTTCAAGTTGTGCGGTGACGGCAATTGGCCCTGCGCCCGGACCGCCGCCCCCGTGGGGACCGCTGAACGTCTTGTGCGGGTTGTAATGCATCATATCGGTGCCAAAGTCCCCGGGCCGCGTCACTCCCAAAATCGCGTTCATGTTGGCACCATCCAGATAGATCAGCCCACCCCGCTCGTGCACCAGGTCCGCAATCTGGCGGACGTACGGATCGAACAGGCCCAAGGTGTTCGGATTGGTGATCATAAACACGGCGACCTGGTCGTCCAATTTCTGCTTCAGATCTTCCAGGTCGACGAAGCCGGCGGAGGTACTGTTGACCGTGACGGCATCAAAGCCGCACATCGAGGCGCTGGCCGGGTTGGTGCCGTGTGCGGAATCGGGCGTCAGAATTTTCGTCCGCCGTTCGCCTTGTTCTCGAAAGTAAGCCGCCGCGACCATCAGGGCGGTCAGCTCCCCGTGTGCCCCGGCGGCCGGCTGCAGGCTGACTGCGTCCAGGCCGGCAATCTCGCTCAACATCTCCTGCAGACCATACAGGAGGGCCAGCAAACCTTGCAGCGATTCGTCCGGCTGGTAGGGGTGCAGGTCGACGATACCTGGCAAAGCAGCCAACCGCTCGTTCCGCTTGGGGTTGTACTTCATCGTGCAGGAGCCAAGCGGATAGAAATGCGTATCGACGGACATGTTCAACGTAGAAAGGTTGGCATAATGTCGTACCAACTGGGGCTCGGTCAGTTCCGGCAGCGGCAGATCGCAGGTGGCCAGGAGGCGAGCGGGGATCAAATCTGCGATAGGTTCTTGTGGCACATCGCAAGCGGGCAGCTCCACCGCTCGGCGGCCCGCTTTGGATAGTTCGAACAACAGCTGGGTATCACGCGTGTTTCGCATGCTCAACGGTCTTGATGGGGGTGGTTTTCGCGACGAATTGAGCCAGCGCGTCGATCTGTGCTTGGGTCCGCTTTTCGGTGACCGACACCAGCAGGCAATCGGACAGCTGGGGGTACCAGCGGCCCAGCGGCACGCCGGCCAGGAAACCGGCCTGCAGAGCGTCCGCCAGCAGGCCGTCCACATCGGCCAGCCGGTCCCGCACCACGAATTCCTTGAATGTCGGGGCGGCAAATACCGGTTCCAGGCGGCCGCTGGCGAAGAGTTGAGCCTGTGCGTAGCGGGCCTTTTGCAGACACAGCCGGGCCGCCTCCCGCATCCCGGTCGGGCCCATGGCCGCCAGGTAAACGCTGGCTCGCAGCGCAAACAAACCCTGGTTGGTGCAGATGTTACTGGTCGCCTTCTCGCGCCGGATATGCTGTTCGCGGGTCTGCAGCGTGAGCACCCAGCAGCGACGGCCCTGGCGATCGACGGTCTGGCCGGCAATCCGGCCCGGCATGCGGCGGACAAATTTTTCCCGGCAGGCCATGATTCCCAGGTAGGGGCCGCCGAACTGCATGGGCGTGCCCAGGCACTGCCCTTCGCCGACCACCACATCCGCGCCGTAGTCGCCTGGCCGTTTGAGTATCCCCAGGCTGATCGGATCGGTCACCACCACCAATAACGCTCCGGCCCGGTGCGTGATTTCCGCCAGCTGCTCGACTTCCTCCAGGCACCCGAAAAAATTCGGCTGCTGCACCAACACGCACGCCGTATCGTCGCTCAACGCAGCCTCCAGCGTGGCCGGCGGCAACGTGCCCTGGGGGGTCTCCAGCGTGACCAGCTGGGTCTTTAGGTTGGCAAAGTAGGTCTCGATAATCTGCCGGTATTCGGGATGGACGCTACCGGCGGTTACGACTCGGCCCTGCCGCCGCTGGACCGACATGGCCATCAGGACCGCTTCGACCGCCGCACTCCCCCCGTCGTAAAGGCTTTGGTTGGCAACCTCCATGCCCGTCAGCTGGCAAATCAACGTTTGGTACTCGAACATCGCCTGCAGATTGCCCTGGCTGACTTCCGGCTGGTAGGGGGTGTACGAGGTATAGAATTCGCCGCGGGCGCTGACGTAATCGACGACGGCGGGCACAAAGTGATCGTAGCTGCCGCCGCCTAGAAAGGAGATTTTTTCCGACGGGGACGCATTTCGCTTCGCCAGCTGGGCCAGGTGCGCCGTCAGTTCCAGTTCCCCCATGGCACCCGGAATATCCAACGCACGCTGCATCCGCAGCGGTGCGGGAATGGAATCAAACAGCGCGTCCAGCGAGTCCAGGCCGATGGCCTGCAACATTTGCCGCTGGTCTTCCGGGGTGTTGTAACAGTAGCTCACGCCTGCTCTTCCTCACACAGTTTCTCGTACGCAGCGTGATCCATCAGTTGGTCGAGTCCGGTTTGGTCGGACACCTTGATTTTTACAATCCAGCCGGCATCGTAGGGATCCTCGCCCAATTTTTCCAAAGCTTCGCGCAATTCCTCGTTGACCGCCACGATTTCACCTGTCAGCGGGCTGTACAAGTCGCTGACCGCCTTGACCGATTCTATCTCACCAAACGATTCGCCAGCCGTTACAGTGCGGCCTACCTCCGGCAAGTCCAGATACACCAAATCGGTCAGCGCTTCGACCGCAAACGCGGAGATGCCGACCGTGGCCACCTGGGTACCACCTTCCTCGGCCAGGTAAACCCACTCGTGCGTCTTGGCGTACAACAATTCTTGGGGATTCACGACATTTCCTCGTTGTTTTCATTCACGCTGGTAGAATGGTAATGGGACGACCCGCGCCGGCTCGCCACGTCCACGGACGTCGATTGTCAACTGGGTGCCGAGGCCGCTGGCCGAGGGCACGACGTAGGCCATGGCGATCGGTTTTTGCAGGGTCGGCGAAAACCCACCGCTGGTCACCCTTCCGACCTCTTCTCCGTCACGCATGACTGCGTAACCGTCGCGCGGCACCCGGCGTCCGAAACATTCTAAGCCGACTCGGCGGGGCAGGGCAGGGCCTTTCTGGATCCCGACCAAGGCGTCCCGGCCGGGAAACTGCCGGTTCTCCAGTTCGACGGCAAATTCCAGCCCGGCCTGCAAGGGAGTGATCGTTTCGTCGATTTCGTGCCCGTACAGGGGCATGGCCGCCTCCAGCCGCAACGTGTCCCGGGCGCCCAACCCGGCCGGCCGGGCCCCCACCGCGCCGCCCCGATCCACCAGCTGCTGCCACAATCGCTCTGCCCAATCGGCAGTCACCATCAGTTCACAGCCATCTTCCCCGGTGTAGCCGGTACGACTGATGACCGCCTCCACCCCCCCCTCGCCGCTCGCCCCACCCTGCAGCGAAATCGTCACCACCTTCCCGCGGTAGTATTTCAAGGAACTGGCGTCGAAACCGACCACCGTTTTGGTCAGCTGGAGGGCCCGCGGTCCCTGCACGGCGATCATGGCCGTTTCCAGCGTTTGATCGGTGCATTGCACGTCCGCGGGAAGGCGGTCGGCGATCCAGGCGAGGATTTTTTGGCGATTCGAGGCGTTGACCACCATCAGGTAGAAGGGTCCACTTTCGTCGCTCAGATGATAGACCAGGACGTCGTCGAGCACGCCCCCCTGGTCATTGGTGACCA
>JABAOH010000070.1_pt5 | contig 16000 bp, 14 predicted proteins | sample 7062181 | NCBI WGS metagenome assembly JABAOH01 (sample SAMN14538630, study PRJNA623070) | marine sediment metagenome | biome: marine biome [ENVO:00000428]; feature: marine pelagic biome [ENVO:01000023]; material: deep marine sediment [ENVO:00002113]; isolation source: pool of 5 deep marine...
TAGAGCCTATGAGAAAGGAGGAGCTCATAAGTGAGCCAATAAGGCCCTTCTTCGGGCCAACAATAGAGAGGCTCTCCGTTGATTATCAAATAGCCCAAACCATGAGGGGAGAGGTACTAGGAACCATCGGATACATGCCTCCAGGCTTTGACCTCACCGAGAGCACGTCAGGGTTCCTCAACGACTTCGCCGACGAAACTTTGTCAATTATACCAGTCTTCAAGGATCTAAGGATAATTAGACAGTGGACGGGGATATGCGACATGACACTGGACCTTCTACCTGTCGTGGGTTCCCTGGAAGAGGGCTTATACATCTCATGCGGCCACCATAGTCATCTTATTACCCTAGCGCCAATTGTGGGGCAGCTGCTGGCCGAAAACATCATAACTGGCTCAACCAGCCGTATGCTTGAATCTTTCATCCCCCAAAGGTTCGATTTTAGCCACCTACATAAAGACTCAAGATATGCAGAGTGTCAACTAAAGGTTCCTGAAACCATCCTCCAGCCGTGCGCGCGCGAGACTGATGCGAAGCCACGGTTACGATCAAAGAAATATTGAGATGCATACTGACATAGTCGACCTTCCCCAGAAAATAGAATCCGATGAAGACGCGGGAAGCCTCGAGAAAAATCCAGTAGTGTCAAATAGATGAATGTTTGGAGACTAAGGTTGTCTATGCTCGCAACATTGACAGTGATCATCGTCATATCGACAATCTTCTTCACCATACGCCTCGGATACCTAGGCACGCTGAACATTGCATCCCTGGTCGCTCTTGTCACAGCCTCAAACCTCGCGCAGTGGCGCGCGCGCTTGGATGATGCGGTGGTTGCCCTGATGAGCGTATGCAGAAGGCCGAGAACGTTGGAGCGACCCGTGAGGTGTGCCTCATGGTCGATCTAGTGAGAAATAAATTCAATGGCGCTCCCACTTTCATGCGTGTTATGGCCGTCAAGAAAAACTCAGGGAAATTCCTGAAGTACACGATTCCCCGTTTGAAAAAATACTCTTTTTTATTCATTTTTGGAACTCTTTCGTTAACAAGGCTAGGCTTTTGATCGCGTTCAGGCGTGCTCGGCCTTGTAAGAGTTCGCACAATGGACGCAGCAGAAGGCCATCTCGATCCCGTCGATGACCTCCCTGTGGCCCCCCTCGTAGATCTTGCAGCCGCAGTGAACGCAGACGTCGAGGCTGGGCTCGATGGCGATGGAGGTCATCTGAGAGAACCGCCTGAACAGCCGTTCGCATAGGGCCCTGCCTTCCTCTGTGAGCTCGTAGACCTTCCTCTCCTTCTCCCCCACCATCTCCGAGGTGTGATCGATCAACCCCCTCTCCTCCAGGATCTGGAGGAATGGGTAGACCAAGCCCGGGCTGATCTTCTTTCCGACCCTCTTGCGGAATTTGCTGAGGATGCCGTAGCCGTGAGTCGGGCCCTCGTAGAGGATGTTGAGGATGAAGAACCTTGAAAAGTCTGAAACGAGGTCGTCGACATCGAGCCTGGCCATGGGTCTCTAAATGTATCAGAAAAGGATATATAAATGACTTCTTTTCGTTGTTTCGCGCGCGCCCGGTCCTAGGCTACGACGAGGCGACAGCGCTGGTGGATGAGGCCCTGGAGAGGGGCTTGCTCATAGGCGAGATCGTATTGGCGCGCGTGCAGGGCGGTTATCGCTGGCGTCGACGGAAACTTTGGGGTTATGGCTGCCTCCTCCGAGGCCTATAGGATCACCCAATCCGCCCACCCCTAATACCTTGTTTCTTCCATTCGTGCTGAGATAAATTCGTGAGCTCTTCATCACCTATCCGGGGCCAGCACAATTTAGGCTCAAAAAACCCTTTTAAAATCCCCTCTTAGAGGGAATCCTATGTCTAGATTCAGGAAGGAGAGGGACGCTCTGGGGACCGTTGAGGTCCCGTCGGGGGCCTACTACGGCGGATTCACGAAGAGGGCCTTCGACAACTTCAGGATCTCTGGGCTTACCATAGACCCCGAGTTCATCAGGGCCCTAGTCGAGGTGAAGATGGCCGCTACGAGGACGAACTCGGAGTTGGGGCTCCTTGACAAGGACAAGGCCGAAGCCATCCTGAAGGCCGCTGGAGAAGTCTTGGAGGGAGAGTTCGCCGGGGACTTCCCCCTGGACGTTTTCCAGGCTGGGGCAGGGACCCCCTGGAACATGAACGTGAACGAGGTTCTCTCGAACAGGGCGAACGAGATCCTGGACTCAGGGCTCGGTGTCTACGACCTGGTGCACCCCAACGATCACGTCAACATGTCCCAGTCGAGCAACGATGTCGTTCCGACGGCCGCGAGGATAGCTGCTCTAAAGCTCAACACCGCCCTCATTGATGGGCTGGCTTCCCTGGAGGAGGGCCTCAAGCTCAAATCAGAGGAGTTCGGCGGGGTCCTCAAGAGTGGAAGAACCCACCTAAGGGACGCCATCCCCATCACCCTGGGCCAGGAGTTCAGGGCCTTCGCCTCTATGGTCGGCACTTCTAGGAGGAGGCTCGAAGCCTCGTCGGGGAACCTCAGGAAGCTTTCCCTCGGGGGGACTGCGGTGGGGACGGGCCTCAACACCCACCCGGGCTATGTCGAGAAGGCTCTGGGGTACCTCAGGGCCATCACAGGGCTTGAGGTGTGGAGGGCGGAGGACTTCGTAGAGAAGACCCAGTTCTCGTCCGACTTCCTCGAGGTGATGGGCGCCCTAGGGGAGATGGCCACGGACTTCGTCAAGATGGGCAACGACCTCATGCTCCTAAGCTCTGGGCCAAGGACTGGGCTGGGCGAGCTGGTGCTACCCCCCGTGGAGCCGGGTTCGAGCATCATGCCTGGGAAGGTGAACCCAAGCGTCGTAGAGTGCTTCAACATGGTCTGCTTCCAGGTGATGGGGAACAGGGCGACGGTTGAGATGGCATCAATGTCGGGGAGCCTGGACCTCAACGTGTACGTCCCCCTAGTGGCCTTCAACCTCCTCAACTCCATGAGGTGGATGACCAACGCCGTCAGAATGCTAGACCGCCTCTGCGTCAGGGGGATAGAGGCCAGGAGGGAGGCGGCGGAGAGGCACCTCACCGAGTCGAACGCCCTAGCCACCCTCCTCAGCCCTGTCTTGGGTTATGACGAGGCGGCAGCGCTGGCGGATGAGGCCCTGAAGAGGGGCTTGCCCATAGGCGAGATCGTGCTGGAGAGGGGTGTCCTAACCGAGGAGCAGTGGGACGAGCTAGTCAGCCACTCAACCGCCCCCAACATGCAAATAGTCGAGAGGATCAGGAGGCAGAGGTCCGGGAAGGCCGGAGTTCCTAGATGAAGGGGACCTGAGTCTTGGTCGAAGGTTCTAATAATGAATTTCTTTCACGATTCCCTGATCCAAACCATGACCCGTAATTTAAACGAGGAGGAAGACTTTGCTCCCAGGGAGGTCAGGAACCCGGCCGCCCGTGCCGGGAACGTGGTCCACTGGGTCACCCACGCTAGGAAGAGGGGGCTGGGGATGTGGGCCTGGATCCTCAATAGGGTGACCGCGGTCACCATCATATTCAGCACCATCCTCCATGTCCTCAGGAACCAATTCGGCGTCCTCACCCTGGGGGGGGCAGGCTCTTGTACCTGGACCTCCTCCTCTTCGCAGGCGCCTACCACGCCTTCAACGGTTTGAGGGTGATCTTAATAGAGTCCTTCGGTTGAGCGGCGCGGAAATGGAGAACAGGCTCTTCATCCTAGTATTAGCCGCCGCGCGCACGCGCCAGCGCGCGCGACACGTGTCTGGCCTGCGAGCGCGCGTAACGGGCGCTTTGCCTCGAATCGTGAGCTCAATATCTTCTGTTGATGGAGATGTTCTCAGCCTTACACTTTCAAGTACACGAGAGGCTTATAGAGAACTGAAGTGGATTTACGACCTTTTTTCTTAATCGGACAATACTTGTCCAATAGCTCAGCTCATGAGTGTGTCGATGATCATGGCTAGGAAAAGGAGGAAGAGATACGGACTTGAAACCTTGAAGATCCGCCAAGCCATCTCAGGGGACGGTTTGTAGAAGAGATACAGGTGTGCTGTGAGAATGCACATGCCTGAGATCAGTGACATATAGAGGTAGAACGACCCGAAACCGCCGTAAAAGTAAAGAGCTACAGAAAGAAGCAGCAGAAGGATGACGGTTGATACTATGCATCCCACCGCCTTCCTAGTCCCTGTGACAACTGGTAGCATTGGTACGCGTGCTCTCTCGTAGTCTGAGCGATAGTAGATGGCTAGAGGCCAGATGTGGCTGGGGATCCATGAGACGACGGCGCTCGAGACAAGGATCGCAGTAAAGTCGATGGAGTTGGCGACGTAGACCCAGCCGAATAATGGAGCCAGACCCCCGCTGAGCCCTCCCAAAATAATATTCACGGGACTCCTTCTCTTGATCATCATGCTATAGACAATGACGTTATCCAGTACTCCTAGGATTATGCATAGAAAGGACAGGAGGTTCCTCATACCAGCGAGAGTGAGAGATGCGATGACCATTATGAGCCCAAAGTAGAGGGCTTTCTCGGGGGGGTCTATCTTCATCGAAGGCAGTGGCCTGTTCCTCGTTCTGGTCATCAAGGCGTCGATGTCCCTGTCGACATACGAGGTTAGGGCGTTGCAGCCGGCGCTCGCCATGATACTGGTTGCCAGTCCAATGAACCATGTCGAGGACGAAAGTCGGATATTGTTACGCCTCGAGGAGATCATCATGGTCCCGATCGAGGTGAAGACGAGCAAAGAAACCAGCCTTGGCTTGACGACCTCAACATAGTTTCTGATCCTCATAAAACGTTGAATCTCCAGAATCGATGAGCGTTCGTCTACCGAAGACTAGAAAACGTCTATATATAAAGAACATCTTGACGGAGAAGACTTGAAGTATCCTGAGTATAATTGGGCTTCTTTCTATGCTACACATTAGATGAAAAAAATTAGTTGGGTTTATGGTTATTCTCAGGCTCTATGATCTCTTCGTGAAGCCGACGGCTAAGGCGATTATCGCGACTAGCAGGCCGCCTATGGATAGGTACATTGATGTCGAGCTGGCAGTTCCTGGTGTGCCCTCTGGTCCCTGCGGACCAGGTTCACCCTGTGGCCCCTGTGGCCCTTGTGGTCCCGGCTCGCCCTGAGGTCCCTGCGGACCAGGGGGACCCTGAAGGATTTCTGGCTGCTTCAGTTCTAGGTCGATCCATGAGAAATCTAGCGTTTCGGGGTCGGTACAAGTTGAGTAATGTCCTGCGGCAGTCCATCCGTTCTTCACGCCCGGCTCCCCCTTCTCGTCGGCGTCCCAATAGGCGACCGCCATCTTGTAGGTCTTGCCGACCTCGAACTGGACATCCTGCTTCATAGTATCGCTCGTGGTCAGTGGCCTCTTAAACTCAAAGATCCACTTGCCCTCGGCCCCTACCGCTGACATGTCTGTGTGGGACCAAGCCCCGTAGACTTCGTTAGCGGTGTCGTCGTCGTGTCTGTCGGTGATGCTCAGCGAGTACTCGTCGTCGAGGTTGCCGACCGGGTCGTTGCCCGAGAGCAGGTTGAAGCCCGTCACGACGCCTGGGCCCACATCGAGCTCCCAGTGCCAGATGTCGACGTAGCCTTTCCCTCCACCCATGTCGGGGGTGGCCTCGTCGTCTATCGCGAAGAGCACGGCGAGGGCCGCAGAGTTATGATGTTCTGAGGCGTTGTAATCGTAGTCGTCCGAGATGACGGCCAAGACATATATATTCGAGTCGTCGAAAGCCGTTTTAACCTCCAGTCCGTCGATTAGCCGCTGGTCCGTGGCAAAAGGTCGTACCAGAGAGATTTTGGTGCCTGGTATACCAGCCCAGTCGCCCATCATACCGTCCACGGTTATCCCCGTGTGTTTGACAGCGGTGATCCCTACATCGGCTGAAACAGTTCCAATAGCAAGTGACGCTGAGAATATCAGCAGCAGCGGGATAACTACTAGCAGTTTCTGGTGGTGATGTTTCATTTTATTTTCAACTCACTTTAGGGTCATGGGATCGAGAATTTATAAACTATTAAGAATTGATCGCTATAGTACTAAATTTCATATAGTTGAGCATACGTTTAATGAAGACTCTAGGCGCACACGCGAGAATAAAAAAAATGTGGTAAGTCTCTTTATTCTGGTCCTGTAAAGCCTCTGTTGAAGAAGCACAAACAGTGGTTTCCTGGCACCCCTGGACCTGGAAGGAAGTCAGGGGGGTTACAGCACTGGTTAGGAAGGTATAGGCCTTCGTCTAGGCTTGGCCCCTTGCAGCAAGGTCCTCCCCACCAGATAGGACCTTCGGGTGGGATGTATATGGCTACGTTCCCGGCCGATGCAGGAACGTTGCATCCATCTTTGTAGTTTTCCTTGCCGGTTCCACGCTCAGCGCTATTACCATTATCGTCGTTCTGATTGTTATAACCTGCAAGTGCGATGTTTACCGGAAAAGCGAATAGTGCTATTGTTATGATTAAAACCAGGATTGTTTTCGTCTTCATTTTTCATTCGATACATTGATTTTACTAGTAACTTTTAAACAAATATGAAGTTTTTACTATAGTAATAAAAAACATATAGTAGAATGATTTGTGCGCTCGCATCCCATTTCATACGAGTTTTTATAATATACCCTAAAAAGGGGGCAAAATTCGCGCGCTGATATATGATATTTACGTGAGGCGCAGCGTGTGTAATGCTCGCACATAATAAGATATTTTACTATAGCATACTGTTTCATATAGTTGGTGTCTAAATGAAAACCGAGGATCTCAAGCGAATTATCCTGAAGATGTTCAGGGGCAAGGAATTCTACGGATACGACGTCAACAGAAGGCTCTCATCTGCGGGGGTCGAGGTTGAGCTTAGTCGCCTCTATCGTGTCCTAAACGAGATGCTGAAAGAGGGCCTGCTCGATAGCCGTTGGGAGAAGAGCAGATCCGGGCCTAGTAAGAGGATGTACAGGATTGGTCGGAAAGGCGAGGAGGAGCTTGATAGGATCCTCCTAGACGCCATCGCGACCGTACACAGCTTCTACGGCGAGTACCTTCTCAGCCTTCGCCCAAAGATAAACGTCTTCGGCGAGATCCTTGGGCCGGTAACAGACGGGTTGGAGGGAAAAGGGAACGTCGTATACGTCACCAACAAATACTACGGCATAGACGAGATGATCGTCTCACACCTCCAGAGGAATGTACCGGAGGGGAGAATTTACTTCGTCAAGCCCGTCTCGGCTGCCGTAGACCTCAACTTGAAGAACCTTTTCATCTTGGATGGCGAGTATGACGATATTCCCTTGAAGGACGGCCATGCAGATCTTTTGATGATCGTAGATCTTCCCAATAGGGTTGCTCTGGAGGCTGCAGTCGAGGAGTGGCGTAGAGTAGTCGGGAAGGATGGTAGGCTTGCGATAATGACACCCTCCATTCTACTCCAGAAGTACGAGGACCCGCTGGCTATAGGCGATTTCGTGGAGAAGTACGAGCACGAAATTATTGAAGAAGGGGAGCACATCGACGGAGAGCAACTCAACGACTTGCTGAAAAATTCATTCGAGACGGTTGATGAAAGGCAATTCGTGCATATATCTATTATTTTAGCATTTAATACGTTATCTCCCGCATAAGAGCTCACAATTAATCTCATTAGCCATAGCTTTTAACGCATACTCATTATGATTAAACCACAGTATAAAAGAAACATATATATCTAATACTTCAAATCGTCAAATTGAGTTATTCTAACTCAGAGGAGTTCAAAATTGAACGACAGGCAGGCATTATACTTGTCTATGATCGCAATCATCATCTCTGTGGTCGGAATAAACATGGCTTACTACAAGGCCAGAGGGCCCGAGGGCCCTCTAGGCCCTGAGGGACCTCCGGGTCCTCGGGGTCCTATGGGCCCAAGCTACATGGTTCCTGGCGAGGGGCTCGACGTGACGATCTTGGACGCCAAGGTTGGCGACGACCTCAAGCCAGTATTGACCTTGAACATGACGGATTCTCAAGGAGTCCCGGTCACCCCGGGGGACCTGACGGACGTTAGGTTCATGATAGCCGCCGTTGAAGTCGATGGGGAGACGAGGTTGACGAGATACAATAACTACTTCACGCGAACAGCGGAGGGGGCCGAATACGTCTTCGAGGGCGAGGCGGTGCAGCCCGTCCTTGGAAGCTGGGAACAGCCCGACAGGGACAGCGGAGGCGTCTTCGAGGAGGTGGAGCCCGGCGTCTACAGATACACCTTTGGGAATGCGCTCTCCCTCGACTACGACCCCAACGCGACCCATGTGGTTGGCTTGTATGCCTATAAGAACGACCGCCGAGACGTCTCTAATGCCGTATACACCTTCGTTCCTGGCGGCGGCGAGGCGACCGTCGAGAGGCGGATCGTGACGACGGAGGCGTGTAACGTCTGCCACGAGCCGTTAGCCCTGCATGGAGAAGTTAGACAGGAGGTCATCCTCTGCACCCTTTGCCACACGCCGGGCAACATAGACCCCGAGACGGGGAACAGCGTTGACCTCAAGGTCATGGTCCATAGGATCCACGCTGGGGCGGAGCTACCAAGTGTCGTGGAGGGCGAGCCCTACTACATCGTCGGTTTCAGGCAGACAGTCCACGACTACTCCGAAGTCCACTGGCCCCAGGACGTCAGGAACTGCACGAAGTGCCACACCGGCCCGCAAGGGGACAATTACAAGACGGCTCCGAGCCGGGCTGCCTGCGGCTCGTGCCACGATGACATAAATCACGAGACAGGAGAGGGGCACCCCGGAGGGATCCAGACCTCGGACGCGCTTTGTTCAGGATGCCATGTCCCCGAGGGTGTCGAGGGGGCGATCGTCGATTCCCACGAAATAGAGCCGTGGCCTTTTGCCTACGTCGTCGAGCTCAGCATGACGCCTCCGGCGAATGGCGATTACTACGTGCCAGGAGAAGCACCCCCAATCACGATCGTAATAAAAGACCTAGCCAGTGGTGAAACCATCGACCCGAACACCATCACGGTCGATACGTGGAGCAGGGCCAACCTATTCGTATCGGGTCCCCGCCACGAGACAAAGCCTGTGCTCACATACGTCGCCCTCCAAGGGGGGTATACCTTCTACGCCGAGAACGAGCTCCAAGTTGACGCTCTCACCGGTGACCCGGCGATCACGCGCTCCGAAACCAGCATCACCTACCAGCTCGTCGATATAGCGAACCTTACATCGGGCACGTACACCGTCTTCGTGGAGGTGAGGAAGGAACCGACTGGCCCAATCGAGGGCCTCGGCGGCTGGGGCCTAATGAACTTTCAGGTGGGGACGTCCGAGGTGGACCCTTACATCGCCACCAACTGCGGTGACTGCCACGGCGACGGCAGGATGCACGAGACCTTCTTCGCGGTGGAGTTTAACACCGACATCTGTAAGAGCTGCCACGACTACGAGCGCCAGGCCCCGGGGAGCTTAGGGTGGACCTTAGAGGGCGGCTGGAATGGCTTCGGGGCGGCCCCCATCATCAAGAAGGTGCATGGGGTGCACTACGGGAGCAGCCTCAGCCATCCGGAGGACCTGATGCCCTTCGGCACCTCCGACGAGTACAAGAGGATCACATTCCCCATGGATGTCCAGAACTGCCGGAAGTGCCACTCTGAATCCGATTACTGGAACGAGGAGCCCTCGAGGCTCGCCTGCCTGTCCTGCCACGACGGCGACGAGGTAGCCGTCCACGCCAAGCTGATGACATTTGACCCGACATCCGACGATCCGTGGAGCGGAGACGAGCTTGAGAGCTGCGCTATCTGCCACGGGGAGGATAGGCACTACAACTCGAGTGACGTCCACGTGTATAGGCAGATCGGCACAGTCAACATCAGCGAAAGCCAGAGGGAGTGAGCTCTCCGAAAAGTGTCCGCACCCTCACATCTCTGTGCACAGAGCATTCAATGTAGACTAGATTGTCTCGATTTTTTATGGAAAAATTAGAGGACGTTATTCGAACACTTAATTTGGAATCACATTTCAGTAGCGGAGGACGTTCGCGCTCTCAGCATGTACAGACTATGAGCAAGGACCCACATTATAGCTGTGGCGAAAACTAACCACTCGAAGATGGGTTGTTCGGGCATTCCTGGAATTTGGCGTATTTCTACTTGGATGAGCAGATAGCTGAAAACGCTAAAGACCACTAGATTGAGGAGACCTGACATGGGCAGGTATCTTGGCAGACTTGAGGTTTTGAATTCTGTCACTGCGAAGGTAAGCTGGAAACTCGTGGCTCCTAAGAAGTAGATTACTGCTCCGAGTAAGTGTAGCTGGAGATTGGCGCTGAAGGGTACTAAAGCCATTAAGAGCCAGCCTGTCGATGAAACCAGCCCTGTTGCTAAACTCGCTCGTGAAAGCTAGCGCCCTGCACCCATTCGCCTGACGAAAAGCACTACGCTGATCAAGAAGGCCACTCTAAGGGGAACTGCGAGGAGCATCCCAAAGTTGTTAACCGTGGCCGAGAGATATTGAATTCCCTCGGGGGCTCCTTTAGGTACCCCTCCCAAGCCGCTAACGTAATGGGTGAGAAAGCTGAACGTGGGGTCAACCTGCATATATAGGATTATAGATGCACCCACAGTGAAGATCAGCAGGGCGACAGCAGCGAAAGCGAAGTTTTCTCCAGGATATCGCTCGTAGAAGCGTTCGATCTTTGCCGTCAATCCTCTGTCTGGGTTTCTCATTCTTGAATCACATTCAGGGTTTTGAGAACGTGTTTAATAAACAATTAAGAGTTGAATGCTATGGTACTAAACTGCATATAGCTATAGAACGAGGATGGATAGAATAGGTTGTACTAGCTTCTTTGAATTTTCTGCCTATTTTCAACCCACTTGCAAGTGCGCAACTATGGAAAAGGTAAACCGTTGAGGGCTTATCCGATTTAGAAGCACGAGATTACCTGAACCATTGTCAACTTCTAAGATGAACTTAAATTTTTAAAGCCCATAGAACACTTCTCATACGCGAAGTAGTCGGTGGCCGGCCGTAATCCACCTTCTGCTCCATAAATCATGTATTTATCGAATAGTAATGATAAGATGCAACATACTCCACGCCCATTTAATGAATTGCACGCGTTTTTCAATAAATCTACGTGTTCGAAGCGGGTGCGTCGAACACGCGCACAGAATTTAATTTTGATGTTTTTTCGCTTTGCTCCGCAAAGCTCCCACCCACCCGACCCCTCCAAACTTTGTAATTGAAGAAACCAATAAGGTACATGGGGAGAGGTAGCTAGCTCAATAGTTTGATCCAAGAAAGGTAGCGTGCTGGTCAGAATTCTACTCCCATTTCCATAGTTTTTTTCGCATAAACACTTCAGGCAACACTAGGAGTCCCAAGCTACCCAAACCAAGTGAAAGAGCGAATTCTGTCAGGCTTAATGGATGAAATCCGAACATTTTCGCCGTTAATGGGACATAGACTATACCAATAGAAGCAATGAAGGAAAAAGTCACCGCTATGATGAAGAACTTATTCTTCAGGGCATCACGACCCATTCTCCAAACGCTTCGAGTCTCAGAGCGACAATTCCAGATCACAAATATCTCAAACATCACAGTCTGTACAAAAGTCGCTGTTCGAGCTACAGCTAGACTTTCCTCTGTCCCAAATCCATAGTTTGGCCACACATAATATTCGAGACAAAACACGAGAATCGATCCAAAGGCTTGAAGTAAGAAAGATGCGAAGATAAATGCCCCCATCCCATGGAGGATGCCCTCCTCTGGTTTCCGTGGTATTCGACTCATCACGTCTTTTTCAGGGGAATCTGCAGCTAAGGATATGGCGGGTGCGCCATCAGTTACTAAGTTTATCCATAAGATCATTGCCGGAAACAACGGAATCGGGAACTTATCAACCCCAAATATGCCGCCAAGAATTGCGAATGTCCCAATAACCAACAATTCATCGAAGTTGCAGGCAATGAGAAATCGAATGTATTTGCGTATGTTATCGTAAATCACTCTTCCCTGCTCAACAGCTGCCACGATCGTAGCGAAATTGTCATCTGTCAAGATCACATTCGAGGCTTCTTTCGACACGTCAGTGCCAGTAATTCCCATGGCTACACCGATATCTGCCTTTTTAAGTGCAGGTGCATCGTTGACACCATCACCGGTCATAGCCACAATCTGTCTTTTCTTCTGAAGCGCTTGCACAATTTTCAATTTATGTTCAGGAGATACTCTTGCGTAGACTTGCACGTTCTCGACAATCTTCTCGAAGTCGCCTTCGCTCATAGCATCTAGTTCGGCGCCTGTTAGAACAAGGCTGTCCTCCTTCATTATTCCTACTTCTTTTGCCACTGCCATGGCAGTAAGCTTGTGGTCGCCTGTTATCATGACGGTTTTGATTCCGGCTTTTTCGCATTGTTTGTTAGCCTCAACTGCCTCTTCACGAGGGGGATCCATAATCCCTACGAGACCTACGAAGACAAAGTCTTCTTCAATAGTCTTCTCGTTCAATTCTTTAGGCATGTGTGAAAGACGCCTGTAAGCCATCGCTAAAAGACGTAACGCGGAACTTGCCATCTGCTCGTTTGCTTTCATAATATTCTTTCTATCGGTATCTGTGAGCTTCTTTTTAGTGCCATCTTCCAACATGTGAAGGCATTTTTCTAAAACTATTTCGGGTGCGCCTTTCATGTAAGCAACTGTTTCTTTTTCAGGAGCTTTGTGAATCGTGGTCATGCATTTCCTTTCAGAGGTGAAAGGTATCTCACCTATACGCGGATACTGCTCCATCAATCTCTTTTGATTGAGACTAGCTTTCTCTCCTGCAACGATTAAAGCTCCTTCTGTGGGGTCGCCCATGATGATCCATGTGCCATTATTGTCTTGTTCAAAACCTGCATTATTGCAAAGAGACCCAATTCTAAACAGCGTTGAAACGTCAATATCCGTTATTGGACTGACAAGCTCGCCGTCTTCTAGAAATTCCCCTTTAGGCTCATACCCTATACCTGAAACGTCAATAAACCTACTACCTCCACCCACATAGAGTTTGCGAACCGTCATCTCCCCTTTAGTTAATGTCCCCGTCTTATCTGAGCAGATTACAGTAACAGCGCCCAACCCCTCAGCGGCAGATAGTCTTCTCACTATGGCATTTCTTTTTACAAATTCTCTCGCACCCAAAGCAAGGGTTATGGTTACAACTGCGGGTAAACCCTCTGGTACGGCAGATACAGCAAGGGAAACCGACGTCATAAACGTTTCAATTAAACTCTTAACTTGGAAAACTCCCCCGTAACGCCCTATCGTTAATACAATCTCAAAGACATCTAGGGCGAAGATCGCTATACAAACAAGTATCACTACTTTGGCGATTTTTCTCGCAAAGCTTTCCAACCTCTTCTGCAATGGAGTCTGCTCTTCTTCAGCCTCTTGAACAAGCTCCGCAATTTTCCCAAACTCGGTCTTCATTCCTGTTGCAGTCACTACAGCTTTGCCACGCCCATAGATGACGTGTGTTCCAACAAAGATCATATTCCGTTTATCATTTACAGGTGTCTGGGGGAGAAGTATAATCGAGGCGTCTTTGTTTACGGGTATAGATTCTCCTGTTAGAACAGCCTCATTCGTTCGCAACTCTATGCTTTCTATGAGCCTCGCATCTGCTGGAACAACGTCTCCAGACTCTAAAACTAAAATGTCGCCTAACACAAGGTCACGCGAGGGGATCAAAACTATTTTATCATCACGCAGCACACGGGCTTTTGGTGCTGCAAGTTTTTTCAGAGCTTCTACAGCCTTCTCCGCACGATATTCCTGAACAAAACCGGCTACTGCAACAAGAATAACTATGATGATTATGATAAGCGAATCAGCGAAGACTTCAAAGATATATTTAGGTGTCTCGCCGGGTAATGGAGGTAATTGAAATTCATAGTAACCAACTGCTAATGAAAAAATTGAAGCGACTATGAGCAGTAGAATGAATATATCTTTGAATTCTCCAAGGAACATTTGGAGAGGCGTTCGACGTTTTTTCTCTCTTAATTCGTTATATCCATATTCCTTAAGTCGTTGTAGAAACTCATCATTACGTAACCCTTTAACGGTAGCATTCAAAGATTTGAGAACTTCATCTATACTCTCAGAATGCGGTTGGGTGCTCAATTCAATAATAAAGTTGGTATTTGACAGGCATAAAGTCTTTTTTTAGATCTTTAAAAGCTCTAAGTTTTCATGTATCAGTGCGCTCTCGCCCCGCTTAAATTCTCAATAACCCTCAAGAATCCTTCCACACCCTTCTTGTCGCGTGTTGAAGCTCTTAGGCAAGAGGGAGGTTTCCCCTCGCCTAGACACCCATAGAGGGTGTCCTACCCCTCGCCCTCTAGGGACATTTTTCGGGAACCCTCGCGAGAGTGCTCGATCCCGAGCACAAACCACGTCCCAAAATTGTAAATCGTCAATATAACGAATGCTACTAATCAAGATTTTGCGCGCGCGAGCAGCTCCGCTAGGGCCCAGGAGTCGATCCGGTCCGTCTTGATGCGGACCTCCGTGATGTACCGACTCTTCTTCGGATGTGAAACCAGCACATCGTAGCCCTCCTCCACCAGCCTTAAGTATAGGGGCGCGATGCTTGTGGGCGCCTCCATCGTCACCTTCTCAACCCAGTGTGGTTCGAGGAAGGCGGGGACCTCCTCGTTGGGCATTCTTCTCTAGGCCGGCTTCTCTTCGCCTAGTCCTAAGATGGTCGCGTATGCGTATTCCTTATGGACGTTCAGTCCACAGACAACGGTGCTCATAGAATGGCTTGAGTGCCGCATCGGTAAACCATTTTTCATATCATCGCGCGAACATTGAGTATGCATCAGAGCTTTGGTCTTGATGGAAGGCTGGTTACGGATGGTCCGTACAGTACGCGCGAAATTTCAGAATCTTTTTACATCATGATAAGTAGTTATGCAGGATTGTGTACAATTTGACGCCACAATCTCTTCCAGGCGAGATTTCATGGTTAATAGAAGAGGGGTTTTTCGGATACATTGGAACTTCGAACAAAAACGTGGAACCCCATGTCACCCCTGTTATATTTGTATTCGACAAGAACTACATTTACTTCCTTACATCAAAATCTGCAAAAAAATTGAGAAACATGGAACAAAACCCCAAAATAGCCTTCCTGATAGACATACGAGACCCTTCAAACCTTCTTAACAACAGAGCTGTGCTGCTTCTGGGTAGTGTAAAGAAGATCAGTGTACTGGGCGCCATGTTCCATATCAGGAAATTCTTAAGGATAAGGAGGCTCTTTATTCTAAAGTATCCAAAATATGTGAAGACATACACCAGTGATACGGGCAAGATTCCTAGAAATTGGAGGGTGACTCCGTTCCTACATCGGGTTCTTTAAGATTGTCGATAGACAAGTATGTGTACATGAGAGAATGCTTTCAGGCAAAAATTGAATTATAAGACGATTAATATGGCGACCCTACCACCTCAACTAGAAGAGCTCGTAACTACAAACTACTTCGCATATCTATGCACAACAGGTAAAGAAACCAGCCCCATGTGACCCCTATTTTCTTCGTCTTTACCATTTCACCAATATCCATATATTTCCTATCCTCGTCAAAGTCTAGGAAGATTATCAACCTCATATCCAATCCGAAGGTTGCACTCACAATCGACACGAGAGACCCAGTAGATCCTCAAAAAAACTTTGGTGTTCTGATTAGGGGGATTGCTGAAATCGTCTGTCCAATGACACTAAAAAAGCCAAATCCCGATTGGGAGGATCGTCTTCTCAAATTTTTTAAAGAAAAATATTTAGAGTTCGAGACTTGGATCGACGACTACATAGGTAAGACTGAACCTGGGTCGATCGTATGGGTGAAGATCAGACCATCCACAATGACATGGTGGAGACATTGGAATTTTAAAACAATGAGGTTTCGCAAGAGTGCTTAATGTTTGCGCGCACGACCTTTGGATTATCG
>JABAOH010003140.1_pt2 | contig 15998 bp, 16 predicted proteins | sample 7062181 | NCBI WGS metagenome assembly JABAOH01 (sample SAMN14538630, study PRJNA623070) | marine sediment metagenome | biome: marine biome [ENVO:00000428]; feature: marine pelagic biome [ENVO:01000023]; material: deep marine sediment [ENVO:00002113]; isolation source: pool of 5 deep marine...
CATCTCGAAGCCGACCCTCGTGTGGCTTCTCGAGAACGACCTGAAAAAACCACAGAAGCTGGAGGCCACCTATCTCACGAACGGGATCAACTGGAGAGCAGACTACGTGGTGACGCTGAACGACAAGGATGACAGGGCCGACCTCTCAGGATGGGTAACCATCGACAATAAAAGCGGAACCACCTACAAAAACGGGAGGATCAAGCTTGTTGCGGGGGACGTGAACAGAGTGAGGGACGACCGCGCCTACCGGGATAAGATGATAGCTTACGCAGCGGCCGAAGCGGCAGCGCGGAAACCGCAATTCAAAGAAGAGGAATTTTTTGAGTACCACATATACACCCTTCAAAGGCCTGCGACAATCAAGCAGAACCAGACGAAACAGATCAGCCTCATAAGTGCCGGCCACATCCCTGTTCACAAGGAACTGCTCTACTACGGCGCAAGCCACTATTTCCGCAGCAGGCACGGAGAGATGATCTCGAACCAGAAAATCGGCGTCTTTCTCGAAATCGCCAACAAGAAAGAGAACAACCTGGGCGTTCCCCTCCCGAAAGGAACGGTGCGGGTCTACAAACATGACAGCGAAAACAGCCTCCAGTTCATCGGAGAGGATTCGATAGACCATACCCCCAAAGACGAAAAAGTTCGGGTAAAGCTCGGAGACGCTTTTGACGTTGTTGGAAGCAGAAAGCAGACGGACTGGAAAAAGGTAGCCTACGACACCTACGAAGCTGCCTTTGAGATTTCCCTTCGGAATCACAAAAAAGAAGACGCGGTGGTGAGAGTGATCGAGCCGATCCCGGGAGAATGGAAAATCCTGAGTACCTCCCACAAGTACGAAAAGACGGAGGCCCACACGGCAGAGTTCAACATCAGCGTGCCCAAGGACAAGGAAACAAAACTCACCTACAGGGTCAGGATGAGATTTTAAAGAAACAGAGATGATGGCATCTCTTAATAAATGGAGAAGGCCCCGCTCCTTGGGGAGCGGGGCCTCTTTTTTTATGAAATAACTATTTTCCCTTTTCCCGGCTTACAGGAGGATTTCCGGGGAAAATCCCCTTCTCGTCGTATTCTCCGTAACGACCCGGGGCTCCATAAACTGGAGAAGGTAGTCGAATCCCCCGGCTTTCGAGCCGACCCCCGACATCCTGAACCCGCCGAAAGGCTGCCTTCCCACGAGAGCTCCCGTGATCCCCCTGTTGATGTAGAGGTTTCCCACTTCGAACTCTTCAGCAACCTTCCTGATGTTTGCGGGACTTCTCGAGAAAAGACCCCCCGTTAGCGCATATTCCGAGTTGTTCGCCATCGCTATGGCCTCTTCGATGCTTTCTGCTTTGATAACAGCCAGAACGGGCCCGAATATCTCCTCCCTGAGCACCGGCGAATCGGGGGAGAGGCCTGCAAAAATAACGGGTGGGACGTAGTACCCCGAATCCGGCACGGCAAGGGTAGCTGCCACGTTACCATCCCTTTCTCCCACCTCGATATAGCTGAGAACCCTCTCCTTCGCCCTTCCGTCTATTACGGGCCCCAATACGAAAGATGGATCCTCAGGTGGCCCAACGGTTATGCTTTTGACCGCCTCGGTAATCCGGCCCAGGAATCTATCATAACAGGACGCAAGGACGATAGCCCTGGAGCATGCCGAACACTTCTGTCCCTGGTAACCGAAGGCAGATCGCATGACGCCGGCCACGGCAAGATCAAGATCAGCGTCTCCATCAACGATTATCGCGTTTTTACCGCCCATCTCGGCGATTACCTTCTTGACGCCTTCCTGCCCCGCAGCGGTTCTGCCCGCTTTTTCCACCATGCCGAGACCCACCTCCTTGGAACCGGTAAAAGCGATCAGATTTACCCGGGGATGCTCAACGAGAAAATCACCCACCTCTTTGCCCGGACCGGGTATGAAGTTCAAGACGCCATCTGGCAAACCCGATTCGGCAAATACAGAAAACACCTGGTAACCACAGACAGGAGAGAGGCTGGATGGTTTGTAGAGAACCGTGTTTCCCGCAACCAGGGCGGCTGAGACCATCCCTGCGGATATGGCGAAGGGGAAATTCCAGGGGGCGACGACCAGGGCAACCCCCCGTGGGCGATAAAAGTGGCGGTTGTCTTCACCCGGTAAGTCCCCCATTTTCTGGGGCTTTCCGAGCCTTACCATCTCCTTCCCGTAATATTCCAGGAAATCGATGGCCTCGGATACATCGGCATCCGCTTCAACCCAGCTCTTTCCAACCTCGTAAACCTGCCAGGCGATAAGCTCGGCCTTCCTTTTACGCATGGCATCAGCAGCCCGGAAAAGATAATCGGCCCGCGTGGCGGGTTCGGTCCGGGCCCAGATTTGCCGAACACCCGCTGCCGCGGAAATCGCTTTCTCGGCCAAATCCCGCTCTATCGTTCCGACCACACCGACAACCTCATCTGGCTCTGCAGGATTAACCGACACAATTTCCCCGCTCCCGGATTCCTCCCTGCCGCCAATCACTACGGGATATCTCTTTCCGAAGGCCGCGCGCACCTCCACGAGAGCGTCCTCGATCAATTTTCTGTTCCTTGCTAACGAAAAATCGAGATGCGGATCGTTCTTGAAGTCTCCGGTAGATTCGACACTGTTTTCACCTTCGGCTTCCGGGAATGGTTCCGGATCTTTGAGCAGCAATTCGGAAGAGACATTCTCTGCGAACTTTCGCCTCAGAAAACCCTCATTCGAGGTGTTTTCGAGCAATCGTCTCACGAGATATGCCATCCCCGGAATGAGCTCCCCCACAGGCACGTACTCTCGTACCGTATACCCGAGCTTACCGAGGGTCCTTTTCACGGGCTCGGCCATGCCGTAGAGCATCTGAAACTCGTACCGGTCCCTCGGGACACCCATTTTTTCAGCCAGCACGATCGTCTTCGCAATTGACCTCACGTTGTGGGTTCCCGCAGCGAGGATCACTCGTTCATTATCCCTCAATATCTTTTCCACGCACCGCTCGAAGTTCCAGTCGGTGTGCTCCTTTTTCGTGAAAACGGGGACCGGCCAGCTGTTTTGCCTCGCCACGATATTCTCATGCTCCCAGTAGGCACCTTTGACGAGACGGATCGTTATTTCGTGATCCCCTCTTTTCGCCCAGTCGATTATCCTTCCGAGATCTTCCTCAGTCTCCTTAAGGTACGCCTGCACGGCAACCCCGAAATTCTCCCACCCGCGAAACTCGGGCTCTTCGAGGATTCCCGTGAAGACATCCAGCGTGATATTTTTCAGGCGTCTCATCTCCATGTCGAGATTTACAAACCCTCCGGCATCTCTCACCTTTCTCAATATGGGACGGAGCCTCTCCTTGACCGCCTCGACGCTCTCATCGTGGTTGACGGGGGCTAACCTCGAGTAAAGGGAGCTGATCTTCACCGACACCTTGAGGAGGGGAAGATGGGGGGATATTCTTTCCCCTCCCGTCTGCCATAATGCGATCTCCTCGCTCAAAACACGCACCAGATCGAGGTATTTTTCCCGGTACGATTCCGCCTCCTTTTCAGACAGAACCTCCTCCCCGAGAATATCCACGGTGAAGGTCCTTCCGTCATCGAGGATCTTTTTCAGGGAACCTTTTCCATCATCGATATCTTTTCCCGCGATAAAATTCTTGGCAAAACCCACCATGTTCTTCCTGATAATCGATGCCGAAAGAGAAGAGGCAAATGAGGCCGTTACTCCTTTGAGAGCCGTTTTGAAAAAATCGGGGAAATCAAATTCCTCGGAGAGGAAATATTCCTTCAGATGTTTTGCGATGGCCTCGTCGGTCACGAGAGTCGGAAAAACATCGACAAAACGGAAAAGCTGTACCTTGAAATCGGGGTTTTTCATCACCAGTTCCATCGCCTGTCCGGCCCACCATTTCCTATCGAAAATGTACGGAGTTTCGGCCTCCATCAGCCCGAAAATCTCCATCCCTTTTTGCATGACCGGATCCGGATCCGACGGCAATTTCATTGGACACCTCCTTTACCAAGAACCCGTAAAAGACCTTCTAGATGGCAGAATTTTCCACAAGGCATATCCAATTACAGTTTACACCGTATAGTCCCGGTAACATAAATGGTTATTGGGTGAACCGATACCGAAACGGCTTTTCGTTGGGAGAAATCGAGAATAATTCTCTCTCAATTGATCTCTTCCCTCTGAATCTCATTTTTAGGAGTCTCATCTAACCATCATCAGATTTCAGGAGGTAATAAATGGCAGCTCCGATACGAGTCTCTCCCGAAGAAACCCGGCAAAAGGTAAGCTCCGGCGAAGCGCTGCTGATCTGCGCTTACCACGAAGATGCAAAGTTCCAGCGGGTTCCCTTAGAAGGCGCAATTTCCTTCAACGAGTTCTCATCGAGAGTTCCCTCTCTACCGAAGGATAAGGAACTCATCTTCTACTGCGCCTGAACCAACGAGGGAAGCGCTGCCGGTCAGGCAATCAAATATACCAATCAGGGATTTTCCAACGCAAAAGTATTGAAGGATGGCGTGGACGGCTGGAAAAACGCCGGCTACCCGATGGCGAACTGAATCAACACCTCAGTATCTCCCGCCGTCGTGCATCGTTCCAGAAATCTGAGGGTTGCTGTATCTATCCTGCTGATAACAAGGTTTACACTCTCAGAACCTGTTTCACCAGCCCCTCTATTATATCCCCCGCCCCCCTCTTCTCGCTGAAGGGGTCCGTTTTCAGCCGGTGAGGCAAAGCGAGCCTGAATCCGTCTGCGAGGTCTTCAGCATCTATCGAAGCTTTCCCCCGAAAGGCGCTCGAGGCACGGGCGACTTTCATCAAGATTATATCTCCCCGCATCCCGTAGAGGCCCAGCTCTGAGGTCGCCTCACACACACTTTCTATGTCATCATCCCTAATTTCAACCTCATCAATGAGCGCACGGGCTGCCTCGATCTTCCCCCGCAGCTCCTCGTCCTCACGAACCAGCTCCTCGACGCCATCGCCTTTCTCCCACTTGAGCACCCGGTTCACCACCTCCTTGCGCATTTCGGAGGAAGTAAAACCGCCAACCTCGACAGAAAGGCCGAACCGGTCCAAAAACTGGGGGCGGAGCTCACCCTCCTCGGGGTTCATGCTCCCCACCAGGATAAAACGGGAGGGGTGGTCGAAGCTCACCCCCTCGCGGCGAACCCGGTTCCAGCCGCTCACGCACACATCGAGCAAAATATCAACGATGTGGTCGTCCAACAGGTTCACCTCGTCGATGTAGAGGATGTTCCCGTTCGCCGAACCCAGAACCCCCATCTCGAACCGCTTCACACCCTCCCGGAGCGCGCCCTCTATGTCGATGCTCCCCACGACGCGGTCTTCGCTGGCGTTCAGGGGGAGCTCGATAACCTCCACGCGGCGGCGCTCATATGACTGCTCTGTAACCCCGCCTGCACACTCTGAACAGATATCGCCTCCCTTGAAACAGCCGAACCGGCAACCCACAACCACATCCTTCTCGGGGAGTACCCGGGTGAAGGAGCGGACCGCCGTCGTTTTCCCCGTCCCTTTCTCCCCGCGAATCAGCACGCCGCCGATTCCCGGATCGATGGAGTTAAATATCAACCCCTTCTTCAAAAGGTCATGTCCCACGATCAGGGAAAAGGGAGGAACCTTAACGGGACCATCGGATTTTTGCATATGTACTCCTTTATGAAAGATCAATAATCTTATTATCCAATGTAATGCAGATTTCGGATGTTCGGGCCTTCTGATGTTCTGCTTTCTGATCCTCTGATGTTCTGGTTTTCATTTCCCATTCTGCAGTTTGCATTCTCCATTACAACAGGCAAGCAAATCTGTTTTACCTTTTAAATTTCGACATGTCGCGGCCCAGCCATTCCTCTCCGCCGGCCGGGCAGTAGACCCTCCATTTGGCCCTGAAGTAATCGTCTCCCATCCACTCCATGAGGTCTGAGCGCACCTCTCCCACTATCCTATACGTGGGGTCAAATTCGAGAACCGCGATGGTACGGTCATCGAGGTCGATGAACCGCACGAANNATGAACCGCACGAAGTACCGGCGATCGGCAACCACCCCACAATCAACGGGACCGATCTCTTCCCGGAGCAGATCCAGTTTTCTCATCACCCGGCGGATGGCAATGGGTTTATCCTCTACGAAGAGGACCCGACCGCCGGAACCAAACTCTCCATACTTTTCAATGATTTTCTTCATAGACATGGAAATCTCCTCACACGATCCTGTGCCTGCCCTTCAGGAGCTCTACCTGCGTCTCCCGGATCAGCTCGCCGAGAGAGAGATATTCTCCCCCGAGAGCCTCGGCGAGCATCTTGGACTGGCCGCTGTAAAAGATATCGGACGAGCCCCTGTTCACTTCCCAGCCCTCGAGAGCCCTCCGAACAGCGCTCATCGCCAGGTTCATCCTCGCCACATCGACGACACAGGAAGTAACCCCCATATCCTTTATCTTCCGGGACAGCTGGATCGATTCCACGAAGGGGTTGTTCCCGAATGCAGAAATGTTGGCATTTCCGTCCGTTAACAGAATCAGATATGGCGGGCTTTCCTTCGACTTTCTCTTCTCCTTCTCCATCATCTTCAGCGCCGCGTAGAGCCCGATGGAGAGTGGCGTGGTTCCCCCTGACCTGATGTTCTCCATCATTCTCATCGCTTTTTGAATCGAGCCCGTTGGCTCCAGAATCACTTCAGCGAAGTAGTCCCTGAAGGAGATTATGGCAACCCTGTCGCGCCTGATATATGCTTCTTTGAGAACCGATAAGACCGTGCTCTTCAAAAACCCTATCTTCTGCTGGGTTTCGATGGATGAGCTCGCATCGAGGAGAAACAGGATGAGGTTTCCCGTTTTCTTCTCATAACGCTTGTACATCAGATCCTGGGGTCTGACGGAAAGTTTCCCGGGCCCGTGTCCGTCGGAAGATGCCGCAGACCTGATCGTGGCATCGATGGCCACCTTTCCGCCCTTTCTTTCGGTGGAGCTCACGTAACGACCGGGAGGGCTGTCCGTCTTTGTAACGCTTCGCTTTCCCGTCTTCCGCCGGAATATCCTGTCTTTCGCCGATTTAAAAAACCTGGGGTTGAACTCCTCCTCGGGGTCGAATTCCCGGGAGTCCACATAGCCCTGACAGAGATCACAGTTCGGATTTTCGCAGCTCCTTACCTTATATTTCTCCCGGGAGGTATCGCCACGGCTTCCGCTGCTCCTGCTCTCCTTTTTGGGCTTTTTCTCCTCGATGGGCTTTCTCTTCTCGCTCACCTTTCCCACCTCATCCTTGTAGAAGAGGATCATCGTGTGCCCCGAGACTCCCGACTGAAGATAATTTGTGAGGGCCTGCGGTTCGGAGTTTCCCTCTGCCACGTCGGCTTCCAGGATGCTTCTCAGTTTGTCAATCGTCTCTCTCTTAACCGTTTCCATCTTCAGCCGGTGAGGCAGGGAAAGCCTGAATCCATCGGCCAGCCCTTCGGGATCTATCTCGTTCTTCCCGCGATAGGCGCTCGAGGCCCGGGCGACCTTCATAAGGATAATGTCTCCCCGCAGGCCGTAAAGGTGAAGGCCTGATGTGATGTCGCACACGCGCTCTATATCGGCATCATCCACCTCGACCTCGGGCAGAAGCTTTCTGGCTTCCTCGATCTTCCCCCGGAGCTCCTCGTCCTCGCGCAAAAGCTCCCCGACACCGTCGCCCTTTTCCCACCGAAGAACCCGGTCCACAACCTCCCTTCGCATATCGGGAGAAGAAAATCCACCCACTTCGACGGAGAGCCCGAACCGGTCGAGGAACTGGGGCCTGATCTCCCCCTCCTCGGGGTTCATGCTCCCCACAAGGATAAAACGAGAGGGGTGATCGAAGCTCACGCCCTCGCGGCGCACCCGGTTAATGCCGCTAACGGAAACATCGAGCAGGATATCCACGATGTTATCCTCCAGAAGGTTCACCTCGTCGATGTACAGCACGTTCCCGTTTGCGGCCCCCAGGACACCCATCTCGAAACTCCTCTCCCCGCCTCTCAGCACACCCTCTATATCGATGCTACCCAGAACGCGGTCCTCGCTTGCGTTCAGGGGAAGCTCAACCACATCCACGCGACGGCGCTCATAAGAGCGGCCGTTACCATCTGCGCATTCTGCGCAGAGATCGCCCCCCTGAAAACAGCTGAAACGGCATCCCACGGCCACATCCTTCTCGGGAAGGACCTGTGCCAGCGACCGAACCGCTGTCGTCTTGCCCGTGCCCTTCTCGCCGCGGATCAGAACGCCCCCGATCCCCGGATCGATTGCGTTGAAAATGAGTGCCTTCTTGAGCAGATCGTGTCCTACGATCATAGAAAAGGGTGGAGCATCAAGAAAATATCGAAAACCGGACATAAAAAACCCCTGAATCGATTACATTTTGACTATTATATACCAAATCGACCCTTTCCCATACCACTGCCGGCTCTTCCCCGGGTCGCAGGCCCGATCGATATGAAGTGCCTCTTAATACGATTAAATCTCTACGAGAAAGAATCATAAAAAATTTCATTCTTTTGAAGGATGTGGTTCACAATCCTCAAGAGGTTTTTCCATGCGGAATCGGCAACATGAAAAGACTACGGATTGTGGGGTTCTCGGAAATCAGATATTGCTATACTCTCTCTATGATCGTGGCCGTGGCCATCCCGTGGCCGATGCACATGGTCTGGAGGGCCAGCGATCCCTTCAGCCTTTCGAGCCCGTGAATCATGGTAGCCATGATCCTGGCGCCGGATGCACCGACGGGATGGCCCAGGGCAATAGCTCCCCCCATGGGATTCACCCTGTCCATATCGGGTTCGAGCTCCTTCGCCCAGGCCAGGACGACGCTCGCAAATGCCTCGTTGATCTCTATGAGATCGAAATCGTTCAGGGAGAGACCGCTTTTTTTCAGGATCTTTCTCGTGGCCGGAATAACCCCGTCGAGCATGAGGACCGGGTCGCTGCCCACGACCACTTTGTGAAGGACCCTCGCCTTCCCCTGAAGACCAAGCTCTTTCGCCTTCTTCTCAGATGAGATGAGGACCGCCGCGGCACCATCGGTTATCTGGCTGGAGTTTCCCGCCGTTATGACGCCATCCTCCTTGAATGCTGGTTTCAGGGACGAGAGTTTCTCAAGTGACGTGTCGAGACGGATCCCCTCGTCCTGATCGATGGCGATCTCTCCACCCCCCTCACCGGAAACCTTCACGGGAACGATCTCTTCCCTGAAAAATCCCATCTCCGTCCCAACGCCAGCTTTTCGGTGGCTTTCGAGGGAAAAACGGTCCATCTCGTCCCGTGTGATGCTCCACTGTTTTGCCATCATCTCCCCCGATATCCCCTGGTGGACGAGGCCGTACTTATCGATGAGAGCCGGGTGAAACTCGCCGTAATCGGAGCCCAGGGGAACCCTGCTCATGCTCTCCACACCTCCCGCGATCACAAGATCCATGTCTCCCGCTTCTATTGCCTGGGCAGCAAAGTGTATAGCCTGCTGGCTCGACCCACACATCCTGTTGATTGACACGGCGGGGACATGGACGGGAAAACCCGCCAGCAGCGCCGAGAGCCGGGCGATGTTCGCCCCCTGCTCCCCGGTCTGGGTGACGCATCCAGCGATGATATCCTCAACCTGCCCCCGGGGCACCCCGCACCGGTTTACCAGAGCGCTCAGGACCCGTGCGAGCAATTCCACGGGATGAACCGATCCAAGCACGCCACCTCTCTTTCCGAGAGGAGTCCTCACCGCATCCACTATTATTGCTTTTCCCATGATATATCTCCTTTCGCCGGAGCACTTTCCTGGAAAACAGCGTGGGAGCTTCCTCTTATCATTTCAGCACGATCTTTTCCGTTAGTAAAACCTTTATATGAAACGACGCCGCATCTCCCGGGACATTCGGGGCGCACCGCAGCTCACCCGATTTCATCTAATGTATGAGGAGAATGTTTCACGTGGCAACGAAAATGCAGGAGAAATTTACCGTCATATTCGACGACACCTGTCCTCTGTGCAGCAAATCCGTCGGATGGCTGGTAGAGCGTTTCAAAGAAGAGCGGTTTGATCTCGTCCCCTGCGACTCACGGGAGAGAGAAACCCTCTTTCCCGAAATGAGGAAGGAGGAGTGCGAATCGGCGATGCAGCTCGTTACCCCCGACGGAACCGTCTTATCGGGGGACGCTGCGATCCTGGAAATCCTCAAATCGGACCGCACATGGTGGCTTTTGACCGTTTTATGGAAAATACCGGTTGTAAATTTGCTCATCGCCGGGGTTTACCGGTGGGTCGCCCGGAACAGGCACCAGATCTCCTCCCACTTCTTTCATTCCCGGAAACGCTGAGAAATCAGCCGTTTATCAGACCCTTTTCCCCCTTAAAGGATTTCCTCCTCACCTGAGATCCCGGGAAATCAATCGGTCGATCGACAGGGCTCCGCCTCCCTTTATCATCAGAGCAAAGGCAATAGCGATCGCGAGAAGGTGAAACTCATATCCCTCCCCGGGGTTTTTCCCGGCCCAGTTCATGAAAAATCCGAACTTCCAGTGCACCATGTATATGGCACCGATCATCACGCTAAAAACGCCAAAGGCCGCAACCCTGGTGAACAAGCCGACAATCAGCCCCAGGGCTCCCAGGAACTCGGCGGCTATGACGAGCAGTGCAAGGACGTACGGGATCCCCATCTTGGTGGTAAAAAATCCCATGGTTCCGGAAAAACCGTTCCCCCCGTACCAGCCAAGGGCCTTCTGTGCACCGTGGGGAAACATGACGACGCCGAGGAAAAGTCGAAGGAACAGGGCAGCTACATCATTCTCCGTCTTGATCAGCCATTTCATCGCAATAGATCCTCCCCGCTTAGGGTGATGTTACGACAAAGCTTCGTTTTATTAGATAAACCTGCACTGTTTTTGGGTTCTTGAATTTTATTGTCACTCCGTGGATGAATGGCTCAGAATGCTTATTGGAAAATCAGGAGAGGTTCCGGTAATGTTCGGAAATCAGCAGGCTGTAGAACTCATCGAATGCCGCCGCCATTCCGGAAGCCATGAACTGTTTCATCAGGGGCTTTCTCACCTTGAGAAACACGGTATTTTCCTTCCTAACCCCCGTCTCGCCGGAGAGCCGCTCGAGGGCTGTTTCTATATCGGAAATTTCATCGATGAGCCCGTACTCCAGGGACTTTTTCGCCGAAAAGAGCTCTCCCGTTGCCATCTCGCTCACCCTCTCCCTGGGAACTCCCCTTCCCTCCACGACTATATCGATGAACCTCTGATAGAGATCCTCGTGAAGCTCCTCGAGCCTCGATCTCTCGTCGTCCGTCAGCTCACGGTGAAAAAGGGACATGTCCTTGCTTGCGCCCTTCTTCATCACCTCGAGCCTGATGCCCACCTTCTCCATAACATCCTTTAAAACCGGCTTGATGGAGAGAACGCCGATGCTGCCAAGTAGCCCCGTGGGAGGGGCAAACACCTTTTTCGACCCGCAGGCGACCATGTAGCCGCCCGAGGCGGCCATGAGAGCATAACAGTACACGGGTTTCTTTTCGCTGAGCCTTTTCAGTGAGAAATAGAGCATCTCGGAAGCCGCAGCCGTACCCCCCGGGCTGTCCACCTGGAAGAGGAGACCCTTTATGAACCTGCTTTTCTCGACGAACCGGATAAGGCGCAGGTAGGGTGCCACCGACCTGGCCATCATCAGCCCGTCGAAGGAAAGCACGGCCAGCCGCTCCCCGGGGAGGTATTTCTTCATCCACTTCATCATATGGTCTATAGTTTATCAAATTTTGCCACGGACCGATATTTTCGCGCGGACCTTCGCTGAAGTGGTCGATCGAAGGTGAAAGATTCCTCTATAATAAATCTTGAGCCAATCAAAGCCGGGAGATGAGCAGATGCGCGCCTTTTCAGAGTTTCTCTCAGATAAAAAGGTCCTCGATGCTTTGCGCAAAGCCAGATCTATAATGGTCATCGGGGAGGTTGATACGGGCAAAACCACGCTGGTATCGGAGATAGCCAGGCGTCTTTCCGGCTCCAACGACATCGCAGTCTGTGACCTCGATGTGGGGCAGTCGAGTATCGGGCCCCCGACCACCATCGGCTGGGGAAAAGTCAAAGAAGATTTTTCGCTCCTTGAAGACATACCTCCCGAAGACATTTTTTTCACCGGGACGCTGTCACCAGAGGGTAATCTCCTCCCTTGTATAACGGGGNNTGGCGAGCCTGCGCTGCGAAAAGATCATCATCGACACGACGGGTTACCTCTCAGCTCCACCCGCGCGTGTCCTCAAGGAATACAAGATCGACCTTCTCGCACCCGACATCGTCATTGGAATAGAGAAGAGGGACGAGATCTCAACCCTGCTCGCCCCCTTCAGTTCGAACGAGGCACCCAGGGTTTTTCATATTCAGCAACCACCGCAGGTGAGACAGAAAACCATGGAAATGCGCGCGCAATTCAGGGAGAAGAGATTTCTCGGCTACTTTTCCGGAGCGGTGTCACACCTGATATCGCTGAAGAAAAAAAGGGTAAGGTTCACGAGGCAACCGGTAAGCTTGGACATCGAAGGGCTGATAGAAAGAATCGTCTCTTTCAGAGACGGCAGGAACCGGGACATCGCCCTGGGGATCATCGAGGAAGTGGACAGAAAAAAGGAGACCCTCCTGGTGAAAACACCGCTCAAAGGCAGGATCGACTTTACGACGCTTATGGTGGGCGTTGCGAAGCTATCTCTTCCCTGAGCGTCCGGCGGTCATATTACCTGCTTCTCCGGTACAACCCGATTATCTCGGCTTTGCCCAGGATGTGCCCGCTCATGGCCTTTTCGAGCTGCTCCTTCGTAGAACCCGCGGTAAGCTGCAGGGTCGCATCAAGGGCGAAGAGCTTGAAGAAATACCGGTGAGTCCCCGAAGGCGGACAGGGGCCGCCGTAATCGTTTCTCCCCCAGCTGTTTTTCCCCTGCAGCGCCCCTGCAGGCACCGCATCCTCATCGATCCCGGAAGCCCCGCCCGGTATGTTCCAGAGAACCCAGTGGATCCAGAGACCGACGGGAGCATCGGGGTCATCCACGATCAGGGCGAGTGACTTCGTTCCTTCAGGCACATTTTCGAAGGTAAGGGGCGGGTTGACGTCCTTCCCGTCACAGGTGTAGACCCTCGGTATCATGCCCATGTGGGAAAAAGCCTGGCTCGATATCTCAAGTTCACTCATTTCACCTGCCTCCACATCATGAAATCCCGGAAAAAGAACGGCAGCAATAATAGCCGCCAGAAAAGCAAGATATATCCCCAAAACCCTTTCGAAGAGGTACTTACCGTTCATATCTCTGTCCTGCATATTCAACAATTATACAACAAGAATTGAATTCCCCCTGAACGCAAAAAGACATGACAGTCAATTTTCACGAAAAGGACCGTCCACCGTGGGAACCTTCCCATCGCTGTAGACAATTGATATCACCGTTATCTCGGGGGGCGAAAGAAATCGGATTGGCGGCCCCCACGTTCCCGTCCCCCTGTTCACGTAGAGTTGTGAGCCATTTTCCACGGCAAAGAATCCGGCATTTCGGGGATAATAGAGTTTCGATATGAAATTGAAGGGAAAGATCTGCCCCTTGTGGGTGTGCCCGGAAAGCTGAAGATCGAAGAGCCCGGCAGACTTATTGTCCACAACGGGCCTGTGTTTCAAAAGGAGCGTGAAGCGATCCCGCGGCAGGGAGCTGAGGATCTCTTGCTCTAACCGTCCCTTTATCTGCCCGTAGCGGTCACCGGCAGGATCGTCGACACCCACGATGTTTATCACGCCGGGATTTGTGTGGGCCTCTCCCCGAAGGACACGGAAACCCGCCTTTTCCGTAAACCGGACTGCCTGGGAGACGCCGGCGTAGAACTCGTGATTTCCGTTGACAGCAAACTTTCCGTAAATGGGCTGGACATCATTGAAAAGCTCGGCCAGCTCAATGATGTCATACATCTGCCCGTCCACCAGATCACCCGTTGCGACAAAGAGGTCGGGCTTTTCACGCTTCACGATACCCATGACCTGCCTGAGCCTCTTGTCTCTCTCCAATAGCCCGAGATGCAGGTCGGAAATCTGCACCACCCGAATCGTGCCGATTTCCTCCGCTATCTTTCCCGTGTGTATAGTGATCCGCTCCACCCTGATGTTCTTCCCTTCGAAGTACCCGTAAGCCCCGATGGTAAATGAAAGAAAAAGAGGAATGTAAAATGCTGCCCTGTTGGACATCACCATTCTGCCCACCGGGTTGCCTGCTACTTTCCCGAAGATGAAAATGGCCGCACGGTACACGTCGACGACAACCGATGCGGAAAAATAGAGAAAGAGCAGGCCCATCCAGGTATATCCAACGTAGCCGATTACCCGCGCAAAGCTCCCGTGTCCCGCCCGCTCAGCGAGGCGTATGAAAACGGGAGCAGCTACCATTAAGAGCATGAAGAGCGAAATAAAAAAGGTCGGCAGGGGCCCGAGGGAAAAGGCGGGTCTCGCTCGCAGGAAAGCATAGGCATGGACCCCTCCATAAATGGCGAAAAATGTGAGCAGAAAGAGGTTCAAATCATCTACCTCCCAAACCAAGAGGCCATTTTACACCCTCTGACAACAATAGTGACAACAGCGGCACAACTTCAAATATCATACTGCAAAATTTCGTCTCGAGTTCATTCAATCGAGTTGAATGCACGAAGGGGTCGGACTTAAAAAAAATACTTTCCGGCAAGTGTGTCGCAAGCNNTTTGACGGGGGGTCCCTCGTTTATCCTGGTGCAGTACCTATGGGAGGAGAGAATCCTGCTGTTGCAACTGCCGGAGACAACCAAGCTCACCCTGAATGAACGCAACAGTTACCGGAGCAGGAGCGATTCAGGATACTCTTTGTACCACGCTCCCCAGGTCGTGTCTCTGGAGGATACCTTTGGCAGCCAGAGCTTGAAATACTTTCCCTGGATACCCATGAGCCCCTTCCTGTATGGATACCAGAGGGTTCCCGTCTCCCTGTCGTACAGAACGAAGGTGCTGCGGTAGGTCCACCCGGAGGGTACGAGCGTCAGCACCTGCCCGTCTATTTCGCGGCTGTACACAGCCGCCAGGTCGACGAGGGGTCAGTACGCCACCGCAACTTTTTCCGAACCCCGTTCGCTGTTCGCGATCTCATGACGGCTCAAGCGCCCCACCGAATAGGCTTTCCCGGATTTTCCGTCGTCGACGCCGATAACGCGCACATACCCGGGGACATTCTCGTCCCCTTCGGCGAGATGGGAATCGTCAAGGGGCGTAAAAGCGTTTTTCCCGATGCCGTACTGAAACCCACTCGGGTCGAAACCGAGCGACACTGCCTGCGTCACATCCCATCTCTCGCCGGTCATGTCGACGATGTAGGATTTATCACCATCCTGAATGACCTTCGCCCGGGATACCATCGTCGCAAAAAGGAAGAAAAAAGTTATAACGATAACCGTTAAAATACCTTTTTTAACCATAATAACCCTCGCAAAAGATAAATATATCAATCAAAACAGGCCTTTCCCTATACTTATTTGTCCCCGGCAGGCCGGGAACCTTACAGAAAGGGGTAACCCTTTAATACGGAAATAACTGAACGATTTAGGTAATTGTATGTCGTGAAGTTTTTATATTCATCGACGGTTTTTTACCCGTCGTGGAAGACTATCTTTTATTTGAGCAACATCAGAAATGTTCTCATTCGGCAAAACTTCCGATATCCTTTCCGGATCGGGAATTTCCCCGAGTATCCGGTTCAGTTCGCAGAGAAGATCGAGCAGTTTTTTCTCCTCGGGATTGTTCCCGAAATATTCCTCGATGATCTTTTCGGCACTTTCTTTTTTCATTTACCCGTAACCTCCCGGCAGGGGAAATCAATCTCCCCGCGTCGATTACAAAATTGTCATCGGCAGTTAGGGCAGGTGACTTGAGAAAAATCTAATTTTTTCCAACAGTAAAAAAAGGGCGGACATCCTATCCG
>JABAOH010005092.1_pt1 | contig 15995 bp, 15 predicted proteins | sample 7062181 | NCBI WGS metagenome assembly JABAOH01 (sample SAMN14538630, study PRJNA623070) | marine sediment metagenome | biome: marine biome [ENVO:00000428]; feature: marine pelagic biome [ENVO:01000023]; material: deep marine sediment [ENVO:00002113]; isolation source: pool of 5 deep marine...
TTGACCAGCGGACCTCCCAGGTTGAACCCGTAGTCCTTGTTGTTCCTCACCAGGTTCAATCCGAGGAAGCCGGGCTCATCCACCTGGACCTCTTCAACATAGTCCTGGTTCTTCGCCTGGAACTTCTCGTCGGTCATGTAGAAACGGCCACCCAATGTGACTCTGTTTCCACCCCGGCGGGTCACCATGTTCAGCGCCACACCACCAGTCTGGACTGTGACATCCGCACCACCCACCGTGATCTGCATCTCTTCAAAAGCGTCAAAGTCGTAATAACTCGGCGACGCTCCGATCGCAGCGGGGTCGGTGATCACGATTCCGTCCATCGCCCAGACGTTGTTGTTGTAGGACCCGGCTCCTCTGGCCACATAAGAAGACTGCTGTCCAGATTCCACACCTCCGACATTCTCTCTGTCGACGATGATNNCTGTCGACGATGATAGAAGGCGCCATCTGCAGCACGACCCACGGGTCTCTCGCCGTAGGCAGGGACTGCAGCACCTCCTGCGTGACGTTCTGTCCAACCTGAGTCGTCTTCGTGTCCACCACAGGAGAAACAGCTATGACTGTCACCTCTTCCTCGATCGCTCCCATCGACAACACAACATTCAGCTCAACATTCGCACCAACAACGACAATGATCCCTGTCCTCTCCTCGGTCTTGAAACCACCGAGCTCCGCTCTGAGCACGTAATCACCGGCTGGAGGAAGAGAGAGAAACCGGAAGATCCCTTCAGCAGATGTGATCGAAGTCAAGGGCGCTGTCATTGCGCCTGTCAAGGTGACTGTCACACCAGGAAGGGGATTGCCGTCTTCATCAGTGATCTTGCCGTAAAGGTTCCCTGTTCTCTGCTGCGCCATCAATGAGCAGGACAAAACCAGAACGAATAAAACACTTAATGCTTTGCGCATCGAAAATCTCCTTTCTTGCCCTCCTTTTAGGAGGGATAAAGTCTGCCTCAATCTCAGGAGCGAAACGTTTCACTCCAACCATAACCTTTTTTGATATTCATCTCTGGATTCTTTATCACCTCCTTGATATCTCTCATTTTTTGGCCAAAAAAAAAGAGGCTGCCCGAAACTCGTTAAAGTCTCGAACAGCCTCTTTATTTAAAGTCAGCTGTTAAACTTGTATCTTCTGCTTCTTCTAGGTACTTCCCGTTTCGATTGAACTCAGTGCAAATAACATGCCAATTAAATGAAATAATGTTTATCTTATTGATTAATAAGAAGTTATTCGAAAAGCGGGATGTTTTATCGGTAAGCCAAATCCAACTATTTGAATGGAATTATTCAATTTATTGAATATTCATCATCACGGGTATGATCAGATTACACCCCTCTTCAGACTTGGGAGTGAATTTATTAGTCGGGGTTGTGAGGAGTTCAGGAAAAAACTAATCGCGCATGAATCCTGTCTTTTTTCGGCCTCTCATCCACTCGAAAAACAAAATCCAAGCGCATCTGGTTCTCATTACTCTGTGAATTTGATTTTTTTCTTGACTTCTTCAGCCAGCATCGGAAGCCCATCTTGAATTTTCAGCTTCTCAATCTCACCATAACTCAAATCTTCACAGTACTTGATGAACGAATACCAGACATGATGAATCCGGATGAGCCTGTAGTCATTGAATTCAAAATCCTCCGCTCTGTATGTGTGGGACATGGAACCTCTCCTTAAATCCTCTTTTCAGAATTTTTCTCTGAATTCAGAAGATGGTTGATCGACCGGTTAAAGGCATCCAAATCCAGAGGCTTAACAAAAAAATGAGAGATGGACAGGCGTGACAGTTCATCCAGTTTGATCAGGTCAGGATACGCAGAAATCAGAATGGCATCCCCGCGATATCCCGAATCTCTGAATTCTTTGATCATTTCCAATCCGTTGAGACCGGGCAGCTTTAAATCCGCTATAATCAAATCAATGTCAGCGTTCTTGAAGCGCTGCAGAGCCTCTCTCGAATCCTTGGCCAGGTAGACGCGATAATTCTCGTGAAGAATCAGAAAAAAAGTTTTCCTTATGGATTCATCATCATCAACCACTATGATCTTTTTCTCAGACATTTTATCTCAAACGACCTTTCTTTGATTTCAATAATTCTTGACATCGAGTAAAATGCACATTTCGTGCCAATTAAAGCACAATTTCAATCTTGCAACGAATCTTATACATCCTGAAAGATGAATCTCGCTTTCTGGATTAATCCTGAAAAAAGCGTTACAGAAAAGGACTTTCTATGGCGTAATCAACAGATATTAAAGAAATTAAGGAATAATCAGTATGTCAGTATTATACAGCGGAACAAAGGTTGGTTTGATTGAACAATCGAGCATCCAAACCTTTTGAAATTCTTACTTCTCATCCCTAAAAAATATTTACAGAGAGTAAAAGGCGTTTACACCGCGGGAGGGACTCCTGCAGCCATGGAACACAGGACGCATTAGATGCTCAGCTTGTATTCTTTGATCTTCTTGTCCAGGGTGGGACGAGTGATCTGGAGTATCTGGCTGGTCTTCGTTTTATTCCCTTGAGTCATATTCAAGACATGTTGGATGTATTTTTTCTCAACTTCTTTTAAAGACACCAACTCCAACGGAAAAATCTTTCTTTCACCGGTATCTACCGGGAGATTCTCTTCAAGAATCACATCTCCCTTGGCCAGGATGACCGCACGGGTCAAAGCATTCTCCAATTCTCTGACATTACCCTTCCAGGGAAGTTCCTTCAAAAGCTTCATGACTCCTGGCGGTATCTTTTTGACGCTCTTGCGCAGCTGCCGGTTTATTTTTTCCAAAAGATAGGCCACCAGATCCGGGATATCCTCTTTTCTCTCATGAAGAGGAGGCAGCGTGATCTCCACGACTTTGAGGCGATAGTAGAGATCTTCTCTGAACTTTCCTTTCTCTATCAATGATTTGAGATTCTGGTTCGTTGCGGCGATGATCCGGGCTTCCGTCTTCAGCACTTTCTCTCCTCCCACCTTCATGAAATCTCTCGTCTCGCTGACTCTGAGCAGCTTCGACTGAAGGTTAGGAGAAACATCCCCGACTTCATCCAGGAAGAGAGTCCCCTTGCCCGCGATCTCGAACTTTCCTTTCGTCTCACTCACAGCGTCAGTGAAGGCTCCTTTCACATGCCCGAAAAGTTCGCTCTCCAACAGCGTATCCGTAATTGCTGAACAGTTGATCACGATAAAGGGCTCACTCCTGCAGGGGCTGTTGAAGTGAATCGCTTTGGCCACGAGCTCTTTACCGGTCCCGCTCTCCCCCTGAATCAGAACATTGGTCCGTGTATCCGCGACCGAACCGATGAGTTTGAACACCTCTCTCATTTGAGGGGAACGGCCGATGATATTATCGATAGTGTATTCCTTCTGCTGTTCCTCGACGAGATAACTGACTTTATCCTCCAAACTCTGCATCTGAAACGCTTTGTTGATCGTCAAATCCAATTCCACATAGTCCAGAGGTTTGACGAGATATTCGAAGGCTCCCAGCTTTATGGCTTCCACAGTTGTTTTCATATCATCAAAAGCCGTGATGATGATGACATTCGCATTCTTGTTCTTCTCGCGTATCTTGTTCAAGACTTCAAGACCACTTATGTCGGGAAGACGAATGTCCAACACGACCAAATCTGGCATGTTCTCATCAAACTGCTGAAGGCCTCTTTTTCCGTCTTCAGCCAGGCTCACTTCATAGTTCCTCGAAAGATGAGCAGACAGAGTTTTCCGGATCAATTCATCATCATCGATGATCAAGATGGATCTCATTGTGGCTCCTCCACTGGAATCAGGATTTCAAATGAAGTCCCCTTTTCCGCGCTCTCACTCAGCTGAATGGACCCGTTGTGCTGCTCGATGATCTTCCGTGCAATCGCCAGGCCCAAACCGATCCCGGTTGTTTTTGTAGTGTAAAAGAGTTCAAAAATGACATCCCTTTCTTTATTAGGTATCCCGCATCCATTATCAGATATCACCACTTTTATTATCTTTCCGGACCGTTCTTTCAAGAGTGAAAGTGATATTGCAATTTCTCCCCCTTCATCCACAGCTTCATAGGCATTCCGGAGTATGTTCAAGAAGACCTGTCTGAGCTTGTCCCCGTCCACCAAAACCTGGGGCAGCTCATCCTGAAATTCTCTCTTCAACGTGACCTTCTTGAGCGCTAAAGAATCCGCCAACGTCTTCACGGATTCCTCAAGAATTTGCTCGATGGAAAACCGAGCCAGTTCCAGCTCAGAGGCACGGGTGAAATCCAGGAGGTCTTTGATAGATTTCTCCATATGCTTGATTCCCTCCTGGGACAGATTCAAATGCTCCCTTTCGATATCATCCAGGTTATCGCTCTGCATCAGTTTCTGGATATTCAATTTAACCGACGTCAACGGATTCCGGATCTCATGGGCTATACCGGCAGAAATGCGGCCGATGGAAGCCAGCTTTTCTGCCTGAATCAGCTTTTGATTGGCCGCCTCCTCCTTTTTTCTCGCTTGAAGAAGCTGACGGCTCATCTTGTTGAAGCTTCGGGCTAAATTACCAATCTCATCCTGAGAGGTGATGTTAATCCGCTGCGCAAAATGCCCTTTCGATATCTTGACAGTGGCCTCCACCAGCTTTTTGAGAGGGCCGGTGATCCTCTTTGCCAAAAGGAGGGCTCCCAGAACACCGATCAATAATCCCGCGCTCCCTATAAGAAGCAGCATCAAACGCGTTTCCCGCATCTCCTTCCGCGTCTCTTCTAGGGACAGGCCGATTTTTATCGAACCCCACCTGTCCGGAGATCCCTTGACAAAGATCGGCACCTCAATCTCAAGAATCCTCAGGACATGCCCTGAATCTTGATCCTCCAATCTTTTCCTCTCTGAAAAAAAACTGTTTTCATCGACTTGCTGGCCCAGCAGACTGAAGGAATAGATCTCTTCGTAATCCCTGATAAACCGTGTGGCTGTCAGCGGGCTCCTGAAGCGGTCGTAAATCACTATGTAGATGAGCTTCTCGTCAATTTCCGCCTCGATACTCTCTTCAATTCCTTCCTCATCCCAGACGAACAACTGGCTGTAGATCATATTGGCGATATTTTTGGCGATCACTATGCCGATGCTCCTCTGTTCTTCGTAGATGGCTTTCACTTCTCTCTTTTCGATGACAAACAGAATCAAGGCCGCAAGCACACCGAGCAAGACTATCACAGAAAGCATGAACTTTGTCTGAAGAGACATGCGCAGTTTCATCTTCATTTTTCTATTTATCCAGCCAGATTTTTCCGGTGTTTAAATAATAGAATCCCAACGGAGGGATCTCGACACCTTTGACGTAAGGCTGCATGACCACTCTGTTCTGATGTGAAAACAAGGGAAGAGAAGGGATATCCTGGAATAAAATCTGTTCAATTTGTTTGAAATATTTGATCCTCTTTGACCAGCTCGGCTCCACTTCTGCCCGCAGCAACAGCCTGTCCAACTCCAGATTGGTATAACCGAAGACATTGAACACAGACCGAGAGAAAAAGAAAGGACGGATGATATCTTCGGGATCAGGAAAGTCCATCCCTCTTCCGATGAAAATCAAATAGGGATTTTCATGTTTTTTGATCTCCTCCAGAGACCTGTAGGTATTCAGCCTCAATTTGATCCCCAACAGCTCAAGCTGTTTCCGCAGAGCTCTGAGAATCCGCAGCTTGAGGTCTGTCTCTGGAAACTCGATGAACAATGTCAATGTCGGGAATTCGATCTCCTCTGTAAAACCAGCCTCATGAAGCAATTGCTTGGCTCTATCCAGATCAAAAGTCTCCTCATCTTTCGGAAAAAATCCTCGGAGCCTGGAAGGGATATAGGCATTCGTCACTTCACGGTCGTATCTCAGGTCAAAAGTGTCTCGTGCAAACTCTCTTTTATCGAGGCCGTAGAAGAGGGCCTTCCTGATGATCTGCCTGTCCAACGGAGGAATATGGCAGCTCATTCCAAGGTAGATGGGATGGAGCGAGCCATCCTGGAAAACCTGGAAATCAGGCCTGAGCAGCCTATCGGACGCCACAGGCATCAAATCACATTCCCCTCTCAAAAAGTGCTCCAAGGTGAAATAGGGGCTGAATTCGATCGCGCTCACATACGCTCTTTTTCCATAATACTGATCATTTCGTCTCAAACGGACTCCGACAAAATCTCCCAAGGGAGACTGCATCAAATGGTCATAAGCAAAAGGTCCTGTTCCGGAGGGCCTTTCAAAAAACCTTTTTTCTCGACCTATGACTCGTTCCCGGGGGAGAATTTTGCAGAAATGCATACTCATCAAGTACAAATTCGAAGTCGAGACATACGGCTTGGTCCAATGGACCTCGAACGTGTGCTGGTCGATGACCTTGAATCCTGCAACACCTTCAGTCCTGCCCTCTCTGAAATCTACGGCTCCGACCACTCTGGGAAGAAAATACTGGTAGTAAGGGGAGTCGGTCTGTTTATCGAGCAGCCTTTCCAGCGAAAATTTCACGTCTTCCGCCGTGAGCTCGGATCCATGATGGAATTTGACTTTTTCTCTGAGATAGAATGTGTATTTCGTTTTGTCCGTAGAGATTTTCCAGTATTCAGCCAGGGAAGGTACAGGATTCAGTTCTTTATCAAGCTTAACCAGTCCGTTAAAAATCTGTTCCGAGAGGAATATGTAGGAATCCGGATGAGTGGGGTCGAACTGTGTGCGGAACGTACTGGAAAAGGATTTCACGCGGAAAACTCCCCCATAGCGTGGTGTTTCAGCGTTTTTTGTTCCGTAATTCTTCAGGGGAAAAACAATCATCAAGATAAGAATGAAGGCTAACGCAGTAATCAAAAAGGGCTTTTTGGCCATCTTTTCTTTCTTTTAATCATAAATTATCCTTGAATTTATAGCAAGACAGGGGCAATTTCCCTGCTCACATTTCGGAGAATAAAACGATCTGTACAGGGGAAAATTCAGAAAATGGGAGTGTCTGTCAAATTTCTTGTAAAATTATTTTACAAACTTAAAAAGGAGACAGGCTTCTTTTTTCAGGAAGAGGGACAGTCCCTCTCTTTCTGGAATAAGTGGACTTAAAGGGACAGTCCCTAAAAAAGCAGCCTGTTGTTTATGCTCAGTAATGAGGTAACACTTGTATTGATGATAATGAGGATAAAGGTGTCATTGCGAGCGAAGCGTGGCAATCTCATAAGATAAAAAGAAAAGACGAATGGTGTCATTGCGAGCGAAGCGTGGCAATCCCTTAGAGAAAATTGCTTTTCTTTTTACGGGATTGCTTCACTCCGTTCGCAATGACACAATAAAAATGTTACCGAATGACTGAGCGAGTACACCTGTCCCCTTTTATTCAGTTCTGCGTTTTCTGTGCGACTGCGATCACAGCGCGGAAAACGCGCATGAGGTTCTCTCCCCAGATCTTCCGGACCTCCTCTTCAGAATACCCGCGGCGGACGAGTTCGGCGGTGACGTTCGGAAGCTCGCTGACATCCGAACAGCCGTCGATATCTCCTCCTCCATCAAAGTCGGTTCCGATCCCCACATGGTCCACTCCGACCAGATCGACGACATGATCGATGTGATCGACCAGGTCTTTGACTGTGGCCCTGTCTCTCGGATACATCTCGTAAACGGCCATGTATTCTTCACGCATTTTTTCCAGAACAGCCTCATCCTTGATCTCTCTTCTCGGCCCATACTTTTCCCTGAGAGCCTGGAGGGCTTTATCTCTTTCCGGATTCGGCTTGGGTGTCTTGACGAAGCTCGAGACAAAACAAATCTGGATAACTCCTCCGTCGGCGGCCAGAGCCTTGATCATCTCGTCCGTGAGGTTTCTCGGGTGGTCGCACAGAGCGCGTACGCTGGAGTGAGAGGCGATGATCGGGGCCTTGGATGTTTCCAGCACATCAAAAAAAGTTTCGTCCGAAGCATGAGAGATGTCGATCATGATTCCCAGGCGGTTGCATTCGGCCACAACTTGCTTTCCGAAATCACTCAACCCGTTATCCTCGGGATTGTTCCTTTCTGTGGAAGAGTCGCAGATATCATTGTCTCCGCCGTGACAGAGAGTGATGTAGCGGACTCCTTTCTTATAGTACTCTTCGACCAAAGAGAGGTCTCTCCCGATCGGATATCCGTTCTCCATTCCGATATAGGCCGCCCGCTTCCCCTCCTTCTCCAAACGGTACGCATCCTCAGGCGATGTGGCCAGGCCCACGAGATGGGGATACTTCTCACACATCCGATGGACGCCCTCCAGCTGCTGCAGGGCTCTCTCTTTGGCTCTTGCGTAGCCCTCGGGTGTTCGCTCTCCCTGCCCGACAAACACCGCGAAGAATTCTGCGTCCAACCCCCCCTCGGCCATTCGAGGAAGGTCTATCTTGCCGCTCCCCCTCTCGCCGGACTCATGGCGCTCCCCAATATCCCAGTCATCGCTCAACAATCGGTAAGTGGTGTCGCAGTGCGTGTCAACTGTCAAGGCTCTGTCGTGGATCGCCAGGGACTCGGCTTCCAGGTCTTCGGGATCCAACTTCGGAGCACAGCACACCAGCCCAAGAAAACAAAAAGAGAGGATCGAAACAATTGCAATGGAGGCGATTTTTTTCATCAATTTTTCTCTCTCAGTATTTGCCGTCCATCTGGAATTCAGCGCTGTCCAGCCAGAATCCCGAGTTGGTCAGAGAATCATGCTGGGCCTGAAGCAGGTCATAATGGAATTTCTCTTCCTCGCTGATATTCCTGAAAATCTCCTTGGCGACAGGATCATCCACTTCCTCGGACGCCTTTTGAAAAAAGCGAACGGCGTTTTCTTCGAGTTCCATCCCGATACTCAAGGCCTGCGTTTCACTCTTCCCTTCCGCGCCCTTCATCCTCTCTTTCAACTTTTCGATCAACGCAGATTCCCCCTTGAGTTCTTCATCCCGGACATACTTCTTCCAGTCCGCCTCTTTGAGTATCCGGGTGAACAGCTTGCTGAACACCTCGATATGCTTCACCTCTTCTGAGGCGAGTTTCTTAAACATCTTTTTGCCGTGCTCATTGTGAGTGATCTCGGCCGCATGGTTGAAAAAATTTCTCCCGTTGATCTCCAACCGGATCGCTTCCTTGATGGCATTCTCGACGGCTTTACTTATCTCTTCCATCGATGACTCCTTTTAGGGATTATGTTGTCTCCTTGAGAATGAGTTCTCACGGGCAGCCCAACACAGGCTGCAGAAAAGAAATTGATACCATAAAACCGGCATCAAAGTATATCATTTTTTGGCCTTTCTCCAGGTTTCGATGAATTTCACTGCATAGGCCACCATACCGGTGACCTGCTTCTCTCCGCGTTCTTTCGTCGCCTTCCTGGGATCGCTGAATGACCAGATCCCGTTGCTGTACAGTTCATGACTCGCTCCACCCTTTTCCGTCTCCACCGGGACTCCCCTCAAAGCATTGAACACCATGTAGAGATCGGGATACTTTTGAGCGAGCTCCCAGATTTCTTGGAGTTTGGTGTTATAGGTGGCTTTCGAGGTCTCCGCCCTTTCCATCTTCACCAGGTCCGGCCTGAGGTAGAGCATGAGGGATGTTTCGCCGATCCCCGCATGTTCATCGCCAACCTCATCCTTCTCTTGATATCTTCCTTTTTGAATCGGACTGCCGTGACCTATAGCGACGGCTATGGCTTCAGTTGTGTGATTGATCCTGTGAATGACTTTTTGCTGGGATGTATTGTTCCCTCCATGATAATTGAAGAACATGAACCTGCGGAAACCATACCGCATCAACATCTCAGCCGTCTCGAAAAGGACCTGTTCCAGCGTCTCGGGCTTCAGACTCAATGTTCCCTGAAAACCGGAATGATATTCGCTGTAGCCGGCCAGCAGAACAGGCGCCACGACCACTCCCGTCCGTGCGGAAATCAATTTGGACATTCCCAGAGCTTCATAATAATCGGTTCCCAGAGGAAGATGCGGGCCGTGCTGTTCCGTGCTTCCGATGGGAATGATCACCATGTCGCACTCCTCCAGATAATCCCTGACATCTGTCCAGGTCATCTCCTGCAGGATCAGGGGAGTTCCCTTCTCTCCGGCAAAAGCGGAAACAACCAGGAAAAGCGCTGCACACACGATAAGCGTAAGTCTGAGTTGTATAAAGTTTTTTGTCTCAAACATTTGACCACCTCCCCATATTGTCTTATGAAAACCGGGCATGAGTTGAATGAAATCCGATATGGCTCCGGTCCTCTGGACTCAAGAATGCCCAGAACCCCGAGAAAAAAGTGCTTTCAAACCCCGGTCAGGTCCGAGGCCATGCATCAACCCTTTCTCGGTGCGTTTCAGTTTGACTCCTTCATCAAGACGTAGAAATTTCTGTCTCGTCCTTCCTCTTTTCTCTTCCTGAAATCGATTATCCTGTAGTTCCTTTGAAACAGCGCCTGGAAGGCCTCCCGGGTTTTGATTCTCCACTCAATCGGGATATTCCGGATCTGATCCTCTGCGATATCGGTCTCCTTGAGCATCGAGTAATAATCCACAGGAATCTCAATTAAAAGAAACTCATGCTCCAGCTCAAGGTTGATCTCTTTTATCTTTTCAAGCTCTAACCGGCCGCTGCGACCTCCGACAGTCTCCGGTTCTGCGCGAACCGCTAAAAATCCCGATTCGACCAAAGAACTCAGTTCATAATCTGGTCTGTGGATACCTTTTTTCAGATCCCAGGACACAAAGAACCTGTCGCAGGGGACATCCAGCCTGTTCAGCAACCCTCCGAAATCTCCATAGTACGCTTCCTTGTAGCCCACAACGTCCATCCCGAAGTGATGGATATTCCTGTACGCGTTGATTCCGGTCAGCGGATCATACGTGCAGGTGATCGTGAAGACTCCTAATTTCTCCAGCATTATGTCTCTCTGGAATTCCTTGATCAGGACTCCCAATCCCTGATGTTCAAAATCCGTCCTCACGCATGTGTATTGAGAATAGAATTGAAGGTTGTCTGGCTCCCTGTACGCCACTTCTTTATCTTTAATCCCCACGAATCCGTAAGAAAATCCGACAAGGTGTTCGCTGTCTAATGTGAAGCTCCCCTTCTCCTGGACAAAAACGCCGATAAAAAGGCTGCTCCCCTCATGGAGAAAATTCTCGCACATCATGTTTCGTGAACCGGACAGGTTGTCGTTCGGCTCGCCCCAGACTGTATTCCTCAATGCCTCGTATTTATCATAGTCGTGATGGTTATCTGACGTTTCCACTCGGAACAAATAGCGTTTTCCCTTGATCTCGTGAATTCTCTCCAGGCCTTTCATAGCGGCTGAATTCCTTTTGAATAGATGCGGTTCGCGGAAAACTGATTTTATCGAAACTTCCGTCGTATTTCAATGCAAGATAACCGGAAGCAAGCGGACATGGTTCCTCAAACAGGAGAGCGAGCCGATCTGACAAGGCTTGACTCTATTTCCGAAAATGATTTGAATTCATTTTTCTTTTGGTATATCGTAAACACTTCCGTTCGCGGCAAGGTTGTTAGACTCCACATCTTTCCAAAGGAGCAGAAAATGACCGCTTTTAAAATAACGGCTTTCATACTTTTTTTCCTCCTCATTCCCGGTTTACTTCTGGGAAACCAATCCCAGGTCAGGATCATCAATACTGAAGATGATCTGCCCGAAAAATTCTGTACGATCTGGAAAAAAGGGGATCAGCTCTTGATCCATGGACAGAACCTGGCCATTATCGGGGGCGTCAGGAGGCACTTGAAATCCACGACCAATTATCCTGCGGCTGACGCTTTGGGATGCATACTCAGTTTTACTCCGGCCGGACTAGACATAACCAGCGACTTGATCGTCGGAGCACCCGTCATGCGGTTCGAAGATAAAAGAGCTGATCTGGTGTACAGCTCGATCCAGCAGGTCAGGGAACGTACTCCAGAAGGAGTCTTAACCTTTGAAGCCACTGCCGTATACAGCGGGAAGAAAGGGAAAAAAGCCAAGATCCAAACCCTCTACAGTTTTTCTGCAAATGAGGCGAGAGTGGATATCGTCTCCACTCTGACCAACACGGGAAAGGCAGAGCTTAACGAGCTGGATTATTATATTTATTTCAATGCGCTCCACCAGTATTCCTTCAGTCCTTTTCACAGAGAAAAACATCCGGGGCTCAGGTGCAGGATTTACCAGAAAAAAGACCATTACTTAGCCTGGCTCAACAGGAATCCTCTGGCTGATAAGGATCAAGAGCATATACCGGGAAAACTGGCTCCCGGAGAAATATATAAAATCCATTATACTTTGCTGGCAGATGCAGACCACGAAGAACTCCTGCGCAGGATCTACCAAATCTTTCAGGTCGAAACAGAGCAGGCCACCCTCCACTTTCAGGACCTTAACGGAGACCTTTTGGAGGTCATCATCCGCGACGCGTTCTCTTCAGCCGTGTTCTTCCGTTCCTTCCTCGAGGATCCCTTGTCTCTCAATGTGTTCCTTCCTGAGGGAACGTACTGGATCGAAGCGAATTTTTTTCCGGCAGTGCTGGAAAAATTAGTATCCGTTCAAGCAGGAGAAGACAACACGTTCGTCCTTCAGGATTCTTTCCTGGGCAAGGTGAAGGTGAAGATTCAGAACAGCCAGGGAGAGTTCGTCCCCGGGAAGGTCACCTTTATCGGCCTCGCGCCTACAGAAACACCTTACTTTGAGCCTGATAATCCGTTAGAAACAGGAAGAAACTGGGAAACCTTTAAAAATTCGGTCTTCCCTGAAGATAGTCGGGGTCTGGAAGTCAAACTGCCGGTCGGGACATACCTCGCTTTTGCATCCAGGGGTCCCGAATATACAGTGGATAAAAAAGTCTTTGAAGTGCTGGAGGATGAATCCATAGAATTAGTCTTCAGCATCGACAAGGTGGTGAAGACGCCCGAATTTGTTTCAGTTGATCCCCATATGCACACCATCCACTCGGATGGAAGAATGAGTGTTGCGGAACGTATCCGGTCGGTTGTCGCTGAAGGCGTGGATGTGGCTGTAGCCACCGACCATAACACCATCACGGATTATTCTCCAACGCTCACAAAACTCCGGTTGAACCAGTACCTGGCCGTCATACCCGGGAACGAAGTGACAGTATCGGGAATGATTCACTACAATTCTTATCCGGTGAAACAGAGGCCAGAAGAAGAGAATAACGGGGCCATTTCGCCACTCTCCAAAGAAGTCACCCCTCTTTTTGAGGGTAGCCGGGAAAAAGATCCGGCTGCACTCCTCCAAGTCAACCACCCCAGAGCTGGCACACTCGGGTATTTCAACAACTTTCAGCTCGACCTTGAATCCGCAGCCGCAGTCCTGGAGAATTTCGACACAGGTTTTGACGTCCTCGAGATCATCAACGGGCCCTACTTCTACTCCTCGAATTTCACGGCTATCGAGGATTGGCTTCATCTTCTCAACAGGGGCTATTACTATCCACTCACTGCCTCCTCGGATGCGCATGGTATAGACAGGGGCGAACCCGGCTATTCCCGCACCTATGTCCTGTATCGGGGAGAAGAAGCTGACAACCTGGACTCGGACACGCTCTGCCGCGCCATACGGAAAGGGCAGTCCTTTGCCAGTAATGGCCCGATAGTCGAATTCAAGGTCAACGGCAGATACTCTTCAGGCGATACGTTCACCTCCAGTTCTGGAGAAATCAACGTTTCTGTGAAGGTGCTGAGCGCTCCCTGGATCGCTGTGAATGAGGTGCGCCTGATCGTGAACGGAGAAAGACAGATCATTTTTCCGGTTCATACCCCTAAGGAGACTGTCCAAAAATTCTCGCAGCCCTCCTTGAGCTGGACTCTCACCAAAGACTCCTACATCATCGTTGAGGTTCTGGGGAAGGAATCTCTTTACCCTGTGCTTCAGCGGTCATCCTGGAGCGGTTTTTCGACGAGCGCCACTCTCCCTTATGCACTGACAAATCCCGTCTTCGTCGATGTCGACGGCAACGGCAAGTTTGATCCTCCTTTCCCAGAAAAGATCAAGCCTCTCTCAGAAACGCACTCAGCCAAAGAAATCATAAGCCGGTAAAGATAAAGGAGAACGGAAATCCGACTGAATGAAAAGCATTCCTGATACTCAAGTTCCGATCGCAGTCAAAACACCCAGGTCCGCCTCTCGAACCAGGACAATCGTTTTTATTCTCGAAATTGCGCTCATTCTCGCTCTTCTTTTTGCATGGTTGAGCTCCGAGTCCATCCGGCAAAGCAAAAGTCTCTGGATTCTCTTCTTTTACAATTTTCCTTCACAATTCTTGATCGCTATTGTCCCTCATGAGCCCGTATTTCTCTATTTCAGTAAATTTTATTCCCCTTTGAGCGTGACGCTTGTGGCCATTGTCGGCACATCGCTCGCAGAGGTGCTCAACTATTCTGTCTTCAAATACGTCGGAAACCTGAAATCTGTTCAAAGCATACATTACAGCAAAACAGTGAATAAATTGATCCGTCTCTTTAATAAAGCTCCGTTCACTGCTCTCCTTGTGGCAGGATTCACTCCCGTGCCTTTCTATCCGTTCCGATTTCTCGTTGTTCTCGCGCGCTTTCCTCTACTGAAGTATATTCTCGCCATCATTCTCTCCAGAACTCCGCGTTTCTATCTTCTGGCGCTCTTCGGTCACGCGATAAAAATTCCGGATTATTTATTGCCTGTTATTTTTGTCCTGCTCACCGTTCCCTTCAGTTTTCCTATGATCAAAAATTTTTTCAAAAACAGAAGAAACAAAAACAATGGCTCTTAAAGCCCTGGTCACGGGGGGCACGGGTTTTATCGGGAGCCACCTCGTCCAAATCCTGGTTTCTCAAAACTGGCGTGTCACCTGTCTCATCCGCCCGACAAGCCGGACTGGCCTGTTGAAAAAATTCCCTGTTCGGCTTGTCGTCCACAATACAGATGATCCAACGAGCCTGGAGAATGCTGTAGAAGGACAGGATTACATCTTTCATCTGGCGGCACGGATCCGGTCAGCTAGCCCCCGTGTCTACGATCTCGCCAACCATCAACTGACAAGGGATCTCGTCCAGGCCTGTCTTGAAAGAAATCCGTCCGTCAAGCGCTTCGTTCATGTCTCCTCGATTGCCGCAGCCGGCCCTTCTCTACCCGGCCAGTACTCCGAAGAGAGCCAGGAGCCCTCCCCCACGTCCGAATACGGACGGACCAAGCTCAAGGGCGAATACGTTGTCCGCAAAGCATGGCATCACATTCCGGCCACTATTATCCGCCCTCCCAATGTCTACGGGCCCCGGCAACAGGAAACCATGCTCCTGATTCGACTGATCCGCAATCGAATCGTTACCCTTTTGAAGGAGAGGGGGGAGACCACCAGCCTCATCTACGTCAAGGACCTCGTCGAAGGGATACTCCTGGCTGCACTATCACCAAACACAAACAGACAGATCTATTACCTTACAGACGGAAAAGGGTACTCCTGGAGAACATTGATACTCACGATGAAAAGGCACGTCCTCGGAAACGCACTTTTCTTCCCTGTTCCAGAGAGCGTCATCTACGGCCTGGCCTGGTTGACGGATATGGTCAAGGCCACAGGGATCACAAGACCCTATTTCGGGCGCCGAATTTGGCGGGCGATGACACAAACGCTCTGGCTCTTCTCCTCGTCCAAGGCAGAGAAAGACTTTGGTTTCCGCGCCAAATTCGGACTGGAGGAGGGAATCAAAGACACGGTGGCCTCCTCTAAATAAATAGGGGTCAGGTCTCAATTTTCCACTTTAATTGAGATTCATAATTTTATCATCTTCTCCGGAGCAAAAGTGGAAAATTGAGACCTGATCCCATTTTTTGACTTACGCTAAGCGAGATGCTATAAGTATTTCTGCGTCATCCAAATGGACAGAACAATCCTTTTTTCTGAGAAAGCCTCCTGCATCGTTAACCCTACCGCGGCCCGGAACAAATGGAAAAGACGAAAAAAACTCAGAGAATACCTTAAAAAAAATCTCCCGTGCGAGATCATCGATGATCATCTTCAT
>JABAOH010008508.1_pt1 | contig 15988 bp, 13 predicted proteins | sample 7062181 | NCBI WGS metagenome assembly JABAOH01 (sample SAMN14538630, study PRJNA623070) | marine sediment metagenome | biome: marine biome [ENVO:00000428]; feature: marine pelagic biome [ENVO:01000023]; material: deep marine sediment [ENVO:00002113]; isolation source: pool of 5 deep marine...
CGGGAACATCGTCTTAACCGACAAGGGGGACGAAATTGATTGCGCGCGAATGGGTTCGGGCGGCTACGCGATTCCGTCGATTGTCGAACCGGAAATTGTCCAGCTGGATCGAAGAAAGTGTGATGCCAAGTTCGTGCTGCATGTCGAAAAAGGGACGGTGTGGCAGCGGTTCAACGAAGATCGGTTTTGGGAAAAATACAATTGCATTCTGACCCACGGTGCCGGGCAGCCGCCTCGGGGCGTGCGGCGGCTGCTGCACCGGTTGCATTACGAACTGAAACTGCCCGTCTATTGCCTGCTCGATAACGACCCCTGGGGCTACTACATCTACAGCGTGATCAAGCAGGGATCGATCAACCTGGCCTTCGAGTCCCAGCGCATGGCCATCCCCGCCGCCCGCTACCTTGGCTTGCGCAGTATCGATTTCACACGCTGCCAGCTCTCCGAGGGAGTAAAAATTAAGCTGAACGATAACGATCGCAAACGAGCCAGGCAGGTCGCAAGCTATCCCTGGTTCGCAAAGAAACGGAACTGGCAACGCGAGATTGACCGCATGCTGAAAAATGACTTCAAGCTGGAAGTCGAGGCGCTGATCAGCAAGGATATCAGCTACGTGACCGAAGAATATGTACCGGCACGGCTCGAAGAGAAAGACTGGCTGGATTAGTCGATCAGCGGTCCGTCCGCAACAGCCGAAATGGGATCATGCACAGCGACAGCAGGCCGATGGCAGCCAGCATGCTGCGAATCTGCTCGCCGCGGCCGCTGCCGATGATGTCGGTCAGGCGTAGCACAATCCCCTCTTCAACGGGCGTCCGCGGGATTTGGGGCGCTGGCATCGTCCCTTTCGTCTCTACCGCCGATTGTGTCGGATCGGCGGGCAGGCTGGGTTCGCCCCGCGGTGGATCGGCCAGGGAAGGGGAGGGTCCGATGGCAGGCCGAAAAAAATCGTCCTGCCGGCCGCTGTCGATCGCTACAACCGGAGGACGGGCCCGCGGAGCCGTGCTGGCCAGGGGAATCTCGACCGGTGGTTTGCGCGTCGCCCCCTCTGCCGGGCGGAACATCTCTACCCGCTCCGCCCCGCCGTCCGGCGACACGGACAGCTGATCCGTGGAGGCGATGTCCTGTTCTGGCCGGTTTTGCCGCGGAGAAGTCGCGGGGGGCTGGGACCGCTGTTCGAGCGGATCGGCCGGTTGGGACGCGATCCAGGCCGGTGCCGTCTCGCGATCCATGATGCTGCGGACGTCGACCAGAAATTGATTGACGCGACCAAAGTAACTGCCCACGGTGCGTCCGTCCCGCGCGCCCAGCAACACGCCCGCCAATTGGCCCTGGTCGTTCAAGATCGGCCCGCCGGAATCCCCTTCACGGGCCTCGGCCGACAGTTCAATCATCTCATTGGGGTCCCGGGCGCTGGGTGCCACGTATTGGAGGCAACGCCCGCTGACCGCACGAAACTGTCCAGAGCCGTAGCCGGCAATGGTCAACAGGTCGCCCTGTCGCGGCGCTGTCGCAGCGATGGGAATCGGCTCTACCCGTGGACGCCAGATACCGATCGCCGCCAGGTCCCAGTCGTCGTCCGTTTTGATCACCGTGCCGGCCGAACAGAATCCGTCCGGAAACAGCACTTGCACCGGGCCCGTTGCGTCGCGGACAACATGCCAATTGGTAATGACCAGTCCGTGTTGGTCGGTCACGTGGATCAGCGTACCCGAACCCAGCGAACGGGCCTCATTTTCCGGCGCCACGATCCGTACCACGGCGGGGTGGGGCGGCTGTACAGCCGTCGTGGGGGAAAGGGCCGGCCGTGGAGGGGGCCGCCACAGCGGGGGACGAAGACCTCGCCCGCCGGGCGGCGGTCACAAGCCGCCGGGCAGACACGATTGGGCACCAAGGTTTGCGGCTGGCAGGCAGAGCGCAAAGGCGCACACCCATACCGAACAGAGGGGAAAGCGACGCATGGCGGGGACGGATCTGTCGGGGACAAAAGGTGCGAGGTGCGTTCCGTCGCGTCGACTGAAGCTGAACCGTGCTTGCACACCTTCAAAGGAAGACTTCGGCCCCAACCCGAAAAAAGTTGACCCGTTCTGATGGCCAGCTCAAAGCTTGCCCCAGCGGCGCCTCCGGCATGTCCTCCCCATACTGCACTTTGCGGCCCCCCCCGCGCCCGGCAACCTTCTGGAAAAAGGCGGTGCAGGCGGCCCTTGGGTTTGGGGATCTTGTGGCGGGTCCCGTCAGGCGGGGTGCCGGTGGTGGAACGGATGGCCCGTTTCCGCCTTGGCGACCACGACCGCCAGACCGTCCGCCTTCGCTCTGCTGGCGACTTTTCATTGGCCAGCTGCCACCTCAACGCTCTGCCTCTACCCCCGCCCTCCGCCTCCACGGTTCGCTTTTGGCCTCCGCTTTCGCCCCGCTTGCCATTGCTCCCGCAGCCCATCCGATACGGGTTAGTTTCGCGGTCGCCTATCAATTATGCTTGTAGCCCAGATGTGCCGGCGGTCGGCCCTGCGGTGATCGTGATGATGCAGCCTTTTTGCCTGAGGAATTTTGATGGTGGTGTTGGGGATTAGCCAATCCGGATCACCAATCGTCCTGGCCTTGGGTGTGCTGTTGACCGTGGCCCTGATTGCGGGCCTGCTGGCGCAGGTCTTGCGACTGCCGCGGGTGACCGCTTATCTGCTGGCGGGACTCCTCTTGGGCCCGAATACTTACGCGGCCTTACCGGCCTGGCTGCAGGCCAAGGTGCCGGGGATTCCTGTTGAGTATTTTCAGCCGCTGGAGCCGATTGGCCAGCTGGCCATGGCACTGGTCCTGTTCAACATCGGCTGCCAGTTTCCGCTGGACCGATTTCGCAAGATGATGCGTCGCGTGTTGCGGTTGTCTGCCGGCGAGCTGGGCTTGACGTTCGGATTGGTTTCGGTGGGCATGCTGGTCCTGCCGCTGGGCGTATCGTGGATTTCGTGGAAGGTGGCCCTCCTATTTGGGGCGCTCGCCATGGCAACCGCTCCGGCGACCACGATCCTGGTGCTGAAGGAAAACGAATCGGAAGGTCCGATTACTGCTTATGCCACCGCGCTGGTCGCCCTGAACAACCTGGCGGCCGTCGTCTTGTTCGAGGTTCTTTACCGCACGATCCATTTCTTTGAGGGGCGTGGCGAGACGGGGGTGTTGGCAGAGCTGAGCCAGTTTGGCGTGGATCTGGTCGGATCGGTGGCGATGGGTTTTGGCATGGGGCTGCTGGCCAGTTACGCCTGCGGCATTTTGTCGCAGGGTCGCTGGTTGGTGTTATTCGTTGCGGTCTCCACGTTGTTGCTGGGACTGTGCGGCCTCTGGAATGTGCCCTACCTGCTGGCATTTTTGGCGATGGGGGCCACCGTGGCGAACGCTTCGGACCGGGCGAGCAATGTGGTGGCCGAACTGGATCGCATCACGGGACTGCTGTGTGTAATCTTCTTTGTGATTCACGGCGCCGAACTGGATGTGTACGCCTTGTACGTCTCCGGCTCGGTGGGGATGGCCTACATCATCCTGCGTTCGCTGGGCAAGTACTTCGGCGCCTACTTTGCCGCCGACGCTCACCAGGACGGCCCGCAGGTCAAACAATGGCTGGGTACAACACTGTTGGCCCAGGCTGGCGCGGCGATCGCTTTATCGTCCATCGCGGCGGAGGGACTGGGGCAGACCGGTCGCCAGTTGCAGAGCATTATTTTGGGGACGGTGGTCTTTTTCGAAATCAGCGGACCGATTTTGATTCGCTACGGGCTGCTGCAAGCGGGTGAAATTCCCATCCGCCAGGCAATTCGCCATACGACGACCACCTTGTCGGAAGAGTTACGGGCCATGACCAACCGGATCCTGGTCGCGATCGGTTTGAACCCGTTTACCCGGCGCGACCCGGACGAGTTGACCGTTGGGGAGATGATGGTGAAGAACATCAGCAAGGTCCAGGCCGCTGCCTCGTTTGACGAAATTATCCGTTGTCTGGAGGAAAGCCACTTTAATGCCCTGCCGGTTATCGATGACGATAACGTCCTGATGGGCGTGATTCGTTTTTCGAATCTGCAGCACGTGCTGTTCGACCCCACGCTAGGGGGGCTGGTCTGCGCCGAGGACCTGGCGGTGCCCACCTTTCACATGCTGTACCCGGACGAAACGGTGTCGCGGGCCTGGCAGCAGTTTCGGCACAACAACGATGATTCGATGGTGGTCGTCAGCCGCAGCGAACCTCATCGCCTGCTGGGTCAAATTCGCCGACGTGACCTGTTGCGAATGTTTATTTCGGGGGGCNNCCCACCGCTCATATGCCCAGCTGCTGCTTGATCTCCTCCAGTTCGATCCGCAGTTGATCCACCAGATGCGTCAGGTCGCCGCGGAGTTCTTCCGTTTCCGCACGGAGTCCTTGGAGTTCTGCGTATACACCCTGCAACGCCGACCCCGGCTCACCGGCCGCCCCACCCGGCGCCGTGGCAGCCGGTGGCGAGTTCGCCGCGACCCTGGTTGTGGACGAGACGGTTGGTGCCTGCTGGTACTGTTGCCGCAACCGGTCCAGTTCGTCTTCTTTGTACAAGGCGTGCGTGACGACGCAGCCGCGGCCGGAGGGGGTCAGGTAGACAATCAGCTTCTTTGCCAGCAACGAATCGAGCAGCGGTCGCAGAGCGGCCAGGTCGGCGATCGGCTCCATGCGGGCACTCCGCCCACGCAACTCGCCAATCGTCTGCGCGCCACGCAACAGCAGCTCGGCCATCACCGCGATTTCTACCTTGTCCACACCCAGCCAGTCGTACAACAAGTGCCGGTACTTCGGCACGCGACCAGAATCGTGCACCTCGGCCACCGCGCCCATTGCGCGCAGCTGGTCCAACGCCTCGTTCACCTCCTCTTCCTCCAGCTGCATTTCCGGATAGCGATTGCTCTTCTGGTTGCAGCCGGCCCTGACGGCATTCAGGGTCAGCGGATAAGCGGCAGGTGTGGTTTTCGCCTTTTCGACCAGCACACCTGCGACACGCCGCAGGGGGGGCGGCAGCGGTTGCCAGGCGGGTGAATCGGCGGCAGTCGAGTCTGTTTCCGGTTCGGGCTTTTGCATCTTCGAATCGCCGGTAGGCGCGGTGGGGAGAGGGTGCTGAACGAATTCGCGTTCACCTTTGCTCAAGTGCCAGTCCGCGGATCGCGGGTCGGCCATGTTTTGGTAGCCGGATCCACCGATAAAAACAATGGGGTGTCCGCAGCAGCCACCCTTATTTTTGCCGGCACAAAATGGCTTCCCAAGTCAGGTCTTCGGCCCATTCCCCCGCCCAGTTCGCATTTACCGTGGCTTGACCAAACTTTGTAAAAGCCGTTATATTAAGCCTTTCGGCATCTCATTACGTGTCATCTGCGTACATCCGCCGCCGTGCGGTTCCCCAGGGCAGCAGTTCGATCCGATGGGTGGATGGTCGACGTACGGGGTCTTCGGGCGTTGGGCCGATCAAGAGAGGGGTTATGGCCGCGGTCGTGATTGATATTCGCAGCGCCGAGGATGTGCGCGACGTGGTTCACCGGGCCGTCCAGGCCTTGGCGGAGGGCCGGCTGGTGGCTTTCCCCACCGAAACCGTGTACGGCGTGGCCGCCAGCGCCCTGCATCCTGCCGCGGTCGGTCGGCTGTTGGACTGCAAGGGCCGCCCCGAAAATCAGCCGTTGACCCTGGCCATCCGCAGCCCGGAAGAGGCGCTGGACTACGTACCCGACTTGAGCCCGATTGGCCAGCGGCTGGCCCGTCGCTGTTGGCCGGGTCCTGTTACGATCGTTGCCCAGAATCATCACCCCGATAGCCTGTTGGTGCAGCTGCCCCCAGCCGTTCGGCAGGCCGTGGTGCCGGCAGAGACCGTCGGATTACGCGTTCCCGCACATCAGCTGATCCTCGATGTGTTGGGGATGATGACCGGACCGCTGGCCTTATCGAGTGCCAATCGCAGTGGTCAGCCCGCTGCGATTACCGCCGATCAGGTCATCAACGCGCTGGGGGACCAGCTGGACCTGGTGCTGGACGATGGGCAGAGCCGTTTTGGGCAGCCTTCTTCGGTGGTCCAGGTTGGTCCCCATTCCTACCAGTTGTTGCGCGAGGGCGTGGTTTCCGAAACGAATCTGAAGCGGTTGGCCAGCCTGTTGCTCTTAATCGTCTGCACGGGGAACACCTGCCGCAGCCCGATGGCCGAAATTATGGCTCAGCAAATCATCGCCGAACGGCTCAACTGCGGACTGGCTGACTTGGAAGATCGCGGCGTGATCGTGGCTTCTGCCGGGACGGCGGCCATGGAGGGGGGGCAAGCGGCACCGTCAGCGGTTGAGGTCATGGCGGCGATGGGGTTGGATTTGAGCCGTCATGAAACCCGCTCGATGTCGGAACGCCTCGTGCGGCATGCGGACGTGATCCTGACCATGACGCGCGGTCATCGAGATGCCATCTTGGCACGTTGGCCCGAGGCCGCCTCGCGAACCCACCTCCTGTCGGCGGCCGACGTGGATGTTTGTGATCCGATTGGCGGGCCGCGGGAGGAGTATCGGCGGTGCGCCGATCAAATCAAAAGCGAACTGGTCGTACGCCTNNTCGTGAAACCGCCCAGTTGCCTGGCGGCGGAAGGAAAGCGGACATGCGGATTAGCGTCGGAAGTGACCATCGTGGCGTTCAAGTCAAACGGCAAGTTTGTGAATTGGCCCAGCGGTTGGGGCACGACGTGGAAGACGTCGGCGTCACCTCCACCGACAGCGCGGATTACCCGGACATTGCCGCGATCGTGGCCAAAAAGATCAGCCACGGAGAGACTGAACGGGGCATTTTGATTTGTGGTACGGGGATCGGGATGGCGATCGCCGCCAATAAGTTCCCTGGAGTGCGGGCGGCACCCTGTCACGATGATATCACGGCGGAGATGAGCCGGCGGCATAACAATCTGAATGTCTTATGCCTTTCGGCCGATTTGCTGGGCAGTAAACTGATTGACCGCATGGTGGAAATCTGGCTGACCACCGAATTCGAAGGCGGCCGACACGCTCGACGGGTCGGAAAAATCAACGAACTGGAAAACCAGGCGGGGACTTGTTGAGCCCGGTTTTTTCGTGGCAGGTTTTCCACAAGTTTTCCACGCCGCTGGGGCTACCCATTGTCCCGCCGCGCCAGGACTTCGGCCTTGCGGGTTGCCGAAACTGCCCACCGCCTGTTGCGGCCGGCAAGATGGTCGCCGCACGCCGCCACCCTCACGTTAAACTCTGACGTTTGTAACGATTTTGCGGGCAAACTTTTTGACTTGTATCGGTAGCAACTTTGCCACCCCCGCAAAAATCTTTCGATAACGTGCCGCGCCTCTTGTAACGCTGCGAATCGTTGATAGATTCGAAGTTAGGAGTGCCTGTTGACTTGGGGGTGGTGATCAAATGGCGCACGAAAAAAATACATCGCACGACGAAGTTGACCAGCTGATGCGGAATGCTCAGCTGCGCGACGAGTTAGAGCCTTTCTTTGACGAGGCAATCGGCCGCGTCAACGTTCGGGAGTTTTCCACCGTCAAGGAAAACGAATTCCTGGCCTCCATGCTGGCTTGGGAGCGGGCGCCGGTCGTGCCGATCGGTGAGTGGTTCGAACCGCCGCTGGCCCTGCCGCACCCCGAAGAATTCGCTCACGACGCAGACGGCGAAGCCGCATTGCACCAGCTGCTGTGGGAGACGATCTACAAGCTGTACGACAAGCGGATCGTGCTGGACTTTACCGACCATCTCTCCGACCGACAACTCTACTGCCTGGTCTATCGTGACATTCTGCCCAGTCAGGAGAAAAAGCTGGAAGTGGCCGACAGCTATCTGCATTGGGACTGCTGTGACGGCGCCAACGATTCGGAAACGTGGTTGCGGTTCTACGCCAGCGACAAGGAACGTCACGACTGGGCCGCGGAAAACGACCATCCGGTGCCCCCTCGCCAGCCGCTGCCCTTTCCACGCCGCCTCCCCCGTAGGTCGCTGTGAGCACTCCGTGGTTCGCTGGGGGTGTCCCGGAACGGGAATCCGACCGGATGCTTGGTCCACGGGTCATCTTCAGGTAGCCGAAAAGCGCCGGCAGTTTCGGCCGAGCCCCTGTCGCCGAAAGTCTTGGCAACTTGCCCCACCGCCGCGAGGGGTAAATTTCAAGCCGGACAAAAGCTGGTCCCTTGCCGTGCGAGATTGCCAGACACCTTCACTTTGCTGCATCCCGACCACTCGGTGCGCAGCACGCCATCAGCGGTGCTTTTGCTGGTAGCGTCGGCTGGCCTGCTGTAACGTCTTTCGTTCGCTGGCCGTCAAGTTGCTTTCTCCCTGGCGTCCGATTTTCTCCAGGATACGATCCACCTCGCTGCTCAACGCGTCCTCATCTTGATCCCCCTGGTGGATCCGCACCTGTGGTCGCCGCCGCAGACGTCGCCAGCCGCCCGACCCGGGCACCAGTCGGCTGAAGTCCCATTGGTAGCGGTAAAACAGATAACCATAGGCAGCACCGGCCAGGTGCGCCGTGTGAGCGACGTTGGAGTCGCCGCGGAAGGTTCCCAGGAAGTCGACCAGCAGGAAAAAGACGCCTAGCATCCAGGCGGGCATGGGGAGGATTCCCCAGATCAGCAGCGTCCGCCTGGGAAAATGGCACACGTACAGGATCACGATCGCCGACACGCCCCCCGATGCGCCAATCAGTTTCACCAAATGACCGCTCAACAACCCTTCGCCCACGCCACCGACCAGCCCGGCCAGCACGATCGCGGTCAGATAGAACCACAGGAAACGCACCTTGCCATAAATGGGTTCGACATCCCTTCCGAAAAACCAGAGGCAGAACATGTTTCCCAGAATGTGGATGACGCTATCCGGGCTGTGGACAAATCCGTACGTCACCAGTTCCCAGCACCGCCAGGGCTGCCGGATTAAATCCGAATGCAGTGCCAGCGCATGGGTCAGCTGTTCATTCAAAAACAGCACGTCCAGCAGGTAGATGGCGGCATTGAGGATGACCAGTTTGGTCACCATCGATAAATTGCCGCCGATCCGCATGCCCGGCGCCGTGTCTTGGTAATAGTCGCGATCGTAGATTCCCATGAAACGCTCGACGTCCCCTGCCACCCACCCCCCGCTTTACCACCTGAAAAAGTGTAGGATACCGCCCCTCTGCAGGAAAGGTCGATCAGGGCGAGGGCCAGGTCGGTTTGTCCCGGCGACCGGCACCAGGTTGGTTGGCTCACGTGTCCCGGTCGCCCGCGGCAGGACTCCTGGAGGAGATACCAGACCGTGGCCCCGGATACCCCCACGGCCAGGTGGTTGTTCCGCAGCCACGACGACACGCAGATTCATCGGCATCCTGCCTCTGCATTCAACCGGAGGTTGCCAGTTGGGGCGGATTTTTGGTGGGAGGAGCCTCCTGGCGGCGCGCTTGCGGGGCCGGGGCGCGGTCGTTCATCCGGCGGACCGCCTTCATCTGGGCCTGATCCAGCCGTTCTCCCAGCTGAATGTTTTGCTTGCGCAAGTTTTCACTGCGGCGGGCGGCATCCGTGTTCTCCTGTTCGATTTTCGCCAAAAGCGAGCTCAGCAGGTCCAGGTCCCGCGCGAAGCCTTTCTTGTCGTTTTGCAGACGCTCGTTTTCCCCTTGGAAATCTTCTATTCGCTTGTTCTTGTCGGTCAGAACCGTCTGCATGTTCTGGATGTCAGAGGCCAAGGCCGCCTTGCGTGCCAGCAGCTGGTCGCGTTCCCGATAGATTTTTCGAAACAAGAGACTGTAGTCGCGCAGCTGCCTGGAATACCGCCGGTCCTTGATCTCCACGATTTCCAACGACTCCAGTTCGTCCGCGCCAGGAATCAGGGGCTCGCCCGTTTCGTCCACGGCCGACACCTTGGGCAGCCACATCTCCTGTCTCCTTTCGTATTTGAGTGGCTCCTGGTTGGGAACTGGCTTCTCGTAATTCTTTTTGAACCGCACGTACATCTCGATCCGGTCCGGCGGATCGTCCTCCTCCGGTTGCTCGTGGTCCTTGACGTACTCCTGCACGACGTCGGCCGGCAACAGTTTTTTCAGGCGATCGACCTTTTCCAGTTCGCGCGGCTGCGGATCGTTCGGGCCTAGTTCCTCAGCCGTGATATCGTCGAAGAGGGTGTGCGAATCGGCGGGCATTTTTTCGTACAAGGTCCAGGGTCCGCGCCGGTTAACGCTGCGTTCTAGCCGATCGACTTCCTCGTCGGTCATCTTCCACGACGCCTCCAGCGAGACGGTGTTCACACCCCCCGCCGCGCCAGCAAGACCGCCCGCTGCCGCTCCCCCCTCGCCCGCCTCGGCGTTTGCCTCCGCGCCCGGATCGACGACCTCGGTCACCTTAAATTCGCCCAGGTAAGTGCCGCCGTCGGCCACCGTCTTGGGTTCAAAGACGTACAGGGTCGAGCCCTTCCGGATACGGTGCGGCTTCGGCTGGTCCACCAATACTACAGGCCGAGTCGGGTCCCCTCCCGCGGTGNNNCCATACCCGCCCCCGGTCGAACATCGTCTGCCTCAGCTGCTGCTTCTTCTGCAAAATCCCATCCTCGACCAGTTCCCCCTCCTGGTTCCGCTTTCCATAGCGCAGTTCCTGGGTTTCCCGCTCAAACTGCTGCGTGTTGTAAATCCACCCCTTCCCGCGCTCCCCCGGCGGACCTTCCAGCGCCTCCCGCCAGACCGAATGCGTCCGCAGCACCATACCGGACAAGACCAGCAGCGTCATCGCACACAGAAAGACCAGCAGCGACATCATCACCGTGTGGATCTTCCAGGACTTGGAGCCCATGACCAGGGCGACCAGGAACAGGACCAGGATGATGCCCGCAAAAATCTGGAACAGCACAGGTAAGTTCATGTGGGAAGAAATCGTAAATGCTGAATTGGCTTAAGTTTTGCGCAAGATAGCTATCATCGATAGTAAAATCGCCCTTTGGGGCTGTCAAGTTTGCTGCGGCCTGGAGAGGGTGCGATAAGTGCTGAATTCAACAAGGCTTGTGGTGCGCCGTGACCCACCGGCTCGGCAGGGCCGTGATAATCGTTCAAGTCGGAACGATTCAGTTCCGAACCAATATTCGGGACGCTGACCGGCCGGATGATCATGGAAAAGACACCCCAACTTCTTGAGTCGGCTGCCACTTGTTTGGAGCTGCTGGACCAGCTGAACCAGCTGACACGGTCCTTGCGAGCGTGCCTGGCCGACGCCGGCAAGTCCCACAGCCTGACCGGCACGGAAGTTCAGCTGTTGTACCGCTGCGCCTCCACCCCCGACGGGATCGCTCAACGCGAACTTGCCGCAGCACTGGCCATATCTCCCGCGCAAGTGAGTGGTCTGGTTGAGCGTTTGCGGAGTCGAGCGTTGATTGTGGGGCACCGTCCTGCCGAGGATCGCCGGCGTCAGGTATGGAAGTTGACCGGCCGGGGAGGGGAGGTCTTCCAGGAGGTGATGGCCGGCGTGGCCCCCGGCCTGGCCGCGCCGCTGGCCGCCGCCTCACCCTCGGCGGTGGCCCAACTGAGCCAGCTTGTCCAGCAAATGAGTGCCGCTGCCCAGGCGGTGGCTGCACCCTGCGACGTGAGGCGTGAGCCCAGCCACCAGCGAGGTGCGGCATGAAGGGCAACCGCACGTCCAGCAAGCTGCGATCCACCCCCTGCTGGCGCTCATCCCTCACCCATGCCCCCCCGGCCAGGGCCCCGTCTGCGCTCTGCCTGCTGGCCGCCCTGGGGCTGCTGACGATGGCCAGCGGTTGCAGCCGCACGGCCTACCGGCTGCGGGCCGACGACGACGCGGTGAACCTCATTCGGCAGCAGGCGTACGACCCCCGCTGGTCCCTGGACGACTTTCGGATCTACCCGGACGCCCGTTCGCGGATGGCCAGCCCCTACGATCCAGACTTCCCCCCCATGCCGCCCGACGACCCGGCTGCCAACCGGCTGATGGAATGTGTCGACGGCAAACGTGGCTTTCGCGGTTGGTACCGCTGGGGCACCACGCCGTTTGTCGCCAATCCCGACTGGAAGTCGTTCGTCCCGCTGGACCCGCAGGGTCGGCTGCGGCTGGACAGAAATTCTGCCGTCCAGGCCGCCCTGCTCAACTCGCCCCAGTTCCAATCCCAGTTGGAAGAATTGTACCTTTCGGCCCTGGATGTGAGCTTCGAGCAGTTTCGGTTTGACGCCCAATTTTTCGGCGGCTACCAGGCTTTTTTCAAAACGGCGGGCCGCCAGCACCCGGACGGACCGACCAGCGAACTGGCCCTCTCGACCCGCAGTCCGGCCAGCGACAGCTGGGAAATGCGCAAGCTGTTTGCCGGCGGCGGCCAGCTGGTGGTCGGGCTGGCCAATTCCTTGATCTGGGAACTCTCGGGACCGAATCGCCAGACCGCCTCCACGATCCTGGACTTCAGCCTGATCCAGCCCCTGCTGAGGGGCGGAGGTCGAGCTCGGGTGCTGGAGCGGCTGACGGTGGCCGAACGCGCGTTGCTGGCCAATGTCCGCCAGATGCAACGCTTTCGCCAAGGCTTCTACACCCAGATCGTGGCCGGGCTGGATCCAGGCGCCGGGCCGTCCCGCCGCGGCGGACTGGCGGGCGAATCGGGCCTGGAAGGCTTCCGCGGCGTCGGCACCGGCGGATTTGGACGGCTGGGGGGCGTGGGAGCTACCGGTGGCGGAAGGCCCGGCACGGGGGCCGGACAGGCGGGCGGTTTTCTGGGCCTGCTGCAGACCCGCCAGCAACTGCAGAACCAGCAAATCAATCTGATCGCCCTCCGCAACAGCCTGGCCTCCCTGCAGGCAAAGTATCAAGCAGGTGGCCGCATCGATTTCTTTCAGGTCGAACTGGCTCGACAAGCACTCTACAACGCGCAAAGCAGCCTGCTGACTTCGCAAGCCAACTATCAGAGCCAGCTGGACCAGTTTAAAGTCGATCTGGGCCTGCCCCCCGACATGCCGCTGGGCATCGACGACCCGCTGCTGAACCGCTTCGACCTGTTGAACCCGCAGCTGATCCAGACGCAACAGTTTGCCGAAAACCTGCTGAACGATATCCGGGACCCGGATGCCGTCTTCGACGTTTCGCAATGGTCCGCGGTCACGGCCCGCACCAGCCAGCTGATGCAGAAGATCGACCGCCAATTGGCGACGGCGGACCAGGACCTGCGGGCGCTGCACGAGAACCTTCCGCGCCGCCGCCGGATCTTGCAACGGCTTTCTCAGCGCGAAGAAGTGGCCCGCGGTGCGGTGGATCGGGCCGCTTACGACGTGGGCCGGCTGGACGACCGAGCGGCCAGGGTTACGGCGGAACTGGTGCGGCTGCGGGAACAACAGCTGCAAAGGACCCGCCAGCTGGCCGATATCCGCGCTCCTGCTCAGCGCGAGCAACTAATTGCCCTCCTGGCGGGTGTGCCCCTCTGGCTGAACGATATCCTCCTCCTGCAGGCCCAGGCCCGCCTGGATGCCATCGTGCTGCAGCCGATCGAGATGAGCCCGCCACAGGCGCTGGAAGTGGCCAGTCAGCAGCGACTGGACTGGATGAACGCTCGTGCGACACTGGTCGATGCCTGGAGGCTGATTGAATTCAATGCCAACGATCTGCAGAGCGACCTGGATATCGTCTTCGAGGGGGATCTTCGCAACACGGGGGATAACCCGTTCCGGTTGAGCGACCAGGCGGGACGGCTGAGGGCGGGAGTGGAATTTGATGCGCCCTTGTCACGACTTGCCGAACGGAATCAGTACCGCCAGGCCCTGATCGAATACGCCCAAGCCCGCCGCAACTATTACACCTTTGTCGATCGCGTCCAGCAGGGCCTTCGCGACACGCTGCGCAACATCGACCTCAATCAACTCAATTTTGAATTGCGGCGAGCGGCGGTGCAGTTGGCCATCTCCCAGGTCGAACTGGCTCGTCTGCAACTGGAAGAACCCCCCCAGCCTGATGTCGAAGTGGCGGGGACCGATAACCGTGTGCAGAACCTGGTCAACGCCTTGTCGGAATTGTTGAACTCGCAAAATGATTTTCTCAGCGTATGGGTCACCTACGAAGTCCTCCGCCTCTCGCTGCAATTCCAGATGGGTACCATGCAATTGGATGCTCGGGGCTTGTGGATCGACCCGCCGCCACCACAGCGTCTGCCCGCCCAGTCAGCCCCGCTGCCGATGGATGGGACCCGGTCGCCACAGCGACCGCCGGCCCACCAGTCCCGTAACAAAATGTCCGGGCCAGCCGCAGGACCGTTCAACGGATCAGCGGTCCGGTCATGAACCGCGTAGCAGCCACAGACAACAGCCGCACGCACCCGCCCCAAAAACCGCCCGCCCCCGCAACCGCCATCCCACCAAACACCAGCCGCAACGCCGCGGCAGGCGTTGCACGGTCTTGGGGCGGGCCGCTGGTCACCCTGCTGCCCCGAACCACTCTCCAGGCCGGAGCCGGTAGCTGAGCCACAAGGTCACCCAATTTTACGCAGGGCCGCGTTCCGACCCACTTGGCGGCTTGTCTATAATGATTAACAACGGCTCATCTTTACAACCATCCTCCTGCTGCGGCCGATCCCCATGCCTCGGACTGTCCCTCCATCCCCCCGTCGGCGACGGGCGGTTTCGCTATCCAGCGTCGNNGGCCTCCCGCGGGGAATCGGGTAGCCAAGCAGCCGTGGAGATCGTCCCGGTGCGGCGGGGTTCCTTTTTGTTCACCGTGACCGAGACGGGTGAAGTCGAAAGTGCCAGCAGCCTGGAGATACGCTGCGAGGTCAAGGCCCGCGGCGCGGCCGGAACCACCATCCTCGAAATCATCGGCGAAGGCAGCTACGTTCGCCAGGGAGATTTTCTGGTCCGTCTCGATTCGTCCGCTCTGGAACTGGAACGCAATGCCCAGCAGATCGTGGTGCACAGCAGCGAGGCGGCCATGATCCAGGCCCGCAACGCGCACAAGACGGCCAAAATCGCCAAGACGGAATACCTCGAAGGGGCGTTCCAGCAGGAAGAACTGACCATTCAGGGCGAGATTTTTGTGGCCCAGGAGAATGTGCGTCGAGCGGAAGATTATTTGCAGTACAGCCAACGGCTGGCCGCCAAAGGCTACATCACCAACCTGCAGCTGGAAGCCGATCGCTTCAGTGTCGACAAGGCCAGGCAGGAACTCACAGCCGCCGAATCGAAACTGCAGGTGCTGCGGGACTACACCAAAGCGAAAATGCTGACTCAGTTGGAGAGCGATATCCAGTCAACCTACGCCCAATGGCAGGCGGCCACCAGTAACTACCAACTGGACGTCGACAAACTCAAGGATATCGAAGATCAGATCGCCCGCTGTACCATCACCGCGCCGGCCGACGGGCAGGTCCAATACGCCAATCGCCGCGGCTTTCGCGGCGGCGGCGAGGTGATTATCGAACCGGGGACCCCCGTTCGCGAAGGCCAGGCGATTATTCGACTTCCCGACCCCACTCAGATGCAGGTCGCCGCCGAAATCGCCGAGGCCAGCACCAAGTACGTGCGGCCCGGCATGCCCGCCACCATCAAAATCCGCTCGGCTACCGGCGAAACGCTCCGCGGCAAAGTGGCCAAGGTCAATGACTATCCCGAACCGGGCGGCTGGTTCAGTACCAGCGTGAAAAAATACGGCACCCGCGTCGACATCCTCGACAATCCCGGCAACCTCAAGCCGGGGTTGACGGCCGAGGTCGCTATCCAAGTTGACGCCCGCCAGGACGTGTTACAGCTTCCCCTCCCCGCCGTATTGCAGCATGGCAGCAAGTACTATTGCGTGTTGAAAACGCCCAACGGCTGGCAGCGGCGGGAAGTGCAGGTGGGGCTGAATAACGATCAAGCGATCGAGATCCGGCAGGGCCTTCAGCGGGATGACCAGGTGATCGCTAACCCGCGACGGCATCGCCAGCTGGTCACCTGGCCCGCTCTGACTGAGCCGGCACTTCCGCGGGAGGGTACCCCGGTGGCCTCCCAAGGCCGCCCCCCCGCATCGGCCGG
>JABAOH010016121.1_pt1 | contig 15982 bp, 15 predicted proteins | sample 7062181 | NCBI WGS metagenome assembly JABAOH01 (sample SAMN14538630, study PRJNA623070) | marine sediment metagenome | biome: marine biome [ENVO:00000428]; feature: marine pelagic biome [ENVO:01000023]; material: deep marine sediment [ENVO:00002113]; isolation source: pool of 5 deep marine...
CTATTCAAAGGGACCAAGGAGAAGACTATCCGTTTGACAGGCCGCCTTTAATGGATGTATTCGTCAGAATCGGAGCGCCGGGATTCAAGATCTGAAATGAATATTTGAACTTATTTGAGGGGTGACAAAGGCAACATCTATACCAGATATCGAAACTTGACCTCTCTTCCTCATCCAATCCAGCTTCAACTCAAAAACTAACATGAAACCTGGATTAGTTTTCGGGAGTCAGGTCAGGGTAAAGGAACAGATACCCTAGTGTTCCAGAAAACTGTTCCCTGACCATAGTTTGCGATTTTTCCGTCTCACGCACTGGCCCCAATTCCACTGCGCGACACCAATGCCCTTAAGGTCCGCTGCTAACGGCGACCACCCCGCCTGCTGGCGCCCTGCCGGGAGGAGATGCCGTCAATTGAAGCGCTTCATCGGCATTTCAAGGGGCAGGGTCTTGCCGTTTTGACAGTTTCAGTAGATGTGGCACAGGCCGAAATCGTCAGGGCTTTTGTGCAAAAACACAACTACACGTTTACTGTTCTTCATGATCCCCAGGGGAAGATAATGGAATGGTTCCATGTGCGGCTCATCCCCGTGACTTATGTCATAAACAAGTAAGGAAAAATCATCGGGAAGGCCGTCAGCATAAGAGATTGGGGCCACGAGGATGTGATACGGCTCTGCGAGGAACTCTTGAAGAGTTGCGATGAAAAGCCATAACCGCCGTAGGTTTGTGTGGCAATCTTACCGTTCTGACTCCTGACTTCTGACCCCTGACTTCTTGCCTGGTCGAAAATTAATTTCTTTGAGCCGTCTCGCCGCTTCCTGGAGTCGTTCTTCGCTGATCGTGAGTGACATGCGGACGTATCCTTCTCCCCACTCGCCAAAGCCATTTCCCGGCGTAGCCACGATTCCAGCTTCTGTGAGGAGCAGTGTCGTAAATTCAGCCGATGTATACCCTTCAGGAACCGTTATCCAAAGATAGAAGGTTGCCAGGGGCTTCTCCAATTCAAGACCGGCCTCCCAAAGCGCTTCCACCATCAGATCCCGCCGACGTTGATAAACGTCAAGAATCTGTCTGTGCTCCTCGTCATAGTGTTCCAGGGCGTCAACCCCTGCAAGTTGAACGGCCTGGAAAACTCCAGAATCGACATTGGTCTTGATCTTTCCTAGCCCCTCTATCACTTCTGCATTCCCCACGGCGAACCCGACACGCCATCCTGTCATGTTACAGGTCTTGGAGAGAGAATGAAACTCCACTCCCACCTCCTTCGCACCGGCCACCTCCAGAAAACTCGAGGTCCTGTAACCTTCATAGGCGATCTCTGTGTAGGCAGCGTCGTGGCAGACGATGATTTCGTTCTCCAATGCAAATTCAACGACCTTTTCAAAAAACTCATAATCTGCAACAGCCCCGGTGGGGTTATTCGGATAATTGATGAAGAGGAGTTTGGCCCTTTGGCAAACAGGCGGTGGAATTTCTGAGAAATCAGCCAAGAATCTCTTCTCTTTCAGAAGAGGCATGAAATAGGGCTCACCACCCGCAAAAAGTGTGGCTACCCGATAAACCGGATACCCGGGGCTTGGCACCAGTACCACGTCACCTGGATCCACAAAAGCGAGGGGAATATGGGCAATCCCCTCCTTTGAACCGATTAGGATGAGCACTTCGCTCGTCGGATCTATATCGACATCAAAACGCCGTCGGTACCACAGCGCAACCGCCTGTCTGAATTCCGGCATTCCCCGATACGACGGGTAGCGATGCGTCGAGGCGTCTCCGATCGATTCTCTCATGGCCTCGACGATTCGAGCAGGTGTCGGAGGATCGGGGTCTCCGATTCCAAGATCGATAATATCGATCCCCTTTTTCCTCATCTCCTCTTTTTTCCGGTCAATCTCAGCAAAGAGATAAGGGGGAAGCTCTTCGATTCGCCTGGCCTTGGCTATTCTAAAAGTCTTTTTCACGACATTCCTCTACGACCGTGGTTCTTAGAAGATGCAAGTATACCAGAAAATCAGACCAAAGCAACCGCCTGATCAAAATTCACCGCCTCCTTGGTTTTCGATTTTGTTGCTGGCCTGAGTTACCCTCTGCGACTCAAATGAACGATTCAACTTCACTGGAATCTGAAATAGACGAGCCTCCAAGCAGGTACAAAGCCCCCTTGGAGGCTGCGTATGGGCACCTTCTGGAAACCCCTTCTCATGTCTCAATCCGGAGTTTTTCCGTCCTTATGAGTCAATGCCGGAGTGTTGGTAGGAAGCAGGATGATCGGAGGGAGTTTCAAGATCTAGCACCTAGTGCTATAGGGAGTGGAATATTCTGGATTTCAGGGCGAGATATCTTGGGTCTGGTGAATTTCTGGCCTGTCTGTACAAGAACTACATTCCCACCTCCATTACGACAGCTATTCTATCTGTTAAGAATAGGATGTCAAGAAGAAATCTGGAGACATCAAGGGTTAGGGAGTTAGATTCTAGGGTCCTGTCCGGAAATCCCCCCAAACGACAGCCTCCCCGACGAATTCGATGTCGGAACTGTACTTGTCGAACTCCTCCAACAGCCTTTCTCCTTCAATGTAGTCCTTCCCCAGATGACTAATATCTTTAACGACGAAGGCATCGGAAAGACTTAGCTAGCTAATTATCTTCACCTCTTTATCAGCAGCAGCAATAATCAGATCCAGTTCAACAAGTACTTCCTTGGGTAGCGATTCGGGATAATGGCTTTCATTAATACGCTTGAACTCTTCAAGAGCCAACCCTCTGGGATCCCGAGGGTTTCCTTCATCACTTTGCCTGTTGAGCAAAGGGGATAACCGAAAATCCCGAAGGTGTTGGATCGTGTGTTCCTCCGTCAAAAACGTGTTCCTAGGCCCGACCCGTTTTATCACATCTAGACACATGTCTAACTCGTCGAATTCGAATTCATGCATCAACTCATAAACAATCAGGCAGATTTCATGATCGAGAACGATTTGCTCCGGGTAGAAAATCATAGACCCACCCAATAACCCGATATTGCCACAGATTTCACCCCTGCAGAGAGCCAATTGGGCAGCTCCCATTGTCGCTTCCATACCCGATTGCCAGCCGATATCTAATGCGTCACTGCCCATTCTCGCTCCTCCGAGGCTGGGCACATTCCATGCATGGGCCAGTTCAACGGACATCATGTTCAATGGAAGCGGAACTTTACTTATATAACCTCCCGTACGGGGGTCCATAATCGACACATATACAGAATGAAAAACCGGCGCACCAGGATAAGCCAGCTGAATCAATACCATCCCGCTGACGACCTCAGCGTCACCCACTACAAGAGCTCCCAACGGTGAAGCAGGCCCGGTGGAGAACATCGTTGGCATGGCCATAAAACTGACAGGGATTCCTGCCTCAGCATAAGTGAGAGCACACTCAATGCCGTGCTTGTCATGCGCCAGTGGAGCAATTGTGCAAATGTTTGCATTGATGGGCGGGCGTTTCCGTCGATTCTCCTCGCTGCCGGCCACAACGGTTGCCATTTCAACAATGTATGGTGCTAGTTGAGGAAACACGGTGGTGCCACCTCGGACATGTTTCAGGGTACTTGTTAGCATGGCATGGCAATCGTGAACCGGTGCGCTGCGACCATGATCCTGGGAAGTGACCGTAGACCAGAGAAAGCTGATCATCGGCAAAGCATCTGCAACGCGCGCAATTCGCACAAGGTCTTCTTTTCGCGAAGCTCGTCTTTCATGGGTTTCCATATCGATAACATGAACACCCGTACCAGCCGTACAAATGTATGAGCAAGCCCCATCTAAGAGAAGATCAAACCGCTCCTCCCGACCCGCCAAGACAAAGGCCCTAGGTGCACGGGACATAGCCTTTTTAACCAGATCCGGAGGTATCCGGACGATCTGCTTCTCCATGTCTACATGCGCGCCATGATCAGCAAAGATTTCAAGAGCCTTGCGTGACGGAAATTGGATCCCTACCTCCTCCAGCAAATGAAGAGTGCCATTTTTCAGGCTTTCAAGCTGAATTTTGGATAACAGTTCTCTCCTCAAGGGTGATGTGAATGGAACAATATCCGGAGTCTCAGAATGCATTTGTAACCTCCTGGTTTAGAGGCCCCAAACACGTTAAGCGAGTAAGTTGAGGCAATTAGATATTCTATTTTTCTTGGGCAAAGTCAAGCTCTTGGTGTGTCAGCGAAGAAGATTTTGAAGAAAAGGAATCGTGGCCTCACATGCATCGTAAGTATTTCATTCTACAAATAGCCAAAGTGCCACATTTGGACTTTTTCGACAATCTCTCTTGAAACAAAAGCCCTGCCTGAGAAAATGCCGACCCAAATAACCCGATCTGACCGCACCTCAATGGATATTCTGGACCATCCTTATTCATAGGAATCCAAATCTGATTCTAGTTCTCGCTTTTGGTCGATTAAGACACAGATACCTTCTTGCAGCGTTCCTCCTGAAATTTCACAGAAGCACCCCTATCCGCCATCTTTTTCAAAAACTTCACTGGATCAAGACATTCCGCAGCGATCACCCCTCGCTCTGCCTCTCCTTCCACGCACATCTTTGACCCTACAACTGCTGGTAAAGCTACGTCAATTTTTGTAGTTCCAAACCTTCGATAGATCTCAACCCTTTCCTCAGCATCTAAAAAAGAAAACGGATAAATCACTCTGTATGTGAGATCTTCTCCGGATTTGGTTCCTCTCACATCCATGACCATGATACTGGCGAATTCAAGCGGAAGTTTGGCCGTGCTTTCATCCTCGGTGAGAAACGTGTTCACCGGTCGACGCACCAACTGCAACAAAACATCTCGGGGCACAACCTTGACGCCTCCTACATTTACCGGCTCTGACCTTGCAAACCCCATCTTAACAAAAGCGCCTACTATTGGGTCAACTGGGTACTTGAAATCGCAGTATCTAATACCTTTGCCTATGAAATGTGGCAATGTTATTGGTTCTTGGTGTTGATGGTAAGAAATCAAAAGGGGACCAATTGGATCCGGAAATCTATGCTCTTCACAACCGTCAAAAATAGGACGTTTTGTATACTCCTCGTTTTCGAATATTGTCGGTTCGACCGCATACCCCCAAAGTGCCCTAAAAGGCGACCAGTTTGGCGTCCACGCCCTCACAACATCCTTCGGGTCTTTTAAGGACTTGTTGCCGAGCCTGATCCGTATCTCCTTAACGCGATCTAACTTATCACAGATGTATCTCGCGATCACATTGGTCACTCCAGGCGATTTGCCACAGCCGACCAGGGCCGTCAAGCCAGCCTTTTTGAACTCAGCGTCAAGTTCAAGGGGTCGTTTTTCTATTATCTGTGACAGCATATTATCTCTGGCACGTATGTCTAGCAAGCTAGGTTCACCAAAGGATGTATCCACATAGTGAGCTCCAGTTTTTAAGGCACCTTTCATAATATTCAGGTCGAACGCGGTCAGGGTCAGATTGATAATAACGCTCGCTTCCTTGGCCGCTCTCTCAATATCTTCTATCTTTCCAGCATCAATTCTTATAGTAGCGATCTTGTCACTTTTTATTTTCTCCTTAACCTTATTGGCTAAGTTTAAATCTATATCACCTAGAACTATTTCTGATATATCCTTGTCTCTAGCTAGAATTGAAGCACATGGGCCACCCTGTGTCCCAGCTCCTACTATCAATATCTTTTTCATATTACCCTCCCCCTCTCTCAGGTCTGATTGAGGTTTGGAGTTTGCGCTTTATTTTACCAAAAGCCCCATCAATAGACCTTCTGCTTGCGTGTCACTGTTACCTCAAGCCCTCGCTTTGCCAGAGCCTTGAAAAAACCTTCTGGCTGGATGGCCCGTTCAGAACCCATAGCACCTTTTACCTCAACCTGCCCAGAGGACAAAATTTTCGCCACAACTGCAACGGGAAATCCTACAGTGAAGGAGCCGCACCGCATGTTCCATTTCTCATACGGGTGCTGCACCGATTCGAGTCGATATTCTAGATCCTCCCCTCGCTTTTTCCCCTTCACATCAACCCGAAGCACTTTGTGATCGTCTGGCTTGGCTTTGCTTCTAGGCAGTTTCCTCGCAAGGGCAAGGATCACCTCTCTGGGAATCACCTTCTCACTACCCACCAAGATGGGTTCTTTCGGACCGAGCCCCAGATCCACCAGGAAGCGGAGCTTCTTTTCAAACTCCTTGGGCAGGGCCAATTTGAAACTCACCTCGTAGATTCCCTTGTCCTTGAAAGAGACAGGAATGGTGGCGACCTCCGTGTGGAGTGTGGCAAAGGTGGTCTGTGTTCCTACCGGTTCAGGGAAATCAACTACCTCCGGCCTCGAAAAGGGTTTTAGTTCCATCCACTCCCCATTTTCGAAGATGTATGGATTCATGACGAATTCATCGAGGATTGTCTCTAAGGCATAGGGAATCCCCAGGGGGCCTTTCACCGCGGTAAAATTCACAATACCGTCCCGAATCCGCACATATTCAATTGTATCCAACTGATCGTATGCGTATCTGGCCATAACATTGACAATCCCCGGGGCACTCCCCATGCCCAGAATGGCTGTGAGCCCGGCCCTTTTAAAATCATCATCCAGGAGCATCTGTTTTCTCGACACATGGAACAGGCCACCCATATCGACATAATTGGCCTTCGCCTCAAGACAGGCCCTCATAACCTCAACGTTATGGTAGTGCACCGTTCCATTGATCACCGCGTCAGATCCTCCGACCACTCGCACCAGGTTTTCGTGATCGGTAATATCCACTCTGGTGGTAGAGACTTTTTTGGATTTTAGAGACTCCTTGAGTTCCTCGATGGCCTTAAGGTTTATGTCTGAAAGGATCAGGGCCTTCACCTCTTGAGACTCCACCAGATCCAATACGGCGCTTCTTGCCATGGCGCCTGCCCCACCCAAAACAGTTATTCTCATTCTTCCAAAACCTCCTTTCACCTTCTTCTTCCCTTCGCAATCCTCTAACCTGAGTGGACTCTTTGGTTACCTTGTTCCAATTCCTTTGACAGTCATTTTCCCGGTCTCTTGCCGATTCGCCACAAAGATGCCAGTTCCCACGAGCGCCAGACTCATGAGGAGAGCATCAGTCATAACCTCTCTGAGCACGACCGCGCTCGCCAGAACTCCAAAGACGGGTGTCAGAAACATGAATGGTGCCACTTTTGTGGCCACCTCTTTCTGAACCAGATAAGTCCAGAGCATAAAGCCGAAGGCGTTTGATATGATGGCCAAATAGAGAAAGGCCATGATAACCGGGAAACTGAGATGTATATCAGAGACCTTTTCCACCGAAATACCCAAAACGGTAAGCAAAGGCCCTGCAATGAAGAACTGCCAGACCTGAATCGCCGTGGTCCCTAGTGTCTTTGGGAAGTACTTTAAAAGGACAATTCTGACCCCCCAAACACCAGCCGCTCCAAGAACTAGGGCGTCTCCCAGAAGAGCGACTCCCCCCTTGTCTCCTCCCCGTCCAGCGAACAGCGCAGCAACCCCAATGAAAGCCAGCCCCGTGCCGATCCATTTGTTGAGCGGCAGGTGGTCATGTGGCAAAAAGAAAATCGCAAGGGCCAAAACCCAAAAGGGAGAGGTGTTGAAAAGGATGGAGCTCCGATTTGCAAAGGTGTGTTGAACTCCAATGAGAAGCAGAACAATCTCCACCGCAAGTGTCAGGGCATAGATAATAAGAAGAAAGCGGCTTCTCTGAGTCTGCGCAGCCAAGCGTTCCCTTCTGAGGATGCCAAATAATGTGACGAGAATCCCTGCCAGCAGAAAACGAAGTCCGCCCAGAAGAATCGGAGGAAACCCTCGAAGCGCCACCTTCATCGCCGGAAAAGTTATGCCCCAGACAGCTGTCAACAGAACCAGAAGAACAATCGATTGAATGTCCAGTCTCTTTTCCACAGCAGACCCGATAGGAAGGAGATGAGGTTCATCACCCGCCGTCAATTTTCGATTGTGCCCGTCTGCGAAGTACCTCTACAGAAAGGAGAAGCACCACAGAGAGACAGATCAGCAGTGTCGATACCGCCGCGATAACCGGGCTGATTTCCATCCGAATTCCTTCCCACATTTTCAGAGGAAGGGTCCTGGTGTCAATGCCACAGATAAACATAGAAATCACAATCTCATCAAAGGAAATAATGAAGGCAAAGAGGGCTCCTGAGATCACGCCAGGGCGGATAATCGGAAATGTTATCTTCATGAAAGTCTTGAATCGGCTGGCCCCACAGATCATGGCGGCCTTTTCGAGGGTTTCATCGAACCCCTTGAGAGAGGCGGAAACAGTGATGACCACAAATGGGATGCAGAGAAGAGAGTGTCCCAGAACCAGAGCAAGCCTGGTGCCCCGGAGTCCGGTTCTCGTGAAAAAGCTGTAAAGGGCAATGGAAATAATGATGACAGGGATGATCATTGGAAAGAGTATAAAGGTATTGATCATCCCCTTCGCCCGCATTTGAGCGCGAACCAGGGCCATGGCGGCCAGGGTCCCCAGAACGGTACTGAGTATCATGGCCATGAAGGCTACCTGAAAACTCACTATGGTCGGCTCGATCCACGAAGAATCCCCGAAATAGCGTTGAAACCACTTTATGGAAAACCCTGGAGGCGGAAAGGTGAGAAATTCTGCTGAAGAAAAGGACATGGGAAAGACGATGAAAATGGGCAGAATCAGGTAAAAGGCAACCAACCCACAAATCACATAAAGGCTTAACGAGGGCCAATCCACTCCTGAAGCATAGTCTTTTGCCGCCTGTGAATGCTGAGGGCTCATTCTAATCCCCTACCCCTCCCCACAACCTGTCCAGACCCATGAATCGGTTATATACCAGCAAAACCAATACAGTAAGCAGAAGCAAGACAAAAGAGGCTGCAAAGGCAAAACCCCAATTCAGAAGCAGAGTCACACTCTGCTCGATCAGTTGGGCGATCATGGTGTCTCTTGGACCTCCCAAAAGGGCTGGGGTGATGAAAAAACCAATGGCCATGATAAAGACCATCAGACATCCCCCACCCACGCCCGGCAGGGAGAGGGGAAGGAACACCCGGATAAAGGTCCGTAGCCGGTTAGCTCCAAGACTCTGGGCCGCTTTCAGAAGATCCCGATCGATGCCCTTCATAACCGCATAAAGACACAGGATCATATAGGGAAGCATGATATGAACCATGCCGATATTGACCCCAGTTGTACTGTACAGAAATTTTACAGGCCTGGAAATCAATCCAATGTTGATGAGAATGGTATTGAACACCCCATTTCTTCCCAGAAGAACCATCCAGGCGTAATTCCTCACAAGCAGACTTATCCAGAAAGGAAGAAGAACAAAAACCAGCAACTTGTTGGCCGTCGACTCCGAAATGCTTGACAAAAGATAGGCATATGGATAGCCCAGAAGGAGGGAAAAAAGGGTCACCGTCAAGGCAATCTTGAAAGAATTGATGACCACCTTCAAATAGACCGGTTCCGTGAAAAAATGGGCATAGTGTTTCAGGCTAAAATCCGGATCCCAGAAACTTCCATGGAGGGCTCTTGAGATGGGAATAACAAAGAAAACCAGAAGATAGATCAGAACGGGAACGATGGGTATCCATCGATAGCGAACGATCCAAGTCCCCATCATTGAAAAAACACTCTGCTTTTTCTCTGGTATCGCCAAAACACTCCGCGCCGGTCTGGAATTCTTTAGGAAATTTTCTAAATTGGTGGCCGACCATAACTCATCAGGCCGGCCACCAACCTGTCACTTCATGAGCCAGGCCTCGAATTTCTCGGTTAGCCGATCTCGATTATCTTCCCAGTAAAGGCTGTCTATCTCTTTGGATTTCTTGAAATTTTCCGGATAGCTCGGCATCCACCTGGCGACCTTGTCATCAATATATTTCAGTGCATCCGGGTTCGTGGGCCCGTAAAATATTTCCTTGGCCACCATGGCCTGGTTTTCGGCACGGCCTACAAAATTAATAAACTCCATGGCCTCTTTTTTATGGGGGGCGTTCTTAACCACAAACCATGCTGACTGAACAAACAGAGCCTGGTCCCAACTGATGGCCACAGGATCACCCCGATGGATCAGTTGGGCGAGTCGGCCGTTCCACGCCGCGATCATGTCCACTTCACGATCCTTGATCAGTGCCTGGGACTGGGATCCCGATCTCCACCACGTTGTCACATGGGGTTTAATCCGGTCCAGAGACCGAAAGGCCCTGTCCTCGTCTATTGGATAGAGCTTGTCTATCGGAACCCCATCAGCCATCAGCGCAGCCTCCATGGTATAAAAAACCCCCTTGTACATGGCCCGAGGGCCGGGGAATTTCTTCACATCCCAGAAATCCTTCCAGCCTATTGGCCTCTCTTTATATACATCTGTCCGATAGCCGATAGCCATTGCCTCATACTCCCCACCGCAGCCGTATTCCCGGGCCGTTCCGGGGTCAAGGATGCTCTTGTCAACGATGCTGTAATCAATCGGCTCCAGGATTCCGGCTTTTGCCGCTGGGAGAATTCGGAAAAACCCAGCCTGGCTTACATCCCATTCAACGTTGCCGCTTTCAACCATGGCCTTCATTTTCCCAAAGTCGATGGGCGAAGTATATACCACCTTGATGCCGGTCTCTTTCTCAAAGGGGTCACCAAATGCCCTCTTCATAGCTTCCTCCCAGGCACCTCCCCAGCCCACCATGACAAGTTTCTTCCCGGCAGCATATCCTGGACTCACCAAAAGAAAAACGGTTAGCAGTACGACAACCACACCAATCCACGAATGTTGAATTTTCATTGACACCCTCCTTTCTTAGTTCATCAAAGATTTACAGTTTCCTTGATTGAGCCTGAACTCACCTCCTTTCCCTGTCAGATTTTTGGAGGATCTTGGAATCCTCCAGACTCCAGCCCACGGAAACACGATCCCCCTTCTTGAAGGCCTTTACGCCATGACTGATCTGCTGCTTGAGATCCACCGTTTGTTCCTCGGAGATTCGGATATGGTATCTTATGCTTTCGCCGATATAGATCAGCTCCTCCACCACACCTTCAAGCGCCACGGATAAGGGTTTGGAAGTATCGACAAACTTGATTTTTTCCGGCCGAATCGTCAGCTGTACCTCCTGGTTGAATTCAAGGCCGGGCAAACGGGGACAGGGGATCACCGTTTCGTGCGCCATCGTCAGAGCGGCCGACTTGTCATCCAGCTGGGTTATTCTTCCCTCAATGAAGTTCGATTCCCCGATAAAATCGGCCACGAATCGGTTACTCGGTTGTTCATAGAGTTCATCAGGCGTCCCCACCTGTTGGATCTTGCCTTCGTTGAAAACGGCGATCCGATCGGACATGGTCAACGCCTCTTGCTGATCATGAGTCACATAAAGGCTCGTGATCTTCAACTTCCTCTGGAGGTTTCTTATCTCGATCTGCATATACTCCCGCAGCTTCTTGTCCAGAGCTCCCAAAGGTTCATCCATCAGCAGTAAAGGAGGATCATAGATATGGGCCCGGGCCAGGGCCACACGCTGCTGCTGCCCGCCACTGAGCTGCTTGGGATATCGGTGTTCGAATCCTGGCAACTTGACCAGTTCAAGCACCTGACCCACCTTCTCCTTGATCTCCTTTTTGGCCATTTTCCTCATCTGCAAGGGAAAGGCAATGTTATCAAAAACCGTCATGTGGGGAAATAGCGCATAGTTTTGAAAAACCATCCCAATGTTCCTCCGAAAGGGAGGAACCAGAAGGATATTCTCTCCGCGGATAAAGATCTCCCCGGATGTGGGTGGCTCAAAACCGGCTATCAGCATCAGGGTCGTTGTCTTTCCAGAACCACTGGGGCCCAGAAGGGTTAAAAATTCGCCCTCTCTCACGTGCAGTGTGACGTTGTCGACAGCCACCACCTTTCCAAAACGCTTGGTGAGCGATTTGAGGTAAACACCTCTCCTTACGTCCCCTGGTTCTTGCCTGCTCGTATGATCAATCATAATCCTGTATCACTCAGTAGAATTGACCATTCGCCCCGTTTCTCCTACTTGGGGTCTTTCACGATTCCCTCGATGGAGTTAAGGACGTTCCGCTCCTGATCCGGTGTGAGCCCCCTTGCCATGTGGTTGTCAATATAGTTCTTTGCCAGGTCCCGAGCTCTCTCACGGGCATCCTTTCCACCCGCTTCAAGCCACTGTTCCCTCTCCTGTCGATCGCTTAAAATCGGTTGAAACAGTTCTTCACGCATGTGCCGTACCGTATGCTCCTCGGTCACAAAATTCCCTCCCGGACCAATTCTTTCAATAAGATCAAGGGCCATGGTCTCCTGATTGACCTCGAATCCCCGCCTCATCCGTTTAACCATGCCAATGATCTCATTGTCGATCACGTACTGCTCAAAGCTCACGGTGAGGACAAAATCCAAGAACCCCGCGCCGCAGCTCACGTGGGTCACCCCTGAAAGGGCGACATAAGGGATCGTGAGGGCGTGTTCATAGGCAGCCTGAGCATCCGGGACTTTCGAGTCGGTTCGCCCGGCCGTGGCCCAGTTGGGCATCTTGTAAAACTGGGCCATCTGGCTAGCCCCAGCGTTAAGGAGAGCGTATTCAATGCCCCCGGTAATAAATCGGCCTGTCATCATGTCGGTCAAACCAGGGACGGAGCAGTAAAGGGTTGGGAGACCGGGTTGGATCAACTGGATCAATGTCGTTACCGCCAGAACCTCTGCATTAAGGAGAACCAAGGTGCCTGCCAGGGTCATGGGTGCCGTGCATCCTACTTGGGTCATACTAAAATTGTGGGTAATAATTTCCTTTTCAGCGGCCCGAACAAGGATTTCCGTTGCATCTCTGTCCAGGCGTAACGGGCTAATCAAAGGACATAGAACGACAGAAATGATGGGTCTCGCCTTCCAATTCTCTCCTCCAATTATTTCAGCCATCTTGGAGATCTTAGCCAAACCATCGACCGTATACACAGCTCCAATGACGTGCTTGGTCGAATTTCTCAAGCCCGCAAAGAAGCGATTGACGTCGACGTATTCCCTTGGCAGGTCATTGAGATAGACGGGTAGCGAGATCAGATCGATGTGAGGGAGCTCATCGACCAGAGAGACGATGTCATGAAGGTCCTTACAGGTAGAGTGCCGTCTTTCACCGGTATCCAGATCGAGAACGTACATGGCCGACCCACCCGTAGATGTATAGAAACAGCCATGGCGGTAATGGATATGGTTTTCTTCTCGTCTGCCGTATAGGGTGAACTCAGAGGGAACCTGATTCAACGCCTTTTCGACGAGGCTACGGGGAATTGTTAGGTGATTCCCTTCCAGAACCTTTGCGCCATGAAGGGAAAGGATCTCTAGTGCCCTTTGGTTGTCAATCTCAATCCCCACCTCGCCCAGTATCTCCAGCGATCCCTCATGAATGTCTCGAATGGCTTTCTCTGATAGAGGGTTATACATAAGGAGTCTTCTCAATTAGTACTTGAATTTCATTTCGAGTTTGCAGATTTCCCTTTTCATTCTGGTCGTAGAGCTTTTCTGTCTCCGGCATGGGTTTTCCGGTCTTCAAATCCTAACGTTCCTGGTAGCTTTGCCCCTTGCAGGGGGGCCGATGCGACTCTCATAGCGCTCAAGAAGTTTACTGGCCAGAGGGTTTACCTCCTTTCTGGTCATTCCGATAACCCCATGTGCAACCTCTGCCGCGAAATGAGGGCCTTGAGACGGTTGCAGATCCACAGTAGCATTTTTTCCAGAGGTCCAAGGATTCGCGCGGGAGCTTCCACTTGCCACGAGGCTCATCCAATGGCGCCCGTCTCCAAAAAGGACATCTCCTCACCAGGTCCGGAAGAGGTGTTGGGAATGGTGAAAAAGGTAAAGTGGCTATTTCTACTTCCGCCAATCTCAACCTTCCAGATCGACTACTTCCTCTGAGATCCGGAATCCCCTTTTTCTGAGTGCTTCTATGAACTCTTCAGGAGGAAGCATGACTTCGGCCCCGTCCACCCCTTTTCGTCTCGCCTTTCCCGCAGCAACCAATTGGGCTCCGATAGAAAGAGGGATACCCACGTTTTTGTCATAGACCCGTGGTCCCCCCCATTCCTCCATGGAAGGATGGCTTGTCTGAAACCTGCACATCAGTTTTCGACCATTTGAAGACCCGATCACTTCGACCTGAACCGCATAACCCCAGAGTTCGGTCTCGTCTCCTTGAGGGACAGTAAGGAGGTAGGTCTTGATCACATCGAGGGCAGAGATATGACTCTCCCCGTACCGGATCAGCTCAGCGTCAAAAAAGCCGTACTCATAAAGGGCCCTCACAAGCCGCATCGCCCTAGGAGGAAACGTGCCTCGAACATAGATCCTTTTGACGGCTTGGATGTTTTTCGACAAGGTCTGTGATTCTCCATGTGGCACATAGTAGGTCTTTTGCGTTCCTATAGGTTCCGGGAAGTGGACGACCCTTTCACCAGAGAAGGGCGGATTCGGAATGAGCTTTCCGTCCTCAAAGCAGTATCGTGTTTTTGTCCTGGGGTCAAACTCCCAGAGGATCACGTGGAGAAGGGCCGCAGAATGAGCAATGGACCGAAAGGCCGCAAAATCGATATCAATCTCCTCCACGTGGGCCAAGCGATCGGCCCCCAGCCGTGCCAGAAGATTGGTGATTCCCGGTGTAATACCAATGCCCCCAATGGCCGTGATGCCTGCAGCCAATGCTTCAGCATTGAGTGCCAATGTTTCTGTTGAAGGGCTCACCAGGTCAAGGATATCAACCTTTGCGGCAATGGCCGCTTTTATGGCTTTAAGATTATAGTCTCGCGGTAGACCGTTGGCTACGACATCGTAGCCTTTCATCAACTTTGTCATGGTCTGTGTCTTGTTCGCGTCGAGTTCAACCACCCTAACCCGTTTGTCTTTTAACTGTGAGGCAAGCTGCATGGCCTTTCTCACATCTATGTCCACGATGGTGATTTCTTCGAAGTCACTAGTGGCCACCAGATCGCGAGTCGTTTCATTAGCCATTGCTCCCGCGCCGCCCAGTACCAAAATTCGGCTCATTTAGTCACTCTCCTCTCTCTGAGTGTCGATCGTGATAGCAGATCAGTAAACCCAGCCTGGGAGCCCCTAGACCTCTGGTTCTTCGTCCTATCCTTAATGGGTGGTCTGGCTTTGTCGGTCTTTAGCTTGTTACGATTTTCTTCTTTGAGTTAGGCCTTTGGGAAAAACTTCTAGGTGAGAAAAAGATTTCTAGCTACAACCGGAATTTACCTTCCAGAGGAGATTCTCACATTCCACGAGGACAATCTCAAAGGTCCTTTCTTATACGCCAACCCCCCCGAAATCTTCAAAGATGCTCTGGCTTTGCCTCCTGATCCCTATTCTAGCAGGTTAGAGGAATCTGTCAAGAAAAAAGCTGTAAGGATTTAGCTATCTTACAAGAGCTTACACTGGGTTACAGCAACTGGTCTTTTAGAACCAGAGGGGGCGCTTGGAAGATTTGAGTGAGGATTTTTTGCGAGCGAGGTCGCCGTGCAAGCTAAATCGTGAGGCGTTTAATTCTTCTTCTATGGTCGAGTAGAGCACAGGCGCGCGCAACTTTAGGAGGAGAGTTTCCGATCCGCACCCTTTCGGTTGTGCGGCGGGTTCCTAGTTCCTCCATGGTCCACGTTTCCTGCGCCCCCTCTAAGATTCCGTACGTCGGGTTTTCCCCAGTACGGCTCCAAGCCAAGGCCTATCAGCAGTACCCTGCCCAGAAACCACCCAGCCTTAAGTGCCAGATCCACATACCCCCGGATGCCTCCTGGTTTGATACGGCCTTCGTCAACCACGTGCCATCCTGCCTCCATGGCCGGCATTATCAGCCGACCGGCCTCTGGCCGTCTCTGTTGACCACCCTGGCCCACGGGTCCTTCGCTCCGGCCGGGTTATGTTGTCCCGGCCCTCTTCGCTACTATGACCCGATCCGAGGATCTCTACCGCTCCCCCTGACTTCCCACTCTAATGGTT
>JABAOH010014981.1_pt1 | contig 15977 bp, 11 predicted proteins | sample 7062181 | NCBI WGS metagenome assembly JABAOH01 (sample SAMN14538630, study PRJNA623070) | marine sediment metagenome | biome: marine biome [ENVO:00000428]; feature: marine pelagic biome [ENVO:01000023]; material: deep marine sediment [ENVO:00002113]; isolation source: pool of 5 deep marine...
GAATAAATGTTCTGCTGCATCGAGTGTTGGAGGATCGGTGGGCCGCATCTTTTTGTAAATTTCTTTGAGAGCGGATTCCCGGTCCTTCGTCTTATTCTGCCAGAGATCCTCCCAGACACACTTGTCAGCGTTCACAACCGTGCAGACTTCGAGCTCGTGTATCCCTTTCGATTTGAGCTGTTCCAGATCATCATCTCCGATCGGTTTCCCGGACTCAATGATAACTTCGCCCGATTGGGTGTCCACAACCTCACGGACGCAGACCTGACCCCAGAGCGTTTCAAGCGGGAGCTCGACTTTTCCGAGATCTATCGCCCCATACCGTTCGGCCCGGAGTCGCTGAACCTTTTGTCCCTTCCTGACAATTATTTCTTTCGTCTTCGGGTTCCGAATCTCAACAGGCGATCTCTTACCCACCATATCGAAGAGATTCAGTTTTTTCTCAAACGTATCGCCTTTTATGGTTACATGCTCGACCTTGTAAAACTCCTTCAGAGCCTCTTCCATCGAATACCCAAGGGCCCGCAAGAACACTGCGATGGGAAATTTCTTTTTCCTGTCTATTTTGACGAACAGTGCATCCTTGTGATCAAACTCAAAATCCAGCCAGGAACCGTTATTGGGGATTATTCTCGATGAGTAGGATGTCTTTTCGGTAATCCCCCCCCTTGACTTGTCCTTCTCGAAATATACTCCGGGAGATCGCTGAACCTGGCTGACGATGACCCGCTCCGTACCATTGACGATAAATGTTCCCTTCTCCGTCATGAGTGGTATTTCACCGAAGAAGACCTCCTGCTCCTTGACATCTCGAATAGTCTTATTTCCCGTAGTCTCGTCAATATCAAAAAGAACAAGCTGAAATCTGACTTTCATCGGAGCAGCGTAGGTCATCCCCCTTTCCCTGCACTCGTCTTCACTGTATTTCGGCTCATCGATCGCATAACTGATAAAATCCAGTTGTGCCCTTCCGTTTGGATCGGCGATCGGAAATACGCTCCTGAATGCAGCCTGGAGTCCAATGTTTTTCCGTTCGGAAGGCTTGACCTCGCTTTGCAGAAAATTCCAGTACGACTCCTTTTGCAACTTGATCAGGTGAGGATTTTCTAAAACGGTTCGAATCTTTGAAAAATTGACTCTTTTGATTCTATTTGAGTAATCGAGATACCCCATCTTAACTCCTCGAAAATAATCGTCTTTTTATTGAGGGCAACGACTGTGGCCCTCCGATTAACCCCATTATTTCACTTCCACTGTGGCACCGGCATCTTCGAGCTTCTTTTTCGCTTCTTCCGCTTCCTCCTTCGGCACCCCTTCTTTAATCGATTTAGGAACACCCTCTACCAGTTCTTTAGCCTCCTTGAGCCCGAGGCTGGTAAGCTCCCTCACCGCTTTGATTACGTTGATCTTTTTCTCACCAAACTCCTTGAGAATCACGTCAAATTCCGTTTTCTCTTCAGCCACTTCCGCTGCAGGTACCTGCTGACCCGCAGCTGCGACAACAGCCGGAGCCGCGGCAGATACCCCAAATTTTTCCTCCAGCTCCTTGATCATCTCAGATAGTTCCAGTACGGACATGCTCTCGATGAAACGAATAACATCTTCTCTTGTTATTGTAGCCATTTCTTCCTCCTGATAATTATAATTTCTTATTGGTTGTCTTTTAGTTTCTTGATAGCTACCAGAGTGTAAAGCAACCGCCGCGGAATCGCCGAGAGAACGTGAGCAAGCCCTGACAGCGGTGCAGCAACGGTACCAACGAGCTTCGCGATGAGAACATCCTTCGCGGGAAGATCTGCGATGGCGAGGATATCCTTTGCCGTTATCAACTGGTCACCGAGCAAACCTGAAAGAGGCTCCACCTTTGGAACTTTTTCAATGAACCCTTTGAATGCTTTTGCGACAGTTATCGGGTCTTCATATGCCAGGACGAGAGCAGTCGTTCCGGTGATATCTCTGACGAGAGGCTCAAGCGGTGAGTCAATGGAAGCAAGTTTCAAAAGGGAGATCTTCGTTACCTTGAATTCTCCCCCTGCCTCCCTGATCTTTCTCCGGAGGTCGGTCGCCTCGGCAACGGAGAGACCGCTCATCCTGGTCAGAACAGCCCCCTTCTGCCGGGAAACTTTTTCTTTTAGTTGCTCGACTATTTCTACCTTTTCCCTGCGCGTTTTTTTTGGCAAATTTTGTGGCCTCCTTTCTCCTTTATTTCGTTGTCAAAGGAGAGGGCTCCATCGGAGTCGCCGGATCAGCATCTCAGGAATGCTGCGCCTCGGTAGGCCGGATAGAAACATCATCCGATTAAACACTCACCGTGGACCTACTGTCTTTGACAAACGGTGTGAATTCAAACCTTTAATTCATTTAATACCTGCAACGTATTGAGCTTGACCCCAGGGCTCATCGTCGCTGAGAGGGTTATGCTTCTAATATAGGTACCCTTCAAATTTTGAGGCTTCGCCTTTACAACAGATTCCAGAAAAGCGAAGAAATTTCTTTTGATTTTTTCCGGTTCGAAGGAAACTTTCCCGATACCTGCATGGAGGGCGCCGGTTTTATCAACTTTATATTCAACCCTCCCCGTTTTCAGTTCTTTGACCGCTTTTCCCACATCGAATGTGACGGTTCCCACTTTCGGGTTGGGCATCAACCCCCGGGGCCCGAGGATTTTACCGATTTTCCCCACCTGGCTCATCATGTCGGGGGTTGCAACGGCTTTGTCAAAATCAAGCCACCCGCCCTTTATCTTCTCAACGAGATCCTCACCGCCCACAAAGTCTGCACCTGCTTCTTGGGCCTCTTTTTCCTTTTCACCCTTCGCGAAAACGAGTACCTTGACCTCTTTCCCCGTTCCATGAGGCAATAATACCGAACCTCTGACCTGCTGTTCAGGGTATTTCGGGTCAACTCCCAGCTTCATGGATATATCCACCGTTTCGTCGAATCCCGCCCTTCCCATCTGCTTCAGCATGGAAAAGGCTTCATCGATGCTGTACCGCTCAGCCCTGTCGACGAGTTTTTGCGCCTCACTGTATCTCTTCCCTTTTCTGGACATTTAACGACCCCTGTCTAAATAATTTCTATCCCCATGCTCCTTGCAGTCCCTTCCACCGTCCGAACAGCCCCATCGAAATCGTTAACCTGAAGGTCTGGCAGCTTTATACGTGCAATTTCCTCAACTTGTGCCCGGGTGACCTGTCCGATGATATCCATCTTCGGGTTGCCGCTTCCCTTTTCGACGCCGGCTGCCTTTAAAAGAAGTATTGAAGCGGGAGGCGTTTTCGTGATGAACGTGAAGGACCTGTCGGCAAATACGGTAATAATAACGGGAATTACCATACCTTCCTGGCTCTGAGTCTGGGCATTGAAAGCTTTGCAGAATTCCATTATGTTTACCCCGTGCTGTCCGAGTGCAGGCCCAACAGGCGGGGAAGGATTCGCTTTTCCTGCATGAATCTGCAGCTTTATCTGTCCGATTACTTTCTTCGCCATGGTGCATTCTCCGTTTCTTAACTTTTTTCAACTTGAGTAAAATCGACCTCAACGGGCGTGGGTCTTCCGAAAATGGACACGGAAATCACCACCCTCCCCTTTTCTTCGTGAATCTCCTCGATGGTTCCGAGGAAATTCGAAAAAGGGCCGTCAACGACGCGAACCACCTCTCCGGCCTCGAAGTGGATTTTCGGTTTCGGTTTCAGCTTCCCTTCCGCCATCAAGTGCGTGATTTCCTCCACATCCTCCTCCGGTATGGGCTGCGGGGTTTGGCCGCCAACGAACCCGGTTACCCTCGGTGTCCTCCTCACGAGGTGCCATGTTCTATCATTCATCTCCATTTGCACGAGAAGGTACCCCGGGAAAAAACTCTTTTCTACCGTCTTTTTGTCACCCTTCTTCGCTTCTATTATGGTTTCGGAAGGAATGAGGATATTGCCGAACAGGTCTTCCACTCCCTCAGATTGTACCTTTCTTCGGAGCGCTTCCTCCACTCTCTTTTCATAACCAGAGTATGTCTGAACTACATACCACTTTTTGGACATTGTTTCCTCTTCGTTCAATATTTGAGGAAAGACTGGATTCCCCTTCCTATGCCGAGGTCAGCGAGGCCTAGAAAAAGTACTATGATAAGAACGCATATGATGACGACGATTGTTGTCCCGAACGTTTCTTTTCTCGTCGGCCAGGTGACTTTTTTCATCTCAACCCGAAACTCAGAGAGAAAGTTTTTTACCCGCGTGAGCAGGGGTAGAGTTGTTTTTTTTACATCTCTTGGCGTCTCAACGGTAGATCGGACACCGGGCAGCCTCTCATATAGCCTCTCTTTAAAGCTTTTTGCCATCCGTCTCCTCTTAAATCAATGTGGCAGGCCAGGAGGGATTCGAACCCCCAACACCCGGATTTGGAGTCCGGTGCTCTAACCGTTAGAGCTACTGGCCTGTATTTTCCTTATTTTGTCTCCTTGTGGACTGTGTGCTTTTTGCACGATGAGCAATATTTCTTCAGTTCTAATTTCTCTGTCATAGTTTTTCGATTCTTCGTGGTGTTATAATTTCGATTCCTGCACTCAGCGCAGGCGAGGGTAACGATATCTCGCATATTCCCTTATCCTTTTCCTACTGTATTATTTCCGACACGACGCCGGCGCCGACGGTCCTTCCCCCTTCGCGAATGGCGAAGCGCAGCTCCTTCTCCATCGCAATGGGCTGAATCAGCTGAACCTCGATCTCAACATTGTCCCCCGGCATCACCATCTCAACGCCCGCAGGCAAGGTCACCACCGCCGTCACATCGGTGGTCCGGAAATAAAACTGGGGACGATACCCCGAGAAAAAAGGCGTGTGACGACCACCCTCCTCCTTCGTCAGTACGTATGCCTGCGCCTTGAACTTCGTATGGGGCGTTATGCTCCCGGGCTTGGACAACACCTGGCCGCGCCACACCTCGTCCTTCTTGACGCCACGAAGCAACACACCAACGTTGTCACCAGCCTGACCCTGATCCAGCACCTTCCGGAACATCTCAACACCCGTGGCAACCGTCTTGCGGGTGGCCTCAAAACCGACAATCTCCACCTCCTCACCCACCTTGACCATCCCGCGCTCAACACGGCCCGTAACCACCGTGCCACGGCCACTTATGGAAAATACATCCTCTATGGGCATCAAAAATGGCTTGTCCACATCACGCGCGGGCAACGGAAAATACCCGTCAACAGCGTCCATGAGCTCAAGAACACTCTTGCAGGCCTCACACTCATCCTTGCCGCATCCGCACTCCAGAGCCTTCAACGCACTCCCCCGAACAATCGGAAGATCGTCGCCCGGAAACTCATACGTGCTGAGCAGCTCACGAACCTCTAACTCAACTAAATCCAACAGCTCCGGATCATCCACCATGTCCACCTTGTTCATGTATACAACAATGTACGGAACACCCACCTGACGGGCTAACAAAATGTGCTCGCGGGTCTGGGGCATGGGACCATCAGCAGCACTCACCACCAAAATCGCACCGTCCATCTGAGCCGCACCCGTTATCATGTTCTTCACGTAATCAGCATGGCCGGGACAGTCCACATGAGCATAATGACGGTTCGCCGTCTCGTACTCAACATGGGCAGTGGCAATCGTTATCCCACGCTCACGCTCCTCGGGCGCCTTATCGATCTCGTCAAAGGTAACATAGTCCGCCAACCCACGCTTCGACAATATCTGGGTGATCGCCGCAGTCAACGTCGTCTTACCGTGATCCACATGACCGATCGTGCCCACATTTAAATGCGGCTTCGTACGCTCAAACTTGGGCTTCGACATTTCTCCTTCCTCCTCTTGTCTTTATAATCCTTTTACCTTCAGAAGATCGTCTGACACCGAGTTGGGAGTCGGTTCGTAATGAGAAAACTGCATCGAATAGGTAGCTCTTCCCTGGGTCAGAGACCTGAGATCAGTGGCGTACCCGAACATTTCTGCCAGTGGAACCAGGGTGTTGATCACCTGGGTCTTGTTCCTGCTTTCAATATTCTGAACTTTGCCCCTCCGGGAACTGATATCCCCGATCACGTCCCCCATAAAATCATCGGGCGTTACGATTTCAACTTTCATAACCGGCTCCAGAATTATCGGATCCGCATTTTTGCATGCAGATTTAAATCCCATTGAAGCGGCAATTTTAAAAGCCATCTCGGATGAGTCGACCTCATGATAGGAGCCTTCAATCAGTGTGACCTTTACGTCAATGACAGGATATCCGGCAACTACTCCCATCTCAGCAGCTTCATAAACACCCTTTGCAATTGACGGAATGTACTCCCTGGGGATCACCCCTCCAACAACCTTGCTTTCGAAAACTATTCCGGCCCCTTTATCGGCCGGCTCTAGGTCGAACCACACATGCCCGTACTGCCCGCGGCCTCCCGTCTGCTTGACGAACCTGCCTTCCGCCCTGCTCTTGCCCCGAATTGTCTCTCGGTAAGCTACCTGCGGTTTCCCCACGTTTGCATGAACCTTGAACTCACGGATCAGCCTATCCACGATAATCTCGAGGTGAAGTTCACCCATTCCGGAGATAAGGGTCTGGCCCGTCTCTTCATCGGAAGTAATTCTGAACGATGGATCCTCCATCGCCAGGCGCAAGAGCGACAGACCGAGTTTTTCCTGATCCGCTTTCGTCTTCGGCTCTATCGAAACGGAAATAACGGGGTTTGGCGCAGTAATCGTCTCGAGAACAACATGTGCATCCTGGGAGCACAGTGTGTCGCCTGTGACAGTGGATTTTAACCCAACGCAAGCAGCTATGTCACCCGCATAGACCTCCTTAATGTCTTCCCGCTTGTTCGCGTGCATCTTGAGCAATCTACCAATTCGCTCCTTTTTCCCTCTCGTCGGGTTGTAAACTGTGCTGCCCGTCCCTATGTGGCCCGAATAGACCCTGATATACGTTAGGTTGCCGACGAAGGGATCATTCAGAAATTTGAACGCGAGGGCTGAAAAAGGCTCATCATCCGATGAATGCCTCTCGAGAGATTCTCCCGTAGCGGGGTTTTTCCCCCTGATCGCGGGGATATCGCCCGGGGACGGAAGATAATAGATTACGGCGTCAAGAAGTGGCTGAACACCTTTGTTCTTGAAAGCCGAGCCGCACAGAACGGGGACGATCTTAAATTCGACTGTTCCCCTGCGCACGACCTCCCGTATTTCCTCCGCCGTAACTGCTGCACCATCAACGTATTTTTCCATGATCGAATCGTCCACGTCGGATAAAAGTTCGATCATTTTTTCATGAGCACCCTGAGCGGCGTCCCTTTGATCTACCGGGATCTCTTCTATTCTGTAGTTCGCCCCGAGCGTATCTTCATCCCATACGATCATCTTCAGCTCGATGAGGTCGATGAGCCCCTTGAAAGTATGCTCTCTTCCGAAAGGAATCTGCAGCGGAACGGGAACAGCACTCAACTTCTCTTCGATTTCCTGGACTACCTTCCAGAAATCCGCACCGACTCGGTCCATTTTATTGATGAAGGCGATCCTCGGTACTTTGTATTTGTCTGCCTGCCTCCACACAGTCTCGGATTGTGGCTCCACGCCTCCTACAGCGCAAAATACGGCCACCACACCGTCCAAGACTCTCAGAGCTCTCTCAACTTCGATTGTAAAGTCAACGTGGCCTGGAGTGTCGATGATGTTGATACGACAGTCTTTCCAGAAGCAGGTCGTGGAGGCAGAGGTGATGGTTATACCCCGCTCCTGCTCCTGCTCCATCCAGTCCATCGTTGCAGTTCCCTCGTGGACCTCTCCCATCCGGTGGGAAACACCCGTGTAGTAAAGTATCCTCTCCGTCGTAGTCGTCTTGCCGGCATCGATATGGGCCATGATGCCGATATTCCTATGTTTTTCCTGTTGCACAGCGCGAGCCAAGGTATTCTCCCGATATTACCATCTGTAGTGCGCGAAGGCTTTGTTTGCCTCGGCCATTTTGTGGGTGTCTTCCTTCTTCTTGATCGATCCACCCCGATTGTTGTATGCGTCGATCAATTCGTTCGTGAGTTTTTCTATCATGGTTTTTTCCGGCCGGTTTCTCGAAAACAGAACGATCCATCTAATGGCGAGCGAAAGCTGTTTTGCAGGCCTGACTTCAACGGGCACCTGATAGGTAGCCCCCCCAACCCTTCTGGGTCGAACCTCGAGGACCGGTTTCACGTTCTCTATCGCTTTTTTCATGACAACAACCGGGTCCTCTCCAGTCTTCTCCTTCAACTTGTCGAGGGTTGCGTAAACAATCTTGCGCGCTGCCGTCTTTTTCCCTTTCCTCATCACCACATTGATCACCTTGCCCACGATAACATCCCCCGTCAAGGGGTCGGGAATCCGGTCTCTTTTGGGCGCAGGTCCTCTCCGAGGCATAATATCCTCCTTCTCAATTCTCTTTCTTTCAAAAAACTGTAAAAACTAAAACAATTGAATCAGACAACCAAACCAGGTGTGGGAGCTCTATTTGGGTCTTTTCGTACCGTATTTCGACCGGCTCTTCCGTCTGTCTTCGACACCAACGGAATCCAGAACTCCTCTGACAATATGGTACCTAACTCCCGGCAGGTCTTTCACCCTGCCACCTCGTATCAAGACAACTGAATGTTCCTGAAGATTATGCCCCTCTCCTGGAATGTAAGCTGTGACTTCGTATCCGTTCGTCAATCGAATTCTCGCCACCTTTCGAAGAGCCGAATTCGGCTTCTTGGGCGTGGTCGTGTAGACTCTCGTGCAAACCCCTCTTTTTTGAGGACAGGAGGTCAAAGCAGGTGATGCGCTCTTGAGCTTCGGTTTCTTCCTCGCTTTCCTGATCAGCTGATTAATCGTTGGCATATCCACATATCTCCGATTGTTATCCAAATTATCAACGATATCATCAGAAATTTCTTCCTGTCAATACCTTATTTAATCTACCTGCTCCTCTTCCTCTTCCTCCGTAAACGGCTCGATCTTGAGATAATCCCTCCGACCTGTCCCTGCCGGAATCAACCTTCCCATGATGACGTTTTCCTTGAGCCCCCCAAGAAAATCACACTTTCCTTTTACTGCAGCTTCCGTGAGAACCTTCGTCGTCTCCTGAAACGACGCGGCGGAAATCCAGCTATCCGTTGACAGTGACGCCTTGGTTATGCCGAGAAGCTGTGGCTCTGCCGTTGCTGGGTTCCCGCCTTTCTCCAGAACCTTCTCATTTTCCAACCTGAATCTCCACTTCTCCACGCTCTCGTCCACGAGGAAATTCGTACCACCGGGATCGACGATTTTGACCCGTTTGAGCATCTGCCGCACGATAACCTCGATGTGTTTGTCGTTTATTTTCACGCCCTGGAGTCGGTAAACCTTTTGAATTTCATCAACGAGAAATTTGGCAAGCTCTTTCTCGCCGAGAACCCTCAAAATATCATGTGGGTTCGGCGAACCTTCCATCATTGGTTCCCCGGCCCGCACCCGTTCTCCGTCGTGGACGATAACATGCTTTCCACGGGGGATAGTGTATTCGCGGGGATCTCCGACATCGGGGACTACCGTTATTTTTCTCTTGCCCTTGATGTCTTTTCCGAGCCTGACTACACCATCTATTTCGGAGATAATAGCGTTGTCTTTTTGCTTCCGCGCTTCAAAAAGCTCTACCACTCTTGGAAGTCCGCCCGTGATATCCTTCGTTTTTGTGGTCCCTCTTGGTATCTTGGCGATAATATCGCCTGCTTCGACAACCATATCCTCTTCAGCTCTGATGTTTGCTCCGACGGGAAGCAAATAGCGTGCGTCGGCATTTGACCCCGGCAGCTTTACGGTCCTTCCCCTCGCGTCTTTGATTGAGATCCTCGGCCTCGCATCCGGGTCCCTCGGCTCGATAACCACCTGCGATGCCTTGGAAGTGACCTCATCTACCTGCTCTTTCATCGTAATCCCTTCTTTAATGTCTCCGAATTTAATTTTTCCCGGAACCTCTGTCAGAATGGGAATATTGTAAGGATCCCACTCGCCGAGCCTTGTGTTGGCTTTGATTTTTTGCCCATCCCGAACAAATATCGTAGCGCCGTACGTGATGGGATATTTTTCCCTCTCTCTTCCCGCTTCATCGATGATGACTATTTCTCCATTTCGGGCCATCGCGACGAGGGTCGCATCGCTCTTTTCAACGGTATTGAGATTGCTGAACTTGACAACACCCGGGTTCTTGTTCTCCAAGAAAGATTGCTCAACGCTCCGTGAAGCTGCCCCGCCGATGTGGAAGGTCCTCATCGTCAACTGGGTTCCCGGTTCGCCGATCGACTGGGCTGCCATAATCCCTATCGCCTCTCCCATGCTGATCATATTTCCCCGGGCGAGATCTCTTCCGTAGCATCTCGCACATATTCCCTTCTTCAGCTGGCAGGTTATGACCGACCGGATTAGTACGGTGTCGATGCCTGAATCCTGTATCCTCCGGGCTTTTTCCTCAGTTATCTCTTCGTTCGCCTCAATGATGACTTCTTCCGTAACCGGGTCAATTAAATCCTCGAGGGCAACCCTTCCGAGCAACCTGTCCGAGAGGGGATCGATTATTTCACCCCCTTCTATGAGCGCCCTCATCTCTACACCCTCGAGCGTCTGACAATCCTCCTCTCCGATCATTCCATCTTGTGCAACATCCACGAGCCTCCTGGTCAGATAACCCGCATTTGCCGTCTTTAATGCTGTATCGGCGAGACCTTTTCGGGCTCCGTGGGTCGAAATAAAGTACTGTAGCACCGAAAGGCCTTCACGGAAATTTGACGTGATCGGGGTCTCTATAATCTCCCCGGTAGGTTTGGCCATAAGGCCCCTCATTCCGGCGAGCTGTCTCATCTGTTTATCCGACCCTCTCGCTCCCGACTCGGCCATCATGTAGATCGGATTAAAGGACTGTATTTTCACATCTTTCCCCGACCTGTCCTTTACTGTTTCCGTAGCCATCTCCTTCATCATCTCGGCAGCAACTTCCTCTGCCACGCCCGACCAGATGTCAACTACCTTGTTGTACCGCTCACCGTCAGTGATCAAGCCCTCCGTGTATTCTCTGATAACGGACTCGACCATTCTCGTTGCTCGTTCTATCATTTTCTGCTTGTTCGACGGAATTTTCAGGTCGTCCACGGAAATGGACATTCCCGAGTAGGTGGCGTACTGAAATCCAAGTTTTTTCAGCCTGTCTGAGAGTATAACGGTAGCCTTCTGCCCGCAGTGGCGGAAGGCGTAATCAATGAGGTCTCCAAGGTCTTTTTTCTTCATCACCCGGTTTACCATCTCGAAGGGAACATCTTCCGGTAGTATTCCGAACAATATGACCCTTCCGACTGTGGTCTCGACCAATTTTCCGTTCATCCTCGCTTTGATCAAGGCGTGAATGTCGATCTCTTTGGAGTCATATGCGATGCGCACTTCATCGAGATTGGCGAATATTTTCCCCTCCCCCTTGGCGCCGATTTTGTCTCTCGTGAGGTAATAAATTCCGAGAACGATATCCTGTGTTGGCCCGATGATCGGCTTGCCGTGTGCAGGTGACAGGATATTGTTCGTGGACATCATGAGAACCCTGCTCTCACTTTGTGCTTCGATGGAAAGGGGAACGTGAACCGCCATCTGGTCGCCGTCGAAGTCTGCGTTGAACGCCGAGCAAACAAGCGGATGAAGCTGGATGGCCTTTCCCTCTATAAGAACCGGTTCGAATGCCTGCATCCCGAGCCGGTGAAGGGTGGGCGCCCTGTTCAAAAGAACGGGATGTTGCCTTATTACCTCATCAAGGGCGTCCCAAACCTCTTTTCTCTCTTTTTCTACGAGCTTTTTCGCTTGTTTGATAGTTGTTGAGTGGCCCCCCTCTTCGAGCTTGTTGAAAACGAAGGGTTTGAAAAGCTCAAGAGCCATTTTTTTCGGCAGCCCGCACTGGTGAAGCCTGAGTTCCGGCCCGACGACGATGACGGACCTTCCTGAATAGTCCACTCTTTTTCCCAGGAGATTCTGGCGAAATCGTCCTGATTTGCCCTTTAACATATCGCTGAGGGATTTAAGGGGCCTGCGATTCGATCCCGTAATGACCTTGCCCCTTCTCCCGTTATCGAAGAGGGCATCGACGGCCTCCTGGAGCATTCTCTTCTCGTTTCGGATTATGATATCCGGGGCATTCAGGTCCATTAACTTTCTGAGCCTGTTGTTCCTGTTGATAACCCTCCTGTAGAGGTCGTTGAGATCGGAAGTGGCAAATCTTCCGCCATCGAGTGGCACAAGTGGTCTCAAGTCGGGAGGGAGAACGGGGAGAACTTCCAGAATCATCCATTCAGGACGCTGCTGCGATTCTCTGAAACCCTCGACAACTTTCAGCCTCTTTGCCAGTTTTTTCTTTTTCGCGTCAGATGCGGTTTCTCCAAGTTCCAACCTCAGCCCTTCCGAAAGCTTGTCACAATCGAGCTCTCGCAAAAAGTCCCGGACGGCTTCGGCTCCTATGGCGACGGTGAATCCGTCGCCGTACTCCTCCTTGTATTTTCGGTACATCTCCTCTGTGAGAAGGGTGTTCTTCGGAAGGTCTGTATCGCCCTGATCAATCACGATGTATTTCTCGAAGTAAAGGACGCTCTCAACCTCTTTCATCGTGAGGTCGAGAATTGTCCCGATTCTACTGGGGAGGCTCTTCAAAAACCATATGTGTGCAACGGGGGCTGCCAGCTCTATGTGCCCCATCCTCTCCCTTCTCACTTTGGACTGGATGACCTCGACGCCGCATTTCTCACAAACGATACCGCGGTGTTTCATGCGCTTATATTTTCCGCAGAGGCACTCGTAATCCTTTATCGGCCCGAATATTTTTGCGCAAAAGAGGCCGTCCCTCTCGGGTTTGAGGGTTCTGTAGTTCAGCGTCTCCGGTTTCTTCACCTCCCCGTGGGACCACTTTCTGATCATGTCCGAAGAGGCGATTGAGATTTTTATGCTCGAAATATTCAGTGGATTCCGTGGACTTTCCAAAATTCTCAATAAGTCTTCCAATGTTTTTCCTCCATGAACGAAGTTAATGCTCTATTCTTCACTCTGTAAATCCACGTTAAGAGCAAGTGCCTGGAGTTCTTTTATCAGGACGTTGAACGACTCCGGCAACCCCGGTTCGAGGCTAAATCCTCCCTTAACGATCGACTCATACATCCTCGCTCTTCCGGGCACATCGTCCGATTTCACGGTGAGAAACTCCTGAAGGGTATGTGCAGCACCGTAAGCCTCCAATGCCCAGACCTCCATTTCTCCTAACCGCTGTCCCCCAAACTGCGCTTTTCCACCGAGGGGCTGCTGGGTCACGAGCGAATACGGCCCCGTTGACCTAGCGTGTATCTTGTCGTCCACGAGGTGGTTCAGCTTTAGCATGTACATGACCCCCACCGAAACCTTCCGTTTGAAGGGGAGGCCGGATCGCCCGTCGTACAGAACCGTCTGTCCATCCAGCGGAAGACCGGCCATTTTAAGGTACTCCTTGATCTCTGTCTCTTTCGCGCCCGAGAAAACTGGCGTCGCCATGAAGACACCATTTCTTAAATCATTCGATATTTTTAATACCTCTTCCTCACTGACATCTTCAACATGTTTGCTAAATTCTATTGAGTTGAATACCTTTTTTAGCCATTCTTTGACGGCGGATAGGGAATAGTTCTCCTTGATATGGTGATCTATCTGCTTTCCCAGTTCCGATGCGGCCCATCCCAGGTGAGTTTCCAGGATCTGGCCCACGTTCATCCGCGAGGGCACCCCGAGAGGGTTCAGAACAATATCCACAGGAGTTCCCTCTTCGAGGTACGGCATGTCTTCGATGGGGAGAACCATCGATATGACCCCTTTGTTCCCATGGCGTCCTGCCATCTTATCCCCCACCGAGAGCTTCCTTTTCATCGCCACGTAGACTTTTACTGTTTTCAGCACACCCGGGGGAAGTTCGTCGCCCCTTTGCACCCTGTCAAATTTCTCAAGGAATCTCTTCTTTATCTGCGATATATGGGCGTTTGCCATATCGATTATTTCTTTGGCTTTCACTTTCGTATCGGGATCTTCCTCCGTCGATATATCCGCCAGTCTGTCTTTTGGGATTTTCTTGAACATCTCATCGGTGATAATCTTGCCTTTCTGGACCAAAACCGATGACCGGTCAGGAGACATAATTCGGGAAGAAGCCGTTTTCCCCACGAGAAGGCTTTTTATCCTCCCCCGTGCGTTTTCCCCTATGATCCGCGTTTCATCCTTATCGTCCCTTTTCAGGGCCGCTATTTCCCTATCTTCGAGTTCCCTTGCCCTTTCATCCTTTTCGCCGCCTTTCCGGGTGAATATCTTTGCATCGATTACGATGCCTTCGATTCCCGGTGGCACGCGGAGAGAAGTATCTTTTACGTCGCCAGCCTTGTCACCGAATATCGCCCGGAGCAATTTCTCTTCCGGTGTTAACTGGGTTTCCCCTTTGGGTGTTACTTTTCCCACCAGAATATCCCCATGGGTGACCCGGGCTCCTACCATCACGATACCGCTTTCATCGAGATTTTTTAGTGCATCTTCTCCCACGTTCGGTATATCGCTCGTTATCTCTTCCTTACCCAGCTTGGTCTCTCTCGCCATACACTCGAATTCCTCGATATGTATCGAGGTGTAGACGTCGTCGCGAACAAGCCGTTCGCTGATGAGAATTGAATCTTCGAAGTTATACCCACCCCAGGGCATAAAAGCTACGAGCACGTTCCTGCCGAGAGCGAGTTCCCCTTTGCTCGTCGCCGGTCCGTCAGCGATAACCTCTCCCTGTCTTACATGGTCGCCTATGCTGACCACGGGCTTCTGGTTTATGCAGGTATTCTGGTTTGACCGGGTGAACTTGTTCAGATTGTAAATATCTGCACCGTATCTTCCCAGAACATCTGGATCTTCGGCTTTGATCACAATTCTCGTGGCGTCCATGTATTCAACGATCCCTGCGCGTTTGGCAACGACCGTAGCACCGGAATCTGCTGCGGCTACGCTCTCGATTCCCGTTCCCACGAGGGGGGGCTCCGTTCTAAGCGAAGGCACAGCCTGCCGCTGCATGTTGGAGCCCATCAACGCCCTGTTTGCGTCGTCATGTTCCAGGAAGGGTATGAGAGAAGCTGCAACGGAAACGAGTTGGTTCGGTGAAACATCCATGAGTGTGATTTCCGAGGAGCTTACCATGGTGAACTCCCCCTTTTTCCTGGCGATAACGATATCATTGACGAATTTTCCCTCTTCGTCCAATATCGCGTTCGCCTGCGCTATCACGTGCTCTCCCTCTTCGATTGCCGAGAGATATGCCACTTCGTCGGTCACCGTGCCATCTTTCACAATCCTGTAAGGCGTCTCGATAAAACCGAATTCGTTTACCTTCGCGTAGATCGCCAGGGATCCAATGAGTCCGATGTTGGGCCCTTCCGGTGTCTCAATAGGGCAGATTCTCCCGTAATGGGTGGGGTGAACGTCACGTACTTCAAATCCTGCCCTGTCCCTGGTCAGGCCACCCGGACCTAGGGCGGATAATCTCCTCTTGTGGGTAATTTCGGAGAGGGGGTTGGTTTGATCCATAAACTGGGAGAGCTGGCTTGAGCCGAAAAATTCTTTGATCTGCGCCGACACGGGCTTGGAGTTTACGAGATCGTGGGGCATCGCCGTCTCGAGATCCTGATGTGTCATCCTCTCCTTTATTGCCCGGTCTACTCGCAAGAGACCATCTCTCAATGCTTTTTCAACCAGTTCGCCGACTGTCCTTACCCTTCTGTTACTCAAGTTGTCTATGTCGTCGGGTTCGCCATTTCCGTTCTTCAGATCTATCAAATATTTGATGATCGCAACGATATCATCTTTTCTCAGTTCTACTTGATCCAAGGGGATATCTTTCAGGCCCAGCTTGTAGTTCGGTTGTGGAATAAATGTTCTGCTGCATCGAGTGTTGGAGGATCGGTGGGCCGCATCTTT
>JABAOH010004897.1_pt4 | contig 15976 bp, 10 predicted proteins | sample 7062181 | NCBI WGS metagenome assembly JABAOH01 (sample SAMN14538630, study PRJNA623070) | marine sediment metagenome | biome: marine biome [ENVO:00000428]; feature: marine pelagic biome [ENVO:01000023]; material: deep marine sediment [ENVO:00002113]; isolation source: pool of 5 deep marine...
AGTGTTTCACCCAGTGTTAGTCCATCAGTTTCTCCATCGGCCTCAGTTTCACCATCGGTTAGCCCCTCAGCCAGCCCAAGTGTATCTCCTTCAGCAAGTCCCTCTGTCTCACCATCGGCCTCAGTTTCACCATCGGTTAGCCCCTCAGCCAGCCCATCAGTTTCTCCAAGTGCCAGTGTTTCTCCGTCTATTTCTCCGAGTGTATCCCCATCAGTCAGTCCTTCAGCCAGTCCAAGCGTCAGTCCATCAGCCTCGGTTAGCCCAAGCATCAGTCCATCAGTTTCACCAAGCGTTTCACCAAGCGTCAGTCCGTCAGTCTCACCTTCCGCCTCGGTTAGCCCAAGTGTAAGTCCCTCTGTCTCACCGTCGGCCTCAGTTTCACCATCGGTGAGCCCCTCAGTCAGTCCATCAGTTTCACCTAGTGCTAGTGTTTCTCCCTCAGTCTCTCCGAGTGCGTCACCGAGTGTTTCACCATCAGTTTCGCCCTCAGTATCCCCATCAGCTAGTGTTTCTCCGTCAGCCAGCCCCTCAGTTAGCCCAAGTGTATCTCCTTCAGCCAGCCCATCGGTTTCTCCATCGGCCTCAGTTTCTCCGTCAGCCAGCCCCTCAGTTAGCCCAAGTGTATCTCCTTCAGCCAGCCCATCGGTTTCTCCATCGGCCTCAGTTTCACCGTCAGTGAGCCCCTCAGCCAGCCCATCAGTTTCTCCAAGTGCCAGTGTTTCGCCCTCTGTGTCTCCAAGCGCTTCACCCTCAGTTAGTCCTTCGGCAAGTCCGAGTGTCAGTCCATCAGCTTCAGTCAGTCCAAGCGTTAGTCCATCAGCAAGTCCATCGGTATCGCCCAGTGTTTCACCCTCTGTAAGCCCGTCTGCTAGTGTTAGTCCAAGCGTCAGTCCTTCGGTTTCACCCAGTGTCAGCCCATCAGTCAGCCCCTCTGTTTCTCCAAGTGCTAGTGTTTCTCCCTCAGTCTCTCCGAGTGTATCGCCCTCTGTTAGTCCGTCTGCTTCAGTGAGTCCAAGTGTCTCACCAAGTGCATCGCCATCTGTTAGCCCAAGTGCCAGTCCGTCTGTAAGCCCATCGGTGTCGCCATCGATATCGCCGAGTGTTTCACCGTCTGCTTCGGTATCACCGAGTGTTAGCCCTAGTGTTTCCCCTTCGGTTAGCCCCTCGGTCAGTCCGAGCGTTTCCCCATCAGCGAGTGTGTCGCCATCGGTTAGCCCCTCGGTCAGTCCATCGGTTTCACCTTCAGCCTCAGTGTCGCCCTCAGTCAGTCCGTCAGCTAGCCCTTCGGTCTCACCCTCTGTTTCGCCGAGCGTATCACCGATGGGAAGCGTGTCACCGTCAGTATCACCAAGCGTTAGTCCATCAGCCTCAGTCAGTCCCAGCGCTTCACCCAGTGTTTCACCATCTGCTTCGGTATCACCGAGTGTTAGCCCCAGCCTGTCTCCTTCTATTTCGCCAAGCGCTAGTCCTTCCGTCAGTCCGAGTGCCAGTGTTTCCCCTTCGGTTAGCCCCTCTCTCAGTCCGTCTGCCTCGCCAAGTTTGTCCCCGAGTTTGAGTCCATCTGTTTCACCAAGCGTTAGTCCATCAGCCAGCCCCTCGGTCAGTCCGAGCGTTTCCCCGTCAGCCAGTGTTTCCCCTTCAGTTAGCCCGTCTGCTAGCCCCTCGGTCAGTCCATCGGTCAGCCCAAGCGTTAGTCCATCAGCCTCAGTCAGTCCCAGCGCTTCACCCAGTGTTTCACCGTCCGCTTCGGTATCACCGAGTGTTAGCCCGTCTGCAAGTCCATCACTCAGTCCTTCAGCTAGCCCTTCAGTTAGCCCGTCTGCTTCAGTTAGCCCTAGTGCTTCGCCCAGCGTTAGTCCATCAGCCTCAGTCAGTCCCAGTGCTTCACCCAGTTTCAGCCCCTCGGCCTCAATTAGCCCCAGCGTTTCGCCATCGATTCTCGTCAGTATTAGTCCTTCGCTCTCACCCAGCGCTTCAATATCACCAACACCTTCACCCTCACCATCACCGGTGTCTGCAAGTCCTTCTCCCAGTCCTTCGCCTTCACCCAGTGTTAGCCCCTCGCCCAGCCCTCGCCCTATTCCTACTCCGCCCCCGGAACCAGTTATCTTTAACAAACACCCTCTCATGATAGGCAAGGAAGTTGTTAGCAAGAGAGGCTTTTTAAGCTTAAAGGCTCTTTCCATTCCCTCTTGGAACAGCACTGGCCGACCTAAGAAAGTCAAAAAGGGGACTTTTGGTTTTAATGTGGAAAGAAAAAAATTAGAGTTCTGGAATGGAATTGCTTGGGTGGGATTACCAATGAAAAAAATCAGCTAATCCTGCTTGACATTAAAAGAAAAAAGTTTATAAAATGAATATCAGACTAAAATGAAAAAGGATTTTCCGCTCTTACTGAATATCGGCCAAGACTTGTTCTTAATGCTCGGCATGCCCAAAATTGCCTCCTGGAAAACAAGGGAGAGACCAAAAGAAGCTAAAAAGGGAATCTTGGGATTTAACATACAAACCAACAGTCTGGAGTATTATGATGGTTCTGATTGGTATGCAGCGAGTATGAGTAAAAAATAACTATTTGTATTAGTTCTTGCATTTTGTTAATTTAAGTAGTATAGTCAAATTTAATTAAATGTTTGGTTTCTTAAAAAACATCGGCCCGACAGAAATAATTCTTATTGTTCTGATTCTTGTGGTCCTGTTTGGCGGCAAATTCGCTATTAGATTGGGTAGGCTGGGGGGAGAAAGCTTCAAAGAAATTAAAAAAATCAAAGAAGGCCTTACCGGGACTACTGAAAAAAGCGAATCACGTAAGGATTAAAAACCAGCGTTATTCGCGAGGTAAAAAAATGAAAAAAGGAGGTGTAAAGTGCATATGTTCCGTTCAATCGGGACCACCGAACTAATAGTTATCGCTGCCGTTGTTGTCTTCCTCTTCGGAGGAAAGAAAATTCCAGAACTCTTTGAGGGAGTAGCAAAAGCACTCAAAGAATTCAAAGACGCCTCGAAAGACGACAAAAAAAGCAAAGGTGACGCTTAATGAGGCATCATGGTTGCGGCTAATATCCAACCTGTAAATTCTTCTGAATTAGCCAAGATAAAAGAAAAACTTTCCCCTTTCATCAAAGAAATCAGAAAGAGAATCATTTTTACCGTCTCCGTTTTTGTTGTGGCTACCGTTTTTGGCTTTATCTTTTATGAAAAAATCATTAAATTCTTGCTTAATCTTCTTCCTCTTGAAGGAATAAACATTGTTTTTACTTCTCCTTTTCAGTTCATTAATCTAGCCATTAGTTGCGGGATCGCTACTGGATTGGTGGTCACCCTTCCTTTTTTAGTCATCCAGATTTTATCTTTTCTCAAGCCAGCTTTAAAGAGAAAAGAATTCAGAAAAATAACCAAATACTTACCTTTTTCTGTCTTCCTTTTTTTAATTGGCTTTGTTTTTGGGGCTGTAATTATGAGATGGCAGATCGAGCTCTTTCAGGCCAAAGCAGTTGAGTTAGGTATCGGCAGCATGTTAGATATCAGTAAGCTTCTGTCCACCTTTCTTTTAGTCTCCGCTCTGATGGGGATTGGTTTCCAATTTCCGATTCTCTTGATTAGCTTAGTTCGTCTTAACCTTGTCAGCCGCCATGATTTAAGCCAAAAACGTAAGTGGATTTATCTGGGTTCTTTCTTCTTTGCTATTCTTCTTCCCCTTGATTCAATTCTGGCAGACATTATTCTTGCTTTACCTCTTATCGTCTTATTTGAACTTACCCTGCTTTTGAGCCGGGTCTCTAAAAGAGGATAATTTATCGTTAATCTAACTGCTTCTCCATCCGAAAAAGAATTAGATTAAGTTCCATCTTGGCTCCCGTGGTAAAATGAGGGGCATGAAGAAACAAAAAATCGCTGTGGCTATGAGTGGGGGAGTTGATTCTGGAGTTGCTGCCGCTCTTGTTGCTAAGGCTGGCTATCAAATGGCTGGCTTTCATATGCATTTATGGGCAGAGGAACTAAAGGATAAGCGATTCGAAAACAAATGCTGTAGTACTGAAAGTTTAGAAGCAGCTCGAAAAACAGCTAAGCAGTTGGGTATTCCTTTTTATAAAGTTGATTTTCTTGAGAAGATTTTTAAAAAAAGGGTAGTTGACTATTTTTTAAAAGAATATGGTTTGGGACGAACACCCAACCCTTGCGTGATGTGCAATCGCTTTATTAAATTTGGTGAGTTAATGGATTATGCTAAGAATTTGGGTTATGACTTTTTGGCAACCGGTCATTATGCCAGGGTGAAGGGAAATAAGCAATTTCGTCTTTTGATGGGAAAGGACAAGAAAAAAGACCAATCCTATTTTCTTTATAATCTTACTCAAAAAAAACTTGCCCAAATAATTTTTCCGGTTGGCGATTATCAGAAAACCGAAGTAATTAAAATGGCAAAAAAATGGAAATTGCCAGTAGCAGAAAGACCCGAATCTCAAGAGATTTGTTTTTATCCAGAAAATGATTATCGTCCTTTTCTTAAACGCCAAATCAAAGAAAAAATTATTTCTGGAAAAGTAGTTGATGTCAAAGGAAAAGTAATTGGCAGACATCAAGGATTACCTTTGTACACCATTGGCCAACGCCATGGTTTTAGGATTACGGATAAAAAAATAATTGGTCCTTTGTATGTTGTTAATAAAAATATTAAGAAAAATCAATTAATAGTTGGGTTTGGAAAAGAAGCTGAAATAAAAGAGTTTTGGGTAAAAAATGTGAACTGGATTAGTCAACAAAATCTTGGTAGGAGCGGAATAAAATGCAGAGTTAGAGTAAGACATCAGGGAGAGTTATTAGGGTGTAGGGTTAAGGTTTTGGGGTCTAAAGTAAAGGTGATTTTAAGTGAACCCGAGCGGGGCATAGCCCCAGGCCAGGCAGGAGTGTTCTATCAAGGCGAAGAGACGCTTGGTGGGGGAATTATTACTATTGACAAGGGGTAGTTATTTTGTTATTATCAACCCAGAAATGACATAATTTAATGACCAGGTCGGGCATTTGCCCGCCATAGCATCTGTATCCCGGCTTGGTCCGGGATTTTTAGTTCTGCACCTTGAGAATTAAATAGTTAACTTTTAACCATATTTATTGTGGTAGGAATTTTTTTGAGAGTTTGATCCTGGCTCAGGATGAACGCTGGCGGCGTGCCTTAGGCATGCAAGTCGAACGCTCTGTCTTCGGGCAGGGAGTGGCGGACGGGTGAGTAACGCGTAGGAATCTACCCTTTGGTGGGGAATAGCCTCGAGAAATCGGGGGTAATACCGCATAAGCCGTTTACGGGAAAGGGCATAACTGCCCGCCGAAGGAGGAGCCTGCGTCCTATCAGCTTGTTGGTGAGGTAATGGCTCACCAAGGCAATGACGGGTAGCTGGTCTGAGAGGATGGTCAGCCACAAGGGCACTGAGACACGGGCCCTACATCTACGGATGGCAGCAACCGGGAATCTTGCGCAATGGGCGAAAGCCTGACGCAGCGACGCCGCGTGCGGGATGAAGGCCTTCGGGTTGTAAACCGCTTTTATTTATCGGTCGACGATAGACGAATAACCACCTGCAAACTACGTGCCAGAAGCCTCGGTGATACGTAGGGTGGAAGCGTTATCCGGATTTACTGGGCGTAAAGAGTTTCGTAGGCGGTTGGTTAAGTCTAAGTTCAAAGCCTGGGGCTCAACCCCAGAAAGGGTTTAGATACTGGCTAACTAGAGGTTTTTAGAGGGTGCTGGAATTCCTGGTGTAGGAGTGAAATCCATTGATATCAGGAGGAACGCCAAGGGCGAAGGCAGGCACCTGGGAATGACCTGACGCTAAGGAACGAAAGCTAGGGTAGCAAAAGGGATTAGAGACCCCTGTAGTCCTAGCCGTAAACGATCCCCGCTAGCTGCTCTATCTTTGATGGAGTGGCGCAAGCTAACGCGTTAAGCGGGGCGCCTGGGGAGTACGACCGCAAGGTTAAAACTCTAAGGAATTGACGGGGACCTGCACAACCGGTGGAGCATGTGGTTTAATACGACACAAAGCGTAGGACCTTACCTGGGCTTGACATGCTAGCTGCTAATCCATTGAAAGATGGATTCCTTCGAGGGTGCTAGCACAGCTACTGCATGGCTGCCGTCAGCTCGTGCCGTAGGGTGTTCCCTTAAGTGGGTAAACGAGCGCAACCCTTACTGTATGTTAAATGTTCATACGGAACTGCCCCCGTTAAACGGGGGAGGAAGGGGAGGACGACGACTAGTCAGTATGATGCTTATGCCCAGGGCGACACACATCCTACAATGGATGCGACAACGGGTTGCCAAGGAGTAATCCGGAGCTAATCCCTAAAACGCATCCTCAGTTGGAATTGTGGGCTGCAATTCGCCCGCATGAACGTGGAATCGGTAGTAATCGCGGGTCAGCAGACCGCGGTGAATACGTTCTCAGGTCTTGTACACACCGCCCGTGACTTCAGGAAAGCTGGGGGCGGCCGAAGTCCCTGCTTTGGCAGGGCCTACGCCGAATTCAGTGATCAGGAATAACTCGTAACAAGGTATCCGTTCTGGAAGGAGCGGATGGATCACCTCCTTTCTGGAGTATTAATTTACACCCCGAGATTTTGTTGGTTTTGCTCGTGATTAAAACTGACAACCTACCACAATAAATAGGGTTAAAGAAATAAAAAGCCACCTTAACGGTGGTTTTTTTGTGCCACCAAAAAACCCACCTTTCGGTGGGTCTCTTGGGTGAGGGGTGAAGCTAACTTACATTGTCTTTTTTTTGGCTACTGTGCCAAGACAAAAAGCTTCACCGCTCCTCTCAACCTTCTTTGGCGATTGTTCATTGATGTTGCGAGTCTCTACGGCGAGACGTTTCGAAATAGCTCTGCGACGGAATCGTCGTAGATTCTGATGAAACTCTGGTGGTAGGTCGAGAGATCGAGCACGCCTAAGGTCATTGAAAATGTTCCGAGCTTGACATGGCTCGTTACCTGGTGGTGGTATGTGATTAACACCACCAGGTCGCAGGGTCGATGAATGACTCTTTCTCCTTCACTTCCCCAGAAGTGAATCATCCATTCCCATTTTTGATCCCTGGGATCACTGAGGTCAGCATCCTTGTTGAAGATTTCGACATCCTCAAAATTGACTCCCTCTACATTCATGTTAGTAAGAGTGAGTTGACAAATGGGAGGACCAGGAGTGACTGGCTTCTCACAAGACTGAGTTGAGGTGTCCCTATCTATCCAGCTATCATAAAAACAGGAAATTGTCAATATTATAGGGTGTTGTTGGAGACTTGAAGACTTACTTCTTATAACTAAATCTTTCTCTTGAAACCCGAATGACTTTAGGACGATTTTGGTTTTTGGAAACAGGTAGGGGAAGGGTGTAAGCAAAGAAAGGGCGGGAAGTGAGATTATCAACCGCTAGTTTAGTCACGATCTGAAAGTTGGAAAGACCAACCAAATCTTGTTCAGTATAAACACCACCAAACTCTCTTTCTAAAATATGGGCGTCTTCAGCCCCAACCAAAAAAGAAATCAAAGTGGCAGCGTTGCCCAAAATTGCTTTTTGGACATCTTCATCAATTTGGGCCATGTACTGATTAGCTAGGCAAAGATTAAGACGATATTTTCTTGCTTCAGAAAGGATTTTAATAAAAGCCCTGGTAGCAAAGTTTTGAAACTCATCAACAAAAAGATAAAAATCCCGTCTCTGTTCTTCAGGAATATTCACTCGATTCATGGCCGCCAATTGGATTTTGGTAATTAACATTGCTCCTAATAAAGCGGCATTATCTTCACCCAAACGTCCTTGGGAAAGATTGAGAATAATAACTTTTCCTTCATTCATAATTCTTTCCAAGTCAACGGTTGACTTGGGTTGACCAATCAAACCGCGGATTAAAGGTGAAGTCACAAATTGTCCCACTTTGTTTAAAATGGGATTGATTGCTTCTTCTCTTAATCTATCTGGCATTTTGTTGAATTCTTTGTTCCAGAAATCATTAAGGACTTTATCTTCAAGTTTTTCCACCACTTTGTCTCTGAATTTTTTATTGGTTAGAATTTTAGGAACATCAACCAAGGTAGTGTGGGGAGTTTGGGCTAAAGTAAGTAAGGTGTTTCTTAAAATATATTCCATTCTCGGTCCCCAAGAATGGGCGTAAAGTTTATAGAAAATTGAGACAATTCCCGAAGCAACTAGCTCGGCTTGAGCGGGATCGTCCACTTCAAGAATATTAATGGAGAAAGGGTGTTCTTTGTCAGCTGGATTTAAATAACAGACATCATTAATGCGGTAAGAAGGGATGTAATCTAAAAGAATTTCTGAAAGATCACCATGAGGGTCAATAACCGCCAGACCATGACGCTTCTTTAAATCATCTATCGCCATGTTGGCAATCATCGTTGTTTTACCCGTACCAGATTTACCAACAGCATATATATGGCGGCGGCGATCATCTTTTTTAATTCCAAAAGTCATTAGTTTGTTTTTGTGTTCTGTTTTGGCAAAGAAATTGATTTCTGCTTTTTGTTCGTCGGTTAATCCCTCGGCTACAGGAAGATTTTCTGGTGCTTCAGTTAGAACCGAACGCCCCCAGGCGATGTTAGGAATTTTAATGGTTTGCCCTGGCATATGCCAAATGGTAGCCAATTCAGAAACAGAAAAAATTTGATAGCGAGGAATATAACCTGGTTGATGGGCCAAAATGGCGTTTTTTAGTTTGTTCTTTTTAAATAATGAGGGCTTTTGGAAAACTAGGGAGTTACCATCCCCTCGGGTAAGGGGAGCAAAACCACCAACTAATGATTTTAAAAGTGAATCTGAAGAGGCAGCAACTCGAATACCGGCTTTTAAACCACCTTCTTCAATTTTTTGTTTAATTAGGCCTTCTCCAGGCAAAGATTGTCTTTCTTCTTCACTAATTTGAATGCCTTTGGTAATTGCTTTTTGAGCCGATGATTGCCAACCCGGATTGGCTTTTTGGAAGACTAATTGGACAAGAAAGAAGTCGTTCTCGCCAGCTTTAGACATGACAGCCAAGATTGAAGATAAAGAATCAACATCAGTAAATTCTTTGTAAGTTTTAATAGGGTAATAATAACTGGTGGATTGGACCATTTGGCCTACTTTTAAGGCTTCTTTATTCCAGTTTTCCAGGTAATCGGGAACACGGTTAAGAACAGCAAGGGGATAAGCCGCCAAAATTTGACTTTCAAAAAAAGACATCAGTCCTTCGGAAACGGCAGCATAAAAATGAATGTTTTGTTGATGGCAGGCAATTTCTAAAATTAAGGGTTCGGACTGTTTTCTGAGAAGGCGACTAATGATTGATTGGGAAGAAAGGGCTTTACTGAAACCAGAAAAAAGAGTTGCCGCTGATTCGGGAGTGTACTCGTTCTCGCGGGGAATTCTGATTTCAAGGATAGTTTTTTCTTTTTCAGGCATAGTGTGGCGTCACTTTAAGCCGCGCTTGTGCGGCTTGACGCTGTGGGCCGTCCTGGGATCGAACCAGGGACCTCTTACTTATCAGGTAAGCGCTCTATCCACTGAGCTAACGGCCCTAAAAACAAGCCAATTTTACCATAAAAAATAGAGGATATCTAGGCTCTTGACAGGTTTTTGGGTCTTTGTTATAATACCTTCACTAGGAGTCAGTCCTAGGGAATATTATGAGAGGCCTGAAAAAAATAATTAATAGATTGCTTCTGATTTTGCGTGGGAGTTAAGGGCTTCTTAGCACCTTTAGAACTGGCTCCGAAAGGAGCCATTTTTCGTTTTAGGAAATGAATAAAAAATATCAAGAGCTATTAAAAAAAAGGGAAAAAGCTAAAAAAAGGCTGGCTAAGGCAACAAAAGACTTTAAAGGCGTTAAGCACGAAGATTCAGCCACAGAGTTACAAGAGGCGCAACTGAATGTTACCCGAGCACATTTGATTGAAATAGAAAAAGAATTAAAAAAATTGGGCCGATAGCTCAGTTGGCAGAGCACCTGTTTTGCATACAGGAGGTCAGCGGTTCGAAACCGCTTCGGTCCACTCGGTACCTTGAAAATTGAATAGAATGTTATCTCTACCGAAGCCCATAAGGGCGGAGGTGGATTTAATCTTCACAGATAAGGCTACTCTAATTAATGCAGATAATGAATGCCTTGGCTGTTTGGGCCGATGAAGGACGCGGCGTGACGGCGAAACTCGTCGGGAAGGTGTCAAGCAACCTGCGATCCGGCGGTGTCCGAATGGGAAAACCCGGTCCGCTTCGGCGGATCACTCTATGCTGAAAGATTACTTTTAGTGATTTATAGGCATTGAGGGGTAAGCGCCTGAATTGAAACATCTTAGTAGGGCGAGGAAAAGAAATCGAATGAGATTCCGTTAGTAGCGGCGAGCGAAAGCGGAACAGCCAAAACCCTGTTTCGACAGGGGGTTGTAGGACTCCATTAAGGGACTGCTGAAGATAGGAGAAAAACATGGAATGGTTTGCCAAAGAAGGTGAAAGCCCTGTAACCGAAATCTGAGGCAGCTCGAGGATGTTCCTAAGTATCACGGGAGATCAACTCTTGTGAGAATCTGGGGCGACCACGCTCCAAGGCTAAATACCCAAACAGACCGATAGTGAACTAGTACCGTGAGGGAAAGGTGAAAAGTCCCCCGGGAGGGGAGTGAAATAGAACCTGAAATTATCTGCTAACAAACAGTCAAAGTCCGCTTTTAGTGGATGATGGCGTGCCTATTGAAGAATGAACCGGCGAGTTCTCATTCTCTCTTAGTCTAACCCACTATGTGGGGGAGGCAAAGGGAAACCAAGTCTTAAAATGGCGTTCAGGAGAGTGTGAGAGACCCGAAACCGGGCGAGCTATCCGTGGGCAGGGTGAAGCTTCGCGAAAGCGGAGTGAAGGCCCGAACCAGTGTCTGGTACAAGAGGCTTGGATGACCTGCGGATAGGAGTAATATGCTAATCGTGCTCGGTGATAGCTGGTTCTCCCCGAAATATATTTAGGTATAGCGTTCTGGTATAAACCAGAGAGGTAGAGCACTGAATGGGTATGGGGCGGAAACGTCTCATATTCAATCAAACTCCGAATTCTTTGGTGTTCACCAGGGCAGTCAGTCCCGCCGGGCTAAGCTGGTGGGTCGAGAGGGAAACAGCCCTGACTTTCGTCTAAGGTCTCTAAATTGAACCTAAGTGTGAAAGGAAGTAAAGTCGCTCAGACAGCTAGGAGGTTGGCTTAGAAGCAGCCATCCTTTAAAGAAAGCGTAACAGCTCACTAGTCGAGGGGTTTTGCGCCGAAAATTCAACGAGGCTAAGGTTCGTACCGAAGACAAAGGTGGTCGCTTGCGATCGCGGTAGGGGAGCGTCCCGTTGTTGGTGAAGCAGAGCCGTAAGGCTTTGTGGAAGCGATGGGAGTGAGAATGCCGGTATGAGTAGCGAGAAACCGGTGAGAATCCGGTTGGCCGAATATCCAAGGTTTCCGAAGCAATGGTCGTCAACTTCGGGTTAGTCGGTCCTAAGGCGAGGCCTAAAGGCGTAGTCGATGGACAACAGGTTGATATTCCTGTACCTTAACTGTTTTGTTCGAGTTGGGGAGAGACGGAGTTTGATATGTCTGGCGTCATAATGATTCGGCGTTCAAACTATGAATCAGTGACAATTGGCAAATCCGTTGTTATGACGGTGAATAGTGATGAAAAGACCCGAGCTTGTCAAAGGTCAATCAGACGGCGTTAAGCTTCCAAGAAAAGCTTCGCAATGAGAAACAGTTGAGACCGTACCGCAAACCGACACAGGTGGATAGGTAGAGAATACTAAGGCCAGCGGGAGAAGGGGGTTTAAGGAACTCGGCAAAATAGCTGGGCGTAACTTCGGGAGATGCCCTGCCCATACTTAGCAATAAGTGTGGGCCGCAGCGAAAGATGCTTGCCGACTGTTTATCTAAAACACAGGTCTGTGCAAAGGCGAAAGCCAAGGTATACGGGCTGAGGCCTGCCCAGTGCTGGAAGGTTAAGGGGAGGGATGATTCTTTTAGAAAAGTCCTGAACTGAAGCCCCGGTGAACGGCAGCAGTAACTATAACTGTTCTACGGTAGGAAGAATCGTTGCCGTAGTAAAAGCTGACCATATGCTGGAAAATCCGAGTATCTTGACATTACTCATTCTAAGTGTCATACTTCACTTAGGAAAGTAAAAATATGTCAAGTGCGGCAAATCAGCAGGAAAGATTAAAAACAATTGGTTGGATAGTAGGTTTTGTTGACGGAGAAGGATGTTTCTCTGTAAGTATTACCAGAAACAGAACTACTAAAGCCGGTTGGCAGGTTCAACCAGAATTTGTTGTCTCTCAAGGCAAGAAGAGTCGAGAATCTCTTAAAATTCTAAAAGATTTTTTTGGATGTGGCAGAGTTTTTGTAAATAGAAGGCATGATAACCACAAAGAAGATTTGTATCGTTATTGTGTCAGAGCTACTGCAGACTTAAGAAGGAAAATTGTGCCCTTCTTTAAGGAAAATGAACTAAGAACTGCTAAAAAAGAGGTTTTCAGAAAATTTGTTAGAATATTGGGAATGATGGAGGAGAGAAGACATCTAGATATTAAAGGAATCACGGAAATTGCTAATATAGCAAGGACGTTGAACCGCCAGAAAGAACCAAAATTTTTAAAATCCTCAGAGACTATACGTCAGCCTTCCATAAAAAGGAAGAAGAGATAGTCCATGCCCATAAGCGATTATGGGATTTATCATAACAAGAGCGAAGTCCCTTGTCGGGTAAGTTCCGACCTGCACGAAAGGTTTAACGAGCAAGCAACTGTCTTGAGCCCTCACCCGGTGAAATTGAAATAGCTGTGAAGATGCGGCTTACTTGCTGCAGGACAAATAGACCCTGTAAAGCTTTACTACAGCTTGGCATTGGATTGGATTTACTGATTGTCGAGAATAGGAGGGAGTCTTCGGACGCCAGTGAAATACCTCTCTTCGGTATGTTCAGTTCTAACCTAAGAACCCTGGAAACGGGTTTGGGAACAGTGCCTGGTGGGTAGTTTGACTGGGGCGGTCGCTTGCTCAAAGGTAACGCAAGCGTACAAAGGTCGGCTTAGCGCGGATGGAAATCGCGCTGGACGTACAAAGGCGAAAGCCGGCTTAACTGTGAGACTGGCGGGTCAAGCAGATGCGAAAGCAGGTCTTAGTGATCCCCGATTGCTTCGTGGGAAGCATCGGGCTTAACGGATAAAAGTTACTTCAGGGATAACAGCTTGGTCGGTCCCAAGAGTCCATATCGACGGACCGGTTCGAGACCTCGATGTCGGCTCAGCGTATCCTGGGGCTGGAGAAGGTCCCAAGGGTTGGTCTGTTCGCCCATTAAAACGCTACGTGAGCTGGGTTCAGAACGTCGTGAGACAGTTCGGCCTCTATCCGCAGCAAGCGTTGGATACTTGAAAGAAGCTAACCACAGTACGAGAGGACCTGGTTGGGGGAATCCCTAGTGTGCCAGTTGTTGCCGTCAGGTGCATCGCTGGGTAGCTACATTCCTTCGGGATAACCGCTGAAAGCATCTAAGCGGGAAGCCCATCTTAAGATAAGGTATCCTCGTGTTCTTCGGAACACAAGAGATCGGTAGGAGACTACTACCTTGATAGGCGACCGGTGTAAGCGCAGTAATGCATTTAGCCAAGTCGTACTAATCGATCAAAGGAGTAGCAAGTGAAGGTTAATCCGCTTTGGCTCTTCGGGCTTCGGCAGAGATAATATTTTTAAAATTTCCCGGTCTTTGGAGCGATACGGCACCACCTCTTCCCATTCCGAACAGAGAAGTGAAACGTATTAGCGCCGACGATAGTAATTCCGCAAGGGATTGCGAAAATAGGTCAAGGCCGGGTTTTTTGTGCTAAAATTTGGTTGAGATGAAGAAATTTTTTCGATTCTTTCCTCTTCTAGCTTCTTTTCTGATTCCTTTTCTTGTTTATTTTTATACCCTTTGCCCAACGGTTTCTGTTCATGCTGATGCCGCGGAATTGGCAACAGTAGTTTTAACCAGAGGCCTTGCCCATCCCCCTGGCTATCCCTTATTCACTCTTTTGGCCATGCCTTTTTCTTTTTTGCCTTTTGGCGAACCCGCTTGGAGGATTAACCTGGTTTCAACTATTTTTGCTTCTTTGACTTGCTTGATGATTTATCTTTTTTTAAAGCGCCTGACCAAAAGTGAATTAGCAGGCTTAGGAGGAGCCATGATTCTTGCTTTTTCAAGGTTTTTTTGGCACAATGCCTTGGTTTCTGAAGTTTTTACTCTCAACACTTTTCTTGCTATTTTATTATTATTTTTCTTCCAAATCTGGCAAGAGAAACAAGAAAAGCTATGGCTTTTTCTGTTTTTGCTAATAGCGGGATTAGGTTTAACCAACCACCATACCATTGTTTTTCTTTATCCTTTATTTTTTGTCTGGTTTTTGTTGGAAAAAGGTTGGCGGAAATTAAAAGGGCAGGATTATTTATTGGGATTGATGATATTTTTGATTGGTTTTTCCCCTTATCTTTATGTTGTTTTCGCTGCCAAAACTCTTCCCTTTTTAAACTGGGAAAATCCCCAAACTTTAACTGGTTTTATCAAACTCTTTACCCGGGCAACTTATGGTTCGCTAAGTATTTCCGCAACGGGGGTGACTAAAATTGCTTTGATTGAAAGAATTTATGGTTTGGTTAAATTGTTTTTTATTAGTTTTTCCTTGGGATTCATTCCTGTGGTTCTGGGAATTTACTGGGGAATGAAAAAACAAAAAGAATGGTTTACTTTTGCTTTGGCTGCTTTCTTTATCACCGGACCTTTGTTTATTCTTTACACTGGTTTGAACACCAGCAGTCCTGATTTTCTTTACATCGTTGAACGATTTTTAATTTTTCCCACGGTTTTCTTAACTGTTTTGGCTGGTTTTGGTTTTACCTGGGTTGGCAAACTAGTGAAAAAACAGCCTTTAGGGTGGCTATTACTTATTTTGCCTTTGGGAATCTTGTTTTTAAATTTTGACCACGTTAACCAGCGAGATAATTATTTTGGCCGCTATTTAGCCGAGGATCTTTTTAAAACCGTTCCTCAAAAGAGCATTTTATTGGTTGAGGGTGATGCCAAAATAGGTGTTGCTTTTTATTATCAAAGAGGTTTGGGGGAGAGGGGTGACGTTAAAATTATGGTGGCGGACTTTCTTATGTCTATTTCCGATTGGTATCGCGACCAAGTAAAGCAAGAGTTTCCAGAAGTTATCATTCCCGAAAAATTGGAAACCCGCCAACAATTCATGGACGAGTTTATTACTGTTAATAGTCAGAATTATCCGGTGATTTCTTCGATGAGAATGCTTCGGCAGAATATTGGAACAAAAACAATGGCGGAAACCATTGGCTTAACCGAAAACTTTCTAGTGGAAAAAAGAAAAATCACGGCGAAGGAAGCTGAAAAGGAAATTGATAAAAATCTAGCTGATTACCAAAATTTGATTCACAAAAAAGATTATCCTTTTGGTTCAGCTGAGAGTATTCTTTTGGGTGAATACGCCTATCCTTATATTCGCTTAGCCAATAATTATTTTTATCGCGGTTTGATGGATGATGCCGAAAGATTATATTGGAAAGCGTTGGCAGTCGCTCCCCACAATTACTATACCTATGCTGATTTAGGTGATATTTATGCCACTCGGGGGAATAGGGAGAAAGCAATTGAATATTGGCAAAAGTTTGTTGAGGCCAATCCTTATTATCCTCAAGTCAATGAAGTCAGAGAAAAAATTAAAAAGATGAAGGGAGAGGAATAAATTTGGTGCTTGGAAAAAATGCTATTCTAGGGTAAAATAAGAAGTACCTTGTTTCTCGCTAGCGCTCGAAATAAGAACGGTTTTCTTAGGAAAGCGAGGTAAATGGAAGTTGGTCAAAAAGAAAACTTCGAAAAAAGTAACTAAAAAGTCTTCTCCAAAGGCTTCAACTAGACGTTC